>LNFM01008791.1_pt1 | contig 27721 bp, 33 predicted proteins | sample 596031 | NCBI WGS metagenome assembly LNFM01 (sample SAMN04254537, study PRJNA301005) | activated carbon metagenome | isolation source: dual media filters at the Ann Arbor, Michigan drinking water treatment plant | place: USA: Ann Arbor
CCTGCAAGCCGGGTGGCAATATGACGGTGAAGAGCAAGATGGACGGCAAGTTTGCCGCCGAAACCTACACCATGACAATCGAGCAGAGCACCGAAGGTACGCCGATGGGTGCGGTCAAGATGACGGGCAAGATCGACGGCAAACGCGTCGGGGATTGCCCGGCGTGATGCGGTCCGTGGTTGCCACCGGAGCGTTGGCCGCAGCCGCCTTGTTCGTGCTTGCATCCTGTTCGGACAATGGTGCCGACAAGGATGGCAATGGCGTGATCGACAGCGAGGAGAGGTCGGCCGAAATGGATTATGACGCGTTCATTCCGATGAAAGCGGGATTGTGGGAAACAAAGTTCGTGTTTTCTGACATCGATCTGCCCTCGCTCAACGAATCGCAGAAGCAGCAGATCATGGATGAAGTCGCCAAAAGCGCATCCAACCGCAGTTGTCTGTCCGAAGCCGATGCCAAGAAGCCTGGCGCGGATTTCTTCGGCGGCGATGGCGCGGAAAAATGCGTGTACAAAACGTTCGATGTCGCCGGTCAGAATGTCACGATGAAACTCAGCTGTGGCATGGATGGCATGGGCAGCGTCGACATGGAGCTGAAAGGCGTCATGGGCGAAACCGAGTTCAACTATGACAGCGTGGTCGACGTCCGCCTGCCGATGATCGGCAAGGTCAAGATGACCGGCAATGCGGTTGGCAAATATGCCGGGGCCTGTCCGCCAGCATGAATGGCGAAGCGGCATGAGGCGCATCGCCATCCTGCTGCTGGTCATGCTGGCAACCGGATGCGCGCTGCCCGGCAAACCCGTTGAAACACAGACACTGTCCGCAACGATCAGGCCAGCGATGATCAGGGTGGACTTTACCGCGGGTAAGATAACCGGCGTATCGGCCAAGGGAGATGCAGGGGTGGCGGGCCGTCCCGTTGGCATTGATGATCCTGTTCGGGTGGCCTCCATCTCCAAGCTGGTGGTGGCGCTGGGCGTTATGCGGCTGGTCGAACAGGGCAAGCTCGACCTCGACCGCGATATCAGCGCCTATTTGGGTTGGCAGGTGCGCAACCCGGCTTTTCCCGATGCGCCGGTTACCCTGCGCCACCTGCTCTCTCACCGCAGCGGTCTGCGCGATACGGTAGATTATATCGTTCCATTGGATGGCGATCTGCCGACGGTGATGGCGAATAATAAGGCGTGGGAATTGCGCTATCCACCGGGCGATTATTTCAGCTACGCCAATATCAACTCGCCGCTGATCGCCGCCGTCATGGAAGGTGCGACAGGCGAACGTTTCGACCGCCTTATGGCGCGGCTGGTGCTAGTGCCGCTCAAGCTCGATGCCTGCTATAACTGGGGCGCTGGGTGCAGCGATGGGCGGCGGGCGCAGGCGGTCACATTGTTGCGGCCCAATGGCGATTTGGCGCGCGATGCGGCGATGAATGGCCCCGACCCGTGCGCGGTCTATCCCGCCAGCAATGGCAGTTGCGATGTTGAAAAGCTATACAGGCTCGGGCGCAACGGCTCGGCCTTTAGTCCGCAAGGGGGCTTGCGAATTTCAGCACGTGACTTGACGAAGTTGGGGCAGGTGCTGTTGCGCGGCGGGAAGCCACTGCTTTCGGCAAACGGCTTTGCCCAAATGGTCAGCGCAGCCTGGCGTTTCGATGGCAGTAATGGCGATGACGACAATGGATACTTCACGAGCTACGGCCTTGGCGTCCATCGTTACAAAGACGATGAAGGGCGGTGGTGGTTGGGGCATGTCGGCGAGGCTTACTCGCTGCGCGCAGGTTTCTGGGTGAACTACGAAACCGGCAAGGGATTCGTCCGCTATGTTACGATGGTCGATGAATTCGCGCCCATCGGCCATTGCTTTGATAGCTGCCCGTGATAGCGCGGCGAGAACAGGGGAGAATAATATGTCAGGGTATGTAACGTCGAAAAAGATGATCGTCCTCGCGCTGCTGGGTGGTGCGATATTGTCCGCACCTGCAATGGCGCGCCCCGATTATGCGGAATCGGTCAAAGCGGACTACGATAAGTCGCTCGCCAGCCTGTGGGACCATTTTCACCGCAACCCCGAACTGTCGTTCCGCGAATATAAAACCGCCGCGCGCATGGCGCAGGAACTGCGCGCCATTCCCGGCATGGTCGTGACTGAGAAAGTAGGGCAAACAGGCGTTGTCGGTATGCTTAAGAATGGCGATGGGCCGGTGGTTCTGGTCCGCGCTGACATGGACGGGCTGCCGGTGCAGGAACGCTCAGGCCTTGCCAATGCCTCTACGGTCAAACAGGTCGGCGTCGATGGCCTCGAAATGCCAGTGATGCATGCTTGCGGACATGATGTGCATATCACCTCGCTGGTCGGCACCGCGCGGCAACTGGCGCGCATGAAAGATCGCTGGAAGGGCACGGTATTGTTCATCGTCCAACCCGCCGAAGAACGTGTTGGCGGCGCAGATGCGATGGTGAAGGACGGGCTGTATACGCGCTTCCCCAAACCGAAGTACGCGCTCGCCTTCCACGTCGCTGCCGAACTCGAGACCGGCAAGATTTCGGCGTCCGAGGGCATTCAATATTCAAGCGCCGACAGCGTCGATATCCGCGTTCCCGGTATTGCAACGCACGGCGCGTCGCCGCATCTGGGCAAAGACCCTGTCTATATCGCCTCGCAAATCGTCGTTGGGTTGCAGTCGATCATCAGCCGCGAAAAGGGTCCGCTTGATGCCGGCGTAATCACCGTCGGCGCATTCCATGCTGGCACAAAACATAACATCATTTCCGAATATGCCGACCTGCAAGTTACCGTTCGCTCGAACGACAAAGCGGTCCGCGACCGGTTGATTGCGTCCATCGAACGCGTCGCCAAAGGCATCGGTGCGGCCAATGGTTTGCCCGACGATAAGCTGCCCATCGTCAAGGTGACCGAGTCCACGCCCGTCACCGTCAACGATGGCGCGCTCGCCCGCCGCCTGAACACGGCGATTGGAAATGCGCTTGGCCAAGATGTAGTTATCCCGTTCAAACAGACTGGCATGGGCGCGGAAGATTTCGCATTCTTTATCGATCCGTCTTTCGGTATCGCCGGCTATTATTTCGCGGTGGGCGGAACCAATCCCGAATGGAAACAGGCTGCGCAGAATGGCGGCCCTGCGGTTGCCGGGCATCATTCACCCTTGTTCAAAATCGATCCCGAGCCTTCGGTAAGGCTCGGCGTTGAGGCGATGACAGCGGCCGTGCTCGATTTGCTGAAGACGTAATGGCGCGCAAAAACCGTGGCTGGCAGGAAGAAGATGAGGCGGAAGCGCCACCTGCGCTGATCTGCTGGCTTTGTAGCCGCCCCATGGGCGCGGAAACCGTGTGGCACCACCCCGTGCCTAAAAGTCGCGGTGGACGCGAGCAACAGCCTGTCCACCCGATCTGCAACAAGACAATCCACGCCAATTTTAGCAACAGCGATCTTGAAAAGCGCTATTCGACCGCTGAGGCACTTCTTGCGCATGAAGAAATCGCGCGGTTTGTGGCTTGGATCGCCAACAAACCGCCCGATTTTAATGCGCCCACCAAAGGGCGGCGTTAGCCTATTTCCCGGTCGATTCAGGCATCATGGAACTATGCAAATGGTCGATCTTCCATTTTCCATTCTCGATACGATAGATAAACGTATAGCGCGCCTTTACGTCGTTTCTGTCGCCCGAGTTAAGATTGGTCAGTGAAACGGTCCAGGTGCCCATCCGAGCGGCCGTGTTGCAGCCCATCTTGAACGTGCTGCTGTCGATCGTTCCAACCGGACTGCCTTTAAGAAACGAAACGAAGTAGTCCTTAATTTCCTCGTGGTTGACCCGGGGCTTGTTTGACACGGTCGCCAGAAGTACTGCATCATTTGTGAACAGTTTTGTCACCGTCGCCGGATCCTTCGTCGCCCAAGCCTTGTTGAATTCGGCGAAGAGTCCCTCGACTTGTGCTTGCGTAGTCGCTTTGCACTTCATCGACTTAGACGTTTTGGCCTGCGCTGGAGCACAGATTGCGAACGCGGCAATCGCGCTCATAATAAACAGTTTTTTCATAATATTTCTCCCGTTAGTAAAACTGAATTAATGTGAAAGAAAAGTGGGCATCTTGTTGTTTTTGAGGATATCCGCCGTCGCGCTACCGAGCACAAAGCTGCGGAGCCGCGAGTGACCATAAGCACCCATCACGAGCAGGGTTGAGCCTGCGGTCGTGGCTTCCTGTTGCAAGGTAGACCCAATGCTGCCTCCCGACAACGAAGCTGTTTTGTGGTCGGCTTCGACACCGCGCCTTTTGGTCACCTTGACTAACGCTTCGCTGTCCATGTCTGTCGGCAGCGCCTTTTCCCCGGAAATCGTCAGAAAATGGATTTGCTCGGGCTCCAACAACGCAATGGCATCGCCAAGTGCCCTAGCGGCCGCTGCGCTATTGTCCCAAGCCACGCCCAAGGCCCCGCTTTCAAAAGCGGTGCTATGTTGGTCGGGGACAACGATCACCGGGCGGCCACTTTCGAACATGAGATATTCGGCAAGCATTCGTTCGTTGAGAAGTCCAAGGCTAGTGTTGCCAATCACGCTCAGGTCATGAAGCCGCGCATGTTCCGCGACAACTTCATGGACCCCCAAGGCGTGGGAGTGTTCGGTGACGAGCGTGCTCGGCACACCGGATGCATCCGCTGCGGAGGCTAAGGAAGCGGCGACCGAACGCACATCGGTGTCGCGGCCCGGCGTGGTAACATCAAGTGCAACCGCGAAGATCGTTATCTGCGCGTTATGCGCTTTCGCAAGACCGATTGCGAAATGTGCCGCTCCCGTCTCGGCATCGGTCGTCTCTGCCGGTGCAACGAGAAATACTGATTTAATAGCCATCTGCTTTTCTCCTTATTTGGCAGTGTGCGACTGGCCGTCGCCTTTGGTTTTCCACAGTGAGAACAATATCCCGCCGAGGATGAGAGCGAAGGTTACGACGAGGCTAAGCACAGGCGGGAATTTGTCGCCGCTCATGACAAAGTCGGAGACGAAGATCTTCGAGCCGATGAAAACCAGAACCAGCGCAAGCGCATATTTGAGATAATGGAAGCGGTGTACCATTGCAGCGAGCGCGAAATACAACGCACGCAGGCCGAGGATCGCCATGATGTTTGAGGTATAAACGATGAACGTATCGGTAGTGATGGCGAAGATCGCCGGCACCGAATCTACCGCGAATACCAAGTCGGCCAGGTTGATTACCACCAGCGCCAAGAACAATGGCGTTGCCGCCCGCACCATTTTGCCGGTCTTCTCGTCAGGGACTTTCACAAAGAACTTCTCGTCATGAAGCTCCTTGGTAACGCGCATGTGGGTCGAAATATATTTGACCACCGGATTTTTCGCGACGTCCATTTCCTGGTCGCCAGTGAACAGCATTTTGATGCCAGTCGCGATCAGGAAGGCAGCGAAGATGTATAGTGTCCAGTAATATTCCTGAACAATGGCCGCACCTGCCGCAATCAGATGCCCCAAAGCAGCGCTCGATATTGATATTTGCGTGGTATGGCGAAGAAGGTGAAGATCAGGCTGATCACAAAAACGTTGTCGATCGACAGCGCCTTTTCGATGAAGAAGCCGGTATAATATTGCATGCCCATCTCGGCCCCTTTTTGGAACCAGACCCAGACACCGAACAGCATCGCGATGCTGATGTAAAAGACCGAGAGCTTCAGGCTCTCACCGATACCCATTTCCTTGTCTTCCTTGTGCAATATGCCCAAGTCAAACGCGGTGAGTGCAACCACCAGGCCGAGGAAACTCAGCCAGAACCAAACCGGCGTTCCAAGCCAGTCCATCATCAAAAAATCCATGTCTTATTCCCTGTTTGCGCCAACCCGAAAAGGCACCGCGCGATCGGTTCGCGCGGTGCCGGGAGTGGGTGTGAGCGATTATATTTTCTGGAGACGCAGGCGCTTGCCGAAAGTCTTGGCCGCGCCCTTTGCGAGGCGATCCTTGACCACCAGTTTCAGCCGCTTCAGTTTCTGAATGCGAAACACATCAGGCCAACGCCGCGCCAATTCTGCACGCAGTTCGCTGTCAAGTTTCTGGTGATATTGCATCAAACGAAATGACGAAAAGGTCATAATACATCCTCTTTGAACAGATTTGAGTTCAATCGGATGCTCCGGTGACCGGAAGGGCAGCGTTTCGGGGTTGGGAGGGAGGAGAACCACCAAGCCAGCGCACCGGAAACATCCGTCACCATACGGCCAATCGAACGAGCGCCAGAGGGGCCCGGTCCGCGCAATCCTTATGGAGCGATTCGTTCCGATTTGCAAGTGGAATTTTCGTCAAACCGCTTCAACTTATCGAGCTAATCTCTCAATAGGTCGTTGATCGCTGTCTTGGCACGTGTCTGGGCATCGACGCGCTTGACGATGACGGCGCAGGATAGGCTTGGCCCGGGGCTGCCGTCAGGTAGCGGCTTTCCGGGCAATGCGCCCGGCACAACCACCGAATAAGCCGGCACGCGACCGACAAACACTTCGCCTGTCGTGCGGTCGATGATTTTGCTGGTCGAGCTGATGAACACGCCCATCGACAGCACCGCACCTTCTTCGACAATCACGCCCTCCACGACCTCCGAGCGAGCGCCAATAAAGCAATTGTCTTCAATGATGACTGGCCCGGCCTGCAGTGGCTCGAGGACACCGCCGATGCCAACGCCACCCGACAGGTGGACGTTCTTGCCGATCTGGGCGCAGCTGCCTACGGTCGCCCAAGTGTCGACCATGCTCCCTTCATCGACGCGTGCACCGATGTTGACGAAGCTAGGCATCAGGACAACATTTTTGGCGATATGGCTGCCATGTCGTGCAACCGCCCCTGGCACCACACGGAAACCGGCATCGCGGAAGCGGTTTTCCCCCCATCCGGCAAACTTCGATGGCACCTTGTCATAGGCCGGCGCGCCAGATGCACCGCCATCGACCACCACATTGTCATTCAAGCGAAAGGACAGCAGCACAGCCTTTTTCAGCCATTGGTTGACCGCCCATTCGCCGCCCCGTTTTTCGGCAACACGAAAAGATCCATCGTCTAGACCAGCAAGGGCAGTTTGAACCGCATCGCGCACTTCGCCTGTTGTTGCGCTGCTGATGGCGTCCCGCGCATCCCAAGCCGTGTCGATAATTGCGGAGAGTTGGTCGGTCATGTTATTCTTTCAATATAATGGATCGACGACAGCCACTTGGTAACATCTTCGATTTCGTGATCGATATAGTCTTGGTGGCCGCTGCTATCAGCTTCGCTCTCATGTTTCACCCAAATTGTTGTCATCCCAAGCGCCTTGGCCGGCACCAGATTATGCGCTGAGTCCTCAACAAACAGGGCATTTTCCGGATTGACTGCAAGCTCGTCGCAAAAAGCGCGGTAACTGACAGGGTCGGGTTTGGGCCGATGTTCCATCCGGTGAATATCGAAAATATCCTCAAACACATCGTCCAGCCCGCGTGCCGCCAGAACGCGGCGCGCATAGGGCAAATCGGCGTTGGTGAAGATCAGCTTTCGCCCTGGTAACTCCGAGATGTGCCCGCGTAACGTGTCGCACCGGGACAGCTTGCCTAAATCGACATCGTGCACGAAATCGAGATAGCCGTGCGGGTCCACTCCGTGTTCGGCCATCAATCCACCGAGCGTAGTGCCATATCGCTTCCAATAACGATGGCGGATGCCATGCGCCTCATCCGATCCCACTTTGAAATAACCCTCGACGAACAGCGCAATACGGTCACGCACCTGCGACATGATGTCGGCGTCGGGCGGGTATAGCGTCAGGTCGAGGTCGAAGATCCAAGTATCGATATGTGCAAATGCGGGGTTCATCGGCGTCGCGTAGCGTCCAACCGGCAATTTTTAAACCGTAAAGCTTTCGCCACACCCGCAACTACCGGTGGCGTTAGGATTGTTGAAGACAAAGCCTGCCGCGAACTCATCTTCGACCCAGTCCATCGTTGATCCGACCAGATAGAGCACCGAGCCGCCGTCGATGTAGAGCACACCACCGGGGGTTTCGATTTTCTCATCGAATGCGACGGCTTCGGTCACATAATCGACCGAGTAAGCGAGCCCCGAGCATCCGCGGCGCGGAGTCGATAATTTAACCCCGATTGCACCGGCCGGGGCTTTTGCCATCAATTCGGCAATTCGTGCTTCGGATGCGGAGGTAAGGTTGACGGCTGCTGGCCGCGCGCGTGTTTTGACTTCGGTCATAGCATTCCAAGCTCCAGACGGGCTTCGTCAGTCATGTTGGCCGGGCTCCAAGCCGGTTCCCAGACCAGAACGACTTCGGCATCACCGATCCCAGGCACTGCGCCAACCCGCAACTCGACTTCGCCTGGCATCGATTCTGCAACCGGGCAATGCGGCGTGGTCAGCGTCATCGAAACCAATGCATGCCCGTTGTTGATCTCGACATTGTAGATCAGGCCAAGATCATAGATGTTAACCGGAATTTCGGGGTCGAAAATTTCCTTGAGCGCGTCGATCACCGCTTCGTAGAGCTCTCCGTCGGGTTTGCCCGCTTCGGGCGCGGCTGGCTTTTGGGCCAGAAAGCCTTCGAGATAATCTTTCTTGCGCGCCAAGGTTTCACCCGGCGTTTCAGCGGCGCTTTCGACACGCGCTTTGGGCGGCTTTTCGACGCTATCGACTTCCTCTATCCGGATTTGTTCGTTCATCCGAAGATCCTCTTCACTCGTTCCAGTCCGCGCACTAGCGCTGCAACATCGTTTTCATCACTGTAAATTCCGAAACTCGCCCGCGCGGTGGCCGGGACACCCAGATGGTCCATCAGCGGCTGGCAGCAATGATGGCCTGCGCGGATTGCCACGCCTTCTTCGTCCAATATGGTACCGACGTCGTGTGGATGCACCCCCTCCATCGAGAAAGAGACGATTCCCGCCGATTTCTCAGGGCCGTACAACGTGATTGAGTTGACCGAACGCAACGCCTCGCGGGTTTGTGCGGCAAGTGCGCTTTCATGCGCGAAGATTGCCTCGGCGCCGATGGCGTCGATAAAATCAATAGCGGTGTGAAGCCCGATCACCTCGATAATCATTGGCGTACCGGCCTCGAACCGCGATGGAGCCGGCGCATAAGTGGTTTTTTCAAACGTCACTCGGTCAATCATTGCGCCGCCGCCCTGCCACGGGGGCATAGAATCGAGCGTCGCGGCGCTTGCCCACAGAACGCCGACTCCCGTCGGGCCGTATAATTTGTGGCCTGACATGACGTAAAAGTCGCAACCAAGCTCAGCCATGTTGAGCCGCATACGCGGCGCGGCCTGACAGCCATCGAGCAGCAGTTTCGCGCCAACGGCATGGACTGCCTTGGCTGCACGCTTGGCACCAAGGACCGAGCCAAGGACATTGGAGACATGCGCCAACGCGACCAGCTTGTGCTGCTCGGTGAGGTTCGTTTCCAGCCAGTCAAGGTCAATCAGGCCGTCGTCGGTCAACGGGCACACATCGATATGCGCGCCGACCTTTTCAGCCAGCATTTGCCACGGCACAATGTTGCTATGATGCTCAAGCTGCGACAGCATGATGCGGTCACCAGCTTTGAGATTTGCTGTACCCCAGCTTTGCGCAACGAGATTAATGCCCTCGGTGGCGCCGCGAACAAAGACGATCTCGTTCGGAGAGGCAGCACCAATAAAACGCGCTACTCGCGCGCGCGCGGCCTCAAACGCGACGGTCATATTGGCCGAACGCGCATATACGCCCCGATGGACGGTGGCATAGTCCGCGCCGCCCGCGCGCATCATCGCGTCGAGCACAACCTGTGGCTTCTGCGCAGTCGCTGCGGTGTCAAGATAATGCCAGTTGTTGGCGAGCCCGGGGAATTGGTCGCATATGTCCCCCACCCGCAGGCGGTAGGGGCTAGGGGTAGGGAGTGTCGACAGTGCAGACTGCCCACACCCGGCTCCTCCCGCTTGCGGGAGGGGGGAAGAAAGTGCGGCGTCGCTCACACCAAATCCACCAATTTCTTGAGCGCCGCCACGGTCAACATTTCCTCATCGGCGGCACCTTCAAACACGCCTGCGACAAATGCCTGCAACATCAGCTTCTTCGCATCCGCAGGCGCAATGCCCCGGGCTTGCAAATAGAACAGGCCCATCGGGTCCAACTCGCCAATTGCGCAGCCATGCGCGCATTTGACGTCATCGGCGTAGATTTCGAGCTCGGGCTTCGCGTTCGCTGTAGCGCTGCGGTCGAGTAGCATGGCTTTTACCGATTGCACAGAATCAGTCAGCTGCGCATCACGCGCCACTGCAACTTTGCCGAGATACGTTCCCGTCGCCTTACCCGCGAGGATCGAACGCACGATCTGCGAAGACCTCGCTTTGGGTTGGGCATGGGTGACGGTTGTGACGATTTCCAATGTCTGCGTGTTGCCGCCAATCTGCACCACGCCAAGTTTGAAATCCGATTTTTCATGAAGCGTAACGTTCAGCTCAACCCGCCCATAATCGCCACCGATGTTGAGGACGTGGATAGCCGCAGCTGCACCCTTGCCGATGGCAATGTCGAGTTGGTGGATAGTGCCGCTGTCCTGAACGATGGTCCGCTCGAAGTTCCCGCCCGCAGGCACGACGATAGCCTCGGCTGCGGGCAACGGCCATGCTGCTTCAACAGCAGCAATGTCGCTGTATCGCCATGCCTCGTCACGGCGCGTGGGAGCGGAAGGGTTCAAGCAGCCAGTTCCTTATACCCGTCACGCTCCAACTCCAGCGCGAGTTCTGCACCGCCGGTCCGCGTGATGCGGCCACCGTCAAGGACATGGACAAAGTCGGGCTTCACATAATCGAGCAGCCGCTGGTAATGCGTAATCAGCAGCACCGCCTTGTCGGGCCGCCGCATGATTCGGTTGATGCCGTCGCCGACGATGCGCAGCGCGTCGATGTCGAGGCCGCTATCGGTCTCGTCGAGAATTGCGAGCGCGGGGTCGATAATGCCCATCTGCACCATCTCGTTGCGCTTCTTCTCGCCGCCCGAAAAGCCGACATTTACTGGGCGCTTGAGCATATCCATATCCATGCCGAGCGCACCCGCCTGCTCGCGCGCGACCTTGAGGAATTCAGCCCCGGAAAGCGGAGCCTCGTCGCGGTGCTTGCGCTGGGCGTTCAATGCCTCGCGCAGGAACTGAACGTTCGATACGCCGGGGATTTCGACCGGATATTGAAAGCCGAGGAACAAGCCAGCGGCAGCGCGTTCGTGCGGTTCGAGTGCGAGCAAATCCTGCCCGTTGAAGGTAACCGAACCCTCGGTCACCTCATAACCGGGCCGACCGGACAGCACATAGCCCAGCGTCGATTTCCCCGCCCCATTCGGCCCCATAATCGCATGGATCTCGCCCGCGCCAAGCGACAGCGTAAGGCCCTTAAGAATGGGCTTTTCGCCAACAGTGGCGTGGAGGTTATTTATTTGGAGCATTGTTATGCAGTGCCTTTCATAATTACAATCCGGGTAATGACCAACAAAAGGAGCGGCGGCACGATCAGAGCTCCCCTTGAAGCAGCGTCACGACGGTCGCGCGGGCATTGCTATATTCACCTGACGAATCGAGAAACACATGACCGACAGTGAAAAAAGGAAGGCAAACTAAAATATAAGCCAGTCCAGCAAGTGCAAAAACTCGACTGCTCACCCCACACTCCCCTCAAGGCTAATCCCCAGCAGTTTCTGCGCCTCGACCGCGAATTCCATCGGCAGCTGCTGCAGTACTTCTTTGGCAAAGCCGTTGACGATCAGCGCCACCGCTTCTTCCGCATTCAACCCACGTTGCATCGCGTAGAACATCTGGTCGTCGGAAATCTTGGATGTAGTCGCCTCATGCTCGATCTGCGCGCTGGGGTTGCGGACTTCGATATAGGGGACGGTGTGCGCGCCGCTTAAGGAACCCAACAGCAGCGAATCGCACTGGGTGAAATTGCGCACGCCCTCGGCATTAGGTGCGACGCGCACTAGCCCGCGATAGGTGTTGTTGCTGTGCCCGGCGCTGATACCCTTCGACACGATGGTCGAGCGGCTGCCCTTGCCATTATGGATCATCTTGGTGCCGGTGTCGGCTTGCTGGTAATTGTTGGTCACCGCGACCGAGTAAAATTCGCCAACGCTGTTTTCGCCGTTGAGGACGCAGCTCGGATATTTCCAAGTGACCGCGCTGCCCGTCTCGACTTGAGTCCACGAAACCTTGCTGTTCCGCCCCTGACACAAAGCGCGCTTGGTGACGAAATTATAGATTCCGCCCTTGCCCTCGGCGTCGCCTGGATACCAGTTCTGCACGGTCGAATATTTGATCTCGGCATCGTCGAGCGCGACCAGTTCGACCACGGCGGCGTGAAGCTGGTTCTCGTCGCGCATCGGCGCAGTGCAGCCTTCGAGGTAGGACACATAGCTGCCTTTGTCGGCGACGATTAACGTGCGTTCGAACTGTCCGGTATTTTCCGCATTGATGCGGAAATAGGTGGAAAGCTCCATCGGGCACCGCACGCCTTCGGGAATGTAGACGAACGTACCGTCGGAAAAGACCGCGCAGTTGAGCGTGGCGAAATAATTGTCGTGCATCGGCACAATTTTGCCGAGCCATTTGCGGACCAGGTCAGGATATTCCTTGATCGCTTCGGATATGCTGCGGAAGATGACGCCCGCACGTTCGAGTTCGGCGCGGAAAGTAGTGGCGACGGAGACCGAGTCGAACACCGCATCGACCGCAACCTTGCGCGCGCCCTCGACGCCGGCGAGCACTTCCTGCTCTGCAATCGGAATGCCAAGCTTTTCGTAGATGCGCAGGATTTCGGGATCGACCTCGTCCAATGAACCAAGCTTCGGCTTTGCCTTGGGCTCGGCATAATAATAAGCGTCCTGATAATCGATCGGCGGGATGTTGAGCTTGGCCCAATCCGGTGTCTCCATTGTCAGCCAATGGCGAAACGCCTTCAGCCGCCAATCGAGCATCCATTCCGGTTCGTTCTTCTTGGCCGAGATGAAGCGGACGGTGTCCTCGGTTAGACCCTTGGGCGCGAAGTCGGTTTCGATATCCGACGACCAGCCATGCTCATAATCGGCAACCTTTTCGGCGGCGTCCCACGCGGCCTTATCTTTGACTTCGATTTCGTCGGTCATCGTACCAGCCCAGCCAAGTTGATTTCTGCCAATGCCCCACGCACCGCGCCATTGACGAGGGCCCAATGCGGTTGGACGCGGCAATTGCCTTCCATCGCGCAATTGTGACTGCCGGTGTCGACGCAGGAGGTCAGCGCGATCGGCCCCTCAACCGCTTCGATAATGTCAGCGAGCGTAATCGCCGCTGCGGGCCTTGCTAATTGGATACCACCACCGGTCCCGCGAGCCGAACGCAGCAATCCCGCCTTGGTCAATATGCTCACCAATTTCTGCGTGGTCGGCAATGCCAGCCCCGTCTCGGATGCCAGATCGGTTGCCGACACGCGCGCAGAGCCGCAATGCCGCGAAGCCGCGCTCATCACCACCACTGCATAATCTGCCATATTGGACAGGCGCATCGACTCAAGCCTTAATCAGAACAATTTAATCTGATTTCTGAAATGGGCGCTATTGGCGCGAAAATCAACCCGGAAAGGTCTCCACGTCGCGGTAATTGTCCTTGGAAAGCCACATTCGCAATATTCGGCTGTCGTCACCGTCGAGCGCTCCCGGCGTTCGACCGGTAAATTGTCGAATTTCGCGGATCATGTGCGGCTGGTCGTAAAAAAGCGATTCGACCTTAGCGCGTAGCTCGGGAGTGCATTGGGGATCGACCAATACAGTTGCCGCGCGAACGGCACGATATTTGCGCATCAACGGCTTTGCGGGACAACCGAAATAGCGGGTTATGAGACGCGCGGCCGTGCTCCGTGACATGTTGAGCTGTGAATATAGCAACTCAACATCGGGGTCGAGATCGCTCGATAGCCAGTCGATAACTTTACGGATCATGGTAACATGAGCAGGCGGCACAGACCGGACTTGGCGGAGCAGGAACCCAGTAGCCTGTGCTATCATGTCCGCGACGCGAAGCGAACTGTCCGCACGGCCAGCGCTGAACGCATCGGCTATCCGGTCGATTTCCGGACCGTATATTTCAGCCGCACGAACGGCGCGATCGGCAAACAAATTGGCGGGCTTGCCAGTTAGCGCGACGAAGCCAAGCGGCGAAAGCACAAAGCCGAGAATATGCGCAGGGCCGCTCAGCACGAACTCTGCGGCTGCGAGCCCAGGCCCATATTGCATAGCACCCGATACCGTTGTGGCTTCGCCTTTGTCGAACTGCACAACGCCCGACCCGCTCAGGAAGAACATCAAATGACCGAGCGCTGCCGATTGGCGGTCTTTGGTTTCACGCTCCTCGCAACGAAAATAGTAGATCTGCGTGACAAAAGGAGCCAGCATTGCTGACGGCGCGAAATGCGTGATGTCGATTTTATCTGGCGTTACGAATTCAGCTTCGGGGGAACAATCGGATAAGTTTCCCGTGTTTGTGGCTCCCAAATAACTTTCCTGCATAATTACGGCCCCGAAGGCTTGAACCTTGTTACCCGGTTTGCTCAAGCCCAAGGTGCGAGGCTAAGACAGGTGACGGTCACATGCAAGCTACGCTTTGGGTGAGATCGCGTAGATCTCTATAGCCCCGGATGCGTCGGATAATTCGCCCAATGGTTCGATCCAAAGATTAGGGAAAAGCGATAACAACGCCCTTGCCGAAGCTGCATCGGCAGTTATCGTCCCAGGTAAAGTGCATTTCGCTATTCGCAGCACGAGAGTGATGGCGTCGCCACCGTCACCATTGTCAATCGCGTTGGCAACAACCTGTAATGCAGTTCGGGCGTTGGTCGTGCCGATCTGTATTTCGCGCAGTATCGTTTGAGCTTCAGCCAAGGAGCGCACATCGCACACATAAAAACCATCGGCGGCCGGTGTCCAGTTTCCGCAAGCATCGACAATTTGGTCACATACCAACGTTACCGAAGTCCGGCCGCTTTCGGTGTCTGCGGATGCCACATGCGCGGATCTTTCAAGCTGGACCAAAAGATCGCTCGCCGCGTCGAAAGAATGTGATCGTATGTCGTTCAGTTCGATCCCGACCGCGCTTCCTTCGAGCCGCAGTGCGTTTTCAATCGCTGTCCCTTTGGCAACTTGCGCTGCCAGGTCGATGGATGCTTCGGACAAGATTTCACTGGGCGATATGATGCTGACGGATGCGGCTTGAGCCAACAGCATATCGAACCGCGCGACCCAAGCCGCGCCAAACGGGTCTACCGAGCGCTGGCGAAAGGCCGAAATTGCCATCGGCAGGATGAGATGGAGCTCCGCGCCACGTTCGATCAGTGCTTCGGCAACCAAAATGTCGGCGCCGGCTGCCAGTGCGCCATAGCCAAAACCTGCGCGCTTGCTCTCTAATGCATCGCGAGCAGCCTCCGCCGCACGGCGGTCTTCGGGGGAAATGCCAATCATACCTTTGAAATAGACCGATGTTGGCGGCGAATAGTCGGAAAGCCACTTGCTGGGTTCATTCCTGAATTCCAGAACCTGCCGGAACTGGCGAAGCGTTACCGCCCGGTCCTCCCAAGCTGCGGGAGCCGCTGCTATCGCCGTGTCGAGCGCGGCCTTTGCCTCGGCTTGCCGCACGAGCAACAACAACGCCTCTGCCCGTGTTGCCTCGTGCCAGTAAGGCGTTTCGCCCACGCCGATACCGGTATCCAGCATCGTCAGAACCCGCTCCGCCAGCAACGCCATATGATCGGACTGCCCGGCAAAGAGCGACATCGTCGCGGCATTGATCAGCGGATAGCTATCAGGCCGAAGCGCCGCCGCATCGGCATAGGCCTTTGCCGATTGCAGGTAGAGCCGAGCTGCTACCTCGCCCCGCGCCTTTCGGGCTTGATCCTTGAACAGCCGGCCTTTGAGGGTGAGGACCTGTGGGTCGGCGGTCACGCTTTCCATCCCCGCGACGATAAACGCATCCCATGCCCGGCTAGTGGATCCTGCGCGCGCAAGGGCAAGGACATCATTGATTGGCATTAGCGAGCAGTACCCAATTTATACAAACCGTCGCAGCACTATAATTCAACTATAACGAAAGAGGCAACGCCCGGCGGATGAATTCCCCCGTGTGTGCGGTCCTCTCTTAAATTGTCTGGAAGGATGCCGCCGTGCGTAAAAAGCTTTTGCATATCATCGGGATGGATGCCGCCATGCGTGAACAGCTTGAGTCTGCCAAAAGACAAATTATCGTGGTCGTGGTGATCGTCAGCATGTGAAACGAAATGTTCGACAATACCGTGATTTGGCTCATAACGATGGTCGTCGAAGGTCCAAGGTGGTGCACCCACATGCTTGTCGATCAGGTTGAATATAAATGGAACCTTTAAGGCAGTCTTGTGACCGCCTTTTCTGATTGCATCCGCAGTCGGCCCATTCTTTGCTGCCGAAAGGTCGAAATCGAATGAAACTATCATAGCCAGCTGATCATTTGCAGGCACTTCCTCCAGTTTGACCAGCTTGCTATCTTGTATTTCCCAGATGCTGATATCACGGATTAGCGCAACTTCTTTGCCTACAGGTTGAATTGGCTTTTCACCAGGCGCGAAGATAGTGCCAGACCATGCCTCCAACGAAAAATAATATCTGTTGTTACCTGTTTCCCCGACGATATCGAGCGATCCGTCAAATTGGCCTCCGGGCTTGCCAATGCGCGTGGGCCGAGTGCCAGCGACACGGAGGCGACTAACGTCGCTGAATAGCGCACCAACGGCGTCGGCATCGGCTACCTGTTTATAATTTGTGTAGCCAGCGAGGTCTTTATGCGCGCCGGTGGCCATCGTCCCGATCTCTAACACGATATGTTTTTCGGTCATCGTCCTATCCCCTTCTGGTATTTTTCCAAACGCGAACGATATCGGACCCACAACGCGTTCCCGCTTTCACGCGCTAACAATTTTCGGTTAATTTCCAATGCCTTTGTCATATATAGCGACCGCAATGGCCGCTCGTTTGCGCGAGTCAGTTTGTCGGCCAGCCGGACATAAATCTGCATTTCCTGCTCCCGCCATAGCAGGTTTTCAGTATCTAACGCCTCCAATGTTCTGATCAGTTCCAGCGCGCGCCGGTTGGCTTCCGACGCACGACGGGTGTCGCCGGAAGCGGTCAATGCTTCATCCAGCCAAGCCAAATGAAATATCAAATCGTAAATCGGCTCCGGCTTTTCCGGTTGTGCTTTTATAAGCCGTTCGTTGAAGGCAACCGATGTTCGGCAATAGGCCAGTGCGCCTTTTACCGGTCGGTGAGTTTGCAGATGAACCGCACAGATGTTGCCGTTCACATAAGCCGCCAGTTGGAGCCACTCAGGCTTCAAATTATGATCCGTCATAATAGATTTGAGCAGCGCATTGCTGGCGTTGAAGCCAGATAGCGCAGTGACAACATTGCCTTGACTATGCGCCAACAAAGCTAACCGGTTCTCGCTGCGGGCGTGCGAAAATATGCGGTCCGGATTTTCCTGGTCGCGCGTCATTAATGCCGATGTGACCCGGTGCAGTTCTGAATATTTGCGCCGTGCAGCATCAAATTTACCGCGCTTCTCGTCATCTTCTCCCATAGCTTCAATGATGCGGGCGCGTTGAAGCAGACTATCTGGCGGCAATATAGCAAGATTGCCTTGTTTGCGATAATATTGGAGCGCGCGTCGGTTAACGCCTTCCATGATATTGATCTTGCCAACTCCCTCCAACTTCTCGCGTAAATCAGTGAGCATATACTCGACCAATCCCTCGGCCTCCGCACGTTGCCGGGCGGCTTCGTTGCGGGCTTGGAGGGCTAATGTGGTCATGATGCCCATGATTAGCATTGCCGCGAGCGCACCTGCCGTGATCACCGTCACGCGGCGGATTCGGCGCTGCGCGTCGCGCTGGATAAGCGCATCGAGCGGGACACCGGCGATGCCTGCAACGATTTTGAGAAAGCCCAATTGTTCGCCGTCGCCCTGAGGCCGCAGATCGGCGGCAAGCGGTTCGTTGCCATTCGTTGTCAATTCCGCCGGAAACGAATCCGCAGGTTCGCCCGACAATAACGCTGCGAGGACTGGCTTGCCTGGGTGCAGCTCTCGAAACAGCTCGATCTCTGCGGCAACCCATGGCGAGGCGGCCGCGTCGGGCGAACACATTACGATCAACGCCTCCGCCCGTGCAATAGCGTCACGGATCGCGGCGCTTAGGCTGGCGGCGGCGGCTAGGTCCTCGCGGTCGCGAAAGATGGAGCCGAGCGATGCGCCGGCATTCAAACGGGTTTCGGCAATCCGCTTGGGCAGGCGGTATCGTTCAAGTTTGCGCTGCAATTTGGCGGCAGTTTCCGCATCGGCATGGCTGTACGAAATGAACGCGGCAAACCGGCGTGCGTCTGCCGCTTTTCCAATACCGATTTTGTCTGCGTCCCCCATCGCACCCCCAGTTGGCGTGATGCAATTCTTTTACAAGATAAATGAGATGGTTAAACCGATTCGTTGGCGACCTTCATCGAAACATATATTTCCAGCATGGCAACCTGATCGGGCGAAAAACGCAGGCCCAGTTTGCTACGCCGCCACAGAATGTCTTCGGCGGAGCGTGCCCATTCGCGCGCGATGAGATAGTTGACCTCGCTAGCATAAAGTCCGTGGCCGAAATCCTGACCGAGGTCGGCGAGGGACGACGCAGCGCCCAGCCAGATTTTGGCGCGGGTCCCGTAACAGCGCACCAGTCGCTTGCCCAAGGATTCAGGCAAAAACGGATATTGTGCTTCGATATTTTTGGCGAGCGCGCCTGCACCATCCATCGCAAAATCACCTCCGGGCAAGGGTTTTCCAGACGTCCAGCCTGGCCCTCCCAGCATGGGCAATTGTGGCGAAAGCTTGCCCACTGCGTTTTCGGCAAGATGACGATAGGTGGTGATCTTGCCGCCAAACACCGAAAGAATAGGGGCGTGATTATCGGCGTCGCTGTCGACATCGAAATGATAGCCGCGCGAAGCGGTCTCGGGCTTTCCTGACCCGTCATCAACCAGCGGCCGAACGCCTGCGTAGCTGTAGATGACATCCGAAGGTGTGATGCGCTGTTTGAAATAGGCCGCTGCAGACTTGCAGATGTAAGCGATCTCTTCCGGCGTGGCGGTAATGTGGTCAAGCGGCCCCTTATGGTCGGCATCGGTGGTGCCGATCAGCGTGAAATCGTCTTCATAGGGAATTGCAAAAAATATTCGCCCATCGGGATTCTGGCAAAAATAGGCTTGCGGCGTGTCGAACAGCTTGCGGACCACGATATGCGAGCCGCGGACCAGCCGGATGCGTTCACCCGCATCGCGTTGGTGCCCGGTCGTCCGGGCCAGAAGATCGAGCACAGCTGGGCCGGCTGCATTAGCAACGGCTTTGGCGCGGATTGAGAGCTGACCGGCGACCTCAATATCCCAAAGCCCTTCACGCCGTTCAAGATGCGTAACTTCAGCGCGCGTGCGGATATCTGCTCCACGTTCGGCTGCATCCATCGCATTCAGTACGACCAACCGCGCGTCGTCCACCCAGCAGTCAGAATATTCGAAAGCTTTGACGAACTCGGGTTTCAGCGGCTCGCCCGCCGGTTCATTGCGCAGATTGAGTGTGCGCGTTGCGGGCAGGTGCTTGCGGCCGCCGATATGGTCATAGAGGAACAGTCCCAAGCGTACCAACCAAGCCGGACGGATGCCTTTCTGGTGCGGCAGCACGAAACGCAGCGGCCAGATGATATGCGGTGCAATTGCCCAAAGCCGTTCGCGCTCAATGAGCGATTCGCGGACCAACGCGAACTCATAATGCTCCAGATAGCGAAGCCCGCCATGAATAAGCTTGGTCGATGCCGACGACGTGCCGCGCGCCAGATCGCCGCGTTCAAGCAATATGACCTTCGCTCCGCGACCTGCTGCATCACGCGCGATGCCTGCACCGTTGATGCCGCCGCCGATGACTGCAAGGTCGTAGATAGTCTCGCTCATAAGAAGCCCCAGGCAAATGCAGCAGACGCCGCGAAGGCGGTTAGCGTTGCGAGCACCACCGGCAGCAACGCGTTCCACCCCTGACCCAGCAAAAGGTCGAGCCGAGAGCGCATTGCGGTAGCGGTGACAGCAAAAAGCAGCATCGCTTTTGATGCAATCAAGCCATATTCAGCTACCCAGTCGGGTGCGTCGACCAGTGAGTTGAGCGCCACCGCGCCAAAAAAGGCAAGGATGAACCAAGGAAGCTTAAGTTTCGCGAGCAAGCTTTTCGGTTGGCTGCCGGTGCTTCCTATTGCAAGGCCGATGAGCGCGACCGCTGGGGCGAGCAAGGCGACGCGTGACAGCTTCACTATAGTCGCGGTTTCGCCTGCGCTTTGCGAAAAACTATATCCGCCGCCTAAGGCCTGCGCGACATCATGCACCGCCGCCCCCATCAAAAAGCCAGCTTGCTTGTCCGTGAAGTCGAGATAGGCGGCGATCAGCGGATAAAACGACATTGCGATTGCACTGGCCAGCGCGACGCCGACTAGGGTTAGGGTAAATTGCGTCTGGTTCAATCGCTCGCGGCCAATGACAGCATAAATGGCCAGCGCAGCTGACGCTCCGCAGATTGCTGTCGCGCCGCCAGCCAGCCAGCCTGAATAATTGCTCTGGCCGCCGAGCTTTGCGCCCAACAAACCCGCGCCAATGACGAGCGCCATGATGCCGACCAGCCCGAGAAACGCCAATGCGCCAAGGCTGCCGACCTGCATTGCGGTGACTTGCGTGCCCAGCAGCACGATACCCCAGCGCAGGCAAGATGTACCGCAAAAATCCAAGCCGGGATGGACTTTTTGTTCGGCGGATACGAAATTAAGCGCCAGGCCAAGCAGCAGGCCTGCGAGAATGACCGGCATTCCATAATGTTCGGAAAACCATGTCGCAGCTGCCGATGCGATTGCGACGACAACAAATCCCGGGAACAGAGCGCTGATCGCCAGCCGGCTGCGCGGCGCCGGATTTTCCTCGGCGAGATAGGTTTCGCCATAGAGGTCCGCAATGTAATTAGCGTTTATGTCTTGCGGTGTCATATGGCCTTCTATAGGCATCTGTGAGAGGAGTTCCAGCGTAAAGCAAGACGGTCTTTAGGCCAAGCGCGGACGCCGATCACGCCGACGCTGCGCTGGATATTGTTCGGGCTGCTGTGTGTTGCCGGTATTTTCAACGCGATGGACCGGCCCGTTATCGCAATCCTCAAGCCCGACATGTCGGCCGATCTTGGCTGGAGCGACAGCGATTTTGCCAATCTCGCTTTTGTAACTCAGGTTGCGGCGGCGCTTTCGTTTCTTTTCACAGGGTGGCTCGTCGACAAAATTGGCGTTTTACGTTCGATGGTCTTTGGCGTGACGACCTGGAGCCTTGCCGCGATGGCGCATGGCTGGGCAATTGCGGGTTGGCATGTGGTCGCCGCACGGATCGGGCTTGGCGCGACCGAGGCGGTGCAGACACCGCTGACGATCAAGACCGTCGCAACCTTGTTCCCGCCCGATAAACGATCTTTTGCGTTCGGCGTTGGTACCGCGATTGCGGGTCTCGGAACTATCTCGATGCCGTTTTTTATTCCGGTGATTGCTGCAATTTGGGGATGGCGCGGTGCGTTGATATTTGGCGGTATCGGCGGGTTTATCACTCTAGCGCTTTGGCTTTGGTTCGCGCGGGGCGTGAAATTTGACGATAAGGCAGAGGACGCCAATCGAGATTTCGCTGACGATGGCGCGCCTTATGGGCCGATCCTGAAGGAACGGCGAACATGGGCAATCGTGATCGCAAAGATGCTATCCGATGCAACCTGGTGGCTCATCAACTTCTGGCTACCCGATTTTTATCGCAAAGAGTTCGGACTGACGACGAGCGAACTTGCCATACCTCTAGCCATCGCGTTTTTTGGTTCGGGCGCGGGCGCGCTCTTCGCGGGCTGGCTTTCAACACGTCTTCTCGAGGCGGGATGGAGCGTCAACCGCGTCCGCAAGACCATTATGTTCGGATCGGCAGCCATCGTCGTTCCATTGCCATTCGTTCTCACGCTCGATTCATTCTGGCCGGTGGCTATCATGATGGGCGTCGTTATGGCCGGGCATCAGGGATTTTCACTTTCAATATTTTCGATCATCACCGACGTCGTGCCGCGCGGAAAAGTCGGGCGGGTGACCGCATTCGGCGCGTTCATGGGCAACATGGGTGGCGCATTGATTCAGCTCGTGACAGGCGCTGTACTGGCGGCGGGACTTGGCTTTACACCATTGTTTATATTCGCCGCCGCATCTTACTTGCTAGCGCTCGGCTGGCTGCATCTTCTGCTACCCAACATCCGCCGAGCCGAAGCCGAACCAGTCGCTATTTAAACAGCCTTTGCCAAGCCCTTGCTATCGACCATTTCCTGCAACTCACCTGCGTCGAACATTTCCATCATGATGTCTGAACCACCGAGAAATTCGCCCTTCACATAAAGCTGGGGGATAGTCGGCCAGTCGGAATATTCCTTGATACCAGCGCGAATTTCCATGTCCTGCAACACGTCCACGCTTTCATAGGCGACGCCGAGGTGATCGAGGATGGCAATCGCCTTGCTCGAAAACCCGCATTGCGGAAACAAGGGCGTGCCTTTCATGAACAGCACCACGTCATTGCTTTTTACCAGCTCGTCAATCCGTTCGTTCACGCTCATTATCTATACTCCAAAAATCTTAGGGTGTTGCAGTGGTTAACTGAAGCGCATGCAATACACCGCCCATCCGGCCGCCCAGCGCATCGTAAACCGCCTTGTGCTGTTTGACGCGGGGAATACCGCGGAAACTCTCACTGACGACCCGCGCGGCATAATGATTGCCGTCGCCCGCCAGATCGGTAATTTCAATCAGCGCATCGGGCAGTGCCGCCTTGATCATGCTTTCGATATCGACCGCCGACATGGCCATCAGGCTGGCTCGATAAACTGGCGGCGGGCTTCGACCATTTTTTCTTCGAGCGCGGCGCGGATCATCGCGTCGTCGGCTTCGATGCCAGCTGAAGTCAGGTCGCCAAGCACCTTACGGATAACGTCTTCGTCGCCCGCTTCTTCGAAATCGGCCTGTACAACCGAGGTCGCATATGCGGTCGTTTCTTCAGGGGTCAGCCCCATTTTCTCGGCTGCCCATTGTCCCACCAGCTTATTGCGGCGGGCCGTAATCTTGAAATGCAGGTCAGCATCATGAGCGAATTTGTTTTCAAAGGCGTTTTCGCGGTTGTCAAAGGTCGTCATATTGTGGTTCCCGTTTTCGGTTAGTCAAAGATAATGGCTTAGCGTGGGATCGGCAAGGCAGCTGTTCAAATATGCACAACCAGCTTGCCAACGGCGGCCCGGTCGCCGAGACGGGCGATCGCGTTACCCGCATCGGCGAGTTCGAACGTTTCCGAAACGCGCGGTTTGATTTTGCCAGCGGCATACAGGTTAAATAGCTCTGCAATGTTGGCATGGTTTTTCTGCGGCGTGCGCGCGGCAAATGCGCCCCAGAAAACGCCACAGACGTCACAGCTTTTTAGCAACGTCAGGTTAAGCGGCAACTTTGCGATTCCGGCGGGGAAACCGACGACGAGAAACTTACCCTCCCAGGCGATAGAACGCACCGCAGGTTCGCTATAGTCGCCGCCCACGGTGTCGTAGATGATGTTGAATCCGTCTTTGCCAGCCGCATTTTTGAACATTTCGGCGACGGCTTTTGACTTGTCCTTGTCGAAGGGCTGTTGCGGATAGACAACAACATCGTCGGCGCCTGCCTCGCGCGCGATTTCGGCTTTGGCCTCGCTTGATACGCCCGCAACAACGCGGCCACCAAAAGCCTTGCCAAGCTCAATCGCCGATATACCGATTCCGCCTGCGCCGCCCAGAACAAGGACGCTGTCGCCCTCCTTCATATGCCCGCGGTCTTTAAGGGCGTGGATTGACGTGCCGTAGGTCATCAGCAAGGATGCGCCGTCGTCGAAGGACATCGCATCGGGCATCTTGAAGCAGTTGAATGCCGCAACTGCAACTTTCTCAGTCAATCCGCCATTGCCGCACAGGCCGATTACCCGGTCGCCGACTGCAAAGCCGCTGACGCCTTCGCCCACTCCTTCGACCACGCCTGCAATTTCCCCGCCAGGGGCAAATGGGCGCGGCGGTTTGAACTGGTACAGATCGACGATCATCAAGGTATCGGGGAAATTGATCGAGCATGCCTTGACCGCGACTACAACCTGTCCGGGCCCGGCTACAGGTTCGGGAAGTTCGCCCAGGACAAGTGTTTCAGGGCCGCCGGTTGCGACCGATAATAAAGCGCGCATATCTCTCTCCTAAGCTGCGATCGGCACCAGCCAGGGCTGGCTTGCCGCAATTTTTGTCTCGTAAGTTGAAATGGCATCGCTGCTCTGCAGCGTCAGGCCGATTTCATCGACGCCATTCAACAGGCAATGTTTGCGGAACGGATCGATTTCGAATTCGAATCGATCCTGAAACGGCGTAGTCACCGTCTGCGTTTCCAGTTCGATGTGGATAGGATCGGTTTTGGCAACGTCCATCAGTCGGTCAATCGCATTTTGGGGCAACACGATGGAGAGCAAACCATTTTTGAAGGCATTGCCCGAAAATATGTCGGAAAAACTCGGAGCGATTACGGCGCGAATGCCCAGATCGGCCATCGCCCAAGCAGCATGCTCACGGCTCGACCCGCACCCGAAATTGTCGCCTGCGATTAAAATCTGTGCGCCTGCATATTCGGGATCATCAAACACATTGCCGTCTACCGCACGAAGTGTTTCAAATGCGCCCTTGCCCAAGCCGCTGCGGCTGATCGTCTTCAGCCATTTTGCAGGAATGATGATGTCGGTATCAACATTTTTCAGCCCCAAAGGATAGGCGCGGCCTTCGACGCGTTCGACTGGCTGCATGCGATCAATCCGTATCGATCTTGGGCTGATGGTCACTGATTGGCTCAACTTCGGGCTCGGGCGATAGCGGCTCGAGCTTGCCATTCTTGCGCGTCAGGCTGCGCCGTCCGGCATAGAGCAACGCCGCCATCAGCGCCGCCGATCCGACCGCGGCACCAACTTTTGCACCTGTCGACCAATCGTCTTTATTGTCTTCTTTTTCGTCGGTCATATTATTCTGTCCTGTGCTGAACCAAATCCTTAGCTTTGCCGGTCTGCGCAAGTAAAGGCCTTATCCCGCGCGTTGCGACCTTATGCGTTGCCAGATTGTCGGCGTTGGCCGCTGCGGTATCGTCTGACCCGTCGCTTCGAGTAAGTATTTGGCCAGCAATAAAGCCTGGTTTTGTGTCATCAGAAAGTGATGGCTGTCGATCCGTTGATCGCGCAGCGCTGCATTCGACGCCGCACTTTGAATTCTCAAATTTATCGAATTGGGTAAGTCATTATGCGTCCAGCCTACGACAACCCCGGTATGCTCCACCGCGTCATACGAACCGTCGCCTGCCATAAGTCACCTCCTGCCGGAGTTTATATTTTGCAACATGTCGCGACAAGTCAATAATAGGCATAATGCTATGTGCCGTGGCGGGACTCAGCCGGTCAGTTCTCGGACATCGGTCAGTCTGCCTGTTACCGCTGCTGCAGCCGCCATCGCGGGGCTGACCAGATGCGTCCTTGCTCCCGGTCCCTGCCGTCCCACAAAATTGCGGTTGCTTGTCGACGCGCAGCGTTCTCCGGCGGGAACTTTGTCGGGATTCATGCCAAGACATGCCGAGCAGCCCGGTTCGCGCCATTCAAGGCCTGCGTCAGTGAAAATGCGGTCGAGTCCTTCGGCTTCGGCTTGAGCTTTTACCAATCCGCTGCCGGGGACAACGATTGCCCATTTGACGTTCGCGGCTTTGTGGCGGCCTTTCAGGACGGCGGCGGCGGCGCGGAGGTCTTCTATCCGGCTGTTGGTGCAGCTGCCGATGAAGATATTCTGCACCTCAATCTGAGTCATCGGGGTACCGGCTTTGAGACCCATATAATCAAGTGATTTCTGCGCGGCATTCTGCTTTGCGGGATCGACAAAACTCATTGGGTCGGGGATAATGCCGGTGATTGGCAGAACGTCCTCGGGGCTAGTCCCCCACGTGACGGTTGGTGCGATGTCGCTTGCGTTGATGACGATGCTCTTGTCATATGTCGCGCCTGCATCGGTGGCGAGCGAGCGCCAATAGGCCACCGCTTCGTCCCACGCTGCATCCTTTGGGGCCATCGGACGGCCCTTGAGATAATCGAAGGTAACATCGTCAGGTGCAATCAGGCCAGCGCGCGCACCGTGCTCGATCGCCATGTTTGAAATCGTCAGGCGCCCCTCGACGCTAAGCGACCGGATGACCGCACCGGTATATTCGATCACATGGCCAGTCCCGCCGGACGCACCAAGCACGCCAGTGATGTGAAGCACCACATCCTTGGCGGTTACTCCGGGACCAAGTTCACCTTCGACCCTGACTTCCATCGATTTCGATTGCTTCAATTGCAAGGTCTGGGTCGCCAGCACATGCTCCACTTCGGATGTGCCGATGCCGAACGCAAGCGCGCCAAGTCCGCCATGGCAGGCGGTATGGCTGTCACCGCAGACAATCGTCGTGCCGGGCAGCGAAAAGCCCTGTTCCGGTCCGACAACATGGACAATTCCCTGATTGGCATCGGACGCGTCGATATAGCGGATGCCGAAATCGGGGGCATTTTTTTCAAGCGCAGCCAGTTGCTGAGCGCTTTCAGGATCAGCAATGGGAATGCGCTTGCCGTTTGCATCCAGTCGCGCGGTCGTCGGTAAATTATGGTCAGGGACAGCGAGCGTCAAATCGGGCCGCCGCACTTTGCGCCCTGCAACGCGAAGTCCTTCGAACGCTTGTGGGCTGGTCACCTCATGTACAAGATGCCGGTCGATGAAGATCAGGCTGGTGCCATCATCGCGTGTTTCTACAACATGCGCTTGCCAGATTTTTTCATACAGGGTTTTGAGTATCGAAGACATAATATATCGCCGGTGGCCTTGTTTGGCTCGAAATGCAAGCTTGGACAGTTTCAGCTATATTGCCCGAAAAATTTCCACTAGGTATGGCGCCTGTCTTGGGCGCGTGCGGAACCGAGACCTTACTATATCCTTTTACCCATATTGGCTGCATCGGTCGTGATGGCCATATATAACCCAGACAAAGCAATGCCCACACCGGCCCCAACCTTTTCTCCGTCCAGTGACGCAACGATCGGCCTGACATTTGCCGGGTTGATGTTCGGCGTCTGGATCGGGGTTCACATCTGGGCTATGTTCTTTTTTGCGATCCACCTGTCCGATTGGCCGTTAGTGATCGGTGCAATCGCCCTGCAATGCTGGCTTTCGGTAGGGATGTTCATTGTCGCGCATGATGCGATGCATGGCTCGCTCGCGCCCGGTCACCATCGCACCAATGCGGCAATCGGCAAAATCGTTTTGTTTCTGTATGCAGGTTTTGGCTGGCGACGGATGCGCGATGCGCATTTTGCGCATCACCGCCATGTCGGCAGCACCGATGATCCAGATTTCAATGCCGAAGACAGCCGCTCGTTTTGGCCTTGGTATATGTTGTTTCTAAAGCGCTATTTCGGATTGCAGTCAGTTGCTTTCATTTCGACGATTGTGGTCTGCTATTACTTTGTTCTGAACGTAC
>LNFM01004030.1_pt1 | contig 27715 bp, 24 predicted proteins | sample 596031 | NCBI WGS metagenome assembly LNFM01 (sample SAMN04254537, study PRJNA301005) | activated carbon metagenome | isolation source: dual media filters at the Ann Arbor, Michigan drinking water treatment plant | place: USA: Ann Arbor
CATCCTCGTCAACCCCCGGCAGATCCGTACACGAGTACGGCTCCCCATCCACCACCAGATACACCCGCTCCGGCGACAGATACACCTCGAGGTGCACCGCCGTGTCACTCCCCGCCATGTCCCCCAACGGCCGCACCTGCGGAGCGAACTCCGGCGCAAACGTCGGCAGCCGCGGGCACTCCGCCCCCAGATCCCACGTCACCTGATCGCACACCTGCAGCTCCAAGAAGCTCGGCGCATACCCGGTCGGCCCGATGATCAACGTCGTCCCCGCCGCGAGGTTGTCCTGCAGCGGCGCGGGCTGATCGCTCACGAACACCTGCGGGAATCGCCGAGCCGTCGTCACCATGTCGAACTCCGTACTCACGTACAGATACCCGCCCTCCTCGACCCGCGCCTCCGCCCCCGCCGGCGGCCGAGCCGTGAACCGCACCATCCCGTTCACCCCCGCGGCGATGTCGTTGTACACGAGCCACATCTCGCCGAGCATCGACCCGAAGTGCACCCGCGAGTTCGAGTACGACGACAGCGAGAACCGCGGCGACTCGAAGTGCAGGCCGTACACGTCCCCTGTCGCCTCGCCGAACTCCGCCCGCAGATCCTCCGCCTCCGGGAACGTCGCGTAGAAATCCAGCGCCGGCACCTCGGGCTCGACCCGCACGAAGCTCCGCGCAATCGCCTTCGGCGCCCCCACCCCGTCGTGCTGCCCGTCGACGAACACCTCGCCCGTCGGCGACGCCGCGCGCATCTGCTCGAGCGTCACCCAAGGCTCGTACGAGATCCCCGCGTCCTCGAACGCCGGCTCCGCCACGGGTGACAGCAGCCCCTGGTACGGACACCCGCCGTCCAACGCCTCCGCCACCAGCGTGACCGGTCCCGTGATCCCCGACCACCGCAGCGCCGCCAGCGGCTGATCCGCCTGCCGCCGCACCTTGCGGTGACGCGCCTCCCCGGCCACGAGTTCGTCGTGCGCGCGGCTGCAGTACGGCTGCACGTGCACGCGCAACAAGGGCGTCGTCCCCGGCGCAGCCTCGCGCAACACCTCGAACACCGGCGTCCCCGCGCCGCGGGCCGCAGCCTCGGGCCCGTCGATCCACCGCAGCAGCGCATCGTCCACGAACGTGCCCTCGTACACCGGCCGCGTCGCGGCGCTCGCCTCCCGCGGGATCCAGAACGCGATGCCGTCGTCGCGCCAGTGCTCCGCGATCAATGCGTCCCGCGTCGCGACGTCGGTGACGTACCGCTTGGTCCGCGTCGCCGTGAACACCGGTCGCCCGCACTCGGCCGCGCCGTCGTGGGCCGGATCCGGATCGCCCAGCGCATACACGGGCACGCGATCGTCGGCCTCCGTCAGGTACACGAAGCCGAGCTCCGCGTCGGCCGGCGCGCGCGTGTAGCCCACGACGGGCCGCGCGAGGACCGAGGTCCCGCCCGCGGCGGCGTCGTTCCACCCCTCGTCGGGGCTGATGACGTCCTCGAGCATGTACAGCGCCTCGCGATCCCCCGCGCAGCGGTAGATCGCGTCGGTCACCACCACGCCGCCGTCGGCGTCGACCACGATGTCCTCGTCCGCGGGCAGCGGATACACGCGGTAGTCGAGCGCGTCGTCGACCGGATCGAAGGTGAGGTTCGCGGCGTCGCCGACGATCCGCACGCGCACGTTGGTCAGCTCGGGCAGCGGCGGCAGCTCGGTGTCGACGCCCCCGGTGCCGTCGGCGTCCGCACTCCCCGAGGCGTCGCCATCACTCCCCTCGCTCGCGCCCGCGGTGCCGCCGGCCGAGGCGCCGTCCTGGCCGAGGTCACCGATGAACGTGCAGCCGACGAGCACGACCGAGACGACACCCACGCGCTGCACGGTCCGGCGCACGGTCGCAGGATCCGGGATTTCCCCGGACAGGTCGAGCCGCACCGCGATCCCCAGGACCGCGCGCGAAAAGACCCCGCCGCGGTCTGCACCGGGGCGGGGTCGGGGGTCACGGGTCAGGGGTCAGGGGAAGCCAAGCACGCGCACCCGCTCGATCTCAGCCACCGTCCGGCTCGTCGCCGCCCTCGGCACCGTCGTCGGGCTCGTCGGCGTCGTCGTCATCCGCGTCCGGGGTACCGTCGTTGTCGTCGTCCTCGTCGGCGTCGTCGTCCTCGCCGTCGTCGTCGACATCCTCGGCATCACCCTCGTCCTCGTCGTCCGGGGTGCCGTCGTTGTCGTCGTCGTCGTCCTCGGCGTCGCCCTCGCCGTCGTTGTCGTCGTCCGAGTCCTCGTCGTCGTCCACGCCGTCGTCATCGACGTCGTCCGCGTCCTCGGAGTCCGCGTCGTCGTCGACGCCGTCGTTGTCGTCGTCCGCGTCCTCGGCGTCCTCGACGCCGTCGTTGTCGTCATCGGGATCTTCCGCGTCCTCGATGCCGTCGCCGTCGCGGTCGGTGACAACCGGGCTGTCGCCGGAGTTGTCGCAACCGAGAGTGACGAGGCCAAGGGACGCGAACAAAGACAGGGTCAGGGAGCGGGTGAACATCGTGGTGTGTCCTCGGACTCCGAGATGCACAGCCGCGGGGCGCATTACAGCCCGATCGAACTTTGTTCGGCGGGCCGGTGCGCCGGGCGTGCGGCCCGCGCGTCAGCCCTCGGACTCCACCGGCGCCGGTGGGGCGATCGCGCGCTCGTAGAGCGGACACCTCGCCATGCTGAGGGCGATCAGCGCGATGCCGATCGCGCCGAGCACCAGCACCCGGCCCCACGTGCGCACCAGCGGCACGAACTCGGTCGAACCGCGCCACGCCCCGCGCTGGGCGTCGGCGTCGATCCGCGCGGCGAAGCGACGGGCGGCCTCGTCGAGGTCGATGGGACGGATCTCCAGCGCCGCGCGGGCCTGGCCGATCAACTGCTCGCGATCCTGTTCGACGTTCACGGACCCTTCCCCCCTCGTTGCGCCCGCAGCTTCGCGAGCGCGCCATCGAAGCGCTCGCGGCCGAGCCGCACGCGCGAATACACGGTGTTGACCGGCAGCTCCAACAGCTCGGCGACCTCGGGCGCCGTCAAGCCCTCGAACTCGGTCAACACGAACACCTCGCGCAGCTTGGTCGACAGCGCATCGAGACACCGCAACGCCAGCGACAGCGCCTCGCTCTGGGCCGCGGCGCGCTCGGGATCCTCGGTGCTCACCCCGACCGAGAGCACGTCGAGCGACTCGTCCCTGCGCACGCGCCGGCGGTTGCGGGCCAGACCCCGGGCGATGCCGTAGAGCCACGCGCGCGCCGGCCGCGACGGATCGAACTCGCCGCGCCGCCGATGGGCCACGACGAACACCTCCTGCGCCACGTCGTCGGCGTCGATCGGCGTGACCCCGAGGCCGACCAGCGCGCGCAGCACGAACGGGTAGTGCTCGCGGAACGCGGCGGCGACGTCGAGCGCGGCGGGTGGCGCGATGACCAGCGCCGGTCGTTCGAGCACGGTCATCTGGCACGATTCTGCCACGCCTTGGGTTGTCGGCCGGGCCCCGACTCCGTCACCCCGCAACCCCACAATCGCACCGCGGTGCCGCCGTCGGGCCCCCGGGTGCTTGACCCCCCCGTCGGCCCCGGCCGAAGATGGGCCGACGTGGCCAAGTCGATCGTGGTGACCCTGGGTGGGGTGGAGTCGAGCTTCGGGCTCGAGAAGCTCGATCGCGCCAAGCTCTACGGCCGCCGCGAGCGGCGTCCCCTCGATCCCGAGGGTCGGCGTTGCGAGCGCGCCGAGCTCACGCGGGACGGAGCGCTGCTCGTGCGCGCAGGCATGACGGCGCAGGGCTACTTCGACGAGGGCGGCGCGTGGATCCCCAACCGCGATCTGGTCGGCCTCGATCGCGAGGGCAAGCCGCTGCCGCAGGTGCCCTCGACGCTGGGTGTGGCGCAGCCGCTCGAGGGCCCGATCGCCCCCGAGGAGGTCCTCGATCTCGCGGTGCGCACGGTCTACGTGCTCGAGCCCGACCAGCTCGATCCGGCGCTCGCCGAGCAGCTGAAGGGCGGCGCCGCGTTCCGCTTCGCGTTCAACTACCGCGCCGACTACCAGGCCGAGATCGGGATCCTCGTCGCCAACGACAGCGGCGTCTTCGCGCTGGTCGGCCGACCCACGCCGCCGCCGTGGGCGTCCCTCGAGCTGCCCGCGCCCGCGAGCTTCGACGCGGCCGAGGACGACGACGAGCTCGACTTCGAGATGTTCTGATCGCGACCGCTCACCAGGGCCCACCATGCGCAAGATCCACCTGATGAACGAGACGAGTCGCGATGCCACCATCGCGATGGAGTCGATCCCCGAGGCCCCGAGCCCCAAGCTGGGCGTGCCGGGCAGGACCGTCGTCTTCCACCGCTACCTCGCGTCCACCGAGGCCGGCCTGCACGCGCCGCTGCTCGCGGCCCACGGCGAGCACCTCGCCCAGGCGCTCGTCGACGGTGATCCCGAGATCGACCTCGAGCAGGTCGGTCGGCTCATCGGCGACACCACGCCGGTGTACCTGTCGGCGGACGGCGAGGTGCTGCACGTCTCGCCGACGCTCGTCGATGTCCTGCTGAACGCCGACGGCACCGAGCGCGATCGCAAGCCGGCCGCCGACACGCCGGGCAACGTCAACGACGTCGACGCCGTGCGCGTGGTGGGCAAGCGGATCGCCAAGGCCGAGGCGATCACGAAGTTCGCGTTCCGCCGCACGGTCGCGATCCGCCACGTCGACGGCCTCACCTACGACTTCCTGTACGCGATGGCCAAGCAGCTCGCCGACGAGGGCGTGCTCGCGATGCTCGGCGCCGGCGCGAAGGGCCGCGACCCGCTGGTGTTCCAGGAGAACGGCACGCCGTACCGCGGCTTCCTCGAGGGGCGCGTCGACGGCCCGCGCTACCAGCTGCTGCTGCACCTCTCCAACCTCGAGCTGCGGGTGCCGACATGAGCCTGTACACCACCGACGGCGCCCGCCCCCTGGGCCAGGGCCTGCAATCCCCCGCCGGCAGCGTCGTCGACCACGAGCTGCTCACGACGCTGCGCGGCTACAAGCGCGGCGTCGCGAGCCGCTACCGCGCGCTCATCAAGGACGAGCTGCTCACGTCGCTGCCCCCCGGGCCGCTGCAGGTGTCGCCCAAGGTCGACGGCGAGCTGTGGTTCCTCGTGTTCGACGGCGACGACGTCTTCCTCGCCGCGCCGTCGGGCCGCGTGGTGTCCGGCGACGTGCCGGTGCTGACCGAGGCCCGCGCGGCGGCCCCCCGCGCGCACGCCCGCACGATCGTCGCAGTTGAACTCTACGCGGCGCGCAGCAGCGGGCGCCCGCGCGTCGGCGATCTCGCCAACGCGATGGGCGGCGAGGACAAGGCCGCCGTCGAGCGCATGGCCTTCGTCGCCTTCGACACGCTGCAGGGCGGCGCGAAGGACGGCCCCGAGCGCACGCCGATCTACGCCGAGCGCCTCGCGTCGCTCGGCCGGCTGTTCGAGGGCGGCAAGCGGGTGCGCGCGGTGAAGACCGAGGTCGTCACCGGCGGCGAGGCCGTCGCCGCGCTCTTCGCCGAGTGGGTCGAGGGCGGCAAGGGCGAGGGCCTGGTCATCCGCGGCAGCGACGAGCTGATCTACAAGGCCAAGCCGACGATCTCGATCGACGCCGCCGTCATCGGCTACACCGAGTCCTCCGAGGGTGCGGATCGGGTCGGCTCGCTGCTGCTGGGGCTCGTGCGCGAGGACGGGCAGATGCAGCTGATCGGGTCCTGCGGCAACATGCCGACCGAGCAGCGCCTGGCGTTCATGCCGGTGCTCCAGGCGATGCACGCCGACTCGAACTACCGCCACGCGAACAACCGCGGCGCGCTCTATCGCTTCGTGCGGCCGGAGATCGTCGTCGAGATCAAGGTCACCGACATCCAGGCCGAGGACTCGAGCGGCGACCCCATCGAGCGCATGATCCTCGAGTGGCAGGACGGCGCATGGCGGCGCGTCCGCGAGCTCCCCGGCGCGAGCATCCTGCACCCGGTGTTCGTGCGGGTCCGCGACGACAAGCGCGTCGACGCCCTCGACGTCCGCGTGGCCCAGGTGCAGGAGCGCTGCGTGGTGCCGGGGATCGACCGCCACGCCGACCCCGTGGTCCTGCCGCCCAGCGAGATCCTCCGCCGCGAGGTCTACACCAAGGCCGCCAAGGGCGACGTCGCGGTCCGCAAGCTCGTGGTGTGGGAGACGCACAAGCACGAGGTCGGCCGCGAGCTCGGCTACCCGGCGTACGTCGTGCAGTTCACGGACTTCAGCGCGGGCCGCAAGGATCCCCTGCAGCGCGAGGTGAGGCTCGCGGCGAGTCGCACGGCCGCGATGACGATCGCGGACGAGATGATCGCGGAGGGGATCAAGAAGGGCTGGGAACGCAAGGTGGGGTTCGGGGTCTGAGCGACGACGTCGATCCGCTCGATGCCCACCTCCGCGGCGCGGCGCCCGGGGACTCGCTCGATCGCAGCGTGATGCTGGCGAAGATCCGCGCGCAGCTGCTCGAGCTCGACACCTCCGTCCGCACCATCGGGCGCTTCGAGATCCTGTCGCGCCTCGGCGCCGGCGGCATGGGCACCGTCTGGGCGGCGCGTGACCCCGAGCTCGATCGCAAGGTGGCGATCAAGTTCCTGCACGACGCGGTCGACCCCCACGAGCGGCTGCGTCGCGAGGCCCAGGCCCTCGCACGGCTGCGGCACCCGAACATCGTCGGCGTCCACGAGATCGGCGTCGATGCGCCGACCGGCCGGAAGTTCGTGGTGATGGAGCTGGTCGAGGGCGGTGATCTGGCCGCGTGGCTGGCGACGCCGCGCCCGTGGCCGAGCATCGTCGAGGTGTTCGCCGCCGCGAGCCGCGGTCTCGCGGCCGCGCACGCCGCGGGGCTCGTGCACTGCGACTTCAAGGCCCACAACGTGCTCGTCTCCGGCGGCGCGGGCGACACGGTCGCGCCGGGCAGCGTGCGCGTGGCGGATTTCGGGCTCGCGCGACTGGGCGTCGGCGTCGCCGAGGGTCCGTCCGCGAGCGGCCCGGTGGGCACGCCCGGGTATCTCGCGCCCGAGCTCGTGGCGGGCGGGGCCCCGACGCCAGCGAGCGATCAATACGCGTTCTGCGTGGCGTTGCGCGCGGCCCTGTTCGATCGGATCGATCGGTTCGATGGGATCGACCGCCGGGACGGTGCGCCGCCGCGTCGGCTGCGGACGATCCTCGAGCGCGGGCTCCGACCCGAGCCCGCCGCGCGTTGGCCCGACATGACCGCGCTCGGATCGGCGCTCGAGCGAGCGGCGCGGCGACGGCGACTCGCGCCGTTCGTCGCGCTGGCCCTCCCCCTGGCGTTCGCCGGCGTCTCCGTGGCCGCGCCCCCGTCGGAGGCGCCGTGCGACGAGCTCGTCGCCACCACGTGGTCCGAGGACACCCGCGACGCGGTGCTCGCCGCGTTCGATCGGCTCGAGCACCCGTCGGCCTACGTCACCGGCCGCTTCGTCGTCAGCCAGGTCGACGCGTTCGTGGAGGGCCTGCGCGAGCGGCGACTCGCGGTGTGCGAGCTGGCGAGCGTCGCGGGTCCGCGCGACGCCTCCGTCGTCCACCGCGCTCGCTGCCTCGGGAAGGCCGAACTCGTGGTGCAGGCGTCGGTCGAGCGGCTGCTCGACGCCGACACGGCGACGCTGCTGGGCGCCGCGGCGCTGCTCCCGACCCCGGCCGCGGTCGAGACCTGCGACGACGTGACGGCGCTCGCCTCGGAGGTCGAGATCCCCCCTGCGCAGGAGGCCGAGCAGCTCGAGCTGCTCGCGGCGATGCACCGCGCGGCGCGTCGCGCCGATCTCGGGGAGACGGGGCCCGCGCTCGACGAGCTCGAGGCGCTCGCGACCCGGGCCCGCGCGCTGGCCCACCCGCCCACGACGGCGGTGGTGCTCCTCGAGCTCGCGCGGGCGCACCGATTGGTCGGCGACAAGGCGGCGTCGATCCCGATCCTGCGCGAAGCCGGGATCGAGGCCGAGCGGGGCCGCGCCGATCACTCGCGCGCTCGCGTCCTCGACAGCCTCGCGCGCCGGCTCGCCGACGCCGGGCAGATCGACGCCGCGCGCGAGGCCGCCAGCGCTGCGTCGGCGCTCGACGCCCGCCTCGCGATCGATCCCGCGCTCGCGGAGATCTGGGCCGGCCTGCGCCAGGCCCACATCGACGGCATCGCGCTGGGGCCCGAGGCGGCGCTGCCCCACCACCAGCGCGTCTTGGCGGTGATCGACGCCAACGCGCCGCGCTTCGAGTACCTGCGCGAAGAGGCGCTCGTGGCCCTCGCGAGCAACGAGCTCGATCTGATGCACATCGACGATGCCCGCGCGCACCTGCAGCAGGCGCTCGCGCTGACGGAGGCGAAGCTCGGGCCGGATCACCCGGCGGTCGCGACGGTCGTGCTCGACCTCGCCGGCTGCGATCTCCGCGACGGACAGCTCGCGCGCGCCGAGGCCGGGTTCGCGCGTGTGCTGAGGATCCGCGGCTTCGTCGTCGACGACGATGATCCCACGCTGGCCCCGGTGCTGACGAACCTCGGCGCGGTGCGGTTCTCCAGCGGGGACGTCGTCGGGGCCCTGCCGCTGTTCGAGCGCGCGCTCGCGATCCGCACGCGGCAGTGGGGCCCCGATCACATCGACCTCGCGCCGCTGCTCGCCAACCTCTCGTTCTGCCTCGGCCGCCTGGGTCGCAAGGCCGAGGCGCTGGCCGCCTCCGAGCGCGCGCTGTCGATCCGGATGAAGGCGCTGGGGCCGGATCATCCGAACACCGGCAAGGCCCACCACGCCGTCGCGATCGCGGCGCGACGCAACGCCGATCTCCCGCGGGCGCGCGCCGAGTTCGAGCGGGCGATCGCCGTCGCGCGGCGCACCGAGGGCACGCCGGAGCTGTACGAGCCGATGGTGGGGCTCGTCGAGGTCCTGCTCGAGCTGGGCGAGCCCCGCGAGGTCGAGCGGCGCGCGGCCGAGGCGTTGCCCGGCTGCGAGGCCCTCGAGGGCGTGCGCACCACGTGCGCCATGCTGGAGTTCGCGTGGGCGCAGGCGATCGCGCCGCGCGACCCCGCGGCCGCGCTCGCGAAGGCCGAGTCGGCGCGACGGCACCTCGAGGGGGTCGAGGGCGAGGACGGGGCGCGGGCCGAGCTCGACGCGTGGATCTCGACGCACCGCGCCGCGCGATGAGCCCGGTTCACGCGGGCGTGCCGAGCAACGTCCGGATCGAGTCGGCCCAGCCCTCGAAGCCGACGAGGGTCGACTCCGCGAGCTCGGGCGTATCGGCGATCTCGCGGACCTTCGCCTCGAGGGCCTCGCGTGCCCGTCGCAGCCGGCTCTTCGCGGTGCCCACCGGCACCTCGAGGATCTCCGCGATCTCGGCCATGGACAGCTGCTCCCAGTAGAACAGCTCGATCGCGACCTGGAAGTCGAGGGGCAGGTCCCGCAGCGCCCGGAGCAGGATCCGCTGCTCTTGCTGCGCCGCCACCACCGAGGTGGGCGACGCCCCCATCGACGCGATCGACGTGGTCTCGGGGGCGAACATCGCCGCGTCCCGCTGGCGTCGCGCGTAGTGGTGGTACAGCTCGTGCCGCGCCACCGTGAACAGGTAGGTGCGGAAGGTCGACTGCTTGCGGATCGCGTCCTTGGCCGCGATGCACGCCACGAACGTCCGTTGGATCAGGTCATCGACGCCGACGTCGAGCTTGTTGCGGAAGAACCGGTACAGCCCGTCGAAGTGCCGCTGCAGGAGCACGTCACCGGCGGCCTTGTCGCCGGACCGCCACGCGTCGAGCAGCGCGAGGTCGTCGCTCATCGGGGCCGGAGCGTAGCCCAACGTCCGCGTCGCCGCGACCTCCGGAGGAGGGGCCGAGGACGGCGGCGGCGATCCCCCGGACGATCTTCCGCAATCGGTATCGCCAAGCATTCACCGCGCCGGCGGTCATGCCCACGCACCGACCGGCCTCGTCGGCGTCGAGCTCGTCGACGAAGACCAGCTCGAACAGCTCGGCGTCGTGCTCGTCGAGGTGGGCGTAGACCCCATCGAGGACGAGCTCGAGCTCGTCGCGACGCTCCACGCGGAGCTCGAGCTCGTCGTCGAGGTCGTCCTGCGTGACCTCGACCAGGCTGAGCGCGCACGGGTTGCCGCGTCGCTGGCCGAGGACCCGGGCGACGCGTCGGCGAGCGACGAGGCGGACGAAGCTCTCGAGGGTGCGACCGCGATCCGGGTCCCAGCGGCGCAGCTCCCTCCCGTCCTGCGCGAAGAGGACGACGAGCACGTCCTGGACCAGATCGAGGACCTCCTGGCGCGGGTCGCGGGCGAGCGGGTTCGCGTGGCGTGCCAGCACGCAGGCGACCTCGCGGTGGATCGCGTCGAGCAGCCGCGCCGCCAGCCTCCGCTGCGCGGCGCGATCGCCGGTGAGCGCGCCGCCGACGAGGGCGAGGTCTTCTTGCGTCGTCATCGTGCGATGGCCTGACACCCGGCGATCTCCCAGCCAATGGTCAACATGTTCGACTTGCGTGGGACGTGCCACCGACGTTCGGCGTCAAGTCGCCCACGCCCGCGGTAGAGTCGCGAGCCCGCGGTTGGATCACTGGATTTCGACGCTGAGGGCACCGGCCATTCGGCCGCGGACCCTCGCGTCCGATCGACTTGGGGTGAGAGCCGCGACATGATGGCAGGATGGTGGTCTTCCACTGCGCATCGTGTCACCGGCCGTTGAGCCGTCCCGTGCGCGCAGTTCCGGACCCGCGCCTGCTCGCGACACCCGGCCGAGTCACGCGCACTCCGCCGGCGACATGGACGAGCGGGCCCGAGGCGGGGGACGTCTGCATCCATCCGCACGATCTCGTGGTCGGCAACGTCGAGCCCACCTCCTTCGGTTGCTGCGGCTATGCGCCGCGCGGCAACGAAGCGAACCTGCGCTGCGCCTGTGGTGCGCCCGCCGGGGTCTTCAGCGACGAATGCTCGGTGGACTTCGAGCTCACGCTGCGTCGGCCGCGTGTCGAAGTCGAGCCCGAGGAAGCGTGGGATTTTTCTCCGGAGCGGCTCGGCGCCGCACTGAGCGGCATCGCCGACGACGCCACCGTCTCCGAGGACATGCGGTGGGGCGTCGACGACGGACCCGCCACTGCGGCGCGCGATCTCAGGATCTCGATCGATCGGCAGGCCGGCGGCATCGCCGTGACCTTCCGGATCGACGCGACACCCTTGGTCGTCGCAATGCCCCGCCTCGTGCTCGCCAGGGCCATCGCCTTCGCGGCGCTCCCCGTGGGCAACGCGGAGCTCGTCGTCTGCAGCTGTCGGAGCGCCCCCCGGGGCAACGCGATCCTCGAGGAGTTCGCGCTCGTCGCGTCCGGCGACCGCGTGCTGCTCCAGCACGAAGCTGGGCCGGTGCGACAGCGCTACGAGGTGATGGGAGAATGGCTCGCGCTCGAGTGGCGAGATGCGGTCGAACGACTCTGAGCGTTCACCGCGAACCTGCGCCCTCACATCGGCAGCAGACACGCGCCGACGATCCCCTGCCCGACGCACCCCTCGGGTCCCTCCCCCGGCGTCGTCGTCGCGCTCGTCGTCGTCGCGTCCGACGGCGAGCCGGAGGATCCGCCCGTGCCCGGCGCTGGCGAGGTCGGGTCGTCTTCGGTGGGATCGACAGCCGGCCCGCAGGCGAGCAGCCCGAGCAGAACCCACCCTGCGGATCTGCCCATCGCCATCGCCATCGCCATCGCCACATCGAGGCTAGCACCCCGGCCGTCACATCTCCCGCGGCCGCCCTCTGCCGTCTTGGGCCCGCCCGAGGGCGTCCCCGAGAGGAATCCCAACATGCGCGCCATCTCCCCCGTCCTCTGCCTCGTGGCCACCCTGACCACCGGCCTCGTCCTCGCGCCGCAGGGTGCCAGCGCAGCCGCGCCCCAGGTGGCGCCGACGAATCTTCCCGAGGTCCAGCCGACCAAGCCGGTCGCGATCAAGCGGATCACCAAGCTCGAGGCGAAGAACGGCGCCGCCGTGCCGGGCGAGCGTCGGAACGTCGAGGCGACGCTGACCTCGGGCCAGAGCCCGCTCGCCGGCAAGACGGTCCGCTTCAAGGTCCGCGGCAAGGAGGGCGGACCGAACATCAGCATCGTCCTCGGGACCGCCGTGACGAACGCCCAGGGCAAGGCGACGCTCGAGTGGGAGGTCCCCGAGCTCGCGCAGGCCGGGTACACGCTGGCGGCGACGTTCGCCGGGGACGACGACACGCGCGCCGCGTCGGACGAGGCGAACTTCGCGATCTTCAAGGCGATGACGACGTTCGACGTCGCCTACAACTACGGTGCCCTCGACGCCCACGGCGGGCCGCACTTCGGCACGCTGCTGATCGCGCTGCGCCGCGACTCGGACGACGAGGCGCTCACCAAGACGTTCAAGGTGACGATCAACGAAGGCCTGCCGACCCAGGCGATCAAGGACTACACGACGACGAACGGCTTCGTCACGGTGCTCCTGCCGAGCGACACGAACACCTGGAAGGTGAAGCTCCAGTTCTTCGGCGACGCGGCGAACCAGGCCACGCAGCACGACAAGACGTATAGTCACTGACCCCGCCGCTGCGCCATCGCCCGCTCGAACCGCGCCACCGTCGACGCGATCAACGGCCGATACAACCGCCGCAACAACCAGCCCGGGACCCACTGCCCGCGCTCCTCGAGGGCGACGCGCGCCCGCGGATGGACCATGAACCTCAGGCCGAACGGCCGGTACGCCGCGTCGCTGCGCCAGAACTCGATCCGATCGAGGTGCTTCACGTTCTTGTAGCCGTAGTGCCGCGGCGCCACGAGCCGCAGCGGCGCGCCGTGTTCGATCGGCAGCGGCGCGCCGTCGAGGCGATCGGCCAGGAGCACGTCGTCGGCGAGCAGATCCTCGAGCGGTAGGCTGGTGCGCGCGCCGTCCTGGGCACGCAGCACCACGAACGTCGCGTCCTGCGCCGGGCCGACCCGCGGCACGACGATGCGGCGGAAGAACTCCGCGAAGCGGACGCCGCTCCACTCGAGCCCGCGCCGCGTCCACGTCGTCACGCAGTGGAAATCGGAGACCTGCGTCACCCGCTCGAGGCCCGCCATCGCGTCGTCGAGCTCGAGCGGCGTGTCGACGTCACCCGAGACGCGCAGCCGCGGCGCATCGGTCGACGCGGGGAATCGCTCGGCGAACGGCGTGAGCCCGAAGCGCGGGAAGTCGGGGCGCTCGCGCTGTCCGGGAGGGAGCTCGGTCATGGTGGAGAGACGGGTCGGTCGAGCGCGATGCTACCCACGCCCATCGTCGCGTCATGCCGGTGGTCGGCACGCCCCGATGATCGCCGCGCTCCCGCACGCGCCGGGCTCCATGCCCGCCTCGAACCACGGGGTGCACACCGTGCCGGGCAGCAGCGCCGCGCACGGGTCCGGACCCGACGCGTCGCAGAACGGCGCGCAGCACCCGGGGCCCTCGCAACCCGGCACCGAGCCGTCCATCGCGCAGAACAGGCCGGCATCGCAGACGTTGATGAACTCGCACGGCTCGCCGAGCGCCCCGGCGTCGCCCGACGCGTCCGGCGCACAGGCGAACGTCTCGCCGATCGGATAGCACGCCTCGCCGGGCCCGCAGTCCTGAGCGACGGGATCGCACGCACCCACGCAGAGGTTCAGCGTGCCGTAGGCGTTGATCGTGCAGGATTCGCACGGGTCCGCGCACATGGGTCGCGCCTCGGTGCCCTGGCACATCGCCACGCACTCGCCCGTGTTCGTCTCGGGATCGACGTTCCAGCAGATCGCACCGCGCTCGCAGTCATCGATGCCACTGAGGGGCGAGCCGACCACCGTGCACGGCTCGCCGGGGGCCCGCGGATCGCCGTCGAGCGGCGTGCAGTGCACCGCGTTGAACTCCCCGTCGCCGTTGGGGGAGTACGGCATGCACTTCTCCCCGCGCGGGCAGTCCTGCGCCCAGACATCGCACGGGCCGCCCGCCGTCCCGCCGTCGGGAGCGGGGACGATGGATCCCTCGTCCGCGTCGGGTGCGGTCGTGTCGCCCGGATCGGGCGCCGTCGTGGACGTCGTCGACATCGGCGCGTCGCTCCCCGTCTCGCTGCCGGTGATCGATGCGCTCGATGCCGTCGTACCGGTGGCGTCCGAGGGAGAAGCGACCCCCGGACCGCACCCGACCAGCAACGCGCCGACGAGCGCGCGCCTCATGGCGTCACCGTGCATGCGCCGATGATCCCCGTGCCGATGCACGCCGCCGGCTGCTGCCCCTCCTCGTACCACGGCACGCAGGTGGTGCCGGGCAGCAGCAGGTCGCACGTGTCCGCCGCAGCGTCGCAGAACGGCGCGCAGCAACCACCTGCGTTCTCACAGCCGGGGACCATCTCTGCGCTCGCACAGAAATTCCCCGCGTCGCAGGTGTTGACGTACTCGCACGGATCGCCGACGAGCCCCGCGTCGCCCGACACATCGGAGACACACACGAAGGTGTTGTGGACCGCCTGACAGGCCTTTCCCGGACCACAGTCCTGTGCGATCGGATCGCACTGCGGGAAGCAGAGGTTGAACGGGTCGGCGGCGCCGATCGGGCACGCGTCGCAGGCATCGGGGCACTGAGGGTCCAGCTCGCTGCCCCGGCAGAACGCGACGCACTCCCCGATGTTGGTCTCGGGGTCGACGGACCAGCACATCGCCCCGAACTCGCAGTCGTCGATGCCGCTCACGGCAGACTCGACCACCGTGCACGGCTCACCCACCGGCTTCGCGTCGTCGTCGATCGGAACGCAGCGCGTCGCGTTCCACGACCCCTCGCCGACCGCCCACGGCATGCACTTCTCGCCGCGCGGGCAGTTCTGCTCCCACGGGTTGCACTCGTACATCGGCCCGCCGTCGGAGGACGCGATGAACGCCGAGCCGGTCGTGTCCTCGGTCGCGGTCGTCGTCGTGGACCCCGTCGTATCTCCGATCGTCGCGCTCAGCCCCGTCGGTTCCGGCGACGGGTCGGGGCTCGCACCCGAGCTCGACGCGTTCGAGGTCGCTCCGCCCTCGCCGACCTCGCCCGCCGGAGCGCACCCGAGCAACCCGATCAACGCCCATCCAATCCACCGTCCCATGCATTCACCCCCCAATCGAAAGAGTGCGCGCCTCATGGCGCCACGACGCATATGCCGATGATCGACGTGCCGATGCACGCCGCCGGCTGCTCTCCGTCCTCGTACCACGGCACGCACGTCGTGCCCGGCAGCAGCGCATCGCAGGTGTCCTCCGCAGCAGCGTCGCAGAACGGCGCGCAGCACCCATTCGCGCCCGCGCAGCCGGGCACCACCTGTGCGGCCGCGCAGAAAGTCCCCGCGTCGCAGACGTTGACGTGCTCGCACGGATCGCCGATGAGGCCCTGTTCTCCGGAGGCATCGGGGAGGCATACGAAGTTCGAGGCGTAGGGCTGGCAGGTGTGACCGTCGGCGCAGTCCTGCGCGATCGGATCGCACTGCGGCAGGCAGAGGATGAGCACGGTATCGTCGTTGATCGCGCACGCGTCGCAGGCGGCCTCACACAACGGGTTCTCCTCGCTGCCCTGGCACAGCGAGACGCACTCGCCCATGTTGGTCTCCGGGTCGACGCCCCAGCACATCGCGCCGGGTACACAGTCGTCGATGCCGCTCGTCGGCGAGTCGACCACGGTGCACGGCTCGCCGACCTCCCGCGGATCGGGGGCGACCGGGGTGCAGCGCGCCGAGTTCCACGACCCACTGCCGTCGCCGGACCACGGCATGCACTTCTCGTCCGGCGGACAGTCCTGGGCCCAGATGTCGCAGAAATCGGGCGTGAACATGTCCGGGACGATGAGGAACGTACTGCCCGCGTCGTCCTCGTCCGTGCCCGTGTCCACGTCCCGTGGTGTCCGAGGCCGAGCCGCCCAGCGGCGGGGCCACCACCGGGCCGCACCCCGCCGCCCCGACGAGCATCCACGTCGCCGTTCTGTACATCACATTCCGAACATGCCACGCTTCGCATTCCTGGCAAAGCTAATTCTCGGGGCCTGCGTCCTTGTCGGCGGCTGCAGATCCAGGCGACCGTAGTGCCGTGGGTTCTCCGTTCCCGGCCCGAGGCGTGCTCGCCTCGGCCCTGCTCGCCGGATTCGGTGCCTGCCACGCGGGGGCGCCCGCGGGATCGGACGCGGCCACCACCACCACGGGCACGACGGGCGGCGGCGCGCCAGAGGGCGGCGGCACGACGGGCGACGAGCTGCCGCCGGACGCCGGCTTCGAGGTCGGCGTGTCGGGCCTGCGTCGGCTCTCGATCGTCGAGTACCAGCAGACGATCGCCGATCTGCTGGGGATCGACGTCCCGTCGGCGAAGGAGCTGCTGCCGCAGGACACGCTGACGCCGTTCGACAACGACTTCACGCTGCAGACCGCGTCCGAACCGCTGATCAAGGGCATGGAGCTGCTCGCCGGCGATCTCGCAGCGACCGTCGTCGAGACCGAGGCGCTGCGCGCCGCGATCGTGCCGTGCACGCCCTCGGGCCCCGACGACGCGGTGTGCTTCCGCGAGTTCCTGCGCAGCTTCGGACGCCGCGCGCTGCGACGACCCTTGAGCGACGCGGAGCTCGACACCTACGGCGCGCTGCTCGACTACGCGGTCGAGGCCGACGACTTTTGGTTCGGCGTGCAAGCCGGACTGCGCCTGTTCCTGCAGCACCCCGAGTTCGTCTATCGCGTCGAGATCGGCGAGCCCGTCCCCGACGAGCCCGAGCTGCGACGCCTCGACGACTTCGAGCTGTCGGCCCGACTGTCGTACTTCCTCGTCGGCACCACGCCACCCGACTGGTTGCTCGACACCGCCGTGGCCGGTGGCCTCGCCGACGACCAAGGGGTCCGCGACGCGGCGCAGATGCTGCTCGGCGACGCACGGGCCCGCGCCCGCATCGATCGCTTCCACGCGCTGTGGCTGAAGTACGAGCAGCTCAGCTCCGAGGGCATCTACGGCCAGATGCGCGACGAGTCCGATGCCCTGGTCGAGCGCGTCGTGTTCGACGAGCGCGGCGCGTGGACCGACGTGCTCGAGTCGACCGAGACGTGGTTGACGCCCGAGCTCGCGGAGCACTACGGCCTGCCCGCCCCCGCGGGCGCCGCGGGCTGGGTGCCCTACGGCGATTCGGGGCGCATGGGCCTGCTGTCGCACGGCACCTTCTTGTCGGTGGGCTCCAAGTTCGGGGACACGAGCCCGACGCAGCGCGGCCTCTTGGTCCGCACGTTCCTGTTCTGCCAGGAGATCCCCAAGCCACCGCCGGATCTGATGGTGAACATCGACGCGCCACCGGCGGGCGCCGACCCCGACGCGTGCAAGTACGATCGCTACTACATGTCCCGCGAGCCGGCGTGCAAGTCGTGCCACGCGCTGATGGATCCGATCGGCTTCGGACTCGAGGCCTACGACGCCAGCGGCGCGGTCCGTCAGACCGAGCTCGGGCGCCCCGAGTGCACCATCGACGGTGACGGCGAGTTCGTCGGCCTCGCCTCGGGCGACACGACCTTCAACGGCCCCGCCGAGCTCGCGCGGATCGCCGTCGACTCGGGCCAGGTCGAGGCCTGCGTGGCCAAGCAGCTGTATCGCTTCGCCGTCGGTCGCACCGAGCTCGACGAGCACGACGAGGCGCTGCTCGAGCGGCTGGTCGCCGAGGCCGGCGGCGCCGGGGCCTTCGACATGCTCGGCTTCGTCGAGCAGTACGTCGCCTCGGATGCGTTCCGCTACCGCCGCGAGGAGGGCCCGTGACCACACATTCGAGGGAAGGGACCGCCGGTCCCTCCCCCCGTTCGCACATCACAGCCCGAGCATGCGCAGCAGGGGCCCGATGATCGGCAGCGACTTGAGCACCGCCATGAACCCGGTCGACGGCGTCGACACCCTCGCCATCGCCACCGGCGCTGCACCGGCGCCGAACGACGGCGCGCCGAACGACGGGCTCGCCACCACCGACTCCGCGCCCTCCGGGCCCTTGTAGTCCCAGTCGCCGAGCGCCTCCTGCAGGTCGTTCAGCGTCTCGCGGTAGCCGTCGACGAGCGAGCGGAGCTGCGTGCGCTTGAGCTCGTCGCGGGTGGACGAGAACGCCTGCTCGACCCGCTGCGCGCGCGGCTGCAGGCGCGCGATCGCCTGCTGCACCGCCGCGCGTGCGGCCTCGTTCTGCTGCGGCGACATGAAGTTCTCCGCGGCGAGGTCCTTGAGCGGCCGGAGCACGAGGTCCGAGGTGCCCTGCTGCGCCTCTTCCTGATCGGCGATCGCCGACCACGCGTGGATCTCCATCGCGTCCGCGGGCCGATCGAGCGCCATGATCCCCGGGCGATCCTGGCCGGCGCCGTGCGTGAGGATCCGGATCGCCTCGTCGAAGGCGCGCTGCGTCAGCTGCTGCATCCGGCCGTCACGCCGCGTCGAGTTCAGCTCCCAGATGCGGATCATCTCGCGCACGCCGCGGGCACGGATGCGCACGTCGGCGCTGTCGAAGAACTCGGTCGCGTTGTTCACGTCGAGCGCCTTCGACATCCCGCCGCCGCGACCCTCGCGGTTGGCGGCGTCCTCGAGGATGGCCGCCGTCGAGGCCTCCATCATCGCCTGATGGTTCGGCGACCACTTCTGGTAGAGCTGGCCGAACTGGATCATGACCGGGTCGGTCGGGCTGATGCTGCCCATCCGCTGGCCCCACGCGGCCTGACCGCGCATCCACTGATCCATCGTGAGTCCCTCACCCGCGACCAGCCCCTCGACCGCGGCGCCGGTCTGGATCTGGGCGCTGATCTTCGCGAACGACTCGAGCGAGACGCCCTCCATCTTCTCGCCCGACACGTTGGGCTGGTTCGCCATCATCTGGCGCTGCTGCACCTGGGCCAGGTACGTGTGGAACTTCGCCGCGAGCTGCGGATCGTTCTGCATGATCTGGTACCAGTCGTTGTAGACCGTCGCCCAGGCGTTCTCCGTGAGCCCCTTCGACCGCAGGAACTGCTGGAAGGGCGCGCGGTAGCCGGGCTCGCCGTGCTCCGTCTTGAGCACGCTCATCCGGTTCATGATCTCCGCGCAGTCGGCGAGGGAGTATCCGTTTCGCTTGGTTTCGAGGGGGTCCATGGCCCGGGCCTGAGCAAGCACCGTGCCGCGAATTCTCCTGCATTCTCGAGCAACTTTGTGACATCGTCCGTGCCCAACTTGGGCACGAACGCCGCCATCGAGAGCAAATCAGCGGGGGAGTGGCACGAACTCGATCTCGTCGCCGGGCACGGTCGCGAAGCGGCGCTCCTGCCACGCGCGCTTGGCTGCGTCGATGCGCGCCGTGGTGCTCGCGACGAAGTTCCACCAGATGTGGTGTGGACCGCCGAGCGGCGCGCCGCCGAGCACGGCGACGCGGGCCTCGCCGCGCAAGGTCGGGGTGCTCGCGGGATGCAGCACCGCGAGCGTGCCGGTCGGCAGCGACAGGCCATCGCACGACAGCTCGCCCGACGCGACGTAGATCGCCCGCTCGGCCGCATCGACGTCGAGCGTGAGTTCGGAGTCGGCGCGCAGCGCCACGTCGACGTACACCGTCGGTGACGCGACGCGCACCGGCGACTCGAGGCCGAACGCGGCGCCCGCGATGACGCGCACCGTCGCGCCGCCGCGCTGTGCGACGGGCAGCGCGTCCGCGTCCCAGTGGGCGAAGCTGGGCGCGTCGTCCTCGTGCTCGGGCGGCAGCGCGACCCAGGCCTGCAGGCCGTGCACGCGCTGGCCCCGTTGCCGCACCTCCGGCGACGTGCGCTCGGAGTGCACGATGCCGCAGCCCGCCGACATCCAGTTGACCTCGTGCGGCCGGATCGTCTGCACGCTCCCGAGGCTGTCGCGGTGCACCATCTCGCCCTCGTAGAGGTACGTCACCGTCGCGAGCCCGATGTGCGGATGCGGCGGCACGTCGACGCCGCGCCCCGGTGCGAGCTCGATGGGCCCCATGTGATCGAGGAACACGAAGGGCCCGACGAACCGACGCTGCGGCGCGGGCAGGACCCGACCGACGGGCATCCCGCCGAGGTCGCGGGCCCGGGCGTGGATCAACAGCGCGATCGAGGGCGGCAACGCGGCGGGATCGGTCACGGGGAGCGAGCGTAGCGCAGGCGTGGGGTGGATCGGCGGGCTGCGGCGCGTGCTACCGTGAATCCGTGACCTTCGCGCGGGGGCTGCACCACACCTACGCGGAGTACCTCGAGGTCGAGGCGCGCAGCGACGTGCGCCACGAGTACCTCGACGGCGAGATCTACGCGATGGCCGGCGGCACGCCGGAGCACGCGATCCTGGCGGGCCGTGTCGGCGCGCTGCTGTCCGCGCAGCTCGAGCGCGAGTGTCGGTTGGCGAGCTCCGACATGAAGGTCGCGATCGTGGCGACCGGGCTCACGACCTACCCCGACCTCTCGATCGTCTGCGGGCCGCTGGAGCGCGACCCTCGGGATCCCAACGCGGTCACGAACCCGCTGCTCCTGGTCGAGATCACCAGCCCGTCCACGCAGGACTACGATCGCGGCGACAAGCTCGAGCACTACCGCCGGATCGCGAGCCTGCAGGTGGTCCTGATCGTGTCGCATGCGGAGCCGCGCGTGACCGTCGTGCGCCGCGACGGTGAGGCGTGGAGTACGACGGAGCACCGCGCGGGCGACGTCGTCGCGCTGGAGCATCCCTCGGTCTCGCTGTCGGTCAGCGAGATCTACGCGGTGCTCGACGGGCTCTGAGGGCAGAGGTCCGACGGGCGGCTCGCGCACGGCACGCGATCGTGACTCACCGCCACAGGGGCTCGAGCCCGACCGCCAGCCCCTCGATCGCGCGACTGACCACTCGCACGCGCTCGAGCCCGACGGGCTCGATGCCTGCGCAAACCTCGACGGTGCTCGCGTTCGCGTCGACGATCCAGTACTCCGCCACACCGGCCTCCGCGTAGAGCAGCCGCTTGGTGATGCGATCGTACCCGCGCCGCGCCGAGAGCACCTCGATCACCAGCTCGGGGACCCGATCGATCGGCGTCTCGGAGCCATCCCAACCACCACGCATCACGAACAGATCGGGTTGCACGATCCGCCCGGGCGAGAGCCGGACATCCAGCGGCGCGAGCCCCACGAAGGTCGGCGGATGCGCGTCGCCCCAGTCGGCGAGCGCTCGGAACAGGCGCCCGAGCACGAGCTGGTGCCTGGCGGTCGGTGAAGGCGGCAAGATCACCTCTCCGTCGATGAGCTCGATGCGATCCATGGACTCGGGCAGCGCGAGGAACTCGGCTTCGGTCACCAGTCCGCTCGGCAAGCCCTCGACCATGGTGGGAGGATCCTAGCACGCGGCGGAGTCGGTCGCCGGGCGTGGTTGGTACCGGAGCCCGGGCCTCGCACGCGGCGCCGCAGAACCCCTCCGAGGCCGGCCCGACCTCAGCGGTCGAACGCGAACAGGTCCGCCGGCTGGTGCAGCTGCACCGCGCCGAGCTTCGCGAGCGCCTCGGTGTCGATGCGCGAGGTGTCACCGACGATCGTGATGACCGCCGGCCGCCCGTGCATCACCTCGAGGAGGGCCGCGGTCGACTCGACGGACACCGCATCGAGCTCGGCCCACGACATCTCGCGCGGATCGTGGTCGAGCCCGCGGTCCCGCCACGCGGCGACGTAGGCCGGGATGCCGCGGGGATCCGTGCGGCCCGTGCGGAGCGTCTCGCGCCACGCCGACTTCGCACGATCCAGCGCCGCGTCGCCGAGCGCATCGACGCCGAGCACCCCGAGCATCGCCGGCACCGCCTGCGCGACCTTGTCCGGCTGCGCCTGCAACCACCCGAACAGCGAGACCTCGTCGCCCGCGCGGCCGAGATCGATCCCGGCGCGCACGCTGTACGCGAGCGCCCGTGCGCCGCGGATGTCGTTCCACGACTCGCGCGCGAGCTCCCAACCGACGACGCCGGGCACGGTGTGCGCACCCGCAGCGCTCGGCGGCCCCGCGAGCAACACCTCGACGGTCGCCTTGGCCGACGGCCGATGCACGAGGTGGATCTGCACGCCGTCTTGGCGTCGATACACCCGCGGGCGACGCGGCTCGGGGCTGCGGTTGCCGGCGCCGAGCACCGCGAGCGCGGCGATCTCGTCGGCCGATCGAGGACCGAAGTACAGCAGGCGCTGGCGGAAGCTCGTCAACCCGACCACGAGCGCGCGCAGCTGCTTGCTCGTCGCAGCCTCGATCGCCCGGTTGGAGGGCAGCGCGCGCGTGGCACTGTCCGGTCCGAAGTACACGTGATCCCGCAGCGCCGCGGTGATCGCATCATCGTCGTCGAGCGCGGCCTTGCGCTCGCTCAGCGCCGTCTTCGCCGCCTCGCGCACGAGCACTTCGCCGAGCACGGGCGCATCGAGCCAGCCCTTCAGCACGGCGAACGCGGGCTCGAGGTTGCGATCGACACCGCCGAGCTCGATCCGCACGCGATCCGCGTCACAGCTCGTCTCGACGTAGGCGCCGAGCTCGAACAACCGCTGCTGCAGCGCCGCCGCGTCGAGCTGTGCGGTGCCGCTGCGCTGCCACACGTCGAGCGCGTGGCACAGAAGCGGGGCTGCGCGATGGCCCCGCTCGATCTCGAAGGTGAGCGCGAACAGATCGTTGCGTGTGTTCTTGGTCGCGATCACCTCCCCTGACGGGCGCGGCACGATCGTGAACGATCTCTCGGCGGTCACGAACGCGGGCTCGATCGGCGCGGTCGGCATCGCGGCGACGCGCTTCGCGAACGCGCTCTGCTCGGCGTCGGCGAACACGAGCGGCGTGATCTTCGGCTTCGCGAGCGTCGGCGGCTCGGCACCGCCCGCGACGCGCCGCACCACGACCGACTGTGCTCCGAGCCAACGATCGACGGCGGTCGCGAGATCGGCCGCGGTCAACGCATCGAACCGCCGATCGCGCTCGACCATCTCGGACCAATCGAGTCCGAGCGTGAACGCGGCGAGGATGCGGTTCGCGCGGGGCTCGGTCCGCTCCGCCCCGTACGCGCGCTCCATCGCCGCGCGGAGCTTGATCGCCTCGATCGTGGCGGGCGGCAGGTCGCGCAGTCGAGCGACCGCCGCCCGCAGCTCGGCCTCGATCGCCGCGTGGTCGGTGTCGTCGCGCACGGGCGCCTCGACGACGAGGTAGCCCGCCTCGCGCCGCGGCTCGCCCCACGCGTTCGTCCACGCGGCCTTGCCGGGGCGCACGAGGCCGTCGTCGAGCGGGCTCACCCGAGGGTCCTGCAGCAGCGCGCGCGCGAGCTCGAGCGCGACCGAGTCGGGGTCGTCGATCGCGGGGGCCTGCCACGCGATCATCACCGAGGGCTCACCGGGCGCGCGGACATCCGTGTCGATCCGCCGATCGAGCGGCACGATCGCGCCGGGCGTCACGGGCTCCAACGCACGCGGCTGCAGGCGTCCGAAGCGCTGCTCGAGCAGCGGCAGCACCGACGCATCGACGTCACCCACGAGGATGATCGCCATGTTGTTCGGCACGTACCAGCGCTCGAAGAACGCGACCATCTCGTCGAACGCCGGGGTCTTCAGGTGCTCGGGCTCGCCGAGCACGTTCTGCGTCCCGTACGGGTGCGTCGAGAACAACCCCCGCATCATCGCCTCGTACATCCGCGCCTCGGGGGAGTCGAGGTTGCGGTTCTTCTCCTCGTACACCGCCTCGAGCTCCGGGTAGAACAGCCGGAACACCGGGTCGGCGAGCTGCTCGCTCGCGATCGTCGCCCACGCGTCGATGCGATTCGCCGGCAGCTGCGCGTGGTAGTAGGTCCGCTCGGCGTAGGTGTGCGCGTCGATCGACGTGAACCCGAGGCGATCGTACAGGCGGAACAGCTCGTTCTTGATCGACGTGCGCGCGACCGCGACCGTCGCCGCGTCGATCTCGGCGTGGATGCGCTCGCGATCCGCGGGGGACTTGGCCTTCGCGAGCTCGCGGTACAGCGCGCGCGTGCGCTCGAGGTGCGGGAGCTCGGCGGCGTGATCGACGGTGCCGAGCTCGTCGGTGCCCTTGAACAACAACATGTGCTCGAGGTAGTGCGCCAGCCCGGTCGCGTGCGCCGGATCGTGGCGCCCGCCCGCGCGCACGCCGATCCAGCCCTGCACGCGCGGCTCGTCGCGGACGGTCGACAGGTACACCGTCATGCCGTTGCTCAGCCGATGCACGGTGACGCCGAGCGGATCGCCGGCGAGCGGCGAGGGCTGCAGCGCGGGCAGATCCGACGACGCGAGGATCGCGGCGGGGTCGACCGCGGTCGCGGCGGGTGGTGTCGAGGTCTTGGCCGTGCGGCAACCGACGGTCGCGACGACGAAGACGAGGGCGAGCGATCGGCAGATTCGGTTCACGCGGGCGAGGACGGTAGCACGCAGGCCGCCATGTCCGAGTTCTCTGCGACCGTCTCGCGCCGTCGCGGTGTCGCGCGCTACCGGAATGACGGACGGCCGCTGCGCTCGCCCGTGGTAGCGTCGACGCATGCTCGCTCGACGCGTCGCCCTGCTCGTCCTGGTCACCGGTTGCGCGGCGGATCCCGACGCCGATCCGAGCGGTGGGTCGAGCGAGACCTCCGCGGGCACGACCAGCGGCACGGCGAGCAGCGCGACGACGTCACCCGGCACCACGCAGCCGGGCACCACCGCGGGCAGCGAGACCAGCGACGGCACGACCAGCACGACCGACGCCGCCGAGACCGGCGTCGACACCAGCGGGAGCTCGAGCGGCACCGGCGAAGGACCGGTCGGCAGCCCCGGCTGCAACGCCGCGCAGAGCCTCGCCGAGGGCGAGCAGACGTTCATGCTCGACGGGCTCGAGCGGCGCTACATCGTGCGCCTGCCGCAGAACTACTCCACCGACCAGCCGTGGCCGCTGGTCTTCGCGTTGCACGGCAACGGCGGCGACCCGGGCTACTGGGACGGCATGGGGGGCGATCGCGACATCCGGACCGCGTTCGCGGACGAGGCCGTGATCCTGATCCCCGAGGCGATCAACAACGCATGGCGCGACTACGACGCCGCGCCCGAGACGTGGCCCGCCGGCATCGAGCTCGAGCTCAACTACTTCGACACGATCTACCAGACCGCCCGCGAGCAGCTCTGCATCGACGAGTCCAACGTGTTCTCGATGGGCTTCAGCGGCGGCGGCTCCTTCTCCGGCGTCCTCGGCTGTCGCCGCGAGTACATCCGTGCGATCGCCGTCGGCGGCAGCGTGATCTACTTCGATCCCGCCGACTGCGTGTCGACGCCCGCGGCGTGGATCACGATCGGCGACGGCGAGCTGACCGGGGATCGCGAGGCCTACCGCGACTTCTTCCGCGATCTGGCCGGCTGCGAGGACACCTCGATGCCAGGCACGCCCGAGGGCTGCGTGGACTACGACGGCTGCGGTGCCGACACGCCGGTGACGTTCTGCTCGCACCCCGGGGGTCACGTGTGGCCGACGATCGGGACGGAGGCGACGCGGGCGTTCTTCCGAGGGTTCTACGCGGGGTGAGGCGCGGCGAAGCGCATCAGATCGGCAGCAGGCAGCCACCGACGAGGCCCGGTCCCAAGCAACCCTCCGGGCCCATCCCTTCGTCGAACAGCGGGATGCACTGCGTGCCGGGCAACAGAGCCGCGCACGGGTCGGGCGCGCTCGCGTCGCAGAAGGGCGTGCAGCAGCCCGACGCGCCATCGCAGCCCGGCACGGCGTCCGCGTTCGCGCAGAACAGGCCTGGATCGCAGACCGTGATGTACTCGCACGGATCCCCGGCCTCGCCCGCTTGGCCGGAGGAATCCGGCGCGCACGCGAACATGGCACCGATCGGATAGCACGCCTCGCCCGCCGCACAGTCCTGACCGATCGGATCGCAGCTCGCCAGGCAGAGGATGAGTGTGCCTTCACCGTTGATCGTGCAGGCCTCGCACGGGTCGTCGCACACCGAGTCCGCTTCGCTGCCACGGCACATCGCGACGCACTCGCCCATGCCCGTCGCGCCATCGAGGTACCAGCACATCGCCCCGCGCTCGCAGTCGTCGATGCCACTGACGCCCGAGCCGACCACCGTGCACGCCTCCCCCGGCGCCTTGGGATCGTCGTCGATGGGCGAACACCGGACTGCGTTCCACGTGCCTCCTCCGTCATTCGAGTACGGCATGCACTTCTCGCCGACCGGGCAGTCCTGCGCCCACAGATCGCAGAGCGGCGCACCCACGCCAGCATCCACGTCAAAGAGGATCGAGCCGCCCTCGTCCGACGACGCGGTCGGATCGGGGAGCCCGGTGGTGACGTCGGCCACCGACGTCGTGCCCGGGGCAGAGGTGCTCGTCGATGTGTCGGGCGCTCCGCTCGTCGAGCCGCGGGTGGACCCGCCCTGCGGATCGATCGCGGGTGAGCAGGCCGCGACGAGCAGACACGCGATCGCGGGCTTCACGGGACCACCATGCACGCGCCGATGATCCCGCTGCTCACGCATTGCTCCGGCTGCTGCCCCTCCTCGAACCAAGGCACACAGCTCGTGCCCGGCAGCAGCGCGTCGCAGCCATCCGGACCACCGGCATCGCAGAACGGTGTGCAGCAGCCCGTCGCGTCCGCGCAGCCCGGGACGAGATCGGAGCCCACGCAGACGTTCCCGGCGACGCAGACGTTGATGAACTCGCACGGATCCCCGGCGAGACCGCCGTCCCGCGCGAGTTCCTGGGCGCAGGTGAACGTGTCGTTGTTCGGGTAGCAGCCCTCTTCAACCCCGCAGTCCTGCGCCAGCGGATCGCAGCCCCGCAAGCAGAGGATGAGCGGGCCACTGCTGATGGTGCAGACGTCGCACGGGTTCGCGCAGGTCGGATCGACCTCGCTGCCCGTGCAAAGCGCCACGCACTCGCCGACGTTCGTCTTCGGATCGACGTCCCAACACATCGCACCGAGGACGCAGTCATCGATGCCGCTGACCGCGGAGCCGACGACAGCGCACGGCTCGCCGACCGCGTTCGGATCGTCGGCGACGGGCGAGCACCGCACGGTGTTCCACCAGCCGGCGCCGGTGTCGTCCCACGGCATGCACTTCTCACCGCGCGGGCAGTCCTGCTCCCAGAGATTGCACTCCGGCGGAGGGACGTCGGGGTCGCGGATGAACCCCACGGTGTCGTCCTCCTCGCCAGCGCTCGAGGTGGTCGCGTCGCTCGGCGCGCTCGACGACGACGGCACGCCCGTCGTCTCGTCCGCTGCGCTCGAGGTGACATCGAGCGAGCTCGTCGTCGTCGCCTCACCCGATCCGGCGCCCGGCACCGCGCCCGCAGGCCCACAGCCGAGCGCGACGAACAGCGGCCATCCGATGGCTCCGACCCTCACATTCCAACCGTAGCACGCCCCCCGTCAGAACAGCTCGGACACCGCAACCCGAAGCCCCGGCACCACCGCGCTCTCGGCCGTCTCACCGTCCTCGTACACCCGCCCGCGATCGAAGCGGTCGCCGAGCGACCCGAACACCGTGACCATCCGCGCGCGCGGATCCACCAGCCAGTACTCCCTCACCCCGGCCCGCGCATACGCACCCTTCTTCTCCCCGCGATCCCGCGCCGCCGTCGACGGCGACAGGATCTCCGCCGCCAGATCCGGCACCACCCGCAGGAAGCGACCGAGGCTCGGCGGCGAGGCTTCCCAGCGCGCGGTCGAGACGAAGCTCGCGTCGGGCTCGAGCGTGTCGCCGCTGGGCAGCTCGAAGCCCTGGCTCGAGCCGAGGATCCGACCGAGGCGCAGCGGCTCGACCGCGTTGCCGAGC
>LNFM01004032.1_pt1 | contig 27713 bp, 8 predicted proteins | sample 596031 | NCBI WGS metagenome assembly LNFM01 (sample SAMN04254537, study PRJNA301005) | activated carbon metagenome | isolation source: dual media filters at the Ann Arbor, Michigan drinking water treatment plant | place: USA: Ann Arbor
TTGGAGCGGCGCTTGAAAACCTGCGACTAGCGAAGTCGATATCGGCAAATGACTCAGCATCGCTCGCAGCTTACCAGTTGGAGGTCGGTCGGACTCTATATTCAGCGGGTCATGATTTTGCAGCGATCATATGGTTGGAAAAAGCTGAGAAAGAGGCTCTGGCGAACGGCCACATTTCGATTTACTATGACGCACTACGATTTCTGAGCTTAGCTTGGAGTGCGAAATTCTATTATGCCAACGCTCTTATTTTTGCGGAAAAATTAGTTGCGAAATCTTCATTGGGAGAATTCGAACATCGCAATAGAATCGCACATTTTGAATTAGCGAACCTGCTCGATGTCACCGGTCAGCCACAACGATCAAAGGATGTGTACCTGAAGGGCCTCGACCTTTCAACTCAAGCTCGCGTGAACTATCACGCCGGACAGTTCCTTTCAAGCCTCTTGCTGCGATCGTTATACGAGAATGATATTGAAGCCGCTAAAACCTACCTGGCAAGATTGGAATCGATCGATAAACAAAAGCAATTTAGTTTTGAATGTCTCTTGGGGAGAGCCTTGGTCGAGAACTTCAAAGGAAACCGAACACTTTCAGACGAGTATTTTTCAAGGCTGGCAAAAGAGAAAGGCACTTCCGATTTCATTGTGCCCTATTGGAAAAGCACGATTGGTGAGCGAGATCAGAACTGGAAAGAACTTATCACGAATGCCCATCATCTACGTAAATTGACGGAAGATGAAAATTTTCAAGACGACCTTCCCCGAATCTATTACAAACTCGCATTGGGATCATGGCGGCTGGGCGACGAGCGGTCTGCGAGGGAACACGCGGCAAAATCGCTCTCCTTGTTTGAGCCTTTTCGAAACTCACCTACCGTCGATCTTTCGATTGCGATGATGGAGGTTCACCATTCCGTCTATAGGCTACTCAGCGAGATTGAGGTTGCTGGCCATCCCACGAAAGCCTTTGAATATTCTGAGCTACTTAAAGCAAATCTGCTTAGGGACAGGATTGAACGGTCGGTCCTCAAGCCACGTCCTGATCTAACCGAATCGATCCGAAACAGACTTCTCGCGACTTCTCGCAACTACGTTGAAGGAAAAGAAGATGAGGTGGCCCTAATAGAGTTGGAAAACGGCATCGTGACCGATAAACAAACAGAGAGCAAGCAAACTCACGATTTTTCGACCCAGAATTTGAAACTTCCCGAGGACGTAACAATAGTTACTTATGAATTCACGCCATCAGGTCAACTCCTTGCTTTCGTTCTTGAATCAGCAGAGCCATTACGTGCAGTTAAACTTCCCGTCAACGAAGTAGAGGTCGCAAAACTCGCATCAGAAATACAAATCAAGATAAAGGATCGTATTTTCTTCAAAATCGATGGGAAAAAACTCTACGACCTATTGCTGAAACCATTGGACCTGAAGTCAAATCACCTAGTGATCGTCCCTGATAAACTTTTGTGGAGAATACCTTTCCATGCCCTAAGCCCAGACGGTAACAAATACTTGATCGAGACGAAAACGGTTTCGTATTCACCTTCTGTTTATTTGTTAAAGCAACAACTCTTATCGGAGACGCCCCGCAGACAAAATATTCAGATCTTTGCGAATGATACTTTCAACCGTCAGAAATTAGCTTATGTGAACGGCGAGGCGATAAGTATAGGAAAGCTATTCGGAATCCCTCCTCGGCTCAATGCCACTAAATCAGATTTCCTGAAATATGCTGCGGAAACTGACATCCTTCATTTTTCCATGCATGCTCAACTCGAGAGCGAAACTCCGTTGTCTTCATTTCTGGCCTTTCAGCAGAATGCCGCAGACTCAGGAAAATTGACCGTCAACGATCTACTATCGGTACGCCTCAAGCCGAAAAGCTTAGCATTCCTCGCATCTTGCGACACGAGCAAAGTGCATAGCGGCGAAGGGCTGGTTAGTATACCTTGGGCAATGCTGGGATCTGGAAGCTCATCGGTAGTTTCGTCGCAATGGGAAGCAAGCGATCGTGCAACCCAAAAATTCAGTGGAATTTTCTACCGAGAACTTCTTAAAGGGTCATCGACGGCATCCTCACTTCAATCAGCTGCGAATGAATTGATCAACGACAAGTCGTCCGGATTCCATGAGCCGTATTTCTGGGGAGGGTTCACGCTTCTCGGCGATTTTAGATGAGGATACACTAGGCCATTAACATAGACCTTACCAAAGGGCAGGGTTCACTCTCCGAGCGATTTCGCCAACTAGTTAGATGAGATCAGCAAGGAACTCCGAAGGCACGTCACCGCTTGTTACGAGCAGAAAATCGCGAGCTCTAGTACAAGCGACATATAGCAGGTGCCGTTCGGTATCATAAACTTCGCGAAGGTCTGATTCATCGACGACTGAGCTGATTCGTTCCTGTGACGGGATGATCTCATCGTCGCAGGCCATCACGACGACAGCCTTGAATTCGAGGCCTTTGGCGAGATGCATGGTTCCGACAGATACGCTGCCCGGTGTTTTTGCAAGCAGATGGTTGAGATCTGACGACGGCGTTCCGGATTGAGCAACGGCCTGTCGTGCACGGTCTATCTCTTTTTCGGATCGGACAAAGATACCGATCTCATCGGGGACGACGCCCTTGTTGAAAAGCTCTCTGAGCCATTCTCCAATGCGTTCGATCTCATCGTCGTGCGAGTCAAAAGTCTCGATGACGGGTTGCGGGCCGTCGAAAACAGATACCGTTCCGTGACGAACGTCGATATTACCATCGACATCGGCGATCGCTTTGCCGAGAAGTCGGTCAGCCCGCGTTCTGATCTGGTGTGAGGTTCGATAATTAACCCTCAACGTACGCGACCGGCCACGCACATCTACTCCGAGTGATTTCCATGAAAATGCTTGTTGAAAGATTCGCTGCCCTAAGTCTCCAGCGAAAAAGAGTCCATTCGGCTTTCGGCCAGCTAGGGCCGCAAGAAACTTCAACTGCGCCGGGTTAAGGTCTTGTGCTTCGTCTATCACCGCAATATCGTATCTTTGGTTATCTATCGGCATCTCATCGGCGAGACGCCCAAACATTTCGGCAAGCGTTACGAACCCGCGATCGGCGAGATCGTTCCCGGCCTTTTCAAAGATTTCCCAAAGCACTTCTCGCTTTGATTCAGCAAGCCGAGTTTTTCTGCCTAGTCGGGCAAAGTCTCGATACACTTCCCACTCTTTGATCTGCCATGCGTCGATCACCTCGTGCCATTCTGAGAAAAGAAAATTGGCAGTGAACGAATGGCCGTCCACCCGTGATGCCGCGTTGACGAGTGCTTCGCGGATGTCTTGTTCCGCAGGAATACTCTTCTTCCCGAACTGAAGTTCATAGAGTCGTCGACCGACATAATCCAGAAACTGAACATCGATGCGTTCCGCGAGTTTGGCGTCACCGCCGACCAGTCGGCCGATCTTGGTCCGAAGCATCATTGCAAGCTCGCTCGAAAACGTAGCCAGCAAAACGTGCGCTTGCGGATCCCGTCGAGCCAGATTAACTGCCCGATGTAGTGCAACAACGGTTTTACCCGTTCCGGCCGAGCCGGAAACGCGGGCCGGACCGTTGAAATCACGCGTTGCGAATTGCCGTTGAGCGGGATGCAGGAATATCGCCCATTTCTCCCATGGTTCTTCGAGGGCATGTTTGAGCTCTTCGAGGTCGGTCATTACTCGGAAACGACGTTGGGCGTCAGGATGATCGAAAGGATTTGTGCCCGTCGTGATCGGTTCGGGCACATCGGGCGTCCCACCTGTTGCAAGAGTAAGCAGAGCCTCGGCAGCCTCGTCTGGAAGGTGGTTGACTAGCTCAAGCAGGCCGTCTTCTGTTGTAATCGCTTTAACGTCAGCAATCCAAGATTCCGGCACTCCGTACAATAGGAGTTCTTCATTAGTTATTTTCGGAAATAGAGGGAGTTTGCGCTGCTCAACTTCCACGTATTTTGGAACAATGATCTCTTTGACGGTCTCTCGGATCTCAACGATCTGAGCCGCTCCGGTTGCGGGATGCACTTCAAGCTTTCGGTTCTCGGCCCATTTGTAAGCTTTGTCGTGATGATCGGTGTAGCAAACGAGAATCGCTGAGCCGATGCGATGAATTATCACCCGTATATCTTGATTTGAGCGTATAGACCAAAAATTCGAGTCTTTGACCTTATCGAGCCTATGCATCTGGAGGCCAGGATTCTCCGAATTTGCCTGTAACTCGTACACGGTTGATTTCGCCGCCATCTGCTCATTATTGGTGAGCTTTTGCAGACTGTTTTGAAATGAGGATGCGATGCGAAATTCCATTCAGGTTACTTTCGAATAACGTTTAGATTGTCGATTTCAGGATACTGGCCTGCCGGACGATAAAGCCGTCCGACATTCTTGTTCATTTTGCAATCGTGCGCTTGTTGGGGCCGCAAAGATATATAACGCCGAGAGGGCTCCCATCATGTTTCGTACGGGTTATCTCCGGATCCGTTTCGAGAAATAGAATCTTTTCATTCAGCCGAGCGATTCGGGCATCATCGTCTTGCGATTTTACAAACCACTTGATCGCACGGACGGAGTAGGTCTTTTTACCTCTAGCACTGGACTCAATCAGTCGTACCGATAGATCGTCCTGACCGAGTTGGATTGCGGTTCTCTGAGCCAGTTCACGATGCTGAGTCAAGTAAATGATATCAACCACATTCCTTCGTCGATCCCGCCCCTTTTTCTTTTTCTTCTTTTTTGGGGTCGGATCTGCAACTTCAGGATTTTGGGGTTTTAATAATACAGAGGTAGCATTTTTCTTTTTTAACTTGCGAGAATTTGGTTCTTTGGCATTTATGATAATGGCAGGTGGCGGTTCCCCACGGTGTTTTTTTCTCAAATGCTTGGCCATGGAACTCGCGGCCATAACGTTTCCGCATCTAGCACATGTTAGGGGGCTTAGCGGTGGGAGCGGGATGGTCGAGGTCTTTACACGACGAGAAAACGTCCGAGCAACCCGAGATCCAAGCCTCTTGAGCCGTTCACCTAGCCCTACTTTTTCCCTTTCAGTCTTAGCAAAACGATTCTGGAACTCGGCTTCGCGACGAGCAGCAAGATTCTCCATGTTGACACGGTCCCAGTTCAGCTTTGTCATACCCTAAATACCTTCATCACCTCATCTCCCAAGTGGTTGATCACCTTCACCGCAATTCGGCCGCTTTCGGGTTTGTTGAAGGGGCGGGAGATATCGCTGTTGAGCGTGCTCCATGCTTCTTCGTTGATCTCGGCTTTGAGCGAGGTTTTCAGTGATTTGTACGGATCGTTCTGCCCTAAGAAATAGGCGTGGCGGACGAAGAAGCTTTCTTCGTTGTAATCGGTATCGATGAACCAGCAGGCGATGCCGTCGGCGCCGTCGCTGCGGACCTCGCCTGATTTCGGATCGAACACATCGACGCCTTTGACCTTGATCTGTATCTTGTCGTCGGCAGAGTAGATCACGTCGATGTCCGGTTCGCCGAAGATGACGAAAAGGTTTCCCTTTCCGGTGTTCTTGAGTTCGTCGCCCATGTGAAGGTCGGCGTTCATACGAGCTTTCAAAACTGGAACGCGGCCGAGTTTGTCGAACTCGGATGAATGAGCGTCGTAGTTGAACGCACAGGCGATAAGCACATCGAATCCTGCGTCCCCGGCTTCTCGGGCAGCGGCTACGAGATCTGGTCGTGAAACTGTTCCGAATTCGGGGCCGATGAATACAGCGGCGCGTTTTGATATGCCCGATTCGTCGTATCGAGCCTCGGCGCAAACATAATGTCCGGGCCAGCCGGTCGGGCCTGATGTGAATACGATCTTGTCTTCTTTATGTGCCTGCTGGACACCGGCCGATTGAAGATTTTCCAGGATCATGGAAACAAAATCCTGACCTTCTTTAGGCCCGCCATTCTTGGCCTGCAATGGATCGATCAACTCGTCGTTCTCATCCATTCCTAAAGTTCGATGGGGCGAGAGGCTTTCAACTGTGAACGGTCCGGCGACGCGGACCTTTTTCTTGTCTTCGTATGGTTTGTCGTAAAGGAATTCAGACTCCGCCTTAGCAGCGATCGAGGCGTCGATCTCTTTCTGAAGGGCGACGCGGGCCTTCCACCATTCATGCAGAAAACCCACGGCTTCAACTACGTCACCGACTTCTTCGAGATCCTCCGATGCATACTCTCTTGGTATCTGCCATTCTTGCCAGTCTTTTCCGAGTGCTTCGTTGATCTGATTTCGGATTGGTTCGAGGGTTTGCTGCCATTTTTCCCAGATGACATCGATCTCGGTATTGTTCGCAATAGATTTGAGCGTGATGTGTGGAACTCGTTCGTAAACAAATCCGCGGCGAAGCTTGCCGTATGTCGGATGACTTGAAGGAACGGTGCGGTTTGCTTCACCTTCTTTCTGCTGTCCTTCAACGGAATCGGCCAGCAGATAATAGGGATAACGGGAACCCATTATGCGGGCGCGGGCAAGGGCGAGGGCAACGCGCGAAGTATCGACTGTTATCCAGCGTCGGCCCCATTGCTCGGCAACGTTAGCGGTTGTTCCGGAACCGCACGTAGGATCGAGTACAAGATCGCCCGGATCTGTGGCCATCAATATACAACGCTGAATTACGTCGGGATTTGTTTGGACAACATATTGCTTGTTTTGAGCTGGAGAGGTGTCTTCCCACAAGTTGTTTAGTTTCTGATAGGGAAAATCGCCGAAGAAATAAATATAACTGACACTTCCTCCTTCCACCTCAAGCCTATTCGCACACTCGAGCCGTCGCATCTTATCTAACGTGGTAACCCACGAGCCACCTTTTGGGGCACCGAATATCCTTCCGTGGAAAGTGAAATCGTAAACTGTCTGTTCCGAATACGACGGAGCCCGCTGAGAGACCAACCGATATACCCTGGATGTGTCTTCTAACTTAGCTAGGTCGGTTGCGTTCACTTTCGTGCGACTGCCATCGTATTCCTCGAAGCTTGACCACCGAGACTCGGCTTTTGGAATCGCCCGCTTGAACATAGTACGGTATTTCAGCGATGCTCTATTCTTGCTGTAATACACAAGATAATCGGTCATCCCTTCAAGAGTTGCTGATCCGAGTGGCATCAATTTCTTTCGAAAAGGTATGAGCTGGATAAAGTTATCATCTCCAAAAATTTCGTCCATTATCGCGCGAACCCGATGCACATTCTCATCACCGATCTGAACAAAAATCGATCCGGAATCTGTAAGAAGATCTCGGACGACCGTGAGACGGTCACGTAAATATGCCAAGTAAGAGTGAATTCCGTCACGCCATGTGTCTCGGAACGCTTTTACTTGTTCGGGTTCGCGCGTAATGTGGTCAACCGCCCCGTCTTTGACGGTGTTGCTGGTAGTTGACCATTGGAAATTGGAGTTAAACTTAATACCATATGGAGGATCGATGAACACACATTGCACCTGCCCGCGAAGGCCTTCGCGTTCGGCAAGCGATGCCATCACTTGTAGACTGTCGCCGAGAATCATCCGATTCGACCAGTTCTGATCGTGCTTGTAAAAATCGGTCTTCGCCGCATCATCGATGCCGTTGAACGAATCATACAGGTCAGCAAAAAGAGCGTGTTGTATCTCTTCCTTTTCCTCATTCCTCTCCGTCCGTCGCCGAAGATCATCTATCAGCACTTTTGGATGTACTTTCTCCTGAATATAAAGCGGTGGAGCCTGCACCACCAGATCAGACCAGTCCTGCTCGTCCTTTCCACGCCAAACAAGCTGCGGATCAAGATCGCGATTCCGTCGCTCATAAGCAACCTGGATTGGCGTCTTGTCCGTCTCAAGCATCACCGACTCATGTTCCGCAGTAGGAATATTCCTCCGCTTCGCTTCGTCATGCCGAAAGGTTTCGACGGTTTTTCTATTAGGTACCTTTGCCATAAATTCAATTGCAGGTAAAAAGCGTGAGTGCCGATCTAGCTTTTAAGGATGGTCGAGATCATTTCATCAACTTTCTGCGAAGAAAATCCGCTGGCAAGCGTTTCCTCGGTTATGATCAGCGTACCGTTCGGGCCGCCGCCCTCTTCTGCGGGCAATATGCCGTTTTCGCGATACCACTCCTGCTTTTCAGCCCACCGTGCCCTGTATCCTGGATCCGAAAGCATTCCGCAATGCTCCCAATAGTAAGAGATGCCCGTATCATCATCCTCAATAGTGAAATCGGGATATTTTGTGACGCCGCCGATCTCCAAAGGCGTTTCATAACCATAGTGAACATTTTTGGCGTGAAGCAGGTTCGCTATGATCACCTCTGATTTCGACCGGACAGCTTCTCCGCGAACAGTGATATGGATGAGATTGCGTTCTAGGAACCTTTTGCCTACTTTTATCGGCGTAGGCGCAACAAACAGATTTGTGAGCCTCGCCTTGGTTGACGAATACTCTTCGGCACTCAGCTTTTGCAAATCGGTAGCCGAACCTTGATGGAGCACAATGACCTTTTTACGCTGTCGTGTGAGCGCCGTATAGATCAATTCCCTGGTCAACATCAATGGCGATTTAGGAAGTACAAGGAACACAATTTCAAACTCGCTTCCCTGAGCCTTATGCACGGTCAATGCGTAGGCAAGATCAAGACTGGCACCACGTTCATCACTAAAATCGGAATTATTAAACTTGAATACACGGCCAGGCTGGGTCGAGAATTCGATTTCCATTTCGTTTGGAGCCCAATTTCTATTTTTCGTTTTTCGGTGGCCTACGACCGTTCCTATCTCACCGTTAGCGAGATATCCGTACGTTTCAGCAGGTTCGGGATAAATCTTTTTCTTGTAGACCGAACTATTCCGGTTGTTCATCACCTTGTCGCCGTATACAAGTTGGTCATCGCCCATCGGCTTTGGGATCTTCCGCTGATTCGCATAGACTTGCATCCGTGCCTGGTCCAGAGTTCCCGACTTGTAGCGTCGATGAATGAATTTGTTCAATGTATCGACGCCCCACGGTTTCTGTCGGACAGGACACAATATCTGCCACGCTTCGGCGGCTTTGCCGGCACTCGGCCGGTCGCCCCATTCCACGTTGAACCAAGCCGAACCGCTGTTGTCGAGCACGGCCCCGAGACTCGTTGCAAACGCCTGCCATTCTTCAAGGCTTGCGTCAAAATCAAGTTCCCGCGACAGCACCTCTGGAATCAAACGTTCCAGTTCATCCGGGGTCTCCCATTGAACGAAGCGAATGTGGTTTCCCTCGCGCTTTCCAGACAAGATCTCGAAAACCTGATCTTCGCCGGGAGCCGTTGTGATATCACCAAACCATGAGGCGAGCTGCAGGTCATCGCGCTCGCCCCCTTTCGTACGCCTTGGAACGGTCAATTCAGCATATGATTTGCCGACTCTCGGAAATGCCTGATCGATATTGGTTGGCGTGAGCTGAGCAATAATATCGACAAACGGCCGTCCGGCACCGATCGGTGGCAACTGTCGCGGGTCGCCAACCAGGATCAACCTATGAACGCCTTTCAGTGCCTCGATCAAGGCTGCCATCATTTCTTCGGTTAGCATTGAACATTCGTCTACGATGACGGTTCGGCCTTCCATCGTGCCCTCTTTGCCGGTCAACAGATAACGCCCGGTCGTCCCATCGTATCTGCCTGAACGGTTTAGAAATTGAGCGAGAGTAAATGCCTTGAAATTCTCAACACCATTTTCTCTTGCCATCGCCTCCATCCTGACCCGCGCCTTACCCGTAGGAGCGAGCAGAACCACTCCCTGATCAGTAATATTGGTATGTCTACACAGTATCGATAAGAGAGTGGTCTTTCCCGTTCCCGCCGGTCCGATCAAAACACTTAGCCTCGACTCAGCAACCTCTTTCAAAGCCGCGGCCTTCTCAGTGCGCGCCTGCTCCTCGCGAACCCGCTCGTCGTCGTCAATAGGCAGTGCCCCGAGCTTATTCGCAATCAATGCACTCCAATCAGCCTCGATCTGGTGGCGTTCGGCGTCGAAACGTTTTAAGACTGTAGAACGAACGAGGTCTCCAGCAGAAGCATAACGGCCGAGCTGGTAAGCAGGTGACCCATCCGCCATTTCGACAACTTTGATCTCGTCAGCGAAACTCTCCTCGGCAACGGCAAGTAGGTCGCCAGTCACGTTTAAACTTTCTTCCCCGCGCTCGGCGTCCCCCTTGCGAAGATTCGTGATTATTGATTCTCGGGAAAGCAGCGTGTGGCCCAAGTTCGTCGCACGTTCAAGCTCGCGAATGCACAAGGCTCGAAGCCGGCGGCTGTCAACTGCGGTCTTCACATGGGCTGGTTCTGGTATGGGAAATTTCTCTCGCACGAAGCCTGTCGGGAAAATTCCACGATCAACCCTATCAATGTCGATCGGCGATGTCGTAAGGCGCGTAGCTTCGTATAGCAAGTACGGATTCAGTATTAGTGAGGCGTCAGTAATCTCAATACCGTACTCCTTTCGCGTTTCGGGTGTCGTGATGATGTTTGCTTGACCCAGCGACAAATCGATCCGACTCAACAGCTCAAGGAAGCTGCGGCGTTCCGCCGACATTACTTGCCACGATCTGGCTATCGTGCTGTCGATATGCCGGCTAAGTTCTTTGGGCAGGAAAGATTCTGGATCGTTCAGTGTTTGATCCCATTCGTCCCAGACGCTCCCGTTCTCTCCAACCCGGTCAGACAAAACCTGACCAATAAAGTTTCCCATCGCGACCCCAGTCGCGGACAGAATGGAACCGAAGCCGGGAAAGGGGCCCCGCTTTTGCCATAAGCGGCCCAACTCATTGTCGATCCACCGTTCTTGTTTGCTCGAATCAAAGTTGAACAACTCACTCGATTTAAGCAATCCCGCCCGGCAGCTCAGCAAAGCACTGATCGCAGCATCGTGGCTTACGTGTTCGGTAGCGTATGAAAATTCGTCAAAACGATCTTCAGGAGCATATGCAACTGCCTCGGCCGGGTCGAAGGCAATTCCATCCTCAGAACTTTCGAGTGCTTCATGGTACGGCATCAAGAACCCGTCAACCATATCCGGGCGGATCGAATGAACAACCATCCGTTCCCATAAAAGGCTTCGAATCTTGCCGTCAGGATTCCCATCGTAATCATATTCGGTAAGAGCTCCAATGCTCTTGACGCGGCCAACCCCTACTATTACCCGTTTACCCACGTCCTCAACCAACGGCACTTGTTTTGCATAGAAGAAAACAAGAGATTCTTCCGGCCGGACATGGTTCCAAAAACAATCAAGAAGGGACCGATGATTGCGGTAATCCTGTAGCCAGTTAGTTGTAAACTTCTCGAATGTTGGTTCAACCTGTTCGTCGACGTCTTCAAGAGGGAAATCCTTGACGAATCCACGATTGTTATCATCACCAAACACAAACTTTTTGTTCATCCACCTAAAAGGTAAGGCGGCGGCGCCATAAGCCGGGAAGTTTAATGGCGTTGGCTTAAAATGGGAATGCGAGTCATTGCTATTCTTGGTGTACGGGTGATCATGAAATCGGGTGAAAGAAAAAGGAGCCATGAAAGTTCCGCGTTCTTTTACACACGGAGGCAAGTCTGAAGAATTAAAATCCTGTATGCACTCCCCTTTTCTGCTTTCCTCGAGCGTTTCGTTCTTCGAGTCTGCAATATTGATAAGTTTTAGGCACGATGTGTTGAGCGCAGGTTCGCGACATACAGTTCCATCCCATTTGTTGTCATGCCAAGGAACCCGGATCGAAATATGCTTAACTGGAAATTCGCTCATAAATTATTGATCTGCTCTTCAACCATTTTCTTGAATTCTTCTTCGACCTTTGCCTCGAAATCCATCTGCATTTCGTAAACGTCCGTAAACTCCGCAAATGCCCAGCGACCCTGAGTACCGAGATTGTTTACGCCGGGAACCCAATATGTTTCCATAGTGGACTTTTTCTCCTTTGCATCCTCACCGCGATATCCCTTAATTTCGACGATCAAATGCAGCGGGTCATCGATCCCATTTCCGTCGTCGATAAGAAGGATGAAATCAGGAATGTATTTGCGGATATCGGAGCCATACCGATACGGGACTTCAAACCCGAGACTACGGTTTTTCACATAAGAAATAACCTTCGGGTGATTTTCCGCGATTCGGCAAAACTCCGCTTCCCAGTCGCTGTCATAGATCACCCAATTGAGTTGGCACTTCGGCGGCGGACCGCTAGTATCCCATCGCGTCGTTTTCGAGGTGGTGAAATTTACGTGCATCGTAGAACCTGCGGGATTGTACGGATCAAGAACAGCTTTTACCGGATTAGTCCCAATATGGGCCCGTGTAATTGCGTCTGTAATGCGGGAACCAGCCATGTCGGCAAGGGTTTTGTACTTTAGCTGCGCCGGGTAAGTTCCGCCCTTGCACACGAGATAGCTATTCAGCCATTCAGAGGCGATCCGCTTTAGCTGTCCGAATAGATGCATCTGCGGCTCGCCATCTTCATCACGCCATTTGTTCAAGAGCAAATGTGATGTAAGTTCGTAGACGACCTGCGAATGCCGCACGTCTCCCGTATGCGTGAGATTGAGATTTACCGGAGCCCCGATAATTCCTGCGTTCTCCGTTTCAGCCGCACCAACCAGTTCCGGTGTCAGCTCCATTTTCGAATCGTCATTGAAATTAGCCGTGAGTCTCTCTTCAGGGAGCTCGACACGAAATCCCTTGACGCGAGGAAACACTATCTCAAGATGATCTCGCTCGGGCCGCACGGCCTTTACGTGAACCGTCTCACGTGGTGGCTGGGGCGGAGCAACTACGGGTTTTGCAGTGAAGTCGAAAGGAATCCCGAGCACATCAGCATATTCGGTGTTGAATATCCCTTCTTCATTCAGTTCGTATGACTGTCTTCGGAGCGCACGGCCGATCACCTGTTCACAAAGAAGCTGAGTACCGAAAGCGCGGACACCAAGTACGTGCGTGACTGTATTGGCGTCCCATCCTTCCGTAAGCATCGACACAGAAACGACACATCGAATGTCACCGCCTAGCCGCCCGTGCTTGCCGACCGTATTCATTACCTCGCGCAGCAACTGCTGATCCGTTAGATTCTTCGCCGCTTCCTGATCGCCCGTTCGTTCGACGATCTCACGACGAAACTGGTCGATTTCAATTGAGGCCATCTTTCGGAAATTGTCATCAAGGGCTTCGCCGGATTCAAGTTGCTCACTATCTATCAGCAATGTTCGAGGGCGCGGCAACGCGTTTCCATAATCATCGTGGTTACGGAATAGGGGTAGGCGGCCAAATTCAAATTGTGTATCGTCATTTTCATCGATGCGTTCGAAGCCGGAGATGTAGTCATATACGAGCTTCGAAGTTGACGTGTTGTTGCAGACGACGATAAAGCAAGGTGGAACAGCAATTTTGGCTTCCTGCCACAGATCGAACGTCTTTTTGTAATGTCCGTAGAGTGCTTCCAGTGCAGTCTGTAGCTGCGGAGGAAGATCGCGTGGATCGAGAGTCTCGGCCTTACCGCGCCCCTTCTTCGGCATATGACTTCTGATATGCTCCCAAAGGTTACGAAACATAGGCATTTCATCGCCGGGAATGTTATCCGCGACAGGTACGCGAGGAAGTTTAACGATGCCGCATTCGATCGCATCCATCAAAGAGAAATCACTCATGGTCCATGGGAATAGAGTGCCTTCTGCATACCCTGAGCCGCGCAAGAAAAAAGGCGTAGCCGAAAGGTCCATCACACGACTCACTCCAAGCTTGCGTTTAACGATCTCAATTCCGCTGATCCAAAGTCTTGCAGCCTCGTTGTTCTTTTCGGCTTCTTTCTTTTCGTCACCTTTGAGTTTTTCTGCATCTTCTGTGTGCGGCTTTTCACGATAACAGTGATGAGCTTCATCATTTATTACCAGAATATTCCTAATCCCCATCAGCCCCGGCATAACACGCTGAATCATCTGGCCTTCAGTCTCTGTCGTGTCCAGATCGGGACCTCGTCCTTTCAGCAAAGAACGTCCACCTTTTGAAAGTTCCACTCGTTCACGGAGTTTGAAGGCATGGTAATTCGTAATAACGATCTTCGCCCTTTCGATATCCCGGAGCATTTCAGATGGGATTAATTCACGGGTCTTGTAATAGCTATCGGGATCATTCGGTTGAAGCACACGCAGACGATCCTTGATAGTAAGTCCCGGAGCGACGATCAGAAATCCGCGTGTGAACTGCCTACTGTTCTCATGCCTCGCAGCATTGACAGCCTGCCAAGCAATAAGCATCGCCATCACGGTCGTCTTTCCGGCACCTGTTGCGAGTTTCAAAGCAAGGCGGTTTATCTCAGGATTTGCATCGTTGTTAGAGTTGCCGAGATGATCGAGAAACTTCTTTCCGCGTATTCCGAGTTTCGGAGCAACTTCAGCCAGCCAAATTGCAACCTCTACCGCTTCGATCTGGCAAAAGAATGGTCTGATGCTGTTGAACTTATTGTGTCGCCAGTATTGAAGGAGTTGGACAGTTGTGGGCGTTACATTCCAGTCTGAAGGACTTGGCAACTGACGCCAAACGTCAACGTATCCTCGAACTTCATTGATGATCGAGGTCGGATCATATTTCTGCTCGTCGGTGGACAGTCCCGTTCCGTCATCAAAAGTAAGTTCTGCTTGTTGTGAACCCTTTCTTTTTTTGGGAGTCGGAATCGGGGTAATAAAGTCTGCTCGGCGACGACTTTCTATAATCCTTTGTGTTGGTTGACCGGAAGCGTCGAGTTCCCAATGTAGGCTAGGATAGTCGTACGGAGAATTCAGTATGGGCTTTTCGAAGAATTCTGACATTTCTAATAAGGTGATCCATTACGAATCTTTGCAACCGTAAAAACACTATATGAAGGATTTATCTGAATATAACATGTACTTCCAACTTTCATAAAGTATGGCCGGATGGTTGCAGATTACAGTTCACAGAAACCGACAGGCAATTACCTGATTTAGCGAAAAGATACCTAATCCCCTCAACATTCTCGCTAAATTTAGAGTTCGCAAGTAAGTCAGCAAGACGCACTTGCGGTTTCGAGATCACGCAAAGCTAAGCTTCCTTCATCTATCAATCCTTGTGCCATCTCATCGTGGAAGCACAATGTAAAGGAAACCCAATAAATCTATACTTTGCGTCGAACCATTCTCATGACTATCGCGGTCAGGACCACAAGACTTCTTGTATTTCTACAAATTAGTTTACTATATTTCACAACATGAGAACGCTTTTGGCATGGTTAGGAAAAACTGATATTGATGCGTCCAGAGGTTGCGGAGCGGGAGGGATTGGTCCCATCGCACAGGCTGCGACTCGGGTCGATTTCCACCGGATCGAATTACTCTGCAATTACGCCAAAGCCGACTACTCAAGTTACGCGAAATGGCTTTATGAGCTTGGTTCTACGAAACCGACGATAACGGCCGTTAGACTCACGGACCCTACAGATTATGCCAAGATCTTTGAAGCGGCACGAGAGAAAATCAAAGAAATTCTCAGGTCTGATCCGCTAACCAACCTCACATTTCATTTAAGCCCCGGAACTCCAGCGATGTCTTCGGTATGGCTTTTGCTATCCAAAACGTTCTGTAACGCGGAACTTATTCAAACGTCCCAGGAAGAAGGATTGAAGACGGTTTCTTTGCCGTTCGACATTTCTGCCGAATATATTCCTAAGCTAATTCGGCAGGCTGAAATCGCGTTCGTTCATCTAGGCGAAGGCGTCGACATTTTTGGCGAGGCCCATTTTCGAAGCAGTCAGATGAATAGTGTTGTCGAATTTTCGCGGCGAGCAGCGATCCTTAATGTTCCCGTATTGATCGAAGGCGAATCTGGAACCGGTAAGGAGCTATTCGCTAGGGGGATTCATGAATCAGGGCTCCGGCGAGATGGCCCTTTCGTCACGGTGAACTGCGGAGCGATTCCAGAACAGCTTGTTGAATCCGAATTATTCGGGCACAAGAAAGGCTCATTCTCCGGAGCGATCCGAGATCACGACGGCCATTTCGTTTCAGCTAATCACGGAACAATATTTTTAGACGAGATTGGAGAACTTCCGCTGTCCGCACAGGTAAAAATACTTAGAGTCGTGCAGGAAAGCGAAGTGATGCCCGTAGGGTCAAGTGGAACTCGAAGAACGGATGTTCGAATCATCAGTGCGACGAATCGCAATTTAGCGAACGAGGTGGCTGAAGGGCATTTCCGGGAAGATCTATTCTATCGGTTAGCTGTCCTAGTGATCAAACTGCCTCCCCTACGGGAGCGCGATGGAGACATTGGGTTACTTATCGACCTCTTTCTCGAAAGATTCAACGATAGTAATGACGGGAAGATATGGGAGGGGAACAAAACATTAACGCCCGGAGCACGAAGTCGGCTCCTGCGGCACACCTGGCCGGGAAATGTCCGTGAACTCGAAAACACATTGAAACGGACTGCGGTCACTGCCAGAGGTACGCGAATTTCCGAAAGCGATGTTGAAAACGCGCTATTTCAGATTGCGAAGAAACAGGATGGCGTCTATGGGCGGGCACTAGGGAAAGGTTTTGATCTTCAAGATCTGCTTGGCGAGGTTACAAGACATTACCTTACTCAGGCGATGAAAGAGGCGAACGATAACAAGTCGGAGGCCGCACGGCTACTTGGTCTGTCGAGCTATCAAACTCTTACTAACTGGCTACTGAAATACAATGTAGAGTGACCTCGTAAATAATTCAAATTTGACCAGCAAGAACCAGTTTGCTCCAAAACGTTTTTGGCAGAACGATGGAACAGTTACATTTGTTAACAACACAAGGAAAAAAATGATACACCCGGAAGTAAATCAACTGAGAGAATGGAAGCAGATTATTCTTCAGCTCAAAGGTCTTGAAAAAGTCGACGGGCGTCCACTCTATAAGTATCGTTTATCCACCAAGGAATTTGACGCTCTGGAAGACTTTCTTACGAATTGGGTCTCCGATTACGGTCAACATAATGATTTCAGCGTGATTGCCTCTCAGCCGGGTTTTTCAGACCTTTTTGTTCTCTTTTGCGCAGAATGGTGGCGAAGACGATACACCGGAGAGGGCTTCAAATGGGAGCCAATATTTGCAGATCTAAATATTCCAGCGAACTCGTTAACGCAACAGCAGCGCAGCAGATGTGTGGAGAAAGGGTTGAAAAATTGGGGGCTCCCTCTTTCGAGAACTGGTGGCCACACGTACATCGGCAGTGTCGCCTCACAAGGCGGATTGCCTATGAAGTTGCTGGCTGATGCACAGGGTGGAATCGGAACCCTCATTAGTAGGGTGTTGCGCCATGCGAAAACCACTTCTGTTTCCTCACAAGATCTCCACGGTTGGATCGAAAGTCTAGAATATCTTCTTCCGAAAAGCTTTCGGCAACCCGCCATCTTTACGCTTATCACTGACATCACTTGGACTGTTTTGGACCTGAAAGAAAAAGCAGGACTTACTTTGGAAAGCAATCCTATAGTTCAACTCGACCAAAAGTTTCCCGATTGGCGTGATCGGTTTCCACTTCCCATTGAAGACAGCGATGCTCAAAAGCTGATCGAGCAACTCATAAAGGAGGCGGCAAAAATTCGGCCCGAACGTCGAACGCTTGTTTTACCGGTCGAACGAACACTCGAAATGATCGAAAGTCTCTGGCAGTTACGGTCCAGCATCGAACTCCCTGAGATTATCAATGAAAAGGACCTTTCGGAGCTTTTCAATCTTGATGCAGAGGACCTTCCCAGATTGGCAGATATCACAGTTTTTACTGGAGATTTGCTCACGTCTGCCTCAATGCGGCGACTTGCCGGAAGGGATGCCTATCGCGTGGCGCGGATCCCTTTGGAATTTTCGGGAATTCAGTGTTCGGGGGAACATTTACTCCGCCTAACGTCTCCCGACGGGCGGACATGGACCGCCTCGCCACCGAGGGGATCCGCTCTTGACGATGAGTTGCCATGGCTTTTTGCAAATGACGAATTCCACTACAGGTTTGTCCGACAAGGAACTGGAAGCGTCGCTGCTCAGTCGGCATTGGTTGCAATCCCACAAGACTGGAGCCTGAGGGAAATTGATGAGCAGACGTCGGTTCAATTCATCGGTACGATCGGGGACCTTGCACGCAGTGCATACACATTTCACGGCCTGGTCCAGGCCGAAGATAAATGCGGAAACGCCTACAAGCTAAGAACTGGTAATGCCGCGGATACTGAGGAAAGTTATGAGTGGGTTGGACGAAGACTCTGGTATGAGTTACGAGGTCCGTTCATCGCATTTCGTGAGAAACCCTCGCTTTATGTTGTTGAAGAAGACGGAACGAAACGAAAAGTCCCCGGTGAAATCAAATGCTCAGCAATTGGAACAAGGGAATCTGCGTCTTACGGCCCAATCGAAGCCCGTTACCCAACGAACGGTGAGATCAAACACCGATCACGGATGTTGATATTGCCCGAAAACTCGAGTCTTCAGATCCAACCAGTTGATGCTCATAGCGGAAGAATCATTTTTAACGGCTGGAAAGCAAGCGCGGTAATTACGCTGACACCGAACGTGACCTCAGAGCATGTAACTTCTGATGGAACAGTCTTTCTCGACGTGTCGGTTGAACAGAGCACGAAGACGCCGGAAACAATCGACGTTAAGGTTTTCTGGAGCCACACCCCGAACCCCGTAGAGATACGAGTACCCTTCCCGGCCAACGGTGTTCGTGGTTTTGATCAGAACGGACAAGAACTCTCACCTTTGGATAAGCTAGCGGTTCAAGATCTTCTGGGGACACGGCTGATTGCCATGGGTTTGGAATCCGGAACAAAGGTTAGATTAAAACTCACTGCAACTGACAAAGATATATCTAGGAAGCACAATATCAAATCGGTGCCTGGAGCGTTGAGGACAGAGATTCGCATTGCCGATTATCGACGTGAAATCGATCACCTGCACGCGATAGACGACAACCCGGATTCAACGGTCGCATTGAACGTGGAAATAGACGGTGAGTCGACGTATCGGTTAAACATACTCCCATATCAAGTCAGGCTCGAAAGGGATGACGTCAAGTTTTGGATCGAATGTAGTTCACAATTTCTCGACAGAATGCCATCGTCGGAAGTTCATGCGCATGCACTTGCACTGGAAAGACCGGGTGAGGAGCCTGAACAACTTCAGAGACTTGACGGAGATAACGGTGGACGGATCTTCTGGAATTTCCATCCTGAGGATCGCGAAGATGGGGCCTGGTTGATTTATCCGCCAAAAGACTCAGCCCTCCAATTTCGTCCTATGCTTTGGACCGTGGGCTCAGAAATTGAATCGGAAAGTCAGTACGTTCGAGCTACCTCTACCCCGAACCGTATAGACCGCGAAGCAAGTTTGGACGAATTCATTGAAGCGATTGCATCAGATTTTACTCATCCGGGTTGGATCGATGTTAATCAACTTGCAAATCAGGTCGGGCATCTGCCGCTATCTTCTCTAGATATTTGGCGAAGGTTTGTGCGTTCTTCAAAAGCGATGGCTGCGCTAGCATTGAGATTCAACAATTTTCGAGGTGATTTCCTTGCAAGATTCGACAATGAGCTTCCATTTTCATGGGATACGGTCATTTTCCGGGACTGGAAAGTTGCGAGTATACGGCTCCAGCAACAGGTAACCACCTTGTATGGAGAGGAACAAGGGCCAACCATCTTTAGAGCGTTTCTTAAATCGCGAGTTGGAGACATTACGGCCGAACTCGGCTCCTTATTCTATTTGTTTGGGATACTACAGGCCGAATATTTCGACGAAGAAAAGCAGGAAGCTTTACTTGTACGTAGAATCTTCGGTCCGCAAGCGGGCGACTACCTTTTTAGAGGTGAGAATTCGCAGCTCATGAATTTGAGACGGGGTCATCTTTCCGACGACGAGGAGTGGCCAGTCGGATTTGACGAGCTTTTGGCGTCGGCACGGAAAGACCAGAAAGTGAAACCGTACCTGTATTCGGATCGATTAGGTTTCCAAGACGGCGTAATCAATCTGCCACTGATCTTGGCGGCACGTGTTGCTTTCGGCGAAACTAAGGGTTGGTTTTCCGACCCTAAAAACGTCAGCCTTCTGCACGACTACAGATCGTTCGACCCAGACTGGTTTGATGAAGCGTTTAACCTGACGATCGCCCGGTGTTTGGCAAACGGGCTATTCGACTAACCGAAAAATTAAAGTTATGACAACACACTATTACTCGCAGCTGCTACCGATCCTGTCGGACCGTTCAAAACTCGCCGCGACCAGTTGGTATAGATTTGCTAACCCGCCGTTACGTGGTCATATTAACGAAGTATTTGATCGGCCCTTCGGAGAGCCCGGATCCTTCCTCGCAGACCCTGCATTTGAGGCGGTCTATGGCTGGGAGCCTGGACCCAAGAGCATGAGCGATCTAGCTGGAAACTTGCTTTCGAACGCACTTGTTCGTGCTATGGACAAACCTCCCAAGGAATTGATCGCGGATTATCGGTTTCCAAGCGAGCAGCACCCTTATCTCCATCAGATTCGTTCTTGGGAAATTCTTGCGCAGGAATCACCTCAGTCGTTGATTGTAGCCAGTGGGACGGGTTCGGGTAAAACCGAGTGTTTCATGGTTCCAATACTTGATCGGCTCGTACGACAACGGGAGGAACAGCAAAGCAAGTTGACGGGGGTTCGAGCTCTGTTTCTCTATCCATTGAATGCATTGATTAATAGTCAACGCGAAAGGCTCAGGGCATGGACGCATGAATTTGGAAGTGACATTCGTTTTTGTCTTTATAACGGCAACACTCCCGAAACCCAAAAGGGCCATGTTCACAATGCGACACCCAACGAGGTAGTGGACCGAAGGACCCTTCGATCACAACCTCCGCCCATCTTGGTCACAAACGCGTCGATGCTCGAGTACATGCTCGTTCGAACTATCGACGCTCCGATTCTGGAACACTCGAGAGGAAAACTTGAATGGATTGTTCTCGACGAGGCCCATAGTTATATCGGATCGCAGGCAGCGGAAGCTGCACTCTTAATCAGGCGTGTATTGTTTGCTTTTGGCGTAACCCCCGATCAGGTGCGGTTCGTTGCAACATCTGCCACCATAGGGGATCCAAACGGCGAGGCAGGTCAGCAGTTGAAAAAGTTCCTTGCCGATGTCGCCGGGGTTTCAGACGATCGCGTTCATCTCGTTGCCGGTATACGTAGCATTCCGTCTCTTTCGGCAGTCACACCTACGGGAAACGAGTCACTGGACGATTTGAAGAACATCGACGCGTTGAACAAGCCCGATCAGCCATCTGGCCAAAAGTTTGCCACTTTGTCTAAGAATAAGACTGCCCGGAAAATACGCGAACATTTCATAAGCGACCCAAAGATGGTTTTGAAGCTATCTGATGTCACCACATTAATTGACAGCAAGAACTTATCCGGTCGCGAGCGGCAGGTCGACGCCCTCGAATGGCTCGACCTTCTTTCAGGAAGTCGCGACAGAGATGGTGAAGCATACCTGCCCTTACGGGCCCATTTCTTTCACCAAACCATATCGGGCTTGTGGGCCTGTTCTGATAAAGAATGCTCGGCGAGATCTGGATTTCTAGCCCATCCTGACTGGCATTTCGGCCAAGTATACACCGATCCTCGAAAACACTGCGACTGCGGCAGCCCGGCGTATGAATTGGTTACGTGCACGAGCTGTGGAACCGTCCACCTCCTGGCCGGGGTGACTGAGGGAGGTTTGGTTTCTCATCTCGTATCAAAAAGTTCAGTTGACGACTTTGAGCTTGATATCGAACCTGCAGACGAAACCGACGATCCTGAGGAGGAAGAGGCAGAGGCACTACCCGTTTCAACCACCCAATTCAGGTTATTGATTGCGAACCAACCGTTAGATGGTACAGGTCCTGTCGACATTGAGCGTGATTCGCGGGTCATGGGTGATCGCACGGAAACTACCGTCAGGGTCGAAGGCGTAGAAGAAGACGGTTCCGGTCTTTTTTGTCCGGCATGTAGCGAAACCGATACGAGTTTTAAGCCGATCTTTCAGACTTGCCGCATCGGGGCTCCGTACCTCCTTGATGGAATCTTGCCTACGCTTTTGGAATTCGCGCCCGATGGAGATGATCCTGCGAACACGCCATGGCGTGGACGAAAGCTCTTGACGTTTAACGATAGCCGACAAGGTACCGCTCGGCTGGCGGCCAATTTGCAGCAAAGTTCTGAAAAAAGTCGGGTCGGTGCCTTGATCTATCATTTGGTCCTTCGCGAGTCGAACACAGGCTCATCCGCTGACGTCGAGCGAATAAATCGCGATATTCATAGTTTTGAGAAAGCGATCGCAATAGGTCCTAATGCTGTGATCGAAAGCATGCTCGCTGACAAACGAGACGAGCTCAAACGAGCAAGCTCGTCGAAGCCGGTTGAGTTCCATAAGCTCGCACAGGAACTGGCTAACCAAGGGCGAGATTTTATTGACATGCTCGACAGATATCGCAGCTTCGCACCTACTGTCTTTACGCAGGAGAATGGCGCAAGCACACTTGCTAAAACTTTTCTAATAAGAGAAATGGGAAAACGGCGTAAGAGGCGATTAAATCTTGAGTCGATGGGACTGGTTGCTACAGCGTACCCGGGATTGGAAAAGATTCAACGAGTTTCTGGCTCGGTGACTGATGCCGCAGGATTCGATGTCAGTAGTTGGCGGGACTTCTTAAAAATCTGCTTGGACTTTTTTGTTCGAGGAGGAGGCTCCCTAGCAATTGATAATGATTGGCGAAGATGGCTTGGACTTCCATTTCCACAAACGTATCTGATTGAAAGAGATGCACGCGAAAAATCAACGCGACAACGTCGCTGGCCTCGGGCCAAGGCGAGCGGCCAAAATACCGCACTGGTTCGTTTACTCGCCTATGTACTCAAAGTTCATCCGGGCGATCCAGAGGGAGCCGATCGAATCGATACAGTACTCGGCGAGGCGTGGGCTGAACTTAAACAGTATGGAATACTCAAGCAGGCTAGTGATGGATTCGTACTTCCGCTCGAAAGCCTCGCCTTTCTTCCAATCGAAAAAGGCTGGTTATGTCCGGTCACGAGACGCATACTTGATGTGACATTGAAGGGAGTAACACCAAATCTACCGAAGACACCGACACCCGAAACAACAGATTGCGAAGAAATTGAAATACCAATCTTTTCACCCCCATTCTCCGGGGTAACGGATCCACAGGAACAAATCAGGCGTGGACGTGAATGGGCTTATTCAAATCCAGAAATATCCAATTTGCGTGCGTTGGGTATTTGGTCTGATAAAAACGACAGAGTGATCGAACTCGCACCATACTACACCACGGCTGAACACTCGGCACAACAGGATTCGAAGAAGCTTAAGCGATACGAAGACGATTTTAAGAAGGGTAAAATCAATATACTGTCGTGTTCGACGACGATGGAAATGGGTATCGACATTGGCGGTATCAGTATGATAGCCATGAACAATGTTCCTCCGCATCCCGCAAACTATCTTCAGCGAGCTGGACGCGCTGGACGTCGTAGAGAAGCACGATCAGTTGCAACGACCCTTTGCAAGTCGAATCCTCACGATCAAACTGTATTCGCTAATAGCCGATGGGCATTTGACACATCACTGCCTGTACCCCGAGTTGCTCTCGACAGCCGGGTAATCATTGAGCGTCACGCGAATTCCTTCTTGCTCTCTCAATTTCTAAAAAAGCAACTTCAAGGCACCTCAAATGAGCAGATCAGTCTTAAATGCGGAATGTTTTTTCTCGATGAGCCTCCGATGGCAGAGGGATTCGAGGCTTGGTGCAGAAACTTTAATATTGATGAACAAACCGATATCGCCGGAGGTCTGAATTATCTGGTAAAGCGGAGCATTTACGATGGCCAGAATGTCAGACAACTCACGAATAACGCAGCTGATGTAATCAAAAGGATCTTACAGGATTGGAAAAACGAGTGGGTCAGGCTTGAAAAAGAAGAGGCGGACCTTCGGGCTGCCGGAGCGGTAGAAAATGATGCGGTCTTAAAGGCTATTGGTATAAGCAAACAGAGGCAGCAAGATGAGTTCCTGCTCGGCGAACTTGCAGCTAGAGGATTTCTGCCTGCTTACGGCTTCCCTACAAACGTCGTTCCGTTCGACAATCTTACGGTTAGCCAGTACATAAAGGGTTTGAACAGCAACGGGGGACGCGATGACAACAGGTATAAACGCCGGGAACTGCCGAGCCGCAATGTCGCGACGGCCCTGCGTGAATATGCCCCCGGGTCGGAGGTTGTGATCGATGGCCTGGTATATCGTTCAGCGGGGGTTACGTTAAACTGGAAAATTCCCGCTGATCAGGAACAGGTCAGGGAGGTCCAAAACATTCGAACTGCCTGGCGGTGCCGCCAATGTGGAGCCAGCGGTTCGGCAGGATTTTCGACGGAGCTAAGCTGCGACAACTGTGGCGCATCGATAGAAAATCGAATGCAGTTTCTCGAACCGGCCGGTTTTGCGGTGGATTTCTACAACGATGCTACCAACGATGTCTCATCACAGCATTTTGTCCCGGTTGTGGAACCGTGGATAGATGCGGAAGGTGACTGGCTTTCGTTTCCGAATCCCGAATTGGGCAGGTTTCGCTCAACAACGCAGGGACACATATTCAGTTATTCCGGCGGTGAATATGGTAAAGGATATGCAATCTGTCTGGAATGCGGACGGGCTGAGCCAGTCATGAAGTCTGGCGAATTGCCGAAAGGGTTCCAGGAACCACACAGGAAGCTTCGACGTCCGAAAGGCGAAGATGTTTTCTGCCCGGGTGGGGATGATCGCTGGAAGATCAAGGAACTAATGCTAGGGACGGATGGGCACACTGATGTATTCGAGCTTCAAATCAAGAACGAAGCGGGTGTCTGGCTTAATGATCCGGTAACGGCGATGACCATAGCTGTTTCTGTGAGGGATTCTCTCGCAGGACTCATAGGCGTCCAATCAAATGAGTTGGGCTGCGCGGTCAAACCGTCTCGGATTGAAACCGGGAGTTTATGTCAATCAATTTTGATTTACGACAAATTTGCGGCTGGCTATTCATCCAGAGCAGAGGATTTCCTGAACGATTTGTTCAACAAGGCGTACGATCAACTGAATTGTCCGGCTGACTGTGACAGCTCATGTCCGCGGTGTGTCCTAGACTTCGACCAGCGATTTGCAGCTGATAGGCTTGATAGGAAAAAGGCATTGGAATTCCTGAGTCCAAGATGGCTTACAGGTTTTCGCTTGCCCGAAAATCTGGCGTTCCTCGGCTCTAGCAGCCAGATGGAACCTCATTCTATCAGTGAATCTATCTGGCGTGCCGTTGTAAGCGGGGGCGTTAACACTGTCCGGCTTTTTGGAGGCGGCAATCTCGCAAACTGGGATGTGGCGGCTTCTCCTCTTCGAACCCTTGCTTTAAGGCTAACAGGCCATAACCTTAAGGTTGAGATTTTCATTCCTGATCCCTCAAAGCACATGCTTGATATTTCTAATATCTATCCGTTGGCTAGTTTGTCGGCACATCCCGATGTCGAAGTCACTGCAATAGATGATTTTCCAAAAGCTGGTGATGGATACCTGCTCGCTGAAACCGTTGGCGCGAAAATTACAAAATGGGCGGTTCGTGATGTGTCGGGGATTGAAGTTAACTTAGGATGGGGTGTCTCAGAAAACGCTTTGGTTAAGGCGAAGGATGAAGAAAACGTCAAACTCGCCAGGCACAAACTCTCGATTCAAGAATTGCTCCCGCCTTCCAAATTAGGAGACCGCTGCGTCGACATTGGTGCTGAAATAGACGGGCCAGTCCAAGGCTTCGGTAATCGATTCTGGAACATGGTTATGTCAACAGAGAGTCTGGCAGCAGAATTGCTAAACAGCGCGAACGAGAAGATTGTAGGGATTTCGTACAGCGATCGATATCTCGCCAATCCACTGTCGGTGGCTCTGATTGCACAAATAGTAAACGGACTCAAGTTTTTGGTTGGTTCTAGATGGGAAGTGACTTCCGCTACTGTTTCACTCCTTAAAAAAGCCGGTAATAGCAACTACTTTCCAAATCAACTTTGGCACGACTGGCAGGATATTGTTAGCCGAACGGATGTCATTACGTTGGCATTCCAATCGATTGGCCTACAAACGTCGGTGAGCGTTTTGGATCATATCGCTAGCATCGAACATGGCCGCCCGCTTCGCATACGGCTCTCGTCAGATAGAATTATCGAAGTCCGTTTTGATCAGGGAATGGGGCATTGGCGTATACCACAATCGACTAACTATCAGCTCAGACGGTTCGACTTCAATCTCCCCGCTTCCGATCAGTTCGCACGCCTTAGGACGGTTAACAACTTAGTTGAAGGGCAACACGCGAATACCCAGGTGTTCTTGAGCGTTCGTAACGACCTTGGTTGAGCGAAGACACGACGTCTTTCACGAACCAAGCTACGTGAGAAATAGTGAGGGCCGCGTCTCCCACACCGCGGCCCTCTTGCGGAACAACGTCGTCGGGCGACGACGTTTTGTTCCAAGTCGATTATAGCTATAATTTCTCCTGCCAGATTAATTTCCGTGTTGAAAGTATGAAACGTATATTCGAAAAACTGATGCCGGGATCTTTAACGCTCTTCTACTATCTGTCGGTCTTCAATGTGAGTTAATTTTTCCAGGTTTCCACCGATCTTTCTGTTTGAACTTTCCCCTCCGCGTTTAGCCCGGGCAACTCGTTGTTGAACTAACTGTCAAGTTGCTTCACAGCCTCAAGCATGAGTTCCGCGTCAGTTTCCGCGTATATATTTGTAATACTCATATCTGAATGCGCAAAGAGGTTTTGTACTATCAGCGGATTTGTGTTTCTCCGAATTAATTCGCTGGCAAAATAGGTTCTTAGGTCGTGGAAATGATAGTTTTCTTCGCGCGTGCCGTCCGGTTTGTTGATTTTGGCTCTCACAAGAACTGGATGCCATCGCTTGCGGAAATCGACAATAGGAAATGGTAGTTGTTTATCGGCAATGAGATCTCGTAACACCGATGCCGCGGTTGCGTTAATCGGAACGGATCTCGGAGGTCGTCCCTTCGAACCAATTACCCACACCCTTTGATTCTGAAAATCAATCACCTCCTCGTTCAAAGCCAATAACTGGCCTCGGCGCAAAGGCATGTTAACGGCCAACTGAACAAGCCTGTAAAGTAACTTATCGGATTCAAGTTCCTTCCAAAGCGCTTTCTTCTGCTCGGTCGTAAGTAGGCGCTTTCTTGGTGGCGGCTCTGGTAGGGCCTTCACATATTGCATTGGGTTGCGATCAAGAACGTCTTCTTCACATGCGAGACTAAAGATCTTCGACAAAGTCGACATGATCCGATTGATCGAGGACGGAGATATCGAACTTTTCTTTTTTCGCTGGTTTTTCCCGTACTGCAGTTTGTTCCTGCAATCGCGACAATCCTGTGGCGTAATGGTATGCAGAGGTTGATCCTTTAGGTGTTTCAAAAGAAGTTTTATGTAAAGCTTCTTCGCTCCCTTATTGACGTTGTTTTGCTCTACATATTTTCGATAGGTTGTTTCTACAAAGTCTCCAAAAGTTACAGTTGTATCTGCTAGTCCGAATGATCTGTCGAACAGTTGCTTGACCAGTTGTCGCTCGGCGAGTTCAGCTTCTTCCTTAGTACGGGCTGTCGGAATAACCTGATGAAT
>LNFM01004033.1_pt1 | contig 27706 bp, 29 predicted proteins | sample 596031 | NCBI WGS metagenome assembly LNFM01 (sample SAMN04254537, study PRJNA301005) | activated carbon metagenome | isolation source: dual media filters at the Ann Arbor, Michigan drinking water treatment plant | place: USA: Ann Arbor
ACAGCGGCTCCGAAGGTGACGGCGCAAGCTGGCTGGCGGGGGGGATGCTGGCCCCGTTCGTTGAGGCGGAAAGTGCCCCGCCGGAGGTGGCGCGGCTGGGAGCCGTTGCCGCCGACTGGTGGGCCTCACGGGTGCCCGGCGTGGTGCGGCGCGGCACGCTGGTCGTGGCCCCAGCCCGCGACTGGGCGGAACTTGATCGGATCGCCACCCGCACAACGGGTCACGAGCGGATCGGTGCAGACCGCATCGCGGAGCTTGAACCCGCTCTTGCGGCCCGCTTTGCCAATGCGCTTCTTTATGAGGCCGAGGCGCATCTGGACCCGCGCGTGGCCCTGCGGGCGCTGGCGGATGGATTGCGCCGTCGCGGGGTAACGATCCGCCATGACACGCAGTTTGCGGCCGATCATGCCGATATCGACTGCCGGGGCATCGCAGCGCGTGATCTCTTGCCGGGCCTGCGGGGGGTGCGGGGCGAAATGCTGCTGCTGCATTGTTCGGAGGTGGCGTTGTCGCGTCCGGTCCGCCTGCTGCATCCCCGCTTTCCAGTCTATGTCGTGCCACGCGACAACGGTCTTTACATGATCGGTGCCACCATGATCGAAACCTATGCGACCGGACCGGTCACCCTGCGCAGCGCCAGTGAGTTGATGTCGGCGGCCTTCGCGCTGCATCCCGGCTTTGCCGAGGCGGCGATCGTCGAGATGGGCAGCGGCCTGCGCCCCGCCTTTGCCGATAATGTGCCGCGCCTGACACAGGCGGGCGGGCGCTGGCATCTGAACGGGCTGTATCGCCACGGCTTTCTGACCGCCCCGGCGCTGGCCGAACAACTGGCTGACCAACTCGCCCTTGCACCACAGGAGGCCGCCCTTGCGGATTGATCTGAACGGCATCCCGACCGAGGTTGCCGCCGCAAATCTGGGCGATGCGCTGATGGCCCTTGGTTACGGCAGCACCGCCCTTGCCACGGCATTGAATGGCGTTTTCATCCCCGCCGCCGGCCGCGCCACAACCCTGCTGCACGAAGGCGACCGGGTCGAGGTTCTGGCGCCGATGCAGGGGGGCTGAGATGCGGCTTTATGATGTAGAAATATCGTCGCGCCTGTTGCTGGGAACGGCGCAATACCCCTCACCTCTGGTGCTGACCGATGCCATCGCTGCCTCTGGCTGCGGGGTGATCACAGTATCGCTGCGCCGGGAAACCGCCAATGGCGGCGGCGGTAACGGCTTTTGGCCGCTGTTGCAGGCCACCGGTGCGCACATCCTGCCCAACACCGCCGGATGCCATTCGGCGCGCGAGGCGATCACCACGGCGCAAATGGCGCGCGAGGTGTTCGGTACCAACTGGATCAAGCTGGAGGTGATCGGCAATGCCGACACCCTGCAACCCGACCCCTTTGCGCTGGTCGAGGCGGCGCGGGTGCTATGCGCCGATGGCTTTGCGGTGTTCCCCTACACCACCGAAGACCTGATCGTGGCCGAACGCCTGCTGGATGCGGGCTGCCGGGTGCTGATGCCCTGGGGAGCGCCGATTGGGTCGGGCCGGGGGCTGCGCCATGTGGATGCGCTGACCGCGATGCGCGGGCATTTCAACGGCGTGCCGTTGATCATTGATGCCGGGATCGGCGCGCCCAGTCAGGCAGCGCAGGCGATGGAAATGGGATTTGACGCGGTGCTGCTGAACACTGCCGTTGCCAAGGCGGGCGATCCGGTGGCCATGGCGCAGGCCTTCGGACAGGCGGTCGCGGCGGGGCGCCTGGCGTTCGAGGCCGGGCTGATGCCGCCGCGCGACATGGCAGTGCCTTCGACCCCGGTTCTGGGAATGGCCGATCTGGGGCTGGGGGGGGTGCGATGATCTTGCCCCGCTTTTATCCGGTGCTGCCCGATGCCGCGATGATCGCGCGGTTGGTGCCTTTGGGCGTGCGGCTGGTGCAGTTGCGATTCAAGGGTGATGTGGCCGAGGTTCCCACGCAGATCGCGGCGGCGCTGGCCATCTGTGCCCGCCACGGCGCGCAATTGGTCGTCAATGATCACTGGCAGGCGGCGCTGGATCACGGGGCGGACTTCATCCATCTGGGGCAAGAGGATCTGGACAGCGCCGACACAAACGCCATCGCCCGCGCCGGGGTCCGGCTGGGGGTGTCGACCCATGACCGGGCGGAACTGGACCGTGCGCTTGCCCTTAATCCCGCCTATATCGCGCTGGGTCCGATCTGGCCGACGCTTTTGAAACAGATGCCGTGGCGGCCGCAGGGGTTGGACAAGCTGACCCGCTGGAAATCACGGATCGGGGCGGTGCCGCTGGTGGCCATCGGCGGGCTGACACCTGCGCGTCTGCCCGAGGTGTTCGCGGCGGGGGCGGATGTGGCGGCGGTTGTCACCGATCTGGTGACCGCCGCCGACCCCGAGGCGCAGACGCGACTCTGGGTGCAGACCACCGGAGCCATCGCATGAGCCGATACGCGCGCCAGATGCAGGTGCCGGGTGTCGGGGCCATCGGGCAGGCGCGGCTGACGGCGGCACATGTGCTCATCATCGGCGCTGGCGGCCTCGGCTGCACCGCGATTCCCGCACTGGCAGCGGCGGGGGTGGGGCGGTTGACGATCATCGACCCCGATTGCGTGGAGCTGACCAACTTGCACCGGCAATTGCTTTACGACGCGTCCGATATCGGCCAACCCAAGGCGATGGTGGCTGCCAGTCGCGCCCGCAAGTTGAACGCCGCCTGCGAGGCCGGGGCGCTGATGGTGCGTCTTGATCCGGGCAATGCTCCCGATCTTATCGCATCGGTGGACGTGGTTGTGGACGCCGCAGATAGCTTTGCCGTTACATACACTCTTTCCGACCTTTGCAGGGCTACGGGCAAGCCGATGATTTCGGCTTCGGTGATTGGGCGGACAGGCTATGCGGGGGGCTTTTGCGGACCGGCCCCCGGCTACCGTGCAGTTTTTCCCGACCTTCCCAACCAAGCAGCAAGCTGTGCCAGTGCCGGGGTAATGGGTCCTGCCGTGGCCGCCCTCGGCGCGGTACAGGCGCAGATGGTGCTTTCGGTGCTGATCGGGCTTGAGCCAAGCCCGCTCGGTCGGATTGTTACGTTGGACATGGAAAGTTGGCGTTTTGGCGGTTTTGGGTTTGAGAACGCCACCGAGGCCCCCGGTTTTGGTTTTGTTTCCGCACAGCAGATTACCGCCACCGATACGGTGATCGACCTGCGCCCGGCGGGGTCCGTGCGCGTTTTCCAAGGTGCCCAGATATTGGCTCCGGGGGATCTCGTCGACTGGCCAATCCCCTTTGGCCGGGTCGTGCTGTGCTGTGCAACTGGCTTGCGGGCTTGGCGCGGCGCACAGGTTTTGGCGGAAAGGGGGGCGGTGAAGCTGGCCTTGCTGGCAGACGGACAATGACTGTGCTTCTTATCGGAGGATTGGACAGTTCAACCGGCGCGGGCCTTGCGCGGGATCTCGCGGTGATGTGCGATCATGATATGACAGCACGTGTGGCGGCAACGGCGGTGACGGCACAGGATTCCGCAGGGGGCTGTAGCATTCACCCGATTCCTGCAACGCTTGTTGCTGCTCAGATTCGTGCGGCCGGTCAGGTGCGAGCGGCCAAGACGGGGATGCTGGCCAATGCAGACATCGTCCACGCCATCGCCGAGACTCTGCCCGAGGTGCCATTTGTCATTGACCCGGTTCTGGCGACAAGTGCTGGCGCGAAACTGCTGGAAAGGGCTGGCTGCGCGGCAATGATCGCTCGGTTGATCCCGCGCGCAACTTTGGTGACACCAAACTTGCTTGAAGCCGCCCAGCTGACCGGTCTCAAAAGCGATGCGGAAATTGCCACCTTAGCTGCGGGTTTCTTCGCCATGGGCGCACGGGCGGTTCTGATCAAAGGAGGTCATGCAGACGGCCCGGAAGCGGTCGATTGGCTGCTTCGTCCCGGTTCAGCCCCACTTCGATTTGCTTCGTCACGAAAACCCGGCAGTCGCCGCGGTACGGGTTGCACGCTTGCCAGCGCAATTGCTGTGCACTTGGCCAGGGGGCATGATTTGGCGACAGCATGCGAATATGCGAAGCGCTATCTTTCAGACTGGCTATGACGCTGACATGCCGCGCGCAGCTGAGGTTCGGGCAGCTCAGAGGGACTTTCGTGCAAATCCACACGCTTGCATGGCAGTTGGAATCCGGATCACTTGTAGATAAACTAAACTTATGTCTGTCAGCCCTGATCCCACACTTGTCGATCGCATCGTGTCTGTCCTTGCCGCCGAGATTGAGACTGGCGAACTGTCTGCCGGATCGCGCCTGCTGCAGAACGATTTGGCATCACGGTTTTCTGCAAGTCATGTGCCTGTGCGAGAAGCGTTCCGGCGACTCGAAGCCATGGGACTGGTGCAATCCCTGCCGCGGCGAGGTGCGCGGGTAGCTGCCGTTGACGCACAATTGTATTTCGAAGCTATAGAAATGCGGGCCGTTCTTGAAAGTCTCGCGCTTGTACACGCGCGAGCCCACTACGCGCCTGGGCATCTCGCCAAGATCGCCGAGGCTGATCTTGTCTGCAATAGTGCCATGACCGCCGGTGACTGGGAAAAGGCAAATAGGAATTTCCATCAGTTGCTGATCGATCCCTGTCCGATGCCCGGACTTCTGGCAGAGATAGGGCGATTGCACTCAGTGCTCCGTCGAGGCGTTGCGCATTTGGGTGGACGACAGACCCTGTCCTTTCCCCGTGAGGATCGCGATCATAAGATCATCCTGTCGTCCTTACGCGAAGCCCAGATCGATCGGGCCGCCGGAATTTTGGCTTCACATATCCGCAAGGGTCATCTTAGAAAGATTTTATAGATAATTTTTATGGGTGTGCGATTCCTGTGGATAAAAAATAGATATTTTGGCATTCCTTAGCCGTTCGGAGCGCCGAAAAAGGGAACAGACGATGCCGAGGGACACGCAACCTGCTGAAATTAATACTGGATGGACCCGCGCAGAAGCTGAGGCAATCTACAACCAACCCTTTGTGGACCTGCTGTTTCAGGCCCAGACCGTGCATCGTGCACATTTCGATCCCAACAAAATTCAAATGAGCCGTCTCCTTTCGGTGAAGACCGGCGGCTGCCCGGAAGATTGCAGCTATTGCAGCCAGTCGGCGCGCAACGGCTCTGCCCTGAGCGCTTCCAAGCTGATGGAGGTGGAGCGTGTGATCGCCGAGGCGCGCAAGGCGAAAGCAGCAGGTGCCACACGTTATTGCATGGGCGCAGCCTGGCGCAGCCCAAAGGAGCGCGACATGCCGGCCATCGAGGCCATGGTGCGCGGCGTGCGAAAGCTGGGCATGGAGACCTGCATGACGCTGGGCATGCTGGATGACAGCCAGGTGCTGAGGCTGAAAGATGCGGGGCTTGATTACTATAATCACAACATCGACACGTCAGAGGCATTTTACCCAAAGATCATTACCACCCGCAGTTTTGCCGATCGCATTGACACTCTTTCCCGCGTGCGCGAGGCCGGGATCAGTGTGTGTTCAGGTGGTATCGTCGGCATGGGCGAAACCGCGGGCGACCGGATCGACATGCTGGTGGCTCTGGCCACGCTTCCGGAACACCCTGAAAGCGTGCCGATCAACATGCTGATCCCGATTGCGGACACGCCTTTGGCCAATGCCGCGCCGGTGGACCCGCTTGACTTTGTGCGCGTGATAGCGCTTGGCCGTATCCTTATGCCGAAAAGCCATATGCGGCTTTCGGCGGGTCGGACCGGTATGAGTGACGAGATGCAAGCATTGTGTTTCTTTGCAGGTGCCAATTCGCTATTTATGGGTGATACGCTGCTGACCGCCGCCAATCCCGGAGAAGACCGGGATCGGAAACTGTTCGACAGGCTCGGCCTGCAGCCACAGGCACTGCAAGACTCTACAGACATTGGTGCATGAACTTGCTTGCGCAACAGCGCGGCTTGCTCGAGAGCTTGACGCAGCGAGACCGGCGACGCACGTTGCGGCCTGTCGCGGGCTTTGACTTTGCCTCGAACGATTATCTCGGGCTGGCGGGATCCACCCTTGTACGCCGTCTGACAAAAGCTGCGTTGGAACGGGGCATTTCTCCCGGATCGGGCGCAGCGCGCCTGTTGCGCGGCAATCATCACAGCTTTTCGGCGCTGGAATATCACGCCGCACGTCACTTTGGCAGTGGCTCTTCGCTGTTTTTCGGGTCGGGCTACGCAGCCAATCTGGCGATTTTCGCGGCTCTTCCGGCGGCGCGCGACCTGGTACTGCACGATGCATTGATCCATGCCAGTGCGCTGGACGGGATGCGGCTTGGAGCAGCAGAAACCCGCAACTTCCGCCACAATGACGTTCAATCGGCCCGGGACACGCTTCAGAACTGGCGCGCAGGCGGTGGCAAGGGCCAGATTTGGCTGGCGGTCGAAAGCCTTTATTCCATGGACGGCGATTTCGCACCGCTGGCCGACCTTGCAACGCTGGCAACCGAAGAATCCGCGTTCCTGATCGTGGACGAGGCCCATGCGACGGGTATCTGGGGGCCGGAAGGCCGGGGCCTTGCCGCACCCTTCGCGCATCTGGAAAACGTGGTGACCCTGCACACCTGCGGCAAGGCGCTCGGGCTCCAGGGCGCTCTGGTCTGCGCCGATCCGGTTCTAGTTGATTTGCTGGTGAACCGCGCCCGCAGCTTCATCTATTCTACGGCGCCCTCGCCTCTCTTGGCCGAAGTGCTGCGCGATGTGCTGACCCATCTGGAAAACGATCCCTCGCGCCGTATTGACTTGTTGTCGCGTGTAGCACGGGCGAGAGGTTTGGCGCGTGATATCGGCATTCCCCCATCGCGCAGTCAGATTCTGCCGGTCATTCTGCCGGGCGATGCCGCATGCCTTGCCGTTGCGGCTCGGCTGCAGGGGCTGGGTTTTGATGTCTGTGCCATCCGTTCCCCGACCGTCCCAAAAGGGGCGGAACGGCTGCGCCTGTCGCTGACCCTCAACCCTGATGATGCAGCACTGGTGGCTGTCTTCGCAGCGCTGCAGGAGACTACTCAATGACGGCTTTTGTAGTGACCGGCACTGATACCGGCATCGGCAAGACGGTGTTTGCTGCCGGACTGGCCAAGCGGCTTAACGCTACCTATTGGAAGCCCGTGCAATCGGGACTGGAAGAAGAGACCGACAGCCAGATCGTCTCGCGCCTGTCCGGCCAGCCTGTTCATGCTGAGACTTACCGGCTCCAACTGCCTGCGTCGCCCCATATTGCGGCTGCACGAGAGGGCGTGACCATCGATGACCGCGTCCTGACCTTGCCGTCTCAACGCCCGCTCGTGATCGAGGGCGCGGGCGGATTGATGGTGCCGCTGAATGACCAGGTCACTTTTCTTGATATGTTCGCGCGCTGGCAGTTGCCGATAATTCTCTGCGCGCGCACATCACTTGGGACCATCAACCATAGCTTGCTCTCTATCGCCGCGCTGCGGTGGGCGGGCGTGGCTCTTCATGGTGTCGCTTTCATCGGCAAGCCCGAGCCGCATGTCGAAGCCACCATTTGTCGCATAGGTGAAGCCCGCCATCTGGGCCGATTGCCTTGGTTGGACGCCGTCACCGTAGACAGTCTGAGCGCGGGATTTGATGCGGCCTTCGCTGTCGATGTATTTGCCACGATGGCCCCCAATTCCGGGTCGCGCTCATGAACCCGCCAAAGGCCTCGCCAATCTGGCACCCCTTCACACAGCACGCGTTGTTCCCACAAATGCGCGCCATCGCTTCCGCATCTGGTGCTTGGTTGACCGATGTGTCGGGACAGCGGGTATTTGATGCGGTGTCTTCGTGGTGGGTGGTGACGCATGGCCACTGCGACCCGCATATCGTAGAGGCAATCCGCGATCAGGCTGGAAAGCTGGATCAGGTCATTTTTGCCGGGCATACCCACGAACCGGCGGAACGATTTGCACAAAAGCTGCTGAACCGTTTGCCCGCCGGACTGACACGCTTGTTCTTTTCCGACAGTGGGTCCACCGCGGTTGAGGTGGCAATCAAGATGGCGCTTGGCCATTTCCGCCATCGGGGCGAGGCACGACATCGCATTCTAGTGATGGAAAACGGCTATCACGGCGACACCGTCGGCACCATGTCGGTGGGCGAACGCGGTGCCTTCACCCAGCCCTATGATCCGCTTCTGTATGCGGTGGACCGCCTGCCTTTCCCCGCACCGGGACGGGAACAGGCGACCCTCGATGCCCTGGAACACCTCGCCCGCGACCCTCTGACCGCCGCGCTGCTGGTCGAGCCGCTGGCGCTTGGCGCCGGGGGCATGCTGTTCTATCCGCCCGCCATTCTGACCGAAATGGCGGCGATCTGCGCCCGCAATAGCGTGCTGCTGATCGCGGATGAGGTGATGACCGGCTGGGGCCGCACCGGGCGCTTCCTGGCCTGCGACCATGCGGGCGTGGTGCCGGATATCCTGTGCCTGTCGAAAGGCATTACAGGGGGGCATCTGCCACTGGCAGCAACACTTTGCCGCGAGGAAATATTCCAGTCGCACTGGTCAACCGACCGGCGGCGCACCTTTTTCCACTCTTCCAGTTACACAGCCAATCCCATCGCCTGTGCCGCGGCATTGGCCAATCTGGAACTCTGGGAGCGTGAGCCTGTGCAGGCGCGCATCGACGCGGTTTCGGTCATGCAGGCGGCAGGGCAGACCAAGCTGGCAGCGCATCCGAAGATCAGCGGAGCGCGACAGTTGGGTACAATTCTTGCGGTTGAGATTGGCGAAGGTGGCTATCTTTCTGAGTGTGGGCCCGACCTCCTCCGTTTTTTCAGTACACGAAATCTGCTGATCCGACCGCTGGGCAATACTGTCTATCTGTTGCCACCCTATTGCAGCACGGCGGCCGAACTTACTGCCTGCCATGATGCGATTTTGGACGCCGCCGATGCGTTTGGTTGAGCGCGGCGTTGTCATGGCAGGATTCGGCCACTATCTGCCCGAGCGCCGGGTTGCGAATGTCGAGATCGAGGCCGAGTTGGATCTGCCGCCTGGCTGGATTGAAGCGCGCAGCGGTATCCGCGCCCGCCACTATGCAACACCCGATCAGGCGGTGAGCGATCTGGCCATCCCGGCTGGGAAAATGGCACTGGAAGTAGCGGGCGCTATGCGCGATGAAGTAGGGCTGCTGCTGCTTGCAACTTCCACGCCGGATCACTTGCTTCCTCCTACCGCACCTTTGGTCGCGCATCGTTTGGGGTTGGGCTGCGGCGCGGTTGATTTGGCAGGGGCCTGCGCCGGTTTCCTGCACGCGCTTGTACTGGCTGCAGCTCATGTGCGGACCACCGGACAGTCGGTTCTGGTTATCGCGGCCAATCTGCTGTCGCGACGTATTGAGCCGACAGAAGTTGCAAGCCGCGTTCTGTTTGGCGATGCGGCGGGGGCGGTCCTGTTACGTCCAGTTGCGGACCCGGCGCTTGGGCTGCGATCAGTAGTCTTGAGATCGGACGGCTCTGGATATGATATGATCCGCATTGACCGCGGTGGTTCTCGCTTGCCTTTCTCCGCGACCGGCGTTGATGGGCTTTCCATGCGAATGCCTGATGGCAAGGCGGTATTCGAACGCGCAGTGGATGGAATGGTCAGGTCTGCCAATGAGGCCTTGAGCTCTGCCGGGCTTGTCGCAGCAGACATTTCAACCTGGGCTCCGCATCAGGCAAACCAACGTATCATCGACAAAGTTAGGCAACGGCTTTGCCTGCACACGGCGAATTGCCTCGGGACATTGGCCGAGCACGGCAACTCCTCGGCAGCGACAATTCCGCTGGCCCTATCTATACACGTCGCAGCAAACGGCTCTCTGGATTCAGGACGGATGCTGTTCTCAGCCTTCGGAGCTGGGACACTTTGGGGGTCGGCTATTTGGGTGCACGCCAACAAACAGCGATGAGCTCTCAGATTTGCCGGCATGCGGGGTGTCATTTTTTGAGTGTCAGTCCCCATCCATCGCGAAAAACGAGATCGTCAAGTGGCAAACGCTGTCCCCATCCTTTCACAGCAAGTTCAGGCATGTCGTAAAGTACGTCAACATAGCCGAGGCACAGATATGCCACTGGAATTACTTCAGGCGGCAAGTTGAGGACCTGCCGTACATCTGCTTCTCGAAAAATGCTGACCCAACCAACACCAATTCCTTCGGCGCGCGCGGCGAGCCAGAGATTCTGCACGGCGCAAACTGTTGAGTACAGGTCCATATCCGGTGCATGCGTACGACCCAACACCACCGGGCCGCCCCGGCTACGGTCGCAAGTGATACAGAGATTGACTGGGGCCTCGGTGATACCTTGCAACTTTAAAGCTGAATAAGGCGTGCGGCGGTCTTCGGGAAACATTTTAACAGCTTCGGCGTTGGCGCGGTCAAAGGCAGTGCGCATTCTGCCCTTTATGTCTCGGTCTGCGATCACAATAAAATTCCACGGTTGCATGAAGCCGACCGACGGTGCGTGATGTGCAGCGGTCAAGAGGCGCATTAGAATATGCTCTTCAATATGTCGTTCGGTGAATTGGCTGCGTACATCCCGTCGGGAAAAGATCGCACGATACACTGCTTCGCGCTCGGTCTCTGAGAAGGGTGCGGCTGATTTCAGATGGTCGTTCAAATTTGACATGTGTCCCCTGCAGGCTGAAAGCGAGAGCAACCGCCGGCCTTCGGCACTCTCGGTTTCGTCTGGCCGGTCTTCTGACTTGGCTTCGCTCCGAACAGCGCCTTCCCGGCTTTGCGCCAGTGGCATTTGCGGTTCGGTCCACCTTACAGCGTTGGGCACGTTGCGGATTTACACCGCATTCCCGATTATCCTTCCGCGTCTGCGGGGAGGCACCAGACTTTTCAAGTATGCAGGGACTGGCATAAGCTTGCAACCTACTCAGCGAAGAATGTTGACCCCGGACCAAGGCGCCCGGATAGGGCAATCTGCCCGTAAGTCAGATTTACTCCAGAACCATGACTGAAGGCGCATACCGGGGGTTTCACCATATGTTTCCGATGGTTAGCCCCTCTTTTGCGCCCTTGCGATTAATTCCTGACTATTTTAATCTACATTGACAGATTCAAGGCTCATCCTTATGAACACGGTCAAGCCAGCATCCCGCAAGCCCTATGAATTCAACCCGCGCCTGGCGCGAAGGAGGGGCGATGCTGCTCACAAAACCGAAAACTTTCCTCACGGCCCTAGTGACGGGCGGACTTGTCTGGGCGACCGCCTCATTTGCCGAAAACATCACAGTAACCGACATGGCTGGCCGCACAGTCGACGTGCCACACGGCGCAGAGCGGATCATTCTGGGCGAGGGCCGCATGATGTATGCGGTCGCCCCCTTGATGACGAAAGATCCGTTCAAACGCATCCTGGGCTGGTGTCGCGTAGCCCTTAAATGCGGTATACGAAAGTCAACAAAATCAATGGGGAGTGGACAGAACATGGGGGTCATGCGGGGCGTTTTCTGTTTGCGACGGTCAGCCGACCATCGAGAACTGCGGCCCTTGTGACGGCTACTCGGTGAGCCCCTTTGGGCGACCAACGCATCCTCCTGCGCTTTCCCATGCGGGCATTGGCAATGTCATCAACTGATCCTTCGGCACGAGAAGACGAGATGGGCAGCCCGTTACGGTACCGTCGGCCATAGTCGACAAGGGCTTCCATGTTGTTCGCGAGATAGGTGTACAGTGTCTCGCAGCGGGCCTGCACACGAGCGGCAGCGGTGCGGACAGCCAGAGGTTCTTCCCCGAGGCCGACGCAATCATGCATCAGCGCCTTCAGATATGTTTCCGCCACCCGTGCTCTGCCATGCCAAAGCCGCCAACGGAGGCTTTTCGCGGGGCGCTGGAACAGCACTGGAACTCCAGTGAACCCCGGTGTCTGGACCAGACCCTGAACGGCGGCCTCGATATGTTGAATGCGCATCGAGATGTGCCACCAGTCGAGGATATGTTTCACCTGACCGTCGCCACCCACGGCATTCCGTATGAGGTTCGGGAGAGCAAGCTCGCCATCAGAGATTACCGTCAACAGACGGCCTGGCTTCCATCCATAGTCGGACAGCTCTTCTCGCATGCGGCTGCTTGGCGATGCCGTCGCATTGGCGACCAAGCCAAATCGTCGGCACATATTGCGACTTTCAATCTTGCCGACCACAAGATCCAGGTGTCGCTGCTGATACTCCGGTCGACAGCGGATATGCGCACCGTCCAGAAAAACCGTCAAACCACCTTTGGGCGGGGCTTCAACGGGATCGCCTGATGCCCTTCGACTTTTCTCGAGCCCAGTGGCTACTCTTCCCAACCGGTCACGCACCGTGGTGTGATGGGGCGGATGGCAGGGGAGGAAGCTTTTCATCAGCCGCGCGGCTTCGCGAAAGGAATGCCGGGACCCAAGCTCCGCATGCAGCCGCTGCAACTCCGGGGTAGCCCGGTCTGGAAAGAAACAGGCCAGCGGAGAAATAGCTCCGCCGGGCATCGCTGCTGACCTGGCATCACAAGAACATCGGCGCAAGCGCGCGGCTTTGACCCGAACCCGCCCAAAGAGCGTGTCGAGAACGCGCGTGCGGTAGTCATGAATGGCACGAACCGAGGCGCAATCCGGGCATGCGCGGCTTTCTCGAATGATCTCATCGACCTGGTCGTAAAGGATTACCCTTTGGATCTGTTCGACGATCCTCTTCCCATCCTCGAGGCACAGCCCGATCCCATCTGGACAGGTCACCCGGTAGGGTCGAGAAATGCCTTCAAGCTGATGAGTGCGCTTCTCCCCGTTGTCGAAGGTAGTTTCGATCGTAATCCGTACGTCCATGACAGCCCCCCTCGCAAAGAGGTTACCTTAGCACAGGCCAGCTCACCGACGACGACCCCCATGTTCTGTCCACTCCCGGCCGGGTCTGCCGTGTTCAACGGCGGGTCGGTCAGCAACCCTGCACCCTACGGCGTCAACATCGCGGCGATCCGGGCCGCAGCGATGGGTGTGCTTTGACATGCCGGTGATTTTCGATCTCGATGGCACGCTGATTGATTCAGCCCCCGACATCCACGCCGCCGTCAACCGGACGCTGGCCGAGGTGGGTGCCGATCCGCTGACCTTTGACACCGTACGCTCGTTCATCGGCAACGGAGTGTCGGTGCTGACCGAACGGGTAATCGCCGCACGCGCCCTGCCCCAGCCCCATGCCGACCTGCTGGCGATCATTCTACGCCATTACAACGCCGATCCCGCGACGCTGACCGTGCTTTACCCCAATGTCCGCGAAACCCTGACCGCGCTTGCCAAAGCGGGGCACGCGCTTGGCATCTGCACCAACAAACCCGAAGGACCGACACGCGCCATCCTTGCGGCCTTCGGCATGGATCACCTGTTCGCGGCCGTTTATGGCGGCGACAGCCTGCCGGTCCACAAACCCGACCCCGCCCCCCTGCTGGCGGCAATGGCGGCGCTTGGCGGCGGTGCAACCGTCTATGTCGGCGACAGCGAGGTCGATGCCGAAACCGCCGCCCGCGCAGGGCTGTCCTTTGCGATCTTTACCGAAGGCTACCGCAAGACACCGATGGCAGACCTGCCGCATGACATGGCCTTTGACGACTTTGCCCTGTTGCCAGGAATCGTGGCACAACTTATGGCCATGCACGCATGACCCTCGGCGCGCTGATCTTCGATGTGGACGGCACGCTGGCCGAAACCGAAGAGGCGCACCGCGCGGCCTTCAATGACACTTTTGCCGCGCAGCGCGTGCCGTGGCACTGGACCCGCGCAAACTATCGTCGCCTGCTGAAAACCACCGGTGGCAAGGAACGGATGCAGGCCCATCAGGCCATCTTTGATGGGCACCCGCCCCTGAACGCCGCGCAGATTGTCGACCTGCACCGCGACAAGACCGAACGCTATGCCCGGATTTTGGCCGGCGGCGGTCTGTCACTGCGCCCCGGCGTGGCCGACCTGATCGCCGCCACGGCATTGCGGTTGCCGTCGCCACCACCACCAACACCCCCAACGTCGAAGCGCTGTGCCAGTGCTGCTGGGGCAAACCGGCGACCGAAGTATTCGATGCGATTGCGGCAGGCGACATGGTGGCCGCGAAGAAGCCCGCCCCGGATGTGTATCTGACCAGCCTTGCCCAGCTTGGCGTCTCGCCCGCCCGCGCCATCGCCTTCGAGGACAGCCGCAACGGCCTGATCTCGGCCAAAGCCGCAGGCTTGCGCGTCTTGATTACCCCCAGCATCTACACTGATGACGAAGACTTTGCTGACGCCGATTGGGTGCGCAGATCGCTGGAGGCCAACGCCCTGCCACAAGTGTTGGCAGCGCTTTTCGCTGATCCAACGGATCACAGGCGCAGGTTCGGATGAAATCACTCGCGATCACCGGTTCACGTTCGAGATCGAGACGCGCTTTGACGATCTTATCGACGGTAGCGTCGGCCTGTCGATTGACGACGTCAAAATAATCCTGGCATCGCTTCAACACCAGAGTTGGTGATGCTGACCGCCAAGCTTGGTGCCCTTATGGCCGAAAAAATCACCAGCACCGAAAGCTTTTCATCGCCACCTGCGAAGATGCGAACCTGCGCAAAGCGACCTATGAGGAGAACCTCGGCAGGTATGCTGGCCTCACAGCCGACATGTTTGGATAGGTGCCTGCATGCTCCCTGCTATTCAAGGCAGATGGAACATCGGTCGCAACCTCAAGCCGATCCAGCTTCCGAAAAACGCTGCCGCAACCCAAATCCAGGCCGACATACTGCCCGAAGCCAGCGCAGAAAAGTAGGCCCCGATGTTGCATCCCCCCGAAAGCCGCGCGCCGTAGCCCATCAGCAAACCGCCTGTTTCGACCCCCAGAGCACACAGCCCGCCGAAATAGTCGGACCATCCGCACGGAACATTGGTTTGCGATACGCCAGATCCGAAAAGCGACCCTGCCCGGTCATCTCGTGGATCAGTCCTCTTGCTTGCATCCGATCATCTTGCCGTCCAAGACACGCGAGGCTCCACAGGTGAAAGCCCATACCGGCGCGTAAGAGACGGAGGCTTAGGCACCAAGCCCAATCAACCTATTGATCTGTCTGCCATGCTTCGTTCACTTCTCTTGCTCGTTAGGGGAGGTGTGCAATGTCGGCAGAGTTTTGGCTTTCGGATCGGGCCTGGGCGGCGATATAGTCTGACATAATCTCGGCGATCACCGACACCGCCAGAAACGAGGCGTTGCGCATCGACGGCATCAGACCCACAGGGCCATGCACAAGGTTGATCTGATCATGTGGCACGCCCATGGCTGCCAGCGCGTCTTTGCGCTTGGCATGGGTGGCGGCACTGCCCAAGGCCCCAATGTAGAAGGGCTGTTGCGGCAGGCAGGCGGCGATCAGCGCGGTTTCCCAATCATGATCGTGGAACAAAAGCAGGACTGCCGTAAAGCGGTCAACAACGATCTGCGGCGGTCGGGTTGGCGAGGACAGATGCAGATAGGTCATGCCCGGCAGGGCACCCAGACCGGCGCGGTCGCGGGCATCCGGCGTAGCCACCACCGCCGCAATATCCAGCGACGCCAGCAGCTGGGATAGTTTTTCAATGGGCGCGCCCCGCCCGGCCACCACCAGCCGAAGCCGGGGCGTATAACAAGCGCGAAACAGCGCATCATCATCGGTGGGTGACGGCACGGCCAGCCCCTTTGCCCCGCCAAAGCCAAGTATCACGGTCTGGCGCAGCGCAAGTGCCTGCGCGGCGCGCTGGCATGTCGCGGCCACGGGTGCGGGGTCGATCAGGAGTTCAAGCGAGCCACCGCAAGGCAACCGCAGATCGACAAAGGGCGATCCCACTCCATAGATCAGCGACCTGATCTTGCCGTCTGCCAGCGCATCAAGCGCCTGCAAGCGAACATCGGCGTCGATACAGCCGTTGGAGACATAGCCTGCCATGCCGCCATTCTGGTCCACCGCAAATAAGGTGCCAACAGCCCGCGAAGAGCCGCCGGTCACACGGGTCACCACGCCAAGCGCGCAGGCAATACCTGCGGCTTGGCAATCGGTGACGAAAGCCAGAATATCCTCGGCCGTCTCGCAATAGTCAGGCAAGAAATCCGATATCCGTGGCTCTGCCTTGGTCATACGTTGGCCTTTTCCATGATGTCGGAAAAGGTTTCAAAGAACTTGGTGGCGAGCTTTTGCGAGGTGGATTTGATCAGCCGCCCGCCCAGTTGCGCAAGCTTGCCGCCGATTTCGGCCTTGGCGGTGTAGCGCAGAATGGTCTTATCACCCACTGCTTCCAGTGTCACATCGGCCCCGCCTTTGGCATAGCCCGCAACGCCACCGTTGCCCTGCCCGGTCAGCGAAAACGCATCTGGGGCACCCGTTTGATCCAGCACGACATTGCCGCCAAAGCGGGCCTTGACCGGGCCGATCTTCAGCACAACCTTTGCCTCAAGTTCGGTATCCGAATGCCGGATCAGCTCTTCACAACCGGGAATACATTGTCGCAGCACCTCGGTATCGTTCAGCGCGGCAAATACGGCGGCTTTTGGTGCGTTGATGGTGATTTCGTCGAACAGTTCCATGGTCTCTCCTAGGTCAGCAACAAGGGAATTTGACGCTGGCCAGCAGACTGGCCTGCGCATCGGTCATGGGCAGAAACGGGTTAAGCCGGTGCAGCAGGCTGCGAAGCTTGCCCGACCTGCGGCCAAGCTTGTCGAAATGCTGGCGTATACGAGCCAGGTCTTCGGGCAGATCGACATCGGTGAAAAAGGCGGGGTTCCCGGTCAGCGCCCAATGCACCAATTCAGGGTGGTCACGGGTAAACTTGCGGCAACCGGGATTGCGTCGGTCGGCCTGCAGATCGGGCATCAGGTGGAGGGGCACGACAATTGGATTGCCGCGATCCTCGCCGCGCAGGGGAATGGTTATTTTTGTGCCACCAGCCCCGGCAAAGGCCGTGAACAGCCAATCCAGCGAGGCCGCATCCAGCAAGGGTTGGTCCGCCAGCGCGATCAGCGTGGCGGCGGCATCCGGGACGGCGCGCAGCCCCGTGGCAAGCGATGTCATCTGGCCGTCGGCAAAGTCCGGGTTGTGCACCAAATGCACCGGCAGCCCCTCAAGCGCTGCGGCAATGGCCGTGGCCTCGTGCCCGGTGACCACGGTCACTGGCGCATCGGTGGCGGCAATGCAGGCCGCGATGGCGTGGCGCAGCAGCGGTTGGCCGCCAAGTGGCAACAACAGCTTGTTCTCGGCCCCCATCCGGCGCGACAACCCACCGGCCAGTACGATTGCGGCGCGGTCAAACATCGGCTTGCCCCATCTGGCGTTGGCCGCTGCGATGGGTCTGAACAATTTGCGCCAGGATCGACAGGGCGATTTCATCTGGGGTAATCGCCTGAATGTCGATCCCGGCAGGGGCTGCCACGGCATCAAGTGAGACGCGGTCAACCCCATCTGCTGCCAGCTTATCCGCCAGCGTCGCATATTTGCGCCGACTGCCGACAAAGGCCACATGGCTTGCCCCTGCGGCAAGCGCCGCCCGCAAGGCCGCCTCATCACCCTTGCCTTGGGTGGCGATCACCACATAGCGGCTATCGGCACCGTCAAGATCGAGGGCGAAGCTGTCTTGCCACGCTTCGGTGGCAGGTAGGGTTTCGGCGTTGGTGCCGGGGGTACAAAGGGTACGGTGAAAATCGAACCGCCCCGCCAGATCGGCCAGCGCCAAGGCCACCGGCCCCGCGCCGCAGATCACCAGACGCGGCATCGGCAGCACCGGTTCCACAAACACATCCATTGAGCCTTTGGAGGGGCAGTTATTGCGGGCAAATCGGATGCCATTACGTTCCTCTCCGGCGCTAACGCCTTCGTCGGCCAACAGGTTTTCCGGGCGCAGGGACACGAATTGCGGGCGGCGCAGTGCCAAAGCGTCACGCGCGGCTTTGGCAACTGCGCTGCGGGCGCAACCGCCGCCGATCCAGCCGTCAAGAATGTTGCCATCCGGCCCCAGAATGGCCTTGCTGCCGGGTTTGGCCGAGGTGGCATCCACCGTGCGCACCACGGTGGCGATGGCAAAGGCGGTGCCTGCAGCCCGCAGACGGGCAATTTCGGTATCGAGATGATGTTGGGCATGCGAAGACAGGCTCATAATCTGGCAAGCTCCTTTTCCAAAGCGGCGAGGTCGTTCAACGTCGCGGCGGCGGCGAAAAGATCAAGATGCGGCAAGGCGGCGGCCATGCCACGGGCGACGGGCGCATAGTCTTTCCAACCCTTCAGCGGGTTCAGCCAGATGATGCGGCAACCGCGCTGGCGCAGTTCTGCCAGCGCACCACCCAGATCGCCGGGATCGGCACTGTCATAACCATCCGACAGGATCATCACCACCGTGCGGCCATTGACAAAACGGCGGGCATAGGTCCGGGCGAATTGCGCCAGACTGGCCCCGATGCGTGATCCGCCGCCAAAGCCATCGGCCAGCAGGGTGATGCGGCCAAGCGCGCGCAAGGGATCGTCGTCACGCAGCGCCCCGGTGATGCGGACAAGCCGGGTATGGAACAGATAGGCGTCGCTGTCAGGATCGGCGCGCATCAACCCGGCCAGAAAGGCCAGAAACGGGCGGGCATAGATCACCATCGACCCCGACACATCGCACAGCGCACAGATCCGCAGCGGGCGGTCGGGCCTGCGCCGCCGCATCAGGCGCAGGGGTTCCCCGCCGGTTTGCAGGCTTTGTCGCAGGGTACGACGCAGGTCGATAGCGCTGCCCGTGCGCGCCGCGCGCCGCCGCCGTGACCGCCGATCGCGCAGGGCGCGACCCAGCCGCAGCGCCACCAGTTCGGCGGCCCGGATATCATCAGCATGGACAAGTTCGCGCAGGTCTTTCTTCATCAGATTGGCGATGGCCGAAGCGATAAGTTTGCCATTGCCATTGCCATCGGCATCGGCGGGGCTGTCGCCATCTTGGCCATCATCGGGGCTGTCGGCCTTGCCGCGCCCGGTGGCACGCCCCTCTTCGGCGGCACGAGAATTGCGGCCGGGTTTCGGGCCGCCCGCACTGGTTCCTGGCATGATCTTTTCGCGCACCCGGCCGCCATTCATCCAGAAGCTGTCAAACAGCAGATCAAACTGCGCCGCCTCTTCCAGCGATCCGGTGCAGACCGCGCGCAGGGCCAGACGCGCCTCATGGGGATTGGCAGCATCGACATGGGCCAGCGCGGTCAGCGCCATGCCGGTTTCGGCGACGCCAAGCGGCAGTCCCTGCGCGCGCAGATGTGCCAGAAAGCCCGCCAGCCGCGCCGCTGGGCCGGGGTCGCGCGCCGCAAAGCGGGTGACTTTGCTCATGCCGCCCGCCCGGCCAACCGCTGAGCCATCTCGGTGGGGATCGCCGCGCGGTCATTGCGGGTTTTCAGCAGTGTCGCCAGCGCCACCTGCAAAACCACCGGATCACTGGCCAGATCATTGATACCGAAACCCAGCAGTGCCATCGCGAAATCCAGCATCTCGGCCACACCGGGCTTCTTTTCCAGATCTTCCTTACGCAGGCTTTGCACGAAGCTGACGATCTGCCCGGCCAACTGGCGTTCCACCCCAGGGCAACGCCGCGCCAGAATGGCCAGTTCGGTATCGCGGTCGGGGTAATCGACATGCGCAAAAAGACAGCGCCGCCGCAGCGCATCCGACAGATCGCGGGTGCCGTTCGAGGTTAACACTACATAGGGGCGGCTGATCGCATCAAGCGTGCCAAGTTCGGGGATGGAGATTTTGAAATCCGACAGGATTTCCAGCAAGTAGGCTTCGAATTCTTCATCGGCGCGGTCAATCTCATCTATCAGCAGCACCGGGGCGATGGGTTGGCGGATGGCCTTTAGAAGCGGGCGTTGCAGCAGGTATTCTTCGGAAAAGATGCGCTTTTCCACGTCGCGCCCGGTTTCCCCCGCCTCGGCAGCGGCCCGGATCGCCAGAAGCTGGCGCTGGTAGTTCCATTCATAGATCGCCTGTGCCGCATCAAGGCCTTCATAGCATTGCAGGCGGATCAGGTTGGTGCCTTTGACCGCGGCAAGGCAATGCGCGATCTCGGTCTTGCCAACGCCAGCCGCGCCTTCCAGCAACAGCGGGCGGCCAAGCGCCAGTGACAGGTGCAGCGCCATCGCCAGTTCGGCCCCGGCAACATAGCCCTGCTCTGCCAGATCGGATTGTAAGGTTTTCCAGTCGGTCATATCGCCTTCGGCCCGTCAGGCCGCCCTGTAGGTCATGTCTGTAGATTGGGGATGTTTGCTGGAAACACCCCCTTTCGCGTTGCTTTCGATGGTCAATGAATGGGCGCAGAAACCTGAAAGGTCAGCTTTCCGCGCCTCACATCAGTCGTGCAGGCCCAGATCGTGGGCGATGCGCCAAATCCGCCAATGGTCATGCGGCATATGGCTTTGGCGCAGGCCGAAGGCGCGGAAGGCGTCATGGACTGCGTTGGAAAAGGCCGGAACGCCGCCGACATTCGGGCTTTCGCCCACACCCTTGGCACCGATCGGATGGTGCGGGCTGGGGGTTACGGTGTGGTCGGAGGTGTAATGCGGCGTCTCCCATGCGGTGGGAAGGAAGAAATCCATCAAGGTGCCGGTCTTGACGTTGCCGATTTCGTCATAGGCAATCTCTTGCCCCATCGCGATGGCCAGCGCTTCTGTCAGCCCACCATGAACCTGCCCCTCGATCACCATCGGGTTGATGCGGGTGCCGCAATCATCCAGCGCATAGAACTGCCGGATTTCATGCACGCCGGTATCCACATCAATCTCCATCACGCAGATATAGGCACCGAAGGGGTAGGTCATGTTCGGAGGATCGTAGTAGCTGACCGCCTCTAGCCCCGGCTCGACGCCCGGGATGGCCTGATTATAGGCGGCATAGGCGATTGCCTTCATGGTCTTGAAGCGTTCCGGCGCGCCTTTGACGACAAAGCGGTCAACGTCGAATTCGACATCGTCGTCATGGACTTCGAGCAGATAGGCCGCGATCATCTGCGCCTTAGCCCGGATCTTGCGACCCGCCATTGCGGCGGCGGCACCCGCTACCGGGGTTGACCGCGACCCATAGGTGCCCAGACCGTAGGGGGCGGTATCGGTGTCGCCTTCTTCGATGGTGATCGAATCTGCTGGGATGCCGATTTCGGAGGCCAAGATCTGGGCAAAGGTCGTGGCATGGCCCTGACCCTGACTGATGGTGCCCAGCCGTGCGATGGCCGATCCGGTCGGATGGATGCGGATCTCGCAGCTATCGAACATGCCCATGCCAAGGATATCGCAGTTCTTGATCGGCCCGGCCCCGACGATTTCGGTGAAATGGGTCAGACCAATTCCCAGAAGTTTGCGCGTCTCGCCGCGTTTGAACGCCTCGACGCGGGTTGCCTGTTCGCGGCGCAACCCGTCGTAATCAACCGCCTTCAGGGCTTTGTCCCAAGCGGTGTGATAATCGCCGGAATCGTATTCCCAGCCCAGTGCCGATTGGTAGGGGAACTGATCCTTGCGGATAAAGTTCTTGGCCCGCAATTCGGCGGCATCCATGTTCAGCTCGATCGCCAGAACCTCGATCATGCGTTCGATGAAATAGGCGGCTTCTGTCACCCGGAAGGAGCAGCGGTAGGAAACACCACCCGGCGCCTTATTGGTATAGACACCGTCAACCCCAAGATAGGCCACCGGAATATCATAAGACCCGGTGCAGATGCTCATGAAACCGGCGGGGAATTTGGTCGGGTCGGCACAGGCATCGAACGCGCCGTGATCTGCCGTGACATGACAGTGCAGCCCGGTGATCTTGCCCTCTTTGGTGGCCGAGATCTTGCCCTTCATCCAATAGTCGCGGGCAAAGGCGGTGGCCATCAGGTTTTCCATCCGGTCTTCGACCCATTTCACCGGCTTGCCGGTGACAATCGAGGCGACGATGGAACAGATATAGCCGGGATAGACACCCACCTTGTTACCAAAACCGCCGCCAATATCGGGGCTGATGACGCGGATGTTATGCTCTTCGATGCCTGACAGCAGCGAGGCCACGGTGCGCACCACATGCGGGGCCTGGAAAGTGCCCCACAACGTCAGCTTGCCATTGATCTTGTCCATCGAGGCGACGCAGCCGCAGGTTTCCAGCGGGCAGGGATGGGTGCGGTGGTAGTAGACCATTTCTTCGGCCACCACTTCGGCCTCGCCAATGGCTTGATCGGTTGCAGCCTCGTCGCCCACTTCCCATTTGAAGATGTGGTTGTGGTGACGCCGCGCACCATGCGCGCCTGAGGTCTGGCCTGCCAGATCCTCGCGCAGCACCGGCGCGCCGGGTTCCAGCGCCTTGAACGGGTCGGTGACCACCGGCAGTTCAGAATATTCGACCACAACCGCCTCGACGCCATCAGCGGCGGCATAGCGATCTGTCGCGACGACATAGGCAACTTCCTGGCCCTGGAACAGCACTTTGCCATCGGCCAGCACCATCTGCTTGTCGCCCGCCAGTGTCGGCATCCAATGCAGGTTCAAGGGTGCCAGATCCTTGGCGGTCAGCACCGCCAGCACGCCGGGCACCGCCATTGCAGCCGCCGTATCAATCGACACGACACGCGCATGGGCATAGGGCGAGCGGACGAAATCGCCAAACAACATGCCGGGTAGTTTTACGTCATCGACATAGTTGCCCTTGCCTTGGGTAAAGCGTGCATCTTCAACCCGCTTGCGCGAGTGGCCCATGCCTTTGAGGTTTGCGACCCGTTCGTCATGGGTCGGTGGGGTAAGGTCATTCATTCGGCTGCCTCCCTTGATGCGTTGATCTCGGCTGCGGCGGCGAGGATCGACTTCACAATGTTCTGGTAACCCGTGCAGCGGCAAAGATTGCCGGCCATGCCAAAGCGCACGTCCTCTTCGGTGGGATCGGGGTTTTCCTTGAGCAGACGCCAGGCGCGGGTGATCATCCCCGGCGTACAGAAGCCGCATTGCAGCCCGTGATGTTCACGGAAAGATTGCTGCAACACATGCAGACCCGCCGGGCCGGCGATGCCTTCGATCGTGGTGATTTCGGCCCCATTGGCCTGCACTGCAAACACGGTACAGGACTTCACCGATTTGCCATTCAGTTCGACCGTGCAAGCCCCGCAATGCGTGGTCTCACAGCCGATATGCGGGCCGGTCAGGTTCAGCCTTTCCCGCAACACATGGATCAGCAATTCGCGCGGCTCTGCCAGAACCTCGTGATTTTCGCCGTTGACCGTCAGCTTGATAATTGATTTTGTCATGCTTCCCCCCTTAGCTACGTGACCAGGCACGGGCGATGGCACGCCCGATCACGGTCTTTGCGACATGGCGCTTGAATTCGACCGGACCGCGATTGTCTTCGGTCGGGTTGATGTCTTTCAGCGCGGCATCCACCGCCGCACGAATGGCCGCAGGGCCGCAATCCGTGCCAACAAGGGCGGCACCAGCGGCTTTCGACCAGACCGGTACATCGCTGAGATTGGTCATGGAAACCGAGGCGGCAACACATAACCCGCCTTCACGGGCAATCTGCACAGCGGCAGCGGCGGTTGCATAGTCGCCGATCTTGCGCTTTTGCTTTTCATAGGCATAGCCACCCTTGGGGGCTGCAAATGTAAGCTGGGTCAGCAGTTCACTATCTTCGCGCACCGTGACATAGGCAGCCTCGTAGAAATCGCGCGCCGCCACTTTGCGGGTGCCGTTCGGCCCCGTCAGCGTATAGGTCGCCCCCAGACACAGCATCAGCGCCGGCATGTCATTGCCGGGATCGCCATTCGCGACATTGCCGCCAATCGTGCCCATATAGCGCACCTGCGGATCGGCAATCTGCAATGCCGCCTCTTTCAGGATCGGCGCGGCTTCGGTCAGATCGGCATTGTTGATCAGCATATGCTGCGTGACCATCGCACCGATGGTGATCTGCTCGCCTGCAACCTGGATGCCGCCCAGACCGGCCACATCCTGCAAATCGACCAGATGCTGCACATCGGTCATGCGTAGTTTCATCATCGGGATCAGGCTGTGCCCGCCGGCAACAACACGGGCTTCATCGCCATGCTGCTGCAATAGCGCGATCACCCCCCCAACGTCCTTCGGGCGATGGTATTCAAACGCCGCTGGTATCATGTTCGGCTCCCCCCTCACATGTGTTTCTAGCTGCCGGAACTTAGGCAGATGGCTTTGGGGACTGTTCGCAGAAACGAACGACCCGAGCCGGGCGCTGCACGAACTGCGAATTTGGCGCGCGAATGGCGAAAATGCCCGGTTACAAGCCCAAAGCGCTGCGGAGCGACTGAATATGAGACCGGCTGATCGGAACCTTGTTCAGATGCGCCACGGAATCAAAATGGCACAGCCCGCTGTCCTTTAACCGTTCAAAACTGCTGACATGCGCGGGATTGACCAGAAAGCTGCGATGGCAGCGAATGAAATTGCGGGCGGCAAGCCGCTTTTCCGCCTCGGTGATTGTCCAGACGCAGAACAGCTTTTCGGACCGGGTGTAAAGATAGGTGTAGTGCCCTTCTGCACGTACGGCGGCCACGGCATCGGCATCGACAAAGAACGTGCGCCCCGCCAGTTCATAGGGCACCTGTTGCAGCAGGGCAGGCGCGGGGTCCGGCGGCTCTGCGGAAGGTGGGGGGGCGGGTTCGGCTGGCGGGGCCGCCTTGGCGGTCTGCGGGGCAAGAAAGGTCACCCCGGTCAACAGGAACGCGCCGCATAGCACAAAGCTGGACAGGACCACGCCCATGGCAAGCACCTCTTTGCTCATCGCGGGACCAAGCGTGCCGACAAATTCGATCGCCTGAAATCTGGTCCCGGCGATGGCAACGAAATGAACGGCGAACACCGAAATGCCAAAGCACAGCGTACCCAGCAGGATATTGCGATGCTCGCGGCGCCCGTAAGCCACCCGGAAGGCAAGAATACTTAAGCCGATGGACGACAGGGTTGCCAGCGCCACACCGGGAAAGCTGTAGATGGTCCGGCACAGTTCAAGCCCGGACATCCCGATATAATGCATCGCCAGAATACCGACCCCGACAATCCCGCCCGCCAGCGCCACCGACCCCGGCGTCCGGGTATAGAAATGCATGATCAGCAGCGCGCAACCCACCATCAGGATCGCGACCAGCGCCGACAGCAGGGTAATCGCCGCATCATAGTAGAACAGGATCGGCAGTTGCAGGCCCAGCATCGCCACGAAATGCATCGACCAGATGCCGCCGCCAAGCGCCACTGAGGCCAGCGTCACCGATACCTTTCGATGCACCGCCGTCTTGTTCGCCAGACCATAGGTCAGCGACAGGCCGGTAAAGCCCGCGATCAGTGCAACGCACAGCGACGCCAGCGACAGCCACGGATTATGTGAGACGCCCTGAAACTCCATATCGCTTTCTACAGCCGACACGACCGGCTTCGCAACTCTGGCATACAGTTCGTATCAGCCTAAGCACCGCCTTGTTGGCCACACGGCAGGCACCGGCAATGCTGCCTTGCTTGCCCTGGGGTGCGCTCTGATGCCCAGCGTAACTTATCCTCGATGTGCAAATCAGCATGAGTAAGGCTGGCTGCTGTAGCAAGTGCCCCGGATGCCGCCGACGGTCGTGGCACACTTGCAAGCCCTACCTCGCGCTTGTCAGAACTGATCTGACGGCCTCGACCGTGCGGGCGACGATCACATCGGCCTCGTCGCGGGTCAGGCAAAGCGGCGGCGCGAAGCCAAGAGTATCGCCCTGCGGCATGGCGCGGCCAATCACCCCGCGTTCGGCCAAAGCGGCGGAAATCCGTGGGCCGATTTTGTCTGCCGCGTCAAAGAACACGCGGTCATCCTTGTCAGCGACAACTTCCACCGCCGCCATCAAACCATCGCCGCGCACATCGCCGACATTGCGGTGATCGGCCAGCGCCTTTGCCAGTTCGCTGCGGAAATAGGCCCCGACCGTGCCCGCGTTCTTCACCAGACCCATCTCGTCGATCAGTTGCAGGTTGGCGATCCCGGCTGCGGTGCAGATCGGATGCGCCGAATAGGTCCAGCCATGCCCCAAAGCACCCAGCTTGTCCGACCCTTGCACCAGCACCTGCCACATCCGGTCGGCCACAATCACCCCCGACAGCGGTGCATAGGCCGAGGTCAGGCCCTTGGCCACGGTGATCAGGTCAGGCTCCATGCCGTAGTGATCAGAGCCAAACATGCTGCCCAGACGGCCAAAGCCCGTCACCACCTCATCCGCCACCAGCAGGATGTCGTATTTCTTCAGCACGGCCTGAATCTTCTGCCAATATCCGGCGGGCGGCGGCACAATGCCGCCGGTGCCCAGAATAGGCTCGCCGATAAAGGCCGCCACGGTATCGGGGCCTTCGGCCAAAATCATCGCCTCCAGCCGATCAGCGCAATCTTGCGAAAACTGCGCTTCTGTCATCGAACGGTCGGCACGGCGGAAATAATAGGGGGCTTGAGTATGCAGGATAGGCGCGCGCGGCAGATCAAAGGCGTTGTGGAACAATTCCAGCCCGGTCAGCGACCCGGTCATCACGCCCGATCCGTGATAGCCGCGCCAGCGCGAGATGATCTTTTTCTTTTCGGGCCGCCCCAGCACATTGTTGTAGTACCAGATCAACTTGATGTTGGTTTCATTGGCATCCGACCCGGACAGGGCGTTGTTGCATAACTCTGTCTGCCTAGGATTCACATCGTGAATCCATGCGGTTAGATTGACGTTATGAGCAAGCCGACACCCTCCCGCTACCGCACGACGAACTGGTCCAGCTACACGGCTTCCCTGCGCAAGCGTGGGTCGCTTCTGATTTGGCTGGACAAAGAGATGACCTGGCTCGCGCCGCTTGACGGCAGCCCCGGTCGGCCTGCGGTGTTTTCCGAGGCGGCGATCCAGTTCTGCCTGACCATCAAGGTTCTGTTCAAGCTGCCGCTCAGACAAACGACCGGGATGGTGGCGAGCTTGCTCAAGCTGGCGAACCTGGATTGGGCGGTGCCGGATTACTCGACGCTGTGCCGGAGGCAGAAGACACTGGTCGTCCAGATCCCCTATCGGCGCGCCGACGGCCCCTTGAACCTTCTCGTCGACAGCACTGGCATCAAGTTTCTTGGGGATGGCGAATGGCAGGCCCGCAAGCACGGTGTGCAGGGCCGACGCCAATGGCGCAAGGTGCATCTGGCCATGGACACCGCGACGTCGGACATCCGGGCGGTGGAGTTTACCCCCAGCAGCGACGGTGACAGCCCGGTCCTGCCGGAGTTGCTCGACCAGATCCCCGAGGGCGAAGAGATCGACACGGTGACTGCCGATGGAGCCTATGACACCCGACGCTGCCACACCGCCATCCTCGACCGCCAGGCCACGCCGATCATCCCGATCCGCAAGAACGGACGGCCTTGGAAGGAAGATTGCCCGGCCGCAATCGCCAGAAACGAAACCCTGCGAGCCACTCGCCACTATGGCAGGGCATTCTGGAAGCGCTGGACCGGATACCACGCCCGAAGTCGGATCGAGGCAAAGATGCGGTGCCTCAAGGCCTTCGGTGAACGCATCGCCGCAAGACACCCTGACAGCCAAACCGCCGAAATCCAGATCCGCGTTGCCCTCATCAACTGTCGCGTTGCCCTTAAATCGGGTCATCCTCAATTTGTGTGTCACGGTCTGACCGAGTTTCACAGATTGAAGGGATCAGGCCGTGGTATCGAAGAAGCATTGGGCTCCAACCGC
>LNFM01004034.1_pt1 | contig 27705 bp, 26 predicted proteins | sample 596031 | NCBI WGS metagenome assembly LNFM01 (sample SAMN04254537, study PRJNA301005) | activated carbon metagenome | isolation source: dual media filters at the Ann Arbor, Michigan drinking water treatment plant | place: USA: Ann Arbor
GAACGCTACTCGACACCTTCCCGCCACACGAATGCGCAAGCTACCTCCGAAACAGCGGATACGCCTCAATCTAATCAGGACAGACTCTAGGGCCCCGGCGCAGCACTTGGTCAGCGGGAACATTAGGGAACATTCGCGGCCCGTTCCCATAACAGGCCTATTTCTTCTCTTCGGGCTTGCGATAGGTGGTGTGGCATTCGCCGCAGGTCTTGGCGAGCGCGTCGAACTGGGTCGCAAAACCCGCCGCGTCGCCGGCCTTGCCAAGATCGGCCAGTGTCCGGGCGGCAGCGCTCATCTTGGCGGCAGCGGCCTCAAAACCGGCGCGGTCGGTCCAGACATTTGGCAGCGCGTCGCTTTCGGGCGTGTCGCTATGCGGCGGGAACATTGTCGGGATCACCGCTCCCCAGCTCGCCATCGCGGCGGCCGGCAGCGCCAGCTTCTTTACATCATCGCTGCGGGCAATACCTGCCTTGATGCCCAGGAACGCGGCGATGGTCAGGTGAAACCCCGCCTGCCGCGCCGCGACGATCTTGCCATGATCCATCATGCTGTGATCGGCCATCATCCGGGCGTGATCGCCGTGCGACATCCCGGCCATTGGCGGCATCGGCGGCTTGGGCGGCTTCGGAGGCATCGGCGCGGTTTGGGCGAGCGCGAGTCCACCGGCCAATATCAGGCCGGAAAGGGCGACAATCGAGGATAAGGCGCGCATCGTTGGGGGCTCCTGCAAGGGGAAAAGGGATGCTGGCACAATACTATGCCCCGTGTGGCCGAGGCACAAGCCTATGCCCCGTGCCGCCCCTCGCGGCAACGGCCGTCGCCACTGGCACCCCGGTCAGCGCCGCTGATTGCGCTCAGCAGGCTTCGTGTTTCCAGTGCCGTCGCTTGCCTTCATGCAACCAAATAGCCGCTTCGGCAGCGCGCTTGTCGCGGGTTTCGGGGCGCTTGGCCTCGCTGATCCAGTCGCAATATTCGCGGCGACAGCTCGGCGCAAAGGCGGCGAAATGATCGGCAGCGACCGGGTCCGCTGCCAACACCGCTGCGAGTTCAGGCGGCACCACTGGCGCGGGCTTGGGCGGGCGCGCCGGTCGCATCGGCTTGCCCGCGCCATCATCGACCAGCGCGACCGCCGCCGCCACTGTCGCGGCAAAGCTGGCTGGATCGGGCAAGTCGGCCAGCGCGGTCAGCTTGCCAAACTGGCCCATCGCTTCGCCCTCTTTCCCCGTTGGCTGGTCCGGGCGCTGCCAAAAGCCGAAGCTCGCATGCGCCTTGAAGGCGGCCATATTGGCGAACGGCCGACCATGACGGACGAAAAACGGCATGCCCCATTTGATCGTCTCTTCCAGACCGGGAACCGCCGCATGAAGGCGCGCGCGCAGCTCGATCAGGATCGGACGCGCGAAATCGGCCTGTTTGGCGATATAGGCATCAACCCGGCTGTCGATCGACATGGCGGCTTCCTTCCCCAGCCGCCAATGCTGCGACCGCAGCACTGGGTCGTCAAGCCGGGTCCGTCAGGAGTCGCGATCGGCATCGTCGGGGATGGCCTCGTCCTCGTCTTCGCCATCATCGTCATCGTCATCGTCATCGTCGGCACCGTCATCGTCGTCGTCGTCATCATTGCGACCTTCGCCGCCCTTGGGTGTGTCGAATTCATGCCGATCAAGATTGTCGACATCCTCATCGCCGCCCAGATCGGGGATCAGATCGGTCATGATCGTGCCGTCGCTGGTGCCGCCGCCGCTGGCCTCAAGGATTTCGGCCCGCTGGCTTTCGTCATAGCCATCTTCATCATAGCCATCGTCGCCGGTGCCGTTGCCGGGGATTTGCTCGCCACCGCTTGCCATTCGCTGCTCTCCGAAAAGGCTGCGGGGTGCAGCCGTTCGGAATGGCCAACGGCAGGCGGCGCTGCTTGTTCCACCCGCTGGTCGCGAGCAGGCTCAGCTCGGCCGGAAAAGCCGCCCGCGTTCGACAATCGCGACGATCGCCAGCGCGACCAGGCCGGCGACCAGAAAGCCGATGTACAGCGGCACCGTGGTGCCATCGAACGACTGGCCAATGGCCGCGCCAGCCAGCGCGCCCCCCGTGACGCTGATAAAGCCCTGCACGCTGGAGGCCGTGCCCGCGATATGCCCCATATTCTCCATCGCCATCGAAGAGAAATTGGCCGTTGCCAGACCAAAACAGGCCATCGCCAGCGCTTGCAGGATCGCAAAGCTATAGATTGTTTCAGCCCCCAGCCGAGCGATCACCAGATGCACCGTCGACAGCAGGACCAGCCCGACCAGCGCACTATGCGATATCCGGCGCGTGCCGAGCCGCATCACGATCCGCGAATTGAGCAAATTGGCCAGGGCCATCATACTCGCCACCCCAATAAATACCGGCACCAGCAGGCGATTATCGCCCGTCAGCGCGCCGACAATCTGCTGCACGGAATTGATGAAGCCATAGAGCCCGCCCATCAACGCCGTCGCCGCGAGCGTATAGCCAATCGAAAAGCGATCGGTCAGCGCCTGCCGCCAGCCGTCCCACAGCCGCTCGATCGACAAGGGCTGACGATCCGCGATCCGCTGCGTCTCGGGCATCCGGATCACGAACCAAATGAGGATGACGGCAGAGATGGCGGCGATCATCACGAAGATCAGCCGCCAGGATCCGAACAGCAGGATCAACTCGCCGACGCTTGGCGCCAGAACGGGCGCGGCCATGAACACCATGAAGGCCAGGCTCATCACCCGCGCCATGGCCCGCCCCGAATAGCAATCGCGCACCAGCGCCACCGTCACCACGCGCGACGCCGCGATCGCCATGCCCGCCGCAAAGCGCGCCACCAGCAACAACATGAAGCTGGCCGAAAAGGCGGCAATCAGATTGGCAATCACATAAGCCGACAGCGACGCGACGAGCACCGGCCGCCGTCCATAGCGATCGGCAAGCGGCCCGTGCACCAGTTGGGCCAGGCCAAAGCCCAACAGAAACACGCCGATCACCAGCTGGCGATCATTCGCCACACCAACGTTCAGCGCGGTGGCGATTGCTGGCAGCGCTGGCAGCATCGCATCAATGCCAAGCGCCGTCAGCGCCATGAGGGAGGCGACCAGCGCCACAAATTCGACAAAACCGATCGGCGGCTGCGCTGGGGCGCTAATGGTTTGCTGAACGGTCATGTCGGCTGCCATGCCCGAAGCGGGGCGCTCGGTCGAGCCTCTGGGGCACAAAATCAGGTCTGGCTTGACGGTCGTCGGCTGTCATGTGTATTATAACATCAATACACTGTGGGAGACGACCGATGCGCCGTTCATTGTTGCTGCTGGGGATATTCGTCCTGCCCCTCGCCGGCTGTGGCGACGACGGCAAGGAAGGGACCACGATTTCACTCAATTCCATGACCGAGGATGGCAATGTCACGGCCGGTGTCGATGGAAAAACTGGAGAGGTGGCGATCAATGCGCCCGGCTTCTCAGGCAAAATCACGCTGCCCAAGCTGAAGCTCGATAGCAGCGATTTCGAGATGAATGGCGTCCATCTTTATCCAGGATCAACGATCAGCGGGATGAATATTGTCGCCAATGACGGCAAGGATGGCGACGACAAAGCCAATGTCCGGGTTACCTTTGACAGCCCGGCGGAACCCGCCGTGGTGCGCGACTGGTTTTTTGATCGGCTGGGCAAGGCAGATTTCAAGATCACCAAAAGCGGCACCGGGCTGAAGGGCACCGATGAAGAGGACAAGCCATTTGCGCTTGAACTGACGCCTGCTGCCAATGGCCATTCAACCGGCGTGATTGTCGCGGGCGGCTGAAGTCAGGGTGGGAAGTACGATTTTGTCCTGAATCGGTGCCTAATTATAGCAACGCTTGACCGAACACCCCTGCCTCGCCTCTGAGGGTAGGAGGAAACCTAGCGTGGAGGCTGGCATGACGCGATCACTCTCTCTTGGCGTTGCGACATTGGCAGCCATGGCGATCACGCTGGTTGGTTGCGCAGCGCCAGCACCCACATCGGCTGTGGCAATGGCGGGCAATAATGCAATGGACATGCCGATGCCCGATGGCAGCGCCGTCGATATGGCCGCGCTGCCGCTCTATCCCGGTTCAAAAATGGTCGACATGAAGATCATGCCGCATGAGGTGGATGACATGATCGATTTGGCGTTCGACAGCCCGGCTGATCCGGCCACCGTTCGCACCTGGTATGTCGATACGCTGGGCAAACAGGGCTTCACCCTGAAAGAAGACGGCACCGCGCTCGCCGGCACTGACGCCGATGGCAAGCCGATCCGGATCGACGTCCAGCCCGCCCCGGGCGGCCACAGCACCGGTACCGTCAGCAAAGGATAACGGCGGCCCGGCAGACCCCCGTTCGAACTGGGGGGGCGAACCCCTGTTCGAACCCGGCGCGCCGTCCTATGTTGCGGCCTTCATTGCCTAACGGACGACCATCGATGCTCGAAACGCCGCCTGCCGAAGTGCCCACCTTGTCGCTGTTGCAGAACCGCGATGATCCTGACGGGTTCGCGAGCGCGCTGGGTGCGTCTTTTGAACGGTTCGGCTTTGCCGTTGTGGCCGATCATGGCATCGATCAAACGCTGATTGATGACGCCTGGCGCTATACGCAGGAATTTTTTGCGCTGCCGGAAGCCGAAAAGCGGGGCTATTTTACCGAAGCAGGTGGCGGGCAGCGCGGCTATACCCCCTTCAAGACCGAAATCGCCAAGGGCGCCAGCCTGGTCGATCTCAAGGAATTTTGGCATGTCGGCCGCGATCTGCCCGCTGGCCATGCCTATGCCGACGTCATGCCCCCCAATATCTGGCCGACCCGGCCCGAGATGTTTCAGCCAACGCTGACCACGCTATTCACTGCCTTTGATCGCGCCGGGGATACGATCCTGTCGGCAATTGCCCGCCATCTTGGTCTGACCGCGACCTGGTTTGATCCAGCGGTGAAGGACGGTAATTCGATCCTCCGCCTGCTCCACTATCCGCCAATCCCCGCCGATGCAGAGGGCGTACGGGCAGGCGCGCATGAGGATATCAATCTCATCACCCTGTTGCTGGGCGCAGAGGAAGCCGGGCTTGAATTGCTCGATCGGGACGGTCACTGGCTGGCGATCAAGCCACCCGCTGATGCAATGGTCGTCAATGTGGGCGACATGCTGCAGCGGCTGACCAATCATGTCCTGCCCTCCACCACGCACCGCGTCGTCAATCCGCCGCCGGAACGCCGCGCGTTGCCGCGCTATTCGATGCCCTTCTTCCTCCACCCCGCGCCCGATTTCCTGATCGAAACGCTGCCGGGCTGCGTCAGCGACACGAACCCCAATCGCTACCCAACGCCGATCACCGCGCATGACTATCTGCACGAGCGGCTGGTTGAGATTGGGCTAGTGAAGAAATAAGCCAAGAGTCGCGCTTGGCACTTGCTCTTCGCCCTGGGCTTGTTCCTGGGTCCACTGTCCCGCTAGAGCGCCGGCAGCGATTATTGCCATCCGGTAGATGCCGGGACATTTTCGGCATGACAGACTGGAACGACCAATGACCAAACCCTTGCGCATCGCGCTCGCCGGACTCGGCACCGTTGGCGGTGGCGTCATTCGCTTGCTGGATGCCAATCGCGATCTGATTGCCCGACGCGCCGGTCGTCCGATCGAGATCGTTGCGGTTTCCGCGCGTGATCGGGCCAAGGATCGCGGCGTTGATATCACTCGCTTTGCTTGGGTCGATGATAGCACAGCACTTGCCCAGCAGGCCGATGTCGATGTGGTGGTGGAGCTTGTCGGCGGATCGGACGGCCCCGCGCTCACCCTCGCCCGCGCAACTCTCTCCGCTGGCAAAGGGTTCGTCACCGCCAACAAGGCGATGATCGCGCATCACGGGCTGGAACTCGCCCGCGCCGCTGAAGCCGCGCGCGCGCCGCTCAAATTCGAAGCCGCCGTGGCGGGCGGCATCCCGGTCATCAAAGGCCTGCGCGAAGGGGCTGCCGCCAACGAGATTGCGCGCGTCTATGGCATCCTGAACGGCACCTGCAATTTCATCCTGAGCAAGATGGAAGCAGAGGGCCGCGATTTTGCCGATGTCCTTGCCGAAGCGCAGGCGCTTGGCTTTGCCGAGTCCGATCCCAGCTTCGATATCGACGGCATCGACGCCGCGCATAAATTGTCGATTCTCTCCAGCATTGCCTTTGGCACCCAACCCGCTTTTGGCGATGTGCAGGCTTGCGGCATTCGCGCCGTCCTCGCCGCCGATATCGCTGAGGCAGCCGCACTGGGCTATCGCATCCGCCTGCTTGGCATTGCCGAATCGACTGATGCTGGCCTGTTCCAGCGCGTCCACCCGCATCTGGTGCCGACCAGCCACCCGCTCGCCCATGTCACCGGTGCCACCAATGCGGTGGTGGCAGAGGGCAATTTCGTCGGGCGCTTGCTGTTCCAGGGGGCAGGCGCCGGCGACGGGCCGACCGCATCGGCGGTGGTTGCCGATCTGATTGATATTGCGCGCGGCGAATATGGACCGCCCTATGCGATGCCCGCCGAATCGCTTGCCGCGCAGGACGCCGCCGATACGGGCAACCGGCTCGGTCGCGCCTATGTGCGGCTGACCGTGGCCGACAAGGTTGGCGTGCTGGCCGAAATTGCCGCAGCGATGCGCGATGCCGGGGTGTCGATTGAAAGCCTGATGCAACGTGGCCATGCCAGCGATGGCAGCGTGCTGGTCGCGATTGTGACGCATGAAGGCCCGGAGCGTGCGGTTGCGCAGGCACTGGAGAAATTGCGCGGTTCGCCCAGCCTGATCGGCGCGCCGTTATGGATGCATATCCTGGCCTAAGGCGCGGGCGGCCTCAATCCGCCGACTCGGGTGCCGCGACCACCAACGGTGACCCCAACCCCGACCATGCCGCAGCCGACCAGATAGGGGCCCATATCCTGGCATGGCGTCGTTTTGTGCTGCAACCGCTCGGCTTGTTCGAACACGCCTTCGCGGCGCGGATTGCCGATATCATAAGCGATAAATGGCAAGCGATAGCGATCGGCATTGCGGGCACCACACACCAGAATCTCGTCACGATCGACACTTTGCTCGCAGCGAATTTCCGCTCGCGTCAGGTCGCGATAGGTCTTGAGCAAATCGGCGACATCCGTGCCCGCCATCATCATCATTGCCACAAGCATGATCACCACACCCTCAAGCCTATGGCATTGTGATCAAAAGCTCCGTCTTCTGCAATCCCTTCGCGGTCAGCTGATTGGGGCGATGTCCAGCCGCCTGAGCTCGATCGCCGGGCAGCGATCCATCACAACCGCCAACCCCGCTGCTTCGGCGCGCGCTGCGGCGGCTTCATCAATAACGCCCAACTGCATCCAGACTGCTTTTGCACCGACGGCAATCGCCTGATCAACCACCGCGCCGGCAGCGGCAGAATTGCGAAATATATCGACCATATCGATCGGATCGCCGAGCACGGCCATATCGCCGAACACGAATTCGCCGTGGATATGCTCGCCGGCGATCTGCGGGTTGATCGGGATCACGCGGTAGCCATGGTGCTGCAATGTGGCCATCACCTCATTTGAAGGGCGATCGGGCCGATCCGACGCACCGACCAGCGCGATCGTGCGCACGCGTTCAAGCAACGCCTTGATGTCGTCATCCGAAGTCAGCGGCATGGTTGCCTCCTCGATCAAGCCAATCGCGCACGATCGTGGCGATCTCCATGAACGCGGCGCGTTCCGGCCCGTTCCCGGTGACCGGCGGGTGACCACCATCTGAGCCAGTCCGAATCGCGATATCGAGCGGGATGCGCCCCAGAAACGGCAGCGTGAGCAGATCGGCGGCGAGTTCCGTCCCGCCACTGCCAAACGGATCGGAAATCACGCCGCAGGACGGGCAGGCATAGCCCGCCATGTTTTCGACCAGGCCGATCACCGGGATGCCCGCCTTGACGAACAGGTCGATCGCCCGCCGTGCATCGATCAACGCCAGATCCTGCGGGGTGGACACAATGACGACGCCCGCCGGCCGGTGCTTTTGGATCATCGTCAGCTGCACATCGCCCGTGCCGGGGGGCATATCGACGACGATCGTATCCGCATCCCCCCAATCGGCATCGACCAATTGCCCAAGGGCACCGGCAGCCATTGGCCCGCGCCAGGCAATCGCCTGATCGGGTTCAACCAATTGCCCCATCGACAGCAACGGCACGCCATAAGGCGTTTCGACCGGCAACAGTTTCTTGTCCGGCGCGGTGGGGCGGCTGCCCTCGACGCCCATCAGCTTGGGTTGCGAGGGGCCATAGATATCAGCATCAACCAGCCCGACTTTGCGCCCCAACTGGTGCAGCGCAATCGCAAGGTTGGCGGACACGGTTGACTTGCCGACTCCGCCCTTACCGCTGGCCACCGCGATCAGCTGGCGCTGGCTGCGCTGGCTGGTCATCGCGACGCGCACCTCGTCGATGCCGACGAGCGCCGACACTTCAGCGCGAACCGACGCCGCCAACATGTCGCGCGCCGTCGGCTCAAGGCCGCTGACGTCGAGGATGATCGAAGCGCGGCCCTGTTCGAGCCGGGCAGTAGCACGCGGGCCGGCAATGGCGGTGAGCGTGGCGGTGAGGAGATCAATATCAGTCATGTCTACGGCATTAGGGCGGTCTTGATCGGTTGCCACTGTTTTTCCCGTCCAAGACACCTATAAAGGGCCAATGATCACTCGTCCGGCCTGGCTGCAGCGCCTCTCCACCCTGATGACCGAAAAGCCAAAAAGCCCCTGGGGCAATTCTGGCGATGACAATGAGGGGCCTCGCAACCCCTGGTCGGTCCCCCCTGGCGGCAATCGCTCGCGCGGGCCAAAGCCCACCGCGCTCGATGAATTTATTCGCCGTGCACGCGGCTCGGGCGGCGGCGGTGGCGGCGGCGGCAGCTTTACCGGCTTCCCTAGTGGCGGCGGCGGGCGCGCAATTTGGCTGATCGGTTCGGCATTGATTGTCGCTTTGTGGGTCATCTTCACCAGCGTGCATCAAATTGCGCCGCAGCAGCGCGGCGTCGTCGCCTTTTTCGGTCGTTATGAACAAACGCTCGATCCCGGCATCCGGCTGACCTGGCCTGCCCCAGTCGCCACGGTCACCAAGGTTGATGTCCAGGCGATTCGGACCGAGGATTTCCCCGAAGGTGGCGGCGGCGAAAATCTGATGCTGACCGGGGACCAGAACATCATCGATCTGGCCTATTCGGTTCGGTGGGACATCGCCAACCCGCAGGATTATATCTATCAGATCCGCAACCCCAAGGACACGGTTCGCGCGGTGGCGGAAAGCGCGATGCGCGCCACCGTTGCGACGGTGACGCTGGACGAAGCGATCGGCAGCGGTCGCGACCGGATTGGCGTGCGGGCACAGGATCTGATGCAATCGATCCTCAACGAATATAATGCCGGTATCCGCATCCAGGGCATCGCCATCAAGCAAGCCGATCCACCGACCAAGGTGATCGACGAGTTCAAGAAAGTGAGCGCGGCGCAGCAGGAAGCCGAATCGAACCTGAACGAAGCCCGCACCTATGCGCAGCAGATTACCGCACGCGCGCAGGCAGAGGCGACCCAGTTCGATCTGGCCTATGCCCAGTATAAGCTGGCCCCCACGGTGACCCGCCGCCGCATGTATTATGAAACCATGGAGGCCGTGCTGGCCAAGACCAACAAGACGATCGTCGAAACGGGTGGTGTAGTGCCCTATCTGCCGCTGCCCGGGGTTCGCGGCCGTGTTGCAGAGCCGGCCATGCCGCTAGCCAATCCAGCGCCGGGAGCCAGCCAGTGAACGCCACCCTGTTCCGCAATCCTGTCGCGCTTGGCATTGGCGCGCTGGTCGCCTTGATCCTCGCGGTCAGCAGCTTCGTGATCGTGCCCGAAACCGAACAGGCCGTCGTGCTGCGGTTTGAACAGCCGGTCTATACCGTCAATGTCTGGCAACCCAACGAGCCGTTTGGTCGCACCGGTGCCGGGCTGCTGGCCAAATTCCCGTTCATCGACAAGGTCGTCTGGGTCGATAAGCGCGTGCTCGATGTCGATCTCGACAATCAGCAAGTGCTCTCGACCGATCAGTTGCGGCTTGAAGTTGATGCATTCGCGCGGTTCCGCATCGTCAATCCCCTGAAAGCGGTGGTGTCCACCGGCAGCAGCGCAGCAACCGAGGACAGAATTGCCGAACAGCTACGCCCGCTGCTCGGTTCGGCATTGCGCAACGAACTTGGCAAGCGCCCCTTTGCCGCCTTGCTCAGCCCGGAGCGTGGTCAGGTGATGGATAATATTCAGAACGGCCTGCAAAAATTGGCGTCGCAATATGGCGTCCAGATCGTCGATGTCCGCATCAAGCACGCTGACCTGCCCGATGGCAGCCCGCTCGACAGCGCACTCAACCGGATGCGCACCGCGCGCCAGCAACAGGCGGCGACGATCCGCGCGCAAGGGCAAAAATCAGCGCAGATCATCCGCGCCGAAGCCGATGCCAATGCCTCACGCATTTATGCCGAAAGCTTCAACAAGGATGCGGAATTCTATGATTTCTACCGGGCGATGCAGTCCTATCGGCAGACCTTTGGGGCCGATGGCAGCACGCCGCAGGGCGAGACGTCGATCGTCCTTTCGCCCAATAACGAATATCTGAAGCAATTCACTGGGCGTCCCCGCTGACAATCGGTTCATATTCAATCGCCGTTAAGGCGCGGACCGGCAAAGCTTGCCGTGTTGCGACGGACAAGAGAGGAATAATCTAACGTGCGTTATGCCTATGCCATTACCGGAGCCCTTTTGCTGGGCGGCGCTGCTGCCGCTGTAACGCTCCAGCCACCTGCCGCCGCGCAGACAGCGCAGAATGAACCGGCGGCGATGGCTGCCATCGCGCCCCGCGCAGGCGCCCCGGTCAGCTTTGCCGATCTGGTCGCCAAGTTGCAGCCGGCGGTGGTCAACATTTCGACCAAACAGAGCATCAAGGTACAGCAGGCACCGGCCAATCCCTTTGCCGGCACACCCTTTGCTGAATTGTTCGGCGGCCAGGGACAAGGCCAAGGCGCGCCGCAGCCCCAGACCCGCGAAGCACAGTCTCTCGGTTCGGGCTTCCTGATTTCGGATGACGGCTATGTCGTGACCAATAACCACGTGGTTGCCCCGGGCGCGAAGGGCGCGTCGGTCGATTCGATCACCGTCACGCTCACCAACCGCAAGGAATATGTCGCCAAGCTGGTCGGTCGCGATCCTATCTCTGATCTCGCGCTGCTCAAGATCGACGCCAAGGACCTGCCCTTCGTTCGCTTCGGCGATTCGACACGCACCCGCGTGGGTGATTGGGTCATCGCGATCGGCAACCCGTTCGGCATCGGCAGCACGGTGACGGCGGGCATCGTCTCGGCGCTCCACCGCATCACCGGCAGCGGCGCCTATGATCGCTTCATCCAGACCGACGCCGCCATCAACCAGGGCAATTCCGGCGGCCCGATGTTCGATCTGAACGGCAACGTGATCGGCATCAACTCGCAGATTTTTGCTGGCCAGTCGGGCGGCAATATTGGCATCGGTTTCGCCATTCCGGCGGAAGACGCCAAGCCCGTCATCGACAAGCTGATGAAGGGCACCGTTATCGCGCGCGGGTATCTGGGCGTCGGCCCGCAGCCGCTCGATGATGATAGCGCCGCCGCGCTCGGCCTGCCCAAGAACACCGGCGAACTGATCCGTAGCGTCACCCCGGGCGAACCCGCCGACAAGGCAGGCATCAAGGTCGGCGACGTTGTCGTCGGCGTTAATGGCAAAACAGTGACGCAGGACGCCTCGCTTAGCTATCTGGTGGCGAATGAAACGCCAGGATCGCGCATCCCCATCGAGCTGATCCGCGCGGGCAAGAAGATGACCGTTTCGGTTGTTGTCGGCACGCGTCCATCCGAAGACGCGCTGCAGGCCGCCGTCGGTGGTGGTGATGACGACGCGATGGGCCAGCCCGAGACCGAGGGCCCCGCCTCGCCCGTCGCCAACAAGCTTGGTCTAGCCGTCGTGCCGCTCACCCCGCAAATCGCCCGCAATATCGGTGTCGATTCGACCGTGACCGGGGTTGTCATCAGCGGCACCGATCCATCGAGCGATGCCGGGCAAAAGCTGAAGCGCGGCGACGTGGTCGTCTCGGCCAATGGGACTCCGGTTGCTACGCCCGATGCGCTTGCGGCGATTGTTGCACAAGCGGTCCGTGACGGCCGCCCGACGGTGCTGCTCTATGTCCAGCGCCAGCGGTTGCCGGGTGCCTTTGTGCCGATCAAGCTGAAAAAATAAGCCATTTGCCGATGGTTTATCGATGCCGCCCGGTCAGCATTGACCGGGCGGCATTTTCATATCTTGCCGTCGTCCCCGCAAACGCGCGATAGCGAAGCAAGAGCGCGGGGAGAGTGATATGGCAGACGGCAGCATCTTCATTGGTACGGGCGGCGGGAAGCCGCAGGCGCTCGAACTTAAGCGCGCCAACCGCCACGGCCTGATCGCTGGCGCGACCGGCACCGGCAAGACGGTGACGGTGCAGGGCATTATTGAAGGCTTCTCCGCCGTTGGCGTCCCCTGCTTCGTCGCCGATGTGAAGGGTGATCTCGCCGGCCTTGCCATGGCCGGGTCGCCAACCGCCAAGATGCACGAGATCTTCGCCGCCCGCGCCAAGGAGATTGGCTATGAGGGCTGGGCCTATAGCGACACCCCCGTGCAATTCTGGGATTTGTTCGGCGAAAAAGGCCACCCCGTGCGCACCACCGTCAGCGAAATGGGGCCGTTGCTGCTCGCGCGGCTGATGGACCTGAACGAAGTGCAGGAAGGCGTGCTGACCATCGCCTTCACCGTTGCCGACAAGGAAGCGTTGCTGCTGCTCGATCTCGATGATCTTCAAGCCATGCTCGCGCACTGCGCCACCCGCGCCGATGAACTGACGACGACCTATGGCAATATGTCCAAGGCGAGCATCGGCACGATTCAGCGTTCGCTGCTGCAGTTGCGCGCTCAGGGCGGCGAGCATTTCTTCGGTGAGCCCGCGCTGGCAATGGCCGATTTCATTGGCTGTGATGATCGGGGTCGGGGCATCGTCAACATCCTCGCCGCCGACAAATTGATGCAAAGCCCCAAGCTCTATTCGACCTTTCTGCTGTGGTTGCTGAGCGAGCTGTTCGAACACCTTCCCGAGGTTGGCGATCCCGATAAACCGGTGCTGTGCTTCTTCTTCGATGAAGCGCATTTGCTGTTCAACGATGCGCCCAAGGCGCTGCTCCAGAAGATCGAACAGGTCGTCCGGCTGATCCGTTCAAAGGGCGTGGGCGTTTACTTCATCACCCAGAACCCGATCGACATCCCCGATACGGTCGCGGGCCAGCTCGGCAACCGCGTCCAGCACGCGCTGCGCGCCTTCACCCCGCGCGATCAGGCAGCAGTCAAATCGGCGGCGACTACCTTCCGCGCCAATCCCGGCGTCGATGTCGAGACCGTCATCACGGAACTGAAGGTCGGCGAGGCGTTGGTCTCTCTGCTGCAACCCGATGGCGCGCCATCGCCGGTTGAACGCACCCTCATCAAACCGCCCGCGACCCGCGTCGGCCCGCTTGACGCCAAGGAACGCGGCGTGATGATCGCGACCGACGCCATCGGCGAGAAATATGACACGCTGATCGATGCAGACTCCGCCGAGGAATTACTCGCCACCAAAGCAGAAGAAGCCTCTGCCGCCGCCGCTGAAGCCAAGGCCGCAACGGCGGCAGAAAAGGCCGCCGCGCTCCAGGCCAAGGTCGATGCCCGCGCCGCCAAAGACGCTGAACGCGCCCGCATCGCTGCCGAAAAGGAATCCGCCCGCCAGGCGCGCGAAGCCGAACGCGCCGCCGCCAATAACCCCTGGAACAAGATCGCCACCGCCGCGACACGGACCGCGACCACTACCATCACCCGCACCGTCGCCAATGAAGTCGCCAAGCAAGTGTTCGGGACAAGCAGCAAGCGTGGTTCGAGCAGCGGCGGGTTGATCGGCGGGCTGGTGCGCGGCGTGCTGGGCGGGCTGTTCAAAGGGCGGTGATCGGCTGGGTGCCTGCTTGGCGCACCCGACAATCGGAGAGCAGTAGCGATGGCGGACGTGCAATATGACCGGATCGGGATCGACTATGCAGCGCTACGCAAGCCCGATCCCCGAATCGCCAGCGCCATATATTCGGCGCTTGGGTCGGCAGAGACGATCATCAATGTCGGTGCCGGAACGGGGTCTTATGAGCCAAACGATCGGCACGTAACCGCAATCGAACCGTCTTCGGCGATGATTCACCAGCGCGCGCCGACCTCTGCCCCCGTCATCCAGGGATATGCCGAGCAGTTGCCGTTCGATGACAACAGCTTTGATGCGGCGATGGCAATCCTGACTGTCCATCACTGGGCAGACAAGGCGGCTGGCTTGCGCGAACTGCGTCGCGTGACGCGCGGCCCCATCGTCCTGCTCACCTTTGATCCCGCCCAGCGGCCCTGGTTGACCGACTATCTGCCAGCCCTCGCGACGTTGGACGACGTGCGCATGCCCGCCATGGCCGATTATCAGCATTGGCTGGGGCCGGTGACAGTCACCACAGTGCCGGTGCCGCATGATTGCACCGATGGTTTTCTCTATGCCTATTGGCGACGCCCCACGGCCTATCTGGACCCTACGCTGCGCGCGGGCAGTTCGTCGTTCTGGGCGATTGAGGACGCAGAAGAGCGGTTGGGCCTGCTAGCGCAGGATCTGGAAAGCGGTGAATGGGCGCGCCGTTACGCCGATCTTCTGACACTCGATGCCTATGACGCGGGTTATAGGCTGGTCGTGAGCGGCTAATCGGTTAGCGGTGGCAGATAGATCGGGGCACCGCTCCCCATAGAAGCGGTGCCCCGGTCAGCCGCTTAGCGGCAGCGAACCTGCTGGTTATTTTGGTCAATGGCCTGGCCGGCAACCGCACCCAGCACACCGCCGAGAATCGTGCCGACCGCGCGCGAACGGCCGCCGTCGATGACATTGCCGAGCACACCGCCACCAATTGCACCGATAATCAGGCCAGTGGTCCCGTCATTGCGGCGACAATAATAGCGACCGTCGTTGCCGCGATAGACGCGGTCATCGGCCGAGAGCACGCGCTCCTGATAATTGGGCCCATCACGATAATAGCGGGCCGGATCATAGCCATTTTCATCACGATCAGCGAAGCGCGGATCTACATTGCGCTGACTATTGTACCGCGGATCATTGTAGCGCGGATCGTCGAAGCGTGGATCGTTGGCGCGCGGATCGCGAAAGTTCGATCGGTTGTTGCGCGCCGCCTGATAGCGATCAAATTCGGTGCGAAAAATCTGCATTTCGTTCTGGAAACGCTGCTGCGCGGTGGAAAATCGCTGCTCCTCCTGCGCGGTCTGGGCGAGCACTGGCGTGGAAAGCGCCATGCAAGACGTGGCGATCAGGGTGGCTAGACGGGTAAAGCGGGGCATCTCGGTCTCCTTGGATTGTTGAAGCCTAACTACCGAAGCTGGCGAAACGTTGCATGAACGAAATTACCTGCTGCCGTTCATCGGGCCGATCAATCGCAATCCGCATCCATCGCACCGTTCTGGACGCTTGGGCTGATCGTCTACGCTGACACCCGGGATCAGCCCTATTTAACTGGCGTGGCATCCGGCCCTGTCCAGCTTCTTGAGCGCAAAGGTCATTTGCGCGGATTCGGCCATCGCGACCCCTTTCAGCGTAAAGCTGTAGGTCGAGGGCACCACGACATAGGCACGATCGCCCGTAACCAGCTCACGCGTGACAGCGCCCAAAGCCACTTTGGGATTGGTGAGGCCTTTGGCCGTGGCGTCCTTGGCATAATCATCGGCCCAGCGCTTCACGACGTCATGACCGCCCCAGAAATAGGGAGCAAGCTCATCGGTGATATGCGCATCGCCGGCATGGGTTGCGGCGGCGGCAGCGATGTCACCCTTGTTGAAAGCATCGACGAACTGATAGATTGGCGCTTCAACAGCGGCATCCTTGGCCAGCGCTGGCATGCCCCAGAACATCATTACACCGGCGGCTGCAATCATGGCGCTTTTCATCATATCCCCCTAAAAATCATGCGGTGCAGCGATAGCACTCGGGCGCTCCTCTGCGAAACGAAACACGGCTACATATGGCTGAGCAGCACCTTGATCGGGATGAACGCAAAGGCGATCGAGCTATCGGCAACCCCGTAGGGCAGGAACAGCGATTCGCCGTGCCGCATCGCCCCGCAGCTATAGACGACATTGGGGACATAGCCCTCACGATCCTGATCGGCAGCGGCGAGGATCGGCTCGCGGGTGCGCCCGATCACCTTTGATGGATCGGCCTTGTCGAGCAAGACGGCGCCAATCGAGTATTTGCGCATCGCGCCAACGCCGTGCGTCAGCAGCAACCAGCCCTCATCAAGCTCGATCGGCGAGCCGCAATTGCCGATCTGCACCAATTCCCAGGGGTAAGCCGGCGTCATCAGCAGCTGCCCCTCATTCCAGTGGGTCAGATGATCAGAGCGCAGCAAAAACAGATTCTCGCCATCCTGCCGGCCGATCATCATATAACAGCCGTCGACCATGCGCGGGAACAGCGCCATGCCCTTGTTGCGCGCGGCACTACCCGTCATCGGCACCAAATCAAACGCCCGGAAATCGCGCGTCCGCATCAGCTCGGACTGGATTATCGAGCCGTTATACGCGGTATAGGTACCAAGCCACTCAATGCTGCCATCTTCATGGCAAAACTGGACCAGGCGCAGGTCTTCCAGCCCCTTTGACTGGGCCTGGGTGATCGGAAAGATGACGGTGCCCGAAAGCGTGCTGTCGCGGTGGCGGTGCACCGTTACCGGGCCAGTCGGCATCACCATTTCCTCGCGGTCGGTGGTATCGGTGGCGGTTGCAAAAGGCGGTTCGGGGGCGAGTTTCAGTTCATTCTTGTTGGTGATGATCCCTTCGCGAAAGGCAATGGACGAAATATGCCCCTCACCCACTGCGCGCATCGACATCAGCAGCCGTTGCGATCCAGGCGGCATGCCGCTCTGGTCGAAATGCGGCACGACACTGGGATTCATGAGCGCGGCGGCGGCATAGCTATATTCATGGCAAAAATAGGCACCGATCAGCTGGCGTCGCTCGTCATCAATCTGGCTGCCGTCAAGATCAAGCAACGCTTCGATCTGGGCATAGCGCGTCATGAACACGCGCCGTGTTTGCCAGTGGCGGGCCTCAAAATCCTTGAGCACGATTTCCAGCTCGGCGCGGGTCTGGGCGCGGCTCATCGCCAAAACTTCCTGCACCAATCGCGCCGTGCGGCTGGGGGCGCTGCCATTGGCCTGCCAGGCAAGGTGGAACGGGCGCACAACGACGCGCGACGGATCAGCGTGAAGCCGCAAACGGTGATTGAAAACGTCTAACACTGGCTGGCGCGGCCCCTGAAACGATCCGGTCAACCCGATCGGTTAAATTGATCCCATCAAAGCGCTGCCCAACATGATGGCTATGCAACGGCCCTGGTGGGTCCTGCCACGGATTCGGCCAAGGTTGATAGCGACGAAATCGTGCACGACGCCAATTGCAGCGCCAAAATCGATTCAGCCCCCTGGTTGCGATTGATGCCGGTTGGCGTCAGCCCATCAAAACAGCCCCCGTCCTGCACCGTCGCCAGCGCCAGATCGAGATCGTTCAGCCCCAGGAACCAATGATAAGCCCGGTGCGCTTCGTCGATCCAGCGGCGTTCGCCCGTCGCTTCAAATGCTGCGGCACAGGCATCCGCCGTCGCCTGTGCTTCCAAAGGTTGCTGATCGAACAACAGGGGCGGGGCAAAGGGTCGGCCAAAACTTTCGGTGCCCACCGCTCGGAAACGCCCCTCGGGCGATGTTTGCCGCGCCATGATCCAGTCCAGCGTGTTGACGCCAGTTTCAACAAGATCAGCCCGGCCGAGCGCTTGTCCAGCGCGGATCATCGCTTCGGGCAGCCGGGCATTATCATAGGCAAGGACGATTTCGAACCATTCCCATACCGGCCGCCGCGCCGCATTGAGCAAGGCGAGATGATCGGCGCTGAATCGCTCCAGGATGATCCGTGCCAGCGCATGACCGGGGTGGCAGTCAAGCATTTCTGCAGCGCCCAGCATCGCAAAGGCCTGCGCCCTGGGGCTACCCAGTTCGAGTGCCATCGACGCTGTTTGATCGAACAGCGCCGCGGCCCAATCGCGGTGCTTCAATTGCCGCGCATAGCGAACCGTCGTGCCAAGCGCCCAAAGCGTGCGGCCGTTCGAATCCTCCGATCCAGCTTCTTCGCACCAGCTCCGATCGAAATTCATAAAATTGCGAAAGCGCTGCGCTTCGGGGTTCCAGGCATGCTGAATGAACGAGGCGTAGATCGTCGTCCATTTATCGCGCGCCACGTCATCAAGCACATCCATCCGCCCGACTAACATCAGCGCGCGGGCATTATCGTCGATGCAATAGCCATGGTGACGATCGGGAATTGAATAGATTGAATGCTGCAACATGCCGGTCGAATCGCTCATCCGCTCAACGGCGGCGAAATCAGGGTCGAGCGGGGTCAGCGGGGCGACGGGGCTTGGCAAGCGGCACGGCTTTGCCGCGATCATCGTTGCAATCTCGCGCAGCGCGGCTTCGGCGAGCTGAGACCACAGCATCGTCCTTCCCCGCGCATAAGTGCGCGCGGCCAATCGCTCGCGATTGCCATCATTGCCGAGCAGCGCGACGATCTCACGCGCAAAGCCCGCAGAATCGCCGAAATCCACCAGCACGCCATGGCCATCGGCCAGGATTTCGGTGGCATGCACATAAGGAGTTGAGACCACTGCCTTGCCGACACCGACGGCATAGGAAAGCGTGCCCGAGGTAATCTGTGCCGGATTGATATAGGGCGTGGCATAGATATCTGCGGCTTGCAGATAATCGATCAGATGTTCGTGCTCGACAAAGGCGTCAATGAATTGGACGTGATCGGTCACGCCGCGTGCCGCCGCCTGTGCCTTTAGCCGCTCACGATAGGCTTCGCCTTCATGCGCGACGAGATTGGGGTGAGTTGCGCCCAGCACAATATAGAGCGTGTCAGGCTGCGCAGCGACGATCGCCGGCAGGGCATCGATCATCGTCTCAATGCCCTTGCTTGGGGCCAGCAAGCCAAAGGTCAGCACCGTCCTTCGGCCTTCCCAGCCGAAACGGGGCTTGAAAACCGCGGGATCAGCCAGCGGGCGATCCGGCACCCCGTGCGGGATCATCACCACGGCCTTGCCGCCGACACCGTGAATACGCTGCAAGATATCCCGGCCCTTTTCGGCCATGACGATCACGCGGGAGGCGCGACGCAGCAACCCCTCCAGCACGCGCCGCTGATCGGCATTGGGTCGTTCAAGAATGGTGTGCAATGTGACGATAACGGGCAGCGAGAGCCGATCGAGCAGGCCCAGAATGAAATCGCCGGCAACGCCGCCAAAAATCCCATATTCGTGCTGCAGCCACACCGCTTGGGCACCGCTTGCCTCGATCGATCGGGCCGCAGCCAGATAGCTCGACCGGTCATTCTGGGCGATCGAAGCGGTGACGGCGGCGGGGTAATCATATCGGCCGGGATAATCGTCCATGGCATAAACATCGACGACCAGATCGGGGGCGGCGGCTTTCAGCGCTTCGAAAACATCCGTCGTGTAGGTGGCAATCCCGCATTGGCGGGGCAGGAAGTTACCGATCAGGGCCAGATGCTTGATATGCGAAATCCTGTCGATTGCATCGGTCATGCGCGCGCCCTTCAGAGAGCGCAACGATCGCGGGTGCACTTACCCTTCGTTGCAAACCCTCGAGTCGACCTAACGGGTTAACGGCAATATGGTTGCACCTATGATGCAGCGCAGCATGAAACTGCGGTGATGCGTTGCCCAATCACGGTCCAGTCGCGGCCCAAACGCGAACGAGGTCATGAACCCATAAACGATCGCTTTCGGCACGCGGGCTAAATGATCGAAACTGGCGGGTTTCGGCCTGGCCGGTTTTGGGCTGCACCAGCGACAACTAGACATTGAACCGTCGAAGTTCGAGTTAAGGCCCGAACAACTTGGCGCTGTCAGACCATAGCTTGGCTGCCACTGCATCGTCGCGAGCAAGCATGGACCGGTCGGGCCAAGTAGGCTTGCCACGACGAAGCGCCATATACACACGCGTGTTGTTAATCGATCCGCCTGCTATCCCAGCAAGCGTAAACCGGCAGCGGCTCGACATCGATTTCATCTGAAGATTTCGCAAAAGAGGCGAGCGAACAAGCTTTTGCGGCGTTTCACCTGCCGTAAGCGACGTTCCGGGTCTTGTCGATCCGCTCAGCAATTCTGAGCACCTGTCGCGTGTCATATGGGCTGCGGGTCACGGTCTGGTCGTCCTGTCCCGATCAAGGGCCGAAGCGCTACCGGAGTCGATTGAAGTTTATGCCGACGCGGTATTTTACGGACTTCTGCGTAGAAACTGAGTCCGCCTCTGATGCCCACAGCGCGGTAGCCAAAATAAAGGTCGAAAAGGTTGGCAAAAGTCGCTTCAGCTCCGGACATAAACTGTCGGGCTACACGCGCCCGAACCGGGCAGAAGCTTCCATGTGATGCCCGTCAGCGGGCCTCCGTGATCAAAAGAGAGCGGTTCTGTGCCGCAATCGAGGGCGATGGCGTAGACATCGGAGCCGCGCGTGGTGAAGCGAACATTTCTTCCGTCTTCGGCTCGTGCCGCTGCAACGATCCAGGGTCGGGTTCCATAGATCGCGTCGCCATTGATCTTCAGCCATGCGCCGACCGCCTGTAGTCGTTCAACTTGCATGGGGCACAAAGTTCCATCGCCGCGCGGGCCGACATTGAGAAGAAGATTGCCGCCATGCGCGACGCAATCGACCAGCTGACGCAGGATTACATCTGCACTCATCAGGTCCGTGTCGGCTTCCTGCCGATTGTAGCCAAAGCTCGACCCGATACCGCGGGTCGCTTCCCACTTCTTCTCGAACGATGTCGCCGCTGGCGCGTATTCAGGCGTGATCACGTCGTAATGCGCGGGCGGCGGAACACGGTGCTGCTTGAGATACCCGAACATCGCCCTCATGCGTGCGGTGCGGTCAGCATCGCTGCCATCGAGCAGGTCGCGTGCCGCCAACCAGCGGTCATTCACCAGACCATCTGCGTTCGCATTATAATGCGCCGCGCAGACCTCAAGCATCGAGGCTTCGGTCGGAAATCCGATGTCATTCCAAAGATAATCGGGCTGGTAGTTCGCGATCAGCTCTAGGTAATGATCGCGGCAATAGTCGTCATAGCCATCATCGTGCGGCATCGATGCGAACATCGCGGCAAGATTATCGACGCGATCCGGGTTGAACGTCCAGTCGAGCCCACCGGAGTAATAGGTGCCGAACCGCAACCCTGCAGCGCGAACCGCCGAAGCGACCTTGGAAACGACATCGGTCGGGCTTTGCCAGCCGCTCCGAAATGGGTTCGGATGCCGGCTTGGCCAGAGCAGATAACCGTCATGATGCTTGGTGACGAGCGTGACATAGCGCGCGCCACTGTCACGAAAGGCATCCGCCCAATCAGCCACCGGTAGCGCGGCCGCAGCGGCTTCGAACGGTTTCGCAAAGTCGCTATAGGGGGCGTCACCGTAATGGGTTCGGTGGAACGAAGCAGTGTTTGAGTCGTCAAATTTAAGGGTGTTCTCATACCATTCGGCGTAGCGGTTTGAGCGCATCATATCGGGCGCCATCGGGTCCGGATGCGCACCAAGCGGTGCAAAAGCCGGGATCGAATACAGCCCCCAATGGATAAAGATGCCAAACTTTGCGTCGTCGAACCAAGATGGCAGCGGGTGTCCCGAAAGGCTCTTGATCGTCGGACCGTAAATCAGGCTCATGCCTATGCCATAGCAATCCGCAAGTGCGCAGGCCAGTGGTGAGTGGGCATTGTGTCCACTCGATCGCAGCCACTTAAGAAGCTAAACTCGCCAGCCCTCTAAGTTGCGAATGGAGGACAGCTTTCAGGGCTGCAAATTAGTGTCGCAGATGACCGCCTCTGGGCGAAATCGGCCAATCCTTTCCTACAATAGCGAGTCCTGCTACACGTCCCTGGCTCTTTCACACCGTCGACCGTCTTCACTTCGCCATTGGGAAGCACTGCCTGCCGCGCCAAAGGGCTGCCCCCTGACGACGATCTGGCGAAACCATCGCATCAGTGCGAACATTCGTGAACATTCGCATCCGGGCCCAGCCCGAACCCCAACCTCAATAAACGTCCGCCCGCAGACCAGTCATCGGATCATTTGAATGGCGCAGTGTGCGGCGCTTGCCGACAGGCCGTTTCTTATAAGTCTACCGCCTAGCCGCGCCCGCGATATCCGGGCACGTCCTGCGCGGGGATCCACACCCCAGCTGGTGGCGCGCCGCTCTGCCAGAAGACATCAATGGGAATGCCGCCGCGCGGATACCAATAGCCGCCGATTCGCAGCCAAAGCGGCTGCATCTCGCGATAAAGCCGCTCGCCGATGCCAACGGTGCAATCTTCGTGAAAGGCCTGATGATTGCGAAAGGCGCCGAGAAACAGCTTGAGCGATTTCGATTCGACGATCGTTGCCGCCGGCACATAATCAATCACCAGATGCGCAAAATCGGGCTGCCCCGTTACCGGGCAGAGCGAGGTGAATTCGGGCACGGCAAACCGCACCATATAGGTGCTGTCGCATCGCGGATTGGGTACATAATCGAGCACTGCCGTCTCGGGCGATGCTGGCAATGCACTCGTCTGGCCAAGGAATTTGGGTGTCATCACCATGCACTTATCGCGGGAAAACCCGAAAGGAAATGATGCTGCTGCCGATCATGCCCTTGCCATCGGACAGACTGATCACCAGTGAATGTTCTTGCATCTCAGGCCCTAGATCGTCTCGACGACGGGCATAGTGACCGCTAGGGAGTGCCCAACAGGATTCCGGGAGAAGATAATGGACGCGTTGGTAACGACCGAATGGCTGGCAGGCGAGTTGAATGCGACTGATCTGCGGATCGTCGATGCGAGCTATTTCCTGGCGGATAGTGGCCGCAATGCTGCTGCAGAATATGAAGCCGCGCATATTCCCGGCGCCGTTTTCATGGATCTGGCAGAGATTGCCGATACATCGAGCACGCTGCCGATGATGCTGCCCTCGCCCGAAAAATTCGCCAGCCGCATGCAGTCGCTTGGACTGGGCGATGGCAGCCGCATCGTCCTTTACGACGATTCGCCGCTGCATACCGCTGCCCGCGCCTGGTGGATGCTGCGGACCTTTGGCGCGCATGATGTCGCCATTCTCGACGGCGGCATCGCCAAATGGAAGGCGGAAGGACGCGAAACGAAGAGCGGCAAGGAAAGCCTGCGCCACCGCCACTTCACGGTGTGGGCGGACGACAAGGGCCTGCGGACGCTGGCGCAGATGAAGGCCAATGTCGACACCAGCGCCGAACAGGTAATGGACGCGCGGTCAGCGGCGCGCTTCACGGGCCAGGAGCCCGATCCCCGCCCCGCGACGATGCCCGGCCATATCCCTGGTTCAAAGAACATCCCTTATGGCCAGATTTTCAATGCTGATGGCACATGGAAGCAAGGCGATGCCCTGAAAGCCGTTTATACCGATGTCGGCATTGACCTCTCACGGCCGCTGGTCGGCACCTGCGGATCGGGCATCACGGCCGCCGTGCTGGTGTTCGGCGCGCATCTGCTGGGCAATGAAGCCGCGCTATATGACGGCAGCTGGTCTGAATGGGGTGCCGATCTCTCAACGCCAAAGGCCATGGGCCCGGCATGAACGAAACGGACGACGACCGGCACGGCGACGCGACCCGCGTCGTCAATGCCGGGCGGCGGCCGGAATGGACGAGCGGTATCGTCAGCCCACCGGTGTGGCGCGCATCGACCATCCTGTATGAGTCGGTTGCCGATCTGCGCGCGGCCACGCGCGACACGCATCACAAGCTGTTCTACGGGCGGCGCGGTACCCCGACCCAATGGTCGCTGGCCGATGCGCTGACCTCGCTCGAGCCCGGGGCGGAGGGAACGTTTCTCTATTGTTCGGGCGTCGCGGCGATTGCCGGGGCACTGCTTTCGGTATTGGCACCCGGCGATGAAGTGCTGATGATCGACAATGCCTATGATCCCAGCCGATCAATGGCGACCGGCCTGCTCAAGCGCTTCGGGATCAGCACGCGCTTCTATGATCCCATGATCGGGGCAGGCATTGCCGCGCTGATCGGCGACAAGACGCGGGCCATCCTGATTGAAGCGCCTGGCAGCCTGACATTCGAGGTGCCCGATCTGCCCGCCATCATCGCCGCCGCCAAAGCGCGCGGCGTGACGACCTTGCTCGACAATACCTGGGCGACGCCGCTTTTCCTGCCGGCAATTGCGATGGGAATCGACTTGTCGATCCTGGCCTGCACCAAATACATTGTCGGCCATTCCGATGCGATGCTGGGATCGGTAACCGCCGGTCCCGGCCATTTTGCTGCCTTGCGCGACACCGCCCACCAGCTTGGCCATATCGCCAGCCCCGATGATTGCTGGCTGGGGTCGCGGGGCCTGCGGACGATGGCGGTGCGCCTGGCGCATCACCAGCAAAGCGCGCTCGAGATCGCGCATTGGCTTAAAACTCGCCCGGAGGTGGCGCGGGTTTTCCACCCAGCGCTGCCCGATTGCCCGGGCCAAGCGCATTTCCTGCGCGACTTTAAGGGGTCGTCGGGCTTGTTCTCGTTCGAACTGCGTGGCGGCGATGAGGATGCCCGTGCCGCCTTGATTGACGGGCTGGCGCTGTTCGGCATTGGCTATAGCTGGGGCGGCTTTGAAAGCCTGGCGCTGCCGGTTGATCCCCAGCGTTACCGCACCGCGACGACGCCCGACTTTAACGGGCCATTAGTGCGGCTAAGCATCGGGCTGGAGGACCCAGCCGACCTGATCGCCGATCTGGCCGCCGGGCTGGAGCGCTTTCGCGCGGCGTAGCTCGCCAAGTGTCCCGCGCGCGTCGTTCAATTGCTTCGCTGCGCGCGGGGTGACGATCAACAGGTCACGGGCGATCGCTTAGAGTCTGATGACTTTGGATTGGACCAACCCAAACCCCGTTCGCCCTGAGCGAAGTCGAAGGGCATGCGGATCGCGTGGGCTTCGACTTCCCCCGGACCTGATCCGGGGCCGAACGGGTATGAGGTTGAAGCGACCTAACGTCATCACGCTCTAGCCGCGACCGCCGAATCATTTTGGCGTGCTGGTCGTTGCGTTCTGGCCATCGCCCTCTGGCGCGGCGACGATGTCGCGGGTGGTTGACCCTTTGTCGACGACATTGGTCTGCGGATCGCCAACCTCTGAGCGAATACCCTCGCCCGCCGAATCGCTCCCCGCCTGAGCCAGCACCGAACGCTCAGCCGCACTGCGCGCTGCCGGACCGCCGAATAACGCTTCAAGCGCCAAGGCCTGGGGGCCAGTATCCTGCGGGCGGGCCGCGCCGGGCTTTGGCGGGGTCAAGGAAAAATCGGGCGGAATCACCAGCGGCGCCTGGCGCGCAACCGCGAATTCATCGGGCCGCGCGCGATTCAGGCCGGTGCCACCGCCACACGCGCTCAGGAAAACGGTCAGGCCTAGGCCCATGACGAGCCCGCTATATTTACGCATTCCCATTCTCCACTGAAACAGTCGGCACCGGTTTGTCGCGCACCAGGATCGCGCGCACCAGCAACACTAATACACCTATCGTAATCGCCGAATCCGCCAGATTGAAGACCAAAAAAGGGCTCCATTCGCCAAAGTGCAGATCGGCATAATCGACCACATAGCCCAAGCGGATGCGATCGAGAATATTGCCAAGCGCACCGCCCAGCACCAGCCCCAGCGCAAACTGGTCCTGCCGGTTCCGCTCGCGCCACATCCAGACCAGGACGCCCGTGGCAATAACCCCGGTCAGCGCCACCAGTCCCCAGCGTCCGGCATCGCTTGAGGCATTGAGCAGCCCCAACGACACGCCGATATTGGCGACGAAGCGCAGCCGGAAAATCGGCAGCACATCAATCGTCGGCCCCGCGAGCGATGAGAGCCCCAATGGCCCGGTGACGATGAATTTGATCAGCTGATCAATCGCGAACACGATCGCTGCTGCTACCAACCCAATAATCGGCAACCGCTTCATGCCACCACCTCGCTGCACCGATCACACAGCGCACCGTCTTCTACCACATCGGGCAATAGCCGCCAGCAGCGGCCACATTTGGCGTAATCGGTGCGCGCCACCGCCACGCTATCGCCCTTGGTCACTTTCGCCACGATGAATATTTCGGCCAGCGCCTCTGCCGACAGCGGCAGTGCAGGCACGGTTACCTCAGCCTCCAGACTGGACCGGACGATCTTGTCGCGGCGCAGCGGCTCGATCGCTTCGGTCACCTGCACCCGAAGCGCACGGACATCGGCCCAGTTGGTGCCGATCGGTCGGTCGCCCGGCATCCTCGGGAGTTTCGGCCATTCGAGCAAGTGGACCGATCCATCCTCGCTCGGGAAGCGGTTCTGCCAGACTTCCTCGGCGGTGAAGACCAGCACCGGGGCCAGGTATCGCACCAGCGCGTGGAACAAAATGTCCATGACCGTCCGGCACGACCGCCGCTTGATGCTGTCGGGCGCATCGCAATACAGGCAATCCTTGCGGATATCGAAATAGAATGCCGACAGATCCTCGTTCGCGAAATTGGTCAACAGGCGGACATAGCTGTTGAAGTCGAAATCATCGATCGCGGCCTTTAGCTGGACGTCCATCGTGCCGAGCAGTTCGAGCATGTAGAGCTCAAGTTCGGGCATGTGGTCCACGTCAACGCGTTCCGCATCGTCGAACCCGTCAAGCGCGCCCAGCATATAGCGGAAAGTGTTGCGCAGCTTGCGATACTGGTCGGACACCCCGTTCAGGATCTCCTTGCCAATCCGGTGATCCTCAGTGAAATCGACCGTCAGCGCCCAGAGCCGCAGGATGTCAGCGCCGCTCTCCTTCATCAGGTCGAGCGGATTGATCGTGTTGCCGAGGCTCTTGGACATTTTCATGCCCTTTGAATCCATCGTGAAGCCGTGGGTCAGCACTGCCTTGTACGGCGCATGCCCGCGCGTGCCGCAGCTTTCGAGCAGCGACGACTGGAACCACCCGCGATGCTGATCCGATCCTTCGAGATACAGGTCAGCAGCCGGGCCTTTATATCCCTTAGGCCGCAGCAGATCGGGCCAGCGTCCCGATTCGAGCACAAAGGCGTGGGTGCAGCCGCTGTCGAACCACACATCGAGAATATCGGTGACGCGTTCGTAATCGGCGGCGTTATAGTCGTTGCCGAGCAGCGCCTGTGCCGCTTCATCGGTCCAGGCATCAACGCCGTTTTCCCGCACCGCTGCGATGATCCGGGCGTTGACCGCCGGGTCGCAGAGATAGTGCCCGGTCTTGCGATCGACGAACAAGGTGATCGGCACGCCCCAGGCGCGCTGACGGCTCAGCACCCAGTCTGGGCGGCCAGCGACCATCGCGGTGATGCGGTTCTGACCCTTGGCGGGCAGCCAACGCGTGGCCTCGATTGCGGCGAGGGCGCGGTTGCGGAGGGTGTCGCCTTCTTCCCCCCTCCCGCTTGCGGGAGGGGTCGGGGG
>LNFM01004036.1_pt1 | contig 27703 bp, 22 predicted proteins | sample 596031 | NCBI WGS metagenome assembly LNFM01 (sample SAMN04254537, study PRJNA301005) | activated carbon metagenome | isolation source: dual media filters at the Ann Arbor, Michigan drinking water treatment plant | place: USA: Ann Arbor
GTCGGCGAAGGTCATCTGCTTCATCGGAAAACTCAGCGGGTGGAATCCGGGTATTTTGCCAAAATCAGGAAGTCTTTTTCAGAGTTTCCCTAAGGGCCTGAATTCAAGCTGAGCGTTTTTCCAGCGCCCCCAGCCACGTTAACAACTCTGAACACTCCATAGGTTTTGCGAACAGATAGCCCTGCGCATGCCAACAACTATGGCGCAGCATCCAATCAGCCTGTTGCTGTGTTTCAACACCTTCTGCGATCACCTGCATTCCAACACGCGATGCAATCTGAATAACGGCTTCAGCAATCATTTGCTGGTCGTTCGTTGCCCCTATCTCCATGACAAAGCTGCGATCTATCTTTAACCGATCCGCCGGTAAAAGTTGCAAGTAACTCAGCGATGAGAAGCCCGTTCCGAAATCATCAATGGCCACCTCAACACCCATAGCACGCAGCGCCGACAACTTCTCACACACGGTGTCGAAAGAACGCATCGCCACCGACTCAGTGATTTCGACTTCAACCTGAGTGGGTAATACGCCCGTCATCAACAGGTGCGAACTGAATCGTTCAATAAAATCGTGCTGTAACAACTGTGGCGCAGACACATTGACCGCCACACGAATGTGCGGATAGCCCGCATCAGCCAGTTTTTTAGCCGCCCGCAAAGACAGGCGCATGAGCAAATCACCCAAAGGCAAGATGTAACCCGTGGCTTCAGCCAGCGGTATAAAACTGAGCGGCGCAACCATACTGCCATCCGCCTTACGCCATCGTGCCAGTGCTTCTACTCCGGTAACGCGCCCGGAGCGCATATCAATCTGCGGCTGCAATTCAACACTGATCTGCCCTGCTTCTACCGCATCACGCAAGGCTAATAACAAGCGATAAGCTTCGGCATGAGCACTTTGCAGACCGGGATCGTAAACACTGTGCTGGTCCTGACCTAAGTGCTTGGCCTGTTTGAGCGTTAATAAGGCGTCCTGCAAAGCCACCCGAGCTGAACCATTAAAATCATCCAAGTGCATGGTGACGCTGCTTAGACTATTCACCTGACCTAGTTCGTATGGCCGCTTGGGCTTGCGGAAAAGTGCCACTATTTCGGCTGCGCAAACCCGTTTCTGCGGGCCAAGAATGGCGAATACGTCATCGCGCACACGCGCCACGAACACCTCGCTGTTGAACGCATCGCGGAGTTTCTTTGCCACTAGCCCGAGAATAAAGTCGCCATAGCCGGTCCCGAACGCAGTATTGGCACCCGAAAAGTTATCGATATCAATCAACACCTGCTTGGCTTTTGCAGGTGAGTGAAGTGTCACGTCCAGCGTGCGTATCAGGGCATTGCGGTTAGGGATTTTCAGCAGGTCATCCTGGTAAGCCATATTTTCCAGGCGACTAAACATCGCGACGTTAAACAAACCGCGGCTGATGCTGGTGCTGAACACGTTCAACAATTCCAACTCCGTATCATCCAAACCACGCTCACAGCGGATATAGCAGGCGTAATCGGCACCGGCTTGCAGGCGTGGAAAAAACATCACCGCGCCATTAGGCAACCGCTGAGTAAGCTGAGTGGCAAAACATTGCTGCAGCGTTTTGACTACAGACAAGTCATCAAGAGTGGACAGCGTTGTATTGATGTAGCGACCAAACCGTCCACTGGCCCCGACCACATCGGCTTCAATGGGTGAACTGACAGTCGTATCTTCACGCCGCATACACACCAGCGCGTCTACAGGCTGACTTATTAATTGAGCGATTTCAGTCAATATTCGGCCGGCCAATTCAGGCAGGTTCTTGCAGGTGAACAAGGTGTTACTTGACTCGACGATTCTCTGCAAGCCACGCCTTGCTTTCGCAACCGCTCGCAATTGCGCATAACCACGCACGGCTGCCGCCAAAACCGTCAGCAGTCGCTCTGCCTTAAGCTCACTTTTTGCCCAATAGTCGTTAATGTCGTAATCACGCATGACGTCAGGCGCGGGGGAAATATCGGGGTCACCCGTCAGCAAAACAACCCGCGTGTGGCTGTTATCAATTTCTTCACGCAGGTATTTGATGAGCCGCAGGCCGGCTTCCTCGGTTTCCATGACCACGTCGAACATTACCAAGGCAATGTCCTTGTAATTGGCCAGAAGTTTTTCGGCTTCGCTGCAACTGAACGCCTGAATCAACTCAACACGACCGCCGAGCAGCTCTATATCGCGTAACACCGAGGCTGTTGCACGCTGAAAATCACCATCGTCATCAACTGCCAGCACCCGCCAGACATCTTCAACAGCGGCATCAGGGTGCTGTTCTTCACTGAACGCAAATTGTCCGTCCATGAGTGTTGACCGAATGTCTGAGAAAGTGGGAAACCGACTCTTGACGGGTCTCGTGCTGAGTATAGTCCTCGCCGGCTTATTACCAGCCGCAACGCAACTCAGCAGACAGATGGCACGTTGCTTCAGGTCATTTACGGCCTTGCAGGCGGGCTAGCAGGCTGGAGGTGTCCCAACGCCCGCCGCCCATGTTTTGCACATCGGCATAAAATTGATCGACCAATGCCGTCACCGGCAACTGCGCACCGTTGCTGCGAGCTTCTGTCAGCAGTATCGACAAGTCTTTGCGCATCCAATCCACCGCAAAACCATGTTCAAACTCACCTGCCAGCATCGTTTTATGGCGATTTTCCAGTTGCCAGGACTGCGCGGCGCCTTTGCTGATCACCTCCATCGCGCCCTGCGCATCAAGCCCGGCACATTGGGCGAAATGCAGCGCTTCAGATAAGCCCTGCACGAGGCCAGCGATACAAATCTGATTGACCATTTTGGTCAGTTGACCACTGCCGGCAGCCCCCATCAGCCGGGACATGCGCGCGTACGCTTGGATAATCGGTTCGGCCTGGGCGTAAGTATGCGCCTCACCGCCCACCATAATGGTCAATGCGCCGTTCTGAGCGCCGGCCTGGCCACCGGAAACCGGCGCATCGAGAAAGCCCAACCCCAGTGCAATCGCATGCTCAGCCAGTTCACGCGCGACTTGCGCCGAGGCCGTGGTGTGGTCAACCAGAACTGCGCCGGGCTTCATCCCGGCCAAAGCGCCCTGCTCACCCAGTACAACACTGCGCAAATCATCATCGTTGCCGACACAAACCATCACGAAGTCCGCGTCGCGGGCGGCTTCGCGTGGGTTTGGCGCATGACTGCCGTCAAACTCACGGGCCCATTGAGCGGCTTTGACGGTCGTACGGTTATATACACAGACCTCATGCCCGGCCCGCGCCAGATGACCGGCCATTGGATAACCCATTACACCCAGCCCGATAAACGCCAGCTTTGCCATGCTCATACCTCGTCACTGAAACCGTTCTAGTCCACTGCCCTGCGCGCACGACCAGCGCGCATTTAAGGCTCTGCGCCAAGCATGACCGTCACCTGCTATCGATGCCAGCACAGCGCGTAAGCAAAACTGTTTTGAGTCTGATTAAACGCCTCTGCAAATGATTTAATCCCTTCTCTCGGCGCAGTAGCAACAGGCCTTAATAAATAGCGGCTTTACCTGCGTCACATCAAAATCTCATACTCACGGCACGCAAAGGAGGGCTTATGCCGCACTGGTTAGTGATCGACTTGGAAGCCACGACTGATGAAGGTGGCTGGCCATTGGAAGAGATGGAAATCATCGAAATCGGTGCCGCGTTGGTGAACGCGTCAGGTTACGAGGTCGAACATTTCCAGCGTTATGTTCGACCCACTCGTCGCCCGCTTCTGACACACTTCTGCCGTGAGCTAACCCACATCAACCAGGCGGATATTGATAGTGCCGCACCGTGGGCTAGCGTGTGGGCCCAGTTCGAACACTGGCTGAAGGCGCATCCAGCGCAACTGGCTGGCTGGGCAAGCTGGGGTGAATATGACCGGCGGCAAATCGAGCAGCAGGTGTCGGCCCTCGGCGTGGATAATTACCTAAACCAGGTTGAGCACATCAACTTGAAAAAACACTTTGCCAACGCCCGCCAACTGCCGCGCCAAGTCGGCCTGAAAATGGCGCTTTCTTTGGCAGGCTTACAGTTTCAGGGCCAACAGCATCGCGCCCTGAACGATGCCCGCAATACCGCACGCCTGTTACCACTGGTTTTGCCGTTGCAAAGCAGATGACGGCGAAAAAACCCTTGGGCATACTGGCCGCCCTTTTTAGTTGTCGCCCTGCGGGGCAACAGGTTTTCCAACCCTTTCGAGGAATCACAGATGTTCAAGGTTAATGAATACTTCGATGGCACCGTTAAATCCATCGCGTTTGGCATGGCTGAAGGCCCGGCTACCATTGGCGTCATGGCCGCTGGCGAGTACGAGTTTGGCACCAGCCAGCTCGAAATCATGCACGTAGTGGCTGGCGCCCTGACCGTCAAACTGCCGGGCAGCGACACTTGGGAAACCTTCACCAGTGGCAGCAATTTCACCGTACCGGCCAACAGCAAGTTCCAACTTAAAGTGGCTGCTGACACCGCTTATCTGTGTGAATACCGCTAAGTAGCAAACGTCTCAAGAAACCGGCCTTTATGGCCGGTTTTTTATTAGCGGTGCATCGCTCAAACCGGCAAAGCCTCCCGCACAGCGTCATCGTTATTGAACTGCAACTCAGCCAGTCGCGCATACAGTGGGCTGCTCGCGACCAGTTCGCTGTGTGTACCGATGGCAGCCAATTTGCCGTGTTCAATCACGGCAATACGGTCAGCACTTTTAACCGTCGCCAGGCGGTGGGCAATCACCAGCGTGGTACGCCCTTGCATCAATCGCGGCAGAGCTTGCTGTATCAAGTGTTCGCTCTCGGCATCCAGCGCGCTGGTGGCCTCATCCAGCAACAAGATGGGCGCATCCACCAACAAGGCCCGTGCAATGGCCAGGCGCTGACGCTGCCCACCGGACAAGCCCAAGCCAGCATCACCCAAGTGCGTCTGGTAGCCGTCCGGTAGCTGCATGATGAAATCGTGAGCATGGGCGATTTTGGCAGCGGCCATCACTTCATCCAGGCTCGCGTTGGTTTTGCCGTAACGAATGTTGTCTTCCACTGAGCCAAAGAACAGCGCCGGGTTCTGCGAAACCAGTGCAAAACTGCGACGCAGTTCATGTGGATCAAGCTGCTGGATCGGCTGACCGTCCACCAGAATGCGCCCCTGCTGCGGGTCGAAGAAGCGCAGCAGCAAATCAAACAGTGTCGATTTACCCGCCCCAGACGGCCCCACCAAAGCCAGGGTTTCCCCTGCCGACACCTGCAAATCGATGCCGTCGATGGCAAAACGCTCAGGGCGCGATGGATAAGCAAAGCGCAGCCCCTGTAATTCGATACGGCCCTGCACCGGCTGGCTAAGCGTTAATCGATCAGAGACAGGCGGTGTGATTGCATTGCGTGCCTGCAGCAGTTCAGCGATGCGTTCACCCGCACCGGCTGCCCGTTGCAGCTCACCGATGACTTCACTCAGGGTGCCAAAGGACGAGCCGACAATCAGGCTGTAGAAGACAAACGCAGCCAATTCACCGCCCGTGATGCGCCCGGCGATGACATCCATCCCGCCGACCCAGAGCATCACCCCAACGGCCCCCAGCACTAGCACAATCACCACGGTGATCAACCAGGCGCGCTGGGCAATACGCTGACGCGCGGTATCGAATGCGGCTTCGGCAGATAAGCCAAAGCGGCGCTTGTCTTCGTCTTGGTGGTTGTAGGCCTGCACGGTTTTGATCTGCCCCAGCACCTCGCCGACATAACTGCCCACGTCCGCCACGCGGTCTTGACTCTGGCGTGACAGCGCGCGCACCCGGCGACCGAAAATCAGGATGGGCGCGACCACCAACGGCAAGGCCATCAGCACAATGCCGCTGAGCTTGGCGTTGGTCACCACCAGCAAGACGCTGCCGCCAATCAGCATGATCAGATTGCGCAGCGCCATCGAGAGGGATGAGCCGATCACCGATTGCAACAATGTGGTGTCGGCAGTCAGGCGTGATTGAATTTCCGAGCTGCGGTTACTCTCGTAAAACCCCGGGTGCAGGTCGATCAGGTGGTTGAATACCCGCTTGCGGATATCGGCGACAAAGCGCTCACCAATCCAGGACACCAGATAAAACCGGGTAAAAGTACCGACAGCCAGGGCCAGTACCAGCACAAAAAACAACGCAATCGACTGCTGCAACGCCGCCGGTGATTGCGTCGCCAGGCCTTGATCGACCAGCAACTTGATGCCCTGCCCCATCGACAAGGTAATCGCGGCGGTAAACATCAGCGCCAGCAAAGCGCCAAACACACGCCCGCGGTACGGCGAAATAAAGCGCCAAGCCATACGCAGGGCATTGCGTTGACGGGAAGACAGGATCGAAAGCATGAAAACTCCGCAAAGGCGCTAACGCTGGATTAGCCAGCAGCACATGACCACAGCAGCCTGACAGGCTAGCCGCCATCGGGCTATGGCATAAAGATGGGTAATACCCTGTACAACGTGGGGACGGCATGCCGTCACATCAAGGCGGGCAGTCTCTGTTACCGGCTAACTGAGCCAATAACAGACTCAGCCATGCAAAAAACGCCGTTGATGATCGGCATGGGGCAGCAAGCACGCGTCATTGCGCCCGAACCAGGCATAGCGATTTTGCGCCACATGGGCGTAGCAGGCATCACGCAATCGCCTTGGCATCACCCGCAACCATGCCAGATAGCGCCATGGGCCAGGCAATAGGGCGAAAATGCGCAGCACCGCATCCGAGCGCAGCAGCGGCTGACCATTCTCGATCAACACCAGGCTGTCGAATTGCCCAGTAGGCAAACCCGCCCAGTTCAAGAGTGCCTGCCCTTCAACCGATTGCACGGCTGCCAAACGAAGGCGTTGGGCCGTGTCGTGACGAATCAAAAACTTCACCCAGCCGTTGCACAGCGAGCACACCCCATCAAACAGCACCACGCGCTCGTTTGGCAGAATAAAAGGTGGCGCAGTGTGCGGTGACATGGGCGATACCCTCTCAGGTCGGTGGAATGCGGTAATGCCCGGTGATGCTATAGGCAAAGAGGATGTCTTCCTCCTGTGTACCGCGACCGATGTTGTGCAACACCAGCGGCGTACCCGAAACAGCGCGCTGGTCGCTGATAATGCCGATATGCACCAATCCGCCGCCCAGATTCCAAGTGACGATGTCGCCAGGTTTAAAAGCGTTGCTCGTTACAGCAGATGTTAGCGCCCAGCCTTGACGGGTGAACCAGGTCTTGAGATTTGGCGCGCGGCGGTGATCGATGTTGCGATCAGGTCGGCTCAGCCCCCAGTTTTTCGGATACAGGTGAAAGCCTGCGCGCATGTCTTCATGCACCGCTTGTTGCAGATCCAGCCCCTGCTGGCGCAAGGCGCGGATCACCACATCTGTACACACCCCCGTATGAAGCGGCACGTCGCCGTTGGGATAACTCAACTGGCGATAGGCAGGGTCGTAACCCAAGGTGACGCCCACCTGCGCCCGAGCAGCGGCAACCAAGGCGTCGGTTTGCACAGCCCAAGCGTGGGCGCTGAATACCACACTCAAGGCGAACAACAGTAGTGAGCGCATACGGCCTCCTTTGTTAAGCCGCCGTCACCTACTGACTGGGTACAGCAGCTCTTCTTTATAACCAGCCCAGACGCGCACCGCATCGGGGAAAGCATCGTCCAGTGCGCTATCGCCACTGTCCACCAGTAACGGCCGACCTTCCAAAGTGGCAAGCTTGCGCTTGGTGGCAACAACGCGCAGGTTTTCCAGGCCAATGGCTCGCAATACCCGTGGGCTGATCTGCTGATTGCCGCGCCCGATGATGTGGCCTTGCCCGCCAATCGCCGTGACCAGCAGGCGTGCAGCATGGCCGTCTACCCATTCAAACAGCTCAGCCTCGCTGACATCACTGGCCAACAGTTGCCCGTTTTCGATCACATCCACACCCAGCAACGTGGTTTGCAAGCCAAGGTTCTGCGCCAGGCCATGCAAGGTCGAGCCGGGGCCGAACACATAGCGAACATTGGCTTCCCAACTGTCGTTCAGCCAATCGGCCAGATCGCTCAGTACCAACTCTTCCGACTCAACGCCACCTTGCTTGACCTGCTGCACGTAGCCGCCCTCTTGCGGCACTGTCAGCTCGCCATACCAGCGGGCCGTTACGCGTCCTTCGCGCAGAGCGTTCTCGTCAATGTCGCGCACCTCACCGCTGCTCAGACGCACCAGACCGCCCTCAACCAGCCGTGCCGTCAGTTCACCTGCCGCACGCGGGCTGATGGCATAAACGCCGGACTGGATTTTGACCCCAGCTGGAATACCCAACACCGGCTGGCCTTCACGCACAGCAGCGCAGATATCACGTGCAGTGCCATCGCCGCCAGCAAACAGAATCAGGGCTACGCCAGCCTCTTGCAGTAACTCAACGGCTTTTTGCGTATCACGGGCGCTGCTTGGCCCAGCCGCCGACTCACCAACCACTTGATGCGCAAAACCCATCTCAGCCAGCAAGTCGGCACCCATCGCACCGGGGCAGGTAACGAATTGCAAACGCTCGCGCAGCGGCAGCAATAGCTCTAGCGCGGTTTGCGTGCGCAGCGCCGACTTGGCTTCAACCCCAAGCGCCAGCGCCTGTTCGGCCATGCCATCGCTGCCCTTAAAACCGGCCGGACCGCCCAACCCGGCCAGCGGATTGATGATCAAGCCAATATGAAAACGCCCCATAACACCCTCTTATAGACAGTCCATTCAGGCCTGAAACAGCGCCTGCACTAGCAATCGTGCGCTGTGTCTGACGGCGCTTTTATGCCGCCTTAATTGTCATAGTGCCTTCATCTAACCTACCTAGAATCGCGCTAATTCATAAGGAGGTCAGCCATGCACAGCCAACAACAGAATTTGCAAAAACCACAGTCGATGCCCATTGGTGGTTTTGTAATTGACGCTCAAGGACGCGAAATCCCAATCACCGAAGACATGATCCAGCAAGCCTGTAACGCGCTGGAAAAGGCTCAGGCCAAAGCCGCTCAGCCTGAGTAAGCATGCCGTTCTAGGATGGATGACGTTTTTTTATCCACCATTAAGACTGCAGGTGGTGGATGGATAAAGCGCCATCCACCTCCCCCCTAAGCTTCGCACCCAGCGCCTGCACCAGGCTTACCAAGCCGGGTGCATCACCTTTAACGCCGACCACCAAACCATCGATTTCCCGGCGCATCGGGTAGTGTTTGCGCAGCCCGTCAAAGGCTGCGCGTCGTGTCGCGGCATCACCCTGCAGGCTACGGCGAAAATCCGCATCATCACGGCGTGGGTCATACACCGCGCGGCAGATAGTGGCCAACGCCCAAGCGGGGTCAGCACTGCCATCGATAGTCAGATCACTCAGCCAGGGCGCAGGCATCAGTTGTGCCAGTTCGACGTTGGGCGCAACGCCCAGGTGTTGGCAAAGCGCCTGATAAATCTGCGCCGTGCCGCGCAACTTGCCGTCCAGGCTGTAGCCAGCAATATGCGGCGTGGCGATGCGGCACAGGGCCGCCAATTCAACATCCGCCTGCGGTTCGCCCTCCCACACATCAAGGACTACCTGCAAATCCAGACGGGTCGGCAACAGTGCGCGTAAGGCCTGGTTATCCACCACGGCTCCACGGCTGGCGTTGATCAGCCAACTGCCGGGTTTAAGCGTGGCCAGGCGCTGTGCATCAAACAGATGATGCGTCGGGTATTCGCCCAAGCGTTCCAGTGGCGTGTGCAGGCTGATCACATCGCATTCATCGAGCACCTGTTGCAGGCTGACAAAATCGCCACCCTCGCTCGCCTCACGCAGCGGATCGCAAACCCGCACTTGCCAGCCCAATGCACGCAGCACCTTGACTAAGCGGCTGCCCACTTGGCCAGCACCGATCACACCATAGGTGCGCGTCGCGAGGTCGACACCCTGCTGTTCAGCCAGCACCAGCAGACTACCCAGCACGTAATCCACCACGCCACGGGCATTGCAGCCCGGCGCACTGGCCCAGCTAATGCCCATTTGCTGAAAATAATCGAGATCCAGATGATCGGTGCCGATGGTGCAGGTGCCGACAAACTTCACTGCCGAACCTTCCAGCAACGCACGGTCAACCCGCGTGACCGAACGCACCAGCAACAGGTCGGCATTAGCCACAGCCGCCGCGTCAATGCTGCGGCCAGGCAAACGCTGAATCTCGCCAAAACCGGCAAAAAACTCATCAAGCAGGGGAATGTTTTCGTCAGCAACTATCTGCATGGGGGGCTCCACAAATCAGGCCGGCATTCTAACCCGCCTGTGCCGCTTGGCTATGCTCACGGCGCGCTACGCTGAGAGGAAGAAAACATCACGCAACACGGTTTCCTGACTAAGCCGTCAAAGCGTAGACTGCGCGGTTTCCCGATACATTGCTGGATACCTGTCATGCCCGCCCCAATTCGCTTGCAACGCTTCAGCACCGAGTGTTGCAGCCTGCTGAAGCTCGCAACGCCGATCATCATTGCCCAACTGGCTAACACGGCCATGGGCTTTGTCGACACCGTGATGGCTGGGCGCGTCAGCCCGCAAGATCTGGCGGCGGTGGCGCTTGGCAACTCAATCTGGGTGCCGGTGTTTCTGCTGATGACCGGCATTCTGCTGGCCACCACACCCAAGGTCGCCCAGCGTTTTGGCGCAGGTCTGCACAACGAAATCGGCCCATTGGTGCGACAAGCGCTGTGGTTGGCATTGGCCGTGGGCATTGCAGCCGCCGTGTTGCTGTGGAATGCGCAAGTGGTGCTGCGCGTCATGAATGTTGACCCGGCGCTGATCGATCCCGCCATGGGCTATCTGCGCGCCGTGGCCTGCGGCTTTCCTGCGGTAGCGCTGTACCACGTGCTGCGCTGTTTCAGCGATGGCTTGGGGCATACCCGTCCAAGCATGGTCATTGGCCTGATTGGTTTAGCACTGAACATCCCGCTCAATTACATCTTTATCTACGGCAAGCTCGGTTTACCTGCCATGGGCGGCGTGGGCTGCGGTTGGGCCACCGGACTGGTGATGGGCTTTATGTTCCTGAGCATGCTGTGGTGGGTGAAATGGGCACCGTTTTATCAGCCGAGCAAGATTTTTAGCCACTTTGAGTGGCCACAGTGGCCCGTACTCAAACGATTGCTCTCGGTGGGTACACCGATTGGCATTGCTGTGTTTGCCGAATCCAGCATTTTTGCCGTGATCGCCCTGCTGATCGGTGGCTTAGGTGCCACGGTGGTGGCCGGGCACCAGATCGCGCTTAACTTCAGCTCCATGGTGTTTATGATCCCCTATTCGCTGGGCATGGCAGCCACTGTAAGGGTTGGTCAGGCGTTGGGCCGAGGCGAACCCCGTGAAGCGCGCTTTGCGGCGGGCGTGAGCATGGGTGTGGCGCTGGCCTATGCGTGCCTGTCAGCCAGCCTGATGCTGCTGTTGCGCGAGCAAATTGCGCAAATCTACACCCCGGATCGCGCAGTGATAGCGGTCGCCACGACGTTGATCGTGTATTCAGCGCTGTTCCAATTTTCTGATGCCATTCAGGTCACCGCTGCCGGAGCGCTACGCGGCTACCAAGACACGCGGATGACCATGATCCTCACGCTGTTCGCCTACTGGGGCATCGGCTTACCGGTTGGCTATGCACTCGGGCTGACCGACTGGCTGGGTGAGCCCAGCGGCCCGAGCGGCCTATGGCAGGGCTTGGTTGTGGGCCTGACGTGCGCTGCCGTTATGCTCGCCATTCGTCTGTCTGGCAGTGCGCGCAAACGCATCCGAGCCAGCAAGAGGGCCGCATGAAACGTCACCTGCTGTTGCTAATCGCTGCACTGAGCCTGAGTGCCTGTAAACCGGCCGATCCAGGCATGGCCCTGCAGAACGATTATTTACAGCGCTTGAGCAATGCCCTGGATGTGCCAGCAGCTGAACCGTTCAACCCGGATAACCTGACCCGTTTCCGGCTGCCCGAACGCCGTGAACGGTTGATTGAAGTGCCCGAATTGCGTATCAGCCTGCTGGAACTGCTGATGGACGTGCGCCACTGCCCGCCGCTGCAACAACTCATCAGCCAGCGCAATAGCAGCCTGGGTAAACAACTCACCGCCAGCAGCCGACTGGCGTATGAAGGCGACCTGCTGCGTGCAACAGATGCCTGCATGGCCTACCTGCGCACTCAGAAGCAAGCAGAGCTACACGAGACGTTACTGCAAGTGGCCACAGACAAACGCAAGCAGTTGCCCGGCGTGTTCTGGAATGCCTTGAATGGCAGCGCGGAGTTTGAACGCTACCTGCGTTTTGCCCCACACAGCCTGCCGCCCAACCCGCCGGAGGACAACGCCGCGCTGGATGCCCTGGAACAACTGGCCCGCTTGGGCGCAACTTTGCCCGACCACCTGCCGCCCAGCGCCGAGCAACTCGACCCGCTGTTTTTTTCCCTGCACGCCAGCGACCAGGGCGGCCAACTGATCAACAGCCTGGCCACCCTCACCCACACGCTAAATCAAGGCAGTCAGTTGCTGCACAGCCGCCAACAGCAACGCCCACTCTGCCCAACTGGCCAGGCGAGCGAGCGCGGGCGCATCGCCCAGAACATTTTCGTTAAGTATTACGCCGGTAGCCTGCAACCCTATTTAGCCGCCTTGGATCAACGCGCGCAGCGCTGGAGTAACAGCCTGCAAACCCTCGCGCAAGTGGCGACTCTCACACCGGCCACGCAGGGCTATCTGCACACACTGGCGGGTGAAGAGGATTCGCTGTGGGCGGATTTCCGCGCCGCTACCGCGCTCCATGTGCGGCGCTGGCAAGCGCTGCTGAACAGCTGCGGCCTGGCACCGGGTCAATCCGGGTGGACGGGCCAACCGGCCAATGCCGACCAATAAGGCTCGGACAACCATTGCTGACCGGCAAGCAGATGTGCCAGGTAATCGGCACTGGGTAATAACCCCTCCTGGCGAAACGCCGGGTTAGCGATATAGACCCACGCTGGCTGAACCCCTTGCGCCGTGACAATCGACAAGCACTCGCGGCTGAAATAGACCGGCGTGCCCTCAAAGTAATCCAGCTTGCTGATCTCCCGCTCATCGTGCAGGCGATAAAACACGCCCTCCACCTGGCCGGCAGCACAATGGCCGATATTGGCGTAAGCACGCCCCGCTGCCCGGTCAGTGGCGCGCTTGTTAAAGCACAGGCGATAACCCGGCAGATAGCCGGACATTGCCTCCAGCACCCTGAGGCCACGCGCCTGCATGCGCGCCGGATTCATGTTCGAGCCGTAGGCAAAATAGCCAATCATTGTTCGGCTTTCTTGCGGATCAGGTACAGGTAGCGGCTGCCGTCCACGGCTTGCTCGACCAGCTCATGGCCAAGAAACACGCAGAATTTAGGGATATCGCGGCGGGTCGAGGGGTCTGTGGCGATCACTTTGAGTAAACCGCCAGCCGGTAAATCGCGCACCTTACCGTGCAGCATCATCACCGGCTCGGGGCAATTAAGCCCGCTGGTATCGAGGGTGTCATCGGGCGTGGCGTTGCTTTGCAAAGACATCAAAAAGGCTCCGGTTGCTCCGCGCTATTGTCGCGCAGGCGCACAGGTTTGGTCATCCGGCGTGTTAATCGCTTGCCCGCTTACTGGGCAGCGGGTAGATCAATACAAATCCCAGCCAGCAGTAAACATGCAGACTGGGCGATACACAGTGCATCGAATTACTTAGACAAACGACGCAGGTGACAGGTGACTTCTTCACGGTCGTGATAGAGCTGCTTGCAGGCGATTGACACCTTGATCTTACGCGCAGCAAAAGCGTCCTCCAGCCGTTGCAGCAAGCGTCGCACTTCGGCGTAACGCTGCTTCATCGGCAGCTTGAGGTTGACCACGGCTTCGCGGCAATGGCCTTCGCCAATCCAGGTTTCCACCATGGCTGCGGTGCGCGCCGGTTTCTCGACGATATCGCAGACCATCCAATCCACCGGGTGCTTGGGCGTCCAGGTAAAGCCATCCACCATCAGGTGTTGCACGAGGCCGGTGTCCATCAGGCTTTCGGCCATTGGCCCGTTGTCGATGGCCGTGACCAGCATGCCGCGCTTGACCAACTGGTATGTCCAACCGCCTGGCGCAGCGCCCAGATCAACGCCGGTCATGTCGTCAGACAAGCGCTCATCCCATTGCTCACGGGGAATAAAGGTGTGCCAAGCCTCTTCCAGCTTGAGCGTGGAGCGGCTGGGCGCTTCGCGGGGGAACTTCAGCCGTGGAATGCCCATGGGCCACATCGCCGAGTTATTCGTTTCGGCCATGCCAACGAACACCTCACGGCCGCTTTTAAAGGTCAGCAGCAAGCGTGGTTTGTGCGCGTCTTCGACCAACTTGCCGGCCTTGGTCAGCGCATTGCGCAGGGGCGCTTCGAACTTCTTGCAAAAATTCGACAGCTCTTTGCCGTCGTTGGTGTCCAGCACTTCCAGCCATAGGCTGCCAAACACCGGAGCCTCGGCCAGGTGAGCGAGCAGCACACTGATGCGATCCAGCTCCGGCAAGTTGATAAACACTCCGCGCGCCCATTGCCGCGGGAAGATCAGCTGATTGAAGCGCACGCCGCGCATCAGGCGCTCAGCACCATCATCCTCGGTGCAGATAAATTCCGCGCAGGCGGTACTCGGTTTAGCCTTGGCATAACCGGCAACGTCCAGACGCGCTGCGTGTTCGGCCACTTCGGCGCACACTTCATTTTCAAAACCCGGACGGCAGTGCAACAACAGCGTATTCATCAGCGACTCTCCTCAAGGCGCGCATCATAGCCGACTGATCACCCTCAGGTTTGACCTCGTCGCGCTATACACAAAGCCTTCGGGTTAGACTGCGCGCCCTGAGTGGCCCACAGAGGCCTACCGACTGCCTAAAGCCCTGCTATTGGCCTGAGCTTAAATTGTATCTCTATCGGTTAGTCGCGCCCTACCGACTAAACTTCTGCCCAGAGCGGCCGACGTACCGATGACCTTTAAAGGAATAAAACTCGCCATGCGTAACAATCAACCTGTCACCCAGCGTGAGCGGACGTTCCCCGCGCAGCAGCGGCTGATCTCGACCACCGACCTCAAAGGGCAGATCACCTACTGCAACGAGGCCTTCATTGAGATCAGCGGCTTTAGCCGCGATGAGCTGATTCGCGCGCCGCACAACCTGGTGCGTCATCCGGATGTACCGCCAGCCGTGTTCCAACATATGTGGGACACCCTGAAAAGCGGCAAGCCGTGGATGGGGATCGTCAAAAACCGTTGTAAAAGTGGCGACCACTACTGGGTTAATGCCTACGCCACACCCGTATTTGAGAACAACCAGGTTGTCGGCTACGAATCGGTGCGGGTCAAACCGACCGCCGAGCAAGTGCGCCGCGCCGAAGCCCTGTACCAGCGTATCAATACCGGCAAATCGGCCGTTCCAACCACTGATCGCTGGCTGCCCATGCTGCAAGACTGGCTGCCGTTTATCCTGATCAGCCAGATCGGCTTTTTAATCGGTATCTGGCTGGATTCCAGCTGGGGCTTTGCATTGGCGGCGGCTTTGTCGGTGCCACTCGGGCTGGCAGGGCTTAACTGGCAGCAACGGGGCATCAAACGTTTGCTGCGCCTGGCTGATCGCACCACGTCTGACCCGCTGATTGCGCAGATGTACACCGACAGCCGTGGCGATCAGGCCCGCCTGGAGATGGCCATTCTGAGCCAGGAAGCCCGCCTGAAAACCTGCCTGACGCGCTTGCAAGACACCGCCGAGCAGCTTAATCAGCAAGCCAAACGCGCCGATGACTTGGCGCACAGCAGCTCTGCCGGGCTTGAGCGTCAACGCAGTGAGACGGATCAAGTGGCCGCAGCCATCAACCAAATGGCCGCCTCCACCCTCGAAGTGGCCAGCAACGTGGCACGCACCGCTATTGCGACTCAGGATGCCAACCGCCTGACCAGTGCTGGCCGCGCGATCGCCAACGAAACCCGTGAGGCCATTCAGCGTCTGTCGCAGTCGGTCGGTGACACCGGCGAGACCGTGACCCGCCTGGCCCAAGACAGCAACCAAATCGGCGGCGTGGTGGACGTGATCAAAGGCATTGCCGACCAAACCAACCTGCTCGCCCTCAATGCGGCCATTGAGGCGGCACGCGCCGGTGAAATGGGCCGGGGTTTTGCGGTGGTAGCGGATGAAGTGCGCTCGTTGGCACAGCGCACGGCCGAGTCAACCGGGCAAATCCACCAGTTGATCGACAAACTGCAGCGCACCGCGCAAGAAGCCGTGATGAACATGGACATTGGCCGCAAACAGGCGGAAGAAGGCGTTGAGCGCGTGCAACAAGCAGACGCCGCCTTGGAGGGCATCAGTGATGCGGTGGCCAACATCACCGACATGGCCAACCAGATTGCGTCCGCTGCGGAAGAACAGAGCGCAGTGGCCGATGAAGTTAATCGCAGCATCAACACCATCGCGCAACTCGCCGACAAAACCGCCGGCGAAGCCCATGAAACCGCTTTGGTCAGTGAAGCCTTGATGGCAACCGCGCAAGGGCAATATGCCCTGGTTGAGCGCTTTAACCGCTAAAGCTGTAGGTTGGGTTGAGGAGCGCAGCGACGAAGCCCAACGTAGCGTTGCGTTCTAACGTTGGCTTCGCTGCGCTCAACCCAACCTACACCCGGCAATGCGCGCCCTACTGCTACAAATTCTCGTAACGGTTCATATCCAGCACGCCAGCCTCAACCGGCTCGGTTTGCTGGATATACGCCGCCATGTCATGGAAATACCTCCAGAACTCAGGGTGCGTGCGGCGGATACCCCAGCGCTCGACCACCCGCTCAAATGCAGGCTGATTGCGCGCCAGCTCCAGCGCCGCAACAAACGCGGCCACCTGCTCAACCGGCACATTGAAGATAAAGTTCGGGTAGCTGCTCAGCACGCCCGGATACAGCGTCAGGGTATCCAGCGCCGGTTGGTGGCGCAGTTGCTCACCGAGCATAAACGCCACATTGCTGTGCGCGCGGTTGCGTAGCAGGCTGTAAACCTCGCGCTGGCCATTGGCTAACTCAACGCGCAGCAGGGTCGCCTCTGGCAACTGGTTAATCACCTTAAGCGCGCCCGCAGGCTTGGCCACCAGGCGGCTGAGCGATTGCTCGGCGCGCTGCAAGGCGGGGGCGATGTTCTGCCGGTGGCAATAGGCACCGTTGCAGCGGTTGATCGGGTCTGGCCGGGCATTGAGGCTGCCGTAACGCGCCAGCAAGGTGTGCGCAAACTGCTTTTTGGGATCGTTACCTGGCAACTGCAAAGCGCTGGCTGTTTGTGTATCGATGGCCTGGTAATCGAGCCAGAGCTTGAGTTTGCCGCTGTTCTGGTACCAGTCATCAAGGTATGCCTTGCGCGATTCGGCGGGCATCAAGCGCAGGAAGTTAACTTCCGCACCGTTGCGAATCAGGTCGAAGTACAGACGGGTTTGCGCCTGGTGAGAGACGTTGCCGAACACATCAAAATTCACCACCAACTGGTAATAGGTGCGCTCCAGCAGCGGATAGTCCATCCACCAGAGGGTTTGCGGCACTTCACCTATCAAGCCTTTACGCACCGACGCGCTGTCGTGCTGACGGAAGATCGACAGCAAGGCGTTGTCGTTACCGGCCCAGATGTGCGACCAACTGGGTGCGGGGGCCTCGGCGTAGCGCTGCGTGCGCAGGGCTTCATAGGCATTGCGCTTATCGCGGTAGGTGCGCCACAAACCCGGCAAGTCAATCAAGGTGTCCAACTGCCCAGGCATGGCCAACAGCGGCGTGGCTTCTTCGCGGTACTGCGCATCGGTGATGTACAGGTCATGGCTCGGGTCCTGAAACACCGCCCAGAAGTTGTCGCGAATCACATCGGTGGCGATTTGCCCCCGACACACCGGCCCCCGGATAAAGGTGCGGACAAAATATTCGGCGTTATCCAGCATGAATTGATAACGCGCCTGTGCCGGAATCGCCGCAAAGGTCTCAAATGGATTGGCCCGGCGTTGCAGGCCATAACCGGGTAACGCCTCAACCTGCCAATCGCTGGCGAAGAACAGCGCTTTGACCCGTTCCAGTTTGGCCGCACTCAGCCCATAGGTGATGTGAGTTTTGTGCACGATCACGCCCTGTACGGGGATCAGGCGGTAGTAAAACTGCGTGCCGGGGTCATCGTTGGGCCGCCGCGTGGCGATGATGTCCACCGCCTGACCACTGGGTGTGCGCGAACGCACCATCTGGAAGAAATGCCCGGCTTCGCCGCCGCTGAAATGCAAGTGCGCCAAAAACAGGTGCTCATACAACCAACGCGCCACCAAGGCCTCGCGCGCGCCTGGGGCATTGAGAAAAGCCTCCCAGGTGGCGATTTGCTGCGCTTCAGCCGGGCTGGCCTGCAGCAACTGCTGATCCACCGGTGCGCCCTCGGCCAACCAGCGTTGCAGCGTCTGATAGTCGGCATCGCTCAAACCCGTCACGGCGAACGGCATGCCTGCTTGCGGGTGCTTGCGGGCAAACGCGGCGAATTCCCCGGGCAATGGGCATTGATTGTCACGGTTAATGCCGATGTCCAAGTGCGCGGGCAATTTGCTATTGGCCGGCCATGGCTGCTGACGGCCCAGTTCGAGCATGCGCGCCATCAAGGCTGCTTGGCTGCCCTGCTGTTCCAGCACCGAGTTGAAGCCTTTGCGTTGCCAAGCAGCCGGACTATGAGCGTCGATAAACAGGCGCGTGGTGGCCTGCGTTTCAGTGCGGGTGCCGTTGTACACCTTTGCCTGGCTGGCACCGCGCAATACCCCTTCAGCGCTGCCCAGATTGAGCTGGCAGGCCGCGTCGTAGCAGGCATGGCAGGCCACACAGTTCTGGGTAAAGATCGGCTGAATGTCGCGGCTGTAGGAAATGGGCTCAGCCGCCTGCAATGAGCCGATGAACAGTAAACACACGCCAAGCAGAAAGCGGCAGAACATAAGTGAATCTCGAAAATGGCTCAGGTGGCGATTCTAGCCGCCTGAAGCAGACTAATGCTGCTGATCAAACATGAGCGAAATTCATGTGAAAGCTCAGAGCACTGCAAAAGCGTGCAGCTTTGCTATTATCGCCGCCTTTATTTGCGCGCCTTAGGTAGTCCCCATGTCTGATCGTACCGCCCGCCTCCACGCCCTTCAGCAAGCCCTGAAGGAACGCATCCTGATTCTCGACGGCGGCATGGGCACTATGATCCAGAGCTACAAGCTGGAGGAAGAGGACTACCGTGGCGAACGCTTCGCCGATTGGCCACAAGACGTTAAAGGCAACAACGACCTGCTGATCCTCAGCCGCCCGGATGTTATCGGCGCGATCGAGAAGGCTTACCTGGATGCCGGCGCAGACATCCTCGAAACCAACACCTTCAACGCCACCCAGGTGTCCCAGGCCGATTACGGCATGGAAAGCCTGGTGTACGAGCTAAACGTTGAAGGCGCGCGCCTGGCCCGCAGCGTGGCGGATGCCAAAACCCTGGAAACCCCGGATCGCCCGCGCTTCGTTGCCGGCGTGCTTGGCCCAACCAGCCGTACCTGCTCGATCTCCCCGGACGTCAACAACCCCGGCTACCGCAACGTCACCTTCGATGAACTGGTCGAGAACTATGTGGAAGCCACCCGCGGCCTGATCGAAGGCGGCGCGGACATGATTCTGATCGAAACCATCTTCGATACCCTGAACGCCAAGGCCGCAATTTTCGCCGTGCAGCAAGTGTTCGAGGATGACGGTGTCGAATTGCCGATCATGATTTCCGGCACCATCACCGACGCCTCCGGCCGCACCCTGTCCGGGCAAACCACCGAAGCTTTCTGGAACTCGGTGCGCCACGCCAAACCAATCTCCGTGGGCCTGAACTGCGCCCTCGGTGCCAAGGACCTGCGCCCGTACCTGGAAGAGTTGGCGGCCAAGGCCGAAACCTTTGTTTCCGCGCACCCCAACGCTGGCCTGCCGAATGCCTTCGGTGAATACGACGAAACCCCAGCGGAAACAGCAGCGGTCATCGAAGAGTTCGCCCAAAGCGGCTTCCTGAACATCGTCGGCGGCTGCTGCGGCACCACGCCTGCGCATATCAAGGCGATTGCCGAAGCGGTGAGCAAATACCCGCCACGCGTCATCCCGGATATCCCCAAGGCCTGCCGCCTGTCAGGCCTGGAGCCGTTCACCATCGACCGCAACTCGCTGTTTATCAACGTCGGCGAGCGCACCAACATCACCGGTTCGGCCAAATTCGCCCGGCTGATCCGTGAAGACAACTACACCGAAGCCCTGGAAGTCGCCCTGCAGCAGGTGGAAGCCGGCGCGCAGGTGATCGACATCAACATGGACGAAGGCATGTTGGATTCGCAGAAGGCCATGGTCACCTTCTTGAATCTGATTGCCGGCGAGCCGGACATTTCCCGCGTGCCGATCATGATCGACTCCTCCAAGTGGGAGGTGATCGAAGCCGGTCTGAAGTGCATCCAGGGCAAGGGCATCGTCAACTCGATCTCCATGAAGGAAGGCGTTGAGCAGTTCAAGCACCACGCCCGCCTGTGCAAACGCTACGGCGCGGCCGTGGTGGTGATGGCCTTCGACGAAGTCGGTCAGGCCGATACCGCTGCGCGCAAACGTGAAATCTGCCAGCGCAGCTACGACATTCTGGTCAACGAAGTGGGCTTCCCGCCGGAAGACATCATCTTCGACCCGAACATCTTCGCCGTGGCCACCGGCATCGAGGAACACAACAACTACGCCGTCGATTTTATCGAGGCCTGCGCCTTCATCCGCGACCACCTGCCCCATGCCCTGAGCTCGGGCGGTGTGTCCAACGTGTCGTTCTCCTTCCGTGGCAACAACCCGGTGCGTGAAGCCATTCACTCGGTGTTCTTGTACTACGCGATCCAGAACGGCCTGACCATGGGCATCGTCAACGCCGGCCAATTGGAAATCTACGACGAGATTCCCAAAGAGCTGCGCGACGCCGTGGAAGACGTGGTGCTCAACCGCAACGACGGCGCAACCGAAGCGCTGCTGGCGATTGCCGACAAGTACAAGGGCGATGGCAGCGTTAAAGAAGCGGAAACCGAAGAATGGCGCAACCTGAGCGTTGAAGAGCGACTCAAGCACGCGCTGGTTAAAGGCGTGACCACGCACATCGTCGAAGACACCGAAGAATTCCGCCAGCAGTGCGCGCGCCCCATCGAAGTGATCGAAGGCCCGCTGATGGCTGGCATGAACGTGGTCGGCGACCTGTTCGGCGCGGGCAAGATGTTCCTGCCGCAGGTGGTGAAATCCGCCCGCGTGATGAAGCAAGCCGTGGCGCACCTGATCCCCTTTATCGAAGCCGAAAAAGGCGACAAGCCGGAAGCCAAGGGCAAAATTCTCATGGCCACGGTCAAGGGCGACGTGCACGACATCGGCAAAAACATCGTTGGCGTGGTGCTCGGCTGTAACGGTTACGACATCGTCGATCTGGGCGTGATGGTGCCGGCCGAGAGAATCCTGCAGGTGGCCAAGGACGAGAAGTGCGACATCATCGGCCTGTCTGGCCTGATCACCCCATCGCTGGATGAAATGGTGCATGTCGCCCGCGAGATGCAGCGTCAGGGCTTCCACCTGCCGTTGATGATCGGCGGCGCAACCACCTCCAAAGCCCACACAGCGGTGAAGATCGAGCCCAAGTACCAGAACGACGCCGTGGTGTACGTCACCGACGCCTCGCGCGCAGTCGGCGTGGCCACGCAGTTGCTGTCCAAAGAGCTGAAAGCGGACTTCGTTGAGCGCACTCGCCTGGACTACATCGAAGTGCGCGAGCGCACCGCCAACCGCAGCGCCCGCACCGAACGCCTGAGCTACGCCAAATCGGTCGAGAACAAGCCGCAATTCGACTGGGCCGGCTACCAGCCCAGCGTGCCGAGCTTTACCGGTGCCAAGGTGCTGGACAACATCGACCTGGCGACCCTGGCCGAGTTCATCGACTGGACGCCGTTCTTTATCTCCTGGGATTTGGCCGGCAAGTTCCCGCGCATTCTCACCGATGAAGTGGTCGGCGAAGCCGCGACGGCCTTGTACGCCGATGCCCAGGCCATGCTGAAAAAACTGATCGACGAAAAACTCATCAGCGCACGCGCCGTGTTCGGCTTTTGGCCCGCCAACCAAGTGCAAGACGACGACCTGGAAGTCTATGGCAGCGACGGCCAGCCCATCGCCAAGCTGCACCACCTGCGCCAGCAAACCATCAAGCCTGACGGCAAGCCGAACTACTCGCTGGCTGACTTTGTTGCACCGAAAGACAGCGGCGTCACCGACTATGTCGGCGGCTTTATCACCACCGCTGGTATCGGTGCTGAAGAAGTGGCCAAGGCCTATCAGGACGCTGGCGACGACTACAACTCGATCATGGTCAAAGCCCTGGCCGACCGCCTGGCCGAAGCCTGCGCCGAGTGGCTGCACAAAGAAGTACGCACCACCTATTGGGGCTATGAGCCAGACGAGCAGTTGAGCAATGACGAGCTGATCAAGGAAGCCTACAAAGGCATCCGCCCCGCTCCCGGCTACCCAGCCTGCCCGGATCACACCGAGAAAAAGACCCTGTTCACCCTGCTCGACCCGGCGGCCGAGTTCAACAAAGCGGGCGACAGCGGCGTGTTCCTCACCGAGCACTACGCCATGTTCCCGGCTGCGGCCGTGAGCGGCTGGTACTTCGCCCACCCGCAAGCGCAGTACTTTGCGGTCGGCAAAATCGACAAGGATCAGGTGGAAAGCTACACCGCCCGGAAAAAGCAGGACCTCAACGTCAGTGAGCGCTGGTTGGCACCTAACCTCGGCTACGACAACTAACCCACGGCAGCGGAGGGCTTGCAGCTGAGCCCTCCGCTGTTGTGACGAGGCCCTTCTCAGCCAACCACTGCTGGGCAGTGTCCCCGGCGTGCGAGCCCCTCCTTATGCACAGCCTTGAACAACTTCGCAGCGGAGAACTGGCCGGTATTACTCGGCTGGACCTTTGCTGCGACCTGCACGACTTCCCAGAGGAAATTTTCTCTCTGGCCGACAGCCTGGAAGTGCTTAACCTCTCGGGCAACCGCCTCAGCGCACTCCCCGCTGACTTAGCGCGCCTGCACAAACTGCGCATTGTGTTTTGCTCAGACAACCTATTCACCTCAGTGCCCGAGGTATTGGGCCGCTGCACGCAACTCGAAATGATCGCCTTCAAGAGCAACCGCATTCAGCACCTGCCCGCAGCGGCACTGCCGCCCGCGTTGCGCTGGCTGATCCTGACCGACAATCAACTGCAGCAGCTACCGCCTGAGTTAGGTGACTGCACCTACTTACAAAAGCTGATGCTGGCGGGCAACCAGCTGCGCGCGCTACCCGAAAGCCTGGCCAAACTGCAGCGCTTGGAGTTGCTGCGCATTGCGGCTAACCAGCTTGACCACCTGCCGGCATGGCTCACGCATTTACCCTCCTTGTGCTGGCTAGCCTTTGCCGGCAATCCATTCAGTGACGCCAACGAAGCTGCAATTCTCCAGCAACACCCACTGCCAACCATCGCGCGCGACACCCTTGAGCTGGGTGAAATACTCGGCCAGGGTGCCTCTGGGATCATCCGCAGCGCGACCTGGCAGCAGCCCAACCAGCCCGCGCAGGCCATGGCGGTCAAACTGTTCAAAGGTGATGTCACCAGCGACGGCCTTGCCCACAGTGAGATGGCCGCCTGTATAGCAGCCGGTGAACACAGCAACCTGATCAGCGTTGCCGGCCCACTTGAACCGCAGCAGGACGCTGCGCCCGGCCTGCTACTGGCGCGTATTGCACCAACTTTCCAAGCGCTGGCCGGGCCGCCCTCACTCGCCAGCTGTACGCGCGACTGCTACGCCGAGTCGCGTCGTTTCAGCGTGGCAGAAGCCTTACGCATTTTGCGCGACACCGCGGCCGCCGTCGTTCACCTGCATCAACGCGGCATCCTCCACGGCGATTTGTATGCCCATAACCTGCTGGTCAACCCAGCCGGGCACACCCTCCTAGGCGACTTCGGCGCAGCGTCGTTTTTTGACCCAAAGAGCCACAACGGGATCGCCCTGCAACAACTTGAGGCCCGGGCCTTTGCCTGCCTGCTGGAGGAGTTGTTAGTGCGCTGTAACAAAGACGACCAGCCCGCTCAGCAAACCCACTTGTGGCACCTGCATACGCGCTGCAGCCACCCGCAAGCAGCAGAGCGTCCGTTATTTGCCGATATTCAAGCCTGTCTGCAAGATTGCGCGGGTTGGTAATTAAGGCGTTGATATACCGGTGGACAAGCTTCGCGTTGTCCTCCTTACAGATGCCGCGCGTAGGGTGGATGAGGCTTTAACCATTCACCCTTGTGATGGTTGTTCGGGTTACTTGCTTGAGACATAAATCACCGGCATCGCTTACAATGGCCAAGACAATAAAGCATGGAAGATCACTAATGCTCAGGCTTGTTCTCGTATTTCTGGTTACTGCAATTATTCTTAATGCTGGCCACCCAAGTTTTTCTCTTTCGCTTGAATGGAAAACTGCTATTTATTCTTCAACCTTTTTAATAGTCGCATGGGAAATATATGCGCTTTGGTATTTCCATAATGAAGAATTTATCAAACTGAAAAATGGAATTAAAGATCTCACCGCGGACTGCAATGATCTAAATCACCACATCGAAGAATTGAAAAGCACCCAGCTTGATATCAACTCCTACGACTTCGGACTTGGAGATCGCTACGATACCAGTCGATATAAGTTCAAAAGAAACGAATGGGCCAGAACCAAGAGAGACGCCAAAATCCATAACTGCTCGGCATCTGTATGCAAAGCTGCAAATGACCAGCCTTTCAAGTACCTCTGCAAATACTTCGACATAGATGCCAACGAAGAAACACTTTCACATCTTGAGGTAGCACTGAATAACTACCTTGCTGCGTACCAAGGATGGGAACTGCTTGAGCAAGAGAGAAATCGCCTCATGCAGACCCTCACAGACCCGCTGCCTTCCTTGTTTTACATGCTGAACAAGAGTCGTTTAGCAAAAGAGCTCGGGTTTGAACCTGTACGCCTAGTTGATATTAATTTCCAGACTTACAAGTTTCAGTATGTGTCATCGGGCGGCAATAGCTCTTACGAGGTGTCCATTATCCTTGACATGGAAAATCTTGAGAAATTCATTAAGTACCTCGGCGACATGCTACGCTTCAAAAATAGCGCCAAAGGCCAGCGAGGATTGATGACTCCGCAGCTTCGTGAAAAGATAAAAAAGAGAGACAAAAACACCTGCCAGCAGTGCGGAGTATCTGTTACCGAAGAACCAAATTTGCTAATTGAGATTGACCATGTAATTCCAATCTCTAAGGGCGGAACTACAACCGAGGATAACTTACAAGCTTTATGCTGGCGTTGTAATCGTAAGAAAGGTGCGTCCCTTGCACAGGCCGCAATACAGGATTGGAATCAGCCATAGGTATACGCTAATAAACCCAGATAATGCGGAGCTATTAATATATGAGGAATTCAACTGACTCGCCTCAGCCATTGAGCCGCCTCCCCCGATCTGTGTATCACGGGAATACAGCCCACATTTTCAAATGGCAGGTTCAATGACTGCTCTTGGCCGACACCAGCCTATCGCTACCAATAATAAAATCTGCCGAACAATCATCTCCACCGTATCCAAGCCAATCAATTAGCAACACCGGCTCACAAATCACCCAGTAACCACCCACAAAAAAACCGCCAGTATTTGGCGGTTTTTTGTGGGCGTAGACTTTTACTGCTGCAATTCCTGCTCGGTGAACATGTCGCTAAACAGCATGCTCGACAGGTAGCGCTCGCCGGAGTCGGGCAGGATTACCACGATGGTTTTGCCTTGCATGCCCGGCTCATTGGCCAGGCGCAGGGCCACGGCCATGGCGGCGCCGCAGGAGATGCCGCAGAGGATGCCTTCTTCGCGCATCAGGCGCAGGGCAACGGCTTTGGCGTCGTCATCGCTCACCTGTTCAACGCGGTCCACCATGCTCAAATCGAGGTTACTGGGGACAAAGCCTGCGCCAATGCCCTGAATTTTGTGTGGGCTGGGTTTGACCTCTTCACCGGCCAAGGTTTGGCTGATGACCGGCGAGCTGATCGGCTCCACCGCCACGGAAATGATCGCCTTGCCCTGGGTTTGTTTGATGTAACGGGACACGCCGGTAATGGTACCGCCGGTGCCGACGCCTGAGACCAGCACGTCAATCGCGCCATCGGTGTCGTTCCAGATTTCCGGGCCCGTGGTCTTTTCATGGATGGCCGGGTTGGCCGGGTTGTTGAATTGCTGCGGCATAAAGTAGGTGTTGGTATCAGACGCGGCGATTTCTGCGGCTTTATCAATAGCGCCCTTCATGCCCTTGGGCGGCTCGGTCAGCACCAACTCAGCGCCCAGCGCTTTGAGTACCTTGCGGCGTTCCAGGCTCATGGAGGCTGGCATGGTCAGCAGCAGCTTGTAGCCACGCGCCGCCGCAACAAACGCCAGGCCAATGCCGGTGTTGCCGGAGGTGGGTTCAACAATGGTCATGCCGGGTTTGAGTACGCCGCGCTCTTCGGCGTCCCAGATCATGCTTGCGCCGATGCGGCACTTCACCGAATACGCCGGGTTACGCCCTTCGATCTTGGCCAGAATGGTCACCCCAGCCGGCCCCAGGCGGTTGATGCGAACCAGGGGGGTGTTACCGATGGCTTGGGCGTTGTCTGCGAAGATGCGGCTCATGGCGAAGTCCTTGAAGCGATTGAAGGAAAGGTACGCAGCCTAAGTTGACACTCGCCTGCCGTCCAGTTCGATGACAGCGCTGACGTGACTCGCCATTCAGTGACTGAGCAAGGGATTTCGCTGAAAGCCCCATATTTACTGAGCTGTAGCCGTGCAGCACACACCGGGCGCAGGCTCGTGGGCGAAGCCTGTGCCCCATTGAGGATTCTGGTCTAACAGCTTAAAGTGAGAGTGAAGCAAGCGGGAATGCATACAACGCTTTGTCAAAATGGCCGTATCGATGGGTATCACAGCTTTAGTAGTAGGAAACGTGATGTATGACTGAACTATTCTGCTAGCTTAGTGGCTATTTAAACAGGGAAGGTTTAATGGAATTCATAATTGTTGTGCTTGCTCTAATTGGTGCTTATGCAATTTGGAATTTCTTTTTCAAGCCGAATATATTTGACAAGCTAACACTGCTAGCTCTTGGCGTATGGAAGGCGCAATATGCTCAGGCCAGCTTTTTTACAAAAACCGGCATGGCTTCTGCGCTCATAGTCCAAGCTGTATCTGTGTCGGAGAAATTAGGTTCGGGGGTCACTCTCAAAGAATTCAGAGCCATGATGGCTGCGGAGAAGGTCGAGGTTAATCGCTTCGTATGTGAATGGTTTGATTTGATGGAAAGTGAGCTATCTGAGTACTTTCATGATGGCGAAGCGGATCAAATACCTGCCGCTGTGGTATTTGGTATGGCGTTGCTGAATGCCTCGAACCCTATGAGGTTTCGTCAGGTAATGGCAGATCCTGATCTAATGGGGTTGCAGCAGTCAGAAACTAACAGCAGATCCATTTTGTGAAGGTTGGTGCAGCTTACGCAGCCATACGATTTAGGGAAACTCTGAAAAAGACTTCCTGATTTTGGCAAAATACCCGGATTCCACCCGCTGAGTTTTCCGATGAAGCAGATGACCTTCGCCGAC
>LNFM01005008.1_pt1 | contig 27701 bp, 24 predicted proteins | sample 596031 | NCBI WGS metagenome assembly LNFM01 (sample SAMN04254537, study PRJNA301005) | activated carbon metagenome | isolation source: dual media filters at the Ann Arbor, Michigan drinking water treatment plant | place: USA: Ann Arbor
TCGAAATTCCGCCGAACGGGCAGGGCCTCACCGCGCTGGTGATGCTCAACATCCTGGAGAACTTCGATCTCAAGGCGCTCGATCCCTTCGGCCCGGAGCGTTTTCATCTGGTGCTGGAAGCCGCACGCCTCGGCTACGCGGTGCGCGACACGCATATCGCCGACGACGCGCATATGCGCACGCCGGTCGCCGATCTGCTGGACAAGAACTTCGGCAAGAAGCTGGCGGCGCTGATCGATCCCACCAAGCGCGCCAAATTGCCGAGCGCCCCGGCGCCCGGCAACGACACCATTTATCTCACCGTGGTCGATCGCGACCGCATGGCGGTGTCTTTCATCAACTCGCTGTATTCAAGCTTCGGCGTTGGCGTCTGCACCGAGAAGACCGGCATCATGCTGACCAATCGCGGCGCCTGCTTCACGCTGGAGCCAGATCATCCGAACACGTTCGGCCCCGCCAAGCGGCCGATGCACACCATCATTCCGGCGCTGGCGATGCGCGGCGGCCGTTGCGACATGAGCTTCGGCGTCATGGGCGCGCATTACCAGCCGATGGGGCACGTGCAGATCCTCAACAACGTACTCGATTACGGCATGGACCTGCAGCAGGCGATCGATTGCCCGCGCTTCTTCTTCGAGGGCGAGCAGACCGTGGTCGAAACCGGCACTTCGGCGTCGACCATTGCCGGCCTCAAGGCGCGCGGCCACGACGTCGTCATGGCGCCGACGCCATGGGGTGGCGCGCAGGCGATCAAGATCGACTGGGATCGGGGCGTGCTGATTGGCGGTTCGGAGCCGCGCAAGGACGGCCTGGCCCTCGGCTACTAAGCCGCGCTTTAAGCCGGCTCCAGCACGCGCGGCTTGCTGCCCTGCTGCGTCAACAGATCCAGCGTATCCCGGTACGCCGCGATGGCGACGCCGGGCTCGGCGCGGCGACGCGCGCGGGTCTGCGGTTCGTGTTCCCGGGTGGCAATCAGGTGGGCAAGGAACGCGGCTTCGCGGTGGACCGTCGAGGCCGCCGGTTCCGGCGTGGGCTCGGGGTTGAATACCACCATGTCGCGGCTGGCGCGGACTTCGGACGGCTCGACATGATCGCGCGCCGGGCGATCCTGCCTCTGAAACGATGCGTTAACCTGACCAATACGCATTGCGCACCTGCCTCGAATCGGGACATGAACCGCTTGTCTGCGTCTTCATGAGCAAGCGGTGTGCCGTTCGGTGTCCGCTCGCCTAACCCGCGTTAACCGCCGCCCAACGGCCGGCTTTCCAGATTGTTTAACGATTGCGCGTAGTTTTCGTCGCATCTTCCAGTCGCTAGGCAACGCGTGGTGCGGCCTGGCGTTCCCAAAAAGGGGCGAGCGTGACCCGTTTCGAGCAACCGGCCGATGTCCCGGACGCCGCCGCAATCCTTAACGCGATCGGCGAGGTGGCCTATGAATGGCGGCTCGACACCGATGCCTTGAGCTGGAGCGGCAATGCAGCGGCTGTGCTCGGCGTTGACACCGGCGCGATTGCAAACGGCCTTTCCTTTGCGCGGTTGATCGATGCCAGCGAAGGCCAGTCACGGATCGACGCGATTTCGCAAAGCACCCAGCGCGACACCGGCGCCGGCGTCGCCTATCAGGTGCAATACGCGCTGCAGCGCGGCGACGAGAAAATCTGGATCGAAGACACCGGCCGCTGGTTCGTTGGCGCCGACGGCAAACCAGGGCGGGCGCTTGGCGCGGTCCGCGTGATCACCGAACGTCACGACAAGGAAGGCCAGTTGCGGAAGCTGGCCCGGTTCGATGCCCTGACCGGCGAGCTCAACCGCGGCGCCCTGGTCGAGGTGCTCGGCACGACGCTCGACGATGCCGTTCGCTTTCGCGGCTCTTGCGGCTTTCTCCTTGTCGCCATCGATCATCTCGGCGAACTCAACCGCGCCTATGGCTACGACGTCACCGAGACGGTGATTGCCGAAGTCGGCAAGCGCATTCGCGGCCGGCTGCGCGGCAAGGATCATCTCGGCCGTTATTCCGGCAACAAGTTCGGGGTGGTGCTGACCAGTTGTACGCCGGATGAATTGTCGGTCGCAGCGGAGCGCCTGCTGACCGGCGTGCGCGACGACATCATCCCGACCGCCGGCGGGCAGGTCGCGGTCACCATCAGCATCGGCGGCGTCACCGCGCCGCGCCATGCCCGCACGCTGCCCGAAATTCTCAGCCGCGCGCAGGATGCGCTCGATGCGGCGCGCCAGAAACGGCACGGCTCGTTCGTCGCCTACCGGCCCAACGTCGAGCGCGATGCCATGCGGCGCGAATGCGCCCGCGCCACCGACGAGATCGTTGCCGCGCTTAACGACCGGCGCATCGCCTTGGCGTTCGAACCGGTCGTCGATGCACAGAGCCGCGAGGTCAAGTTCTACGAATGCCTGATGCGAGTGCATCGCACCGACGGCGGCATTGCTCAGGCCAATGAGATCATCGCCGTGGCCGAGCGTGTCGGCCTGATGCGGATGCTCGACTACCGCGTGCTCGAACTGGTCGTGGCGGAACTCGCCGCCGCGCCGGGGATCACCGCGAGTGTCAACGTCTCGCCGGGCTCGGCGGTTGATCCCGACTGGTGGACCGGTCTCGGCGCTTTGCTCCGTGCCAGCCCGAAGGCCGCCGAGCGGTTGATCATTGAAATCACCGAGACGGTGGCGATCCAGGATGTCGACGACGCGCGCGGCTTTGTCAGCCGCGTCAAGGATCTCGGCTGCCGCATCGCCATCGACGATTTCGGCGCGGGCCACACGTCATTCCGCAACCTGCGCAAGCTCGGCGTCGATATCGTCAAGATCGACGGCGCCTTCGTACAGAACCTGATGAAGTCGGAAGACGACCGCGCCTTCGTGCAGACCATGATCGATCTGGCGCGGCGTCTCGGCCTCAAGACGGTGGCCGAATGGGTTCAGGACGAACACGCGGCGCAGGTGCTGTCGGACTGGGGCTGCGATTATCTGCAGGGCGCACTGATCGGCCTGGCGGCGCCCGAGCGGCCGTGGCTCGCGGGCAAGAAGGCGGCGACGGCCTAAGACTTCTGTCGTCCCGGCCAAGCGAGCGCTGGCGAGCGCGAGCCGGGACCCATACTCCGCAGTCGATCGATCGGGCACGGCGCAGGGGTCCCCGCTTACGCGGGGACTACAGCGCTATTCCTTGCCGCCGCCCATCTTGTCGATGCGCTTCTGCATCTCGTCGAGCTGGCGCTTGAGGTCGTCCATTTCGCCGTTTCCGCTCTGCGGCTTGTCGGTCGCGGTCTTGTTGCCCTGGGCGCGGGCAAACGGCGCGAACATGGCAAATGTCTTTTCGAACATCTCCATGTTGCGCCGCACTTGATCCTCGAGCGTGCCGAAGCCACCGACGCCGAACGCCTGCGTCAGTTGCTCGCGGAACTTTCCCTGCTCGCTGGTCAGCGACTGCATCGACTGCTCCAGAAAGCGCGGCACGAGCATCTGCATGCTGTCGCCATAGAAGCGGATCAGCTGCCGCAGGAAGGCGATGGGCAGCAGACTCTGCCCTTCCTTGCCTTCCTGTTCGAAGATGATCTGTGCCAGGACCGAACGGGTAATGTCTTCGCCGCTCTTGGCATCGAACACGACGAAATTGTCGCCGGCCTTGACCATGACGGCGAGGTCTTCGAGCGTGACGTAGGTGCTGGTGCCGGTATTATAAAGCCGCCGGTTGGCGTACTTCTTGATTGTGACCGGCTCTTTTTCTTCTGCCATGTTGATCACGTTTCCCCTGACTAGAAGGTGAGCATAACCACTTTACCACCGGCCCGGCCATATTTTTGTGGCGTCGCAGTAAACCCGCAGGAGGCGGTGGGGGCCTTGCGAAAAGGTTCAAAAAGGGCCAATTCTCGCGGGTATCTGCGAGGGCCCTCGGTTGACCAGACGGTCCGGGTGGCCCGAGGATGCGGCAGCGCCATAAGCCGGTTATTGCCCCGCACCCTCAGCCCAAAGGGAGTTTTCGGATGAAAGACGATATCGTCATCGTGAGCGCGGCCCGCACGCCGGTCGGCGCCTTCAACGGCGCATTTGCCAATTTGCCGGCCCATGAGCTCGGCAAGGCCGCCATTCAGGAGGCTCTCAAGCGCGCCGGGGTCGAAGGCGACCGGGTCAGCGAAGTCATCATGGGTCAGATCCTCACTGCCGGTCAGGGCCAGAACCCGGCCCGGCAGGCCTCAATCGCCGCCGGTATTCCGGTGGAAAGCCCGGCCTGGGGCGTCAACCAGCTTTGCGGGTCGGGCCTGCGCGCTGTGGCGCTCGGTTTTCAGGCCACCGGCGGCCAGGAATCGATGAGCATGGCGCCACACGCCCAGCACCTGCGCGGCGGCATCAAGATGGGCTCGTTCGAGATGGTCGACACCATGATCAAGGACGGGCTCTGGGATGCCTTCAACGGCTACCACATGGGTACGACGGCCGAGAACGTCGCCAAGCAGTTCCAGATCACCCGCGCCCAGCAGGACGAGTTCGCGGTCGCGTCGCAGAACAAGGCCGAGGCCGCGCAGGCCGCCGGCAAGTTCAAGGACGAGATCGTTCCCGTCACCATCAAGTCGCGCAAGGGCGATATCGTCGTCGATACCGACGAGTATCCGAAGAAAGGCGTGACTCTCGAGGCGTTGACCAAGCTGCGTCCGGCCTTCGACAAGGAAGGCACCGTGACCGCGGCCTCGGCCTCCGGCATCAATGACGGCGCCGCTGCGGTGGTGCTGATGAAGGCGTCGGAAGCCGCCAAGCTCGGCAAAACGCCGCTGGCGCGGATCGTGTCGTGGGCGCAGGCCGGCGTCGATCCGTCGATCATGGGCACCGGGCCGATCCCGGCGTCGCGCGCCGCGCTGAAGAAAGCCGGCTGGAAGCATGACGATCTCGATCTCGTGGAAGCCAACGAGGCCTTCGCCGCGCAGGCCTGTGCGGTCAACAAGGACCTCGGCTGGGACACCGCCAAGGTCAACGTCAACGGCGGCGCCATCGCTATCGGTCATCCGATCGGTGCGTCTGGTGCGCGCGTGCTGGTGACGCTGCTGCACGAAATGGCACGCCGCAACGCCAAGAAGGGTCTGGCCACACTGTGCATCGGCGGCGGCATGGGCATTGCGATGTGCGTGGAGCGGGGCTAGTCCCGCGAACGCGCACCTTCATAGGGTGTTGAGCGCGGCTAAGCGGCGCAGCGGCAAATGTGCAACGCAACATGCTTGCGGACTTGCTGAATCGCACGCTACATCTTTGGTCGAAGTATTTGATGGCCGGGCTTGTCCCGGCCATCAACGTCTTTAAGCTGTATTCAACCGCGCGCCGACGCTGCCGGGACTTGGCGACGCGATAAACTGGGGGAGGACTGGGTCTATGTCGCGCGTTGCATTGGTCACCGGCGGCACCCGTGGCATCGGGGCCGCGATCGCCAAGGCGCTCAAGGACAAGGGCTACAAGGTCGCGGCCAACTACGCCGGCAACGACGAGGCCGCGCAGAGGTTCAACGCCGAGACCGGCATTCCGGTGTTCAAGTGGGACGTGTCCTCGTTCGAGGCCTGCGGCGAAGGCATCAAGGCGGTCGAGGCGGCGCTCGGTCCGGTCGACGTCCTTGTCAACAATGCCGGCATCACCCGCGATGCCATGCTGCACCGCATGAAGCCGGAGCAGTGGATGGCGGTGATCAACACCAATCTCGGCTCGCTGTTCAACATGTGCCGGCACGTCATCGAGGGTATGCGCGAGCGCAAGTTCGGCCGCATCGTCAACATCTCGTCGATCAACGGGCAGAAGGGCCAGATGGGCCAGACCAATTATTCCGCCGCCAAGGCCGGCGAGATCGGCTTCACCAAGGCGTTGGCGCAGGAAGCCGCGCGCGCCGGTGTCACCGTCAACGCCATCTGCCCCGGCTACATCAACACCGAGATGGTGCAGGCTGTGCCGAAGGACGTGCTGGAGAAGAGCATTCTGCCGCTGATCCCGATCGGCCGGCTTGGCGAACCCGAGGAGATCGCGCGCTGCGTGGTGTTCCTGGCCGCCGATGACGCCGGGCTGATCACCGGCGCCACGCTGTCGGCCAATGGCGGGCAGTATTTCCATTAGAGACAGCCGCTCGTCCCCGCGAAAGCGGGGACCCAGAAGCCGCAAGCCCTGGATTCCCGCTTAAGCGGGAATGAGCGGAGAATGTTGCCAGCTGCGCGTATCAATTCTGAGGACTCTCCCATGACCACCAATCGCGTACACCGCGTCGCCGTCATTCCCGGCGACGGCATCGGCCAGGAAGTCATGCCGGAAGGCGTGCGTGTTCTGGAGGCGGCGGCCAAGAAGTTCGGCTTCAAGCTTGAGCTAGACGACTTCGACTTCGCGTCCTGCGACTATTACGACAAGCACGGCCGCATGATGCCGGAGGACTGGAAGGACCAGATAGGCCAGCACGACGCGATCTATTTCGGCGCCGTCGGCATGCCCGACCGCGTGCCGGATCACATCTCGCTGTGGGGGTCGCTGATCCTGTTCCGCCGCGAGTTCGACCAGTACGTCAATCTGCGTCCGGTGCGGCTGATGCCGGGCGTGCCGTGTCCGCTGGCCGGCCGCAAGCCGGGCGACATCGACTTCTGGGTGGTGCGCGAGAACACCGAAGGCGAATACTCGGCCATCGGCGGCAAGATGTTTCCTGGCACGGACCGCGAAGTGGTGGTGCAGGAAACCGTCATGAGCCGCACCGGCGTCGACCGCGTGCTGAAGTTCGCCTTCGAACTGGCGCAGTCGACGCCGAAGAAGCACCTCACCTCGGCGACCAAGTCCAACGGCATCGCCATCACCATGCCGTACTGGGACGAGCGCGTGAAGGAAATGGCCAAGGCCTATCCCGACGTGAAGTGGAATCAGTTTCACATCGACATTCTCGCCGCGCACTTCGTGCTCAACCCCGACCGCTTCAACGTCGTCGTGGGCTCCAACCTGTTCGGCGACATCCTGTCCGATCTCGGCCCCGCCTGCACCGGCACCATCGGCATCGCGCCGTCCGGCAATATCAACCCGGAGCGCAAGTTTCCGTCGGTGTTCGAACCGGTGCACGGTTCGGCGCCGGACATTTACGGGCAGGGCATCGCCAACCCGATCGGCCAGATCTGGTCGGGCGCCATGATGCTGGAGCATCTCGGCGAGACGGAAGCCGCCAAGGCCATCGTCACGGCGATCGAGACCGTGCTGGCGCAGGACAAGCTGCGCACCCGCGATCTCAAGGGCGCCGCCGATACGGTGACGTGCGGCAAGGCGGTCGCCGACGCGCTGGGCTAGCTCAGCGCGCCGCCAGCACCAGGGCAATCTCGGCCTCGCCCAGAATGCGATACTCCCCGGCCGGCAGATCGTCCGGCAGCGACAACCCGCCGACCCGGTCGCGGTGCAGCGCGGTGACGTGGTTGCCGACGGCAGCGAACATGCGCCGCACCTGGTGATAGCGGCCTTCCGTCAGTGTCACGAAGGCGCGGGTCGGTGACAGCACTTCCATCGGCGCCGGCAGCAGCGGCTTGTCTTCGCCGTCGAGCATCAATTCGCCGGAGGCAAAGATTCTCTCTTCGTCGCCGCGCAACGGCCGGTCCAGCGTCACGTCGTAGCGCTTGCTGACATGGCTTTTCGGCGAAATGATCTTGTGCAGCAGCGCGCCGTCATCGGTCATCAGCAGCAGGCCGGAGGTGTCCTTGTCGAGACGGCCGACCGTCGAGATCGCCGGCTCGCGCCGCCGCCAGCGTTCCGGCAGCAGCTTGTAGACCAGCGGCCCGGCTTCCTTGTGCGAACAGGTGACGCCGAGCGGCTTGTGCAGCATCAGCGCGAAGCCCGGCGGCGGGTCGAGCGGCTCGTCGTCGACGAACATCCGCGATGACAGATCCGGCGTGACGGCAATGCGCTGGTCGCTGTCTTCCAGCGTCTCGTCGTCGAGCGTCACCAGGCCGTTCCAGACCAGCCGCTGCACCTCGCGGCGCGAGCCATAGCCGAGATTGGCCAGCAGGCGGTCGAGCCGCAGGGTCGGCGGACCCTTGCTCATGTCTGCGCCATGTAGATCTTGTAGCGCGCCGTCTCGATTTTGAGCTCGGCGCGTTTGAACAGCGGTTTCATCGCCGCTTCATAGGGCAGGTGGCGGTTGGCGACCAGCCAGCAGGCGCCGCCCTTGCGCAGCACGTCGGCGGCGCGGCGCACAAAGTTCTGCGCCAGCGTGCGGTCTTCGTTGCCGCCGTCGTGGAACGGCGCGTTCATCACCACGAAATCCAGCCCTGTCATTTCGGGATCGGCATCGCGCACGTCGGCCCAGCGCAGCCGCGCGCGCGGATCGTCGATGTTGCGCCGCGCGGCATCGATGGCGCGGCGGTCGATGTCGATCAGCGTGATCTGTTTAACGTCAGGCGAGGTCAGTACAGCGCGGGCGAGAATGCCGATGCCGCAGCCGAAATCGGCGCCGCGCCCGGCAAGCGGCGGCAGATGCTCGAGCAGCAGCGCGGTGGCCGGGTCGATGCGGTCCCAGCTGAACACGCCGGGCTGCGACCACAGGCCGAGGTCCTCGACCAGGCGCGGGCCGCCTTCGGTCAAGGCTGCATCAACGCCGGTCAGTGTCTCAGGCCGGGCGCAAACGGCGATGCGGTGATGCCGCCGTGCGGTTTCGTTCACCGTGCAGCCGAACGCCTGCAGTTCCTTGCGCAGCCGCGTGCCGCCGTGATCCTTCGGCGCCGCCGCGGTCACCATGCCGCCCGGCATGACGGCGCGCAGCGCCTGCGCCAGCGCATAGCGCCGCTCCAGCGTGCCCGGCGGCGCCAGCATGGTCATGGACGCCAGCGTGGCGTCGCCCTGCGCTTCGAGCGCCGAGGCGCCCGGCATCAGCGGTGAAAATTGAATGGCCTCCGCCGGCCGCTCGACGACGTCCGCCGCGGGTGTGCCGTACAGTCCTTGCTTTGCGGCAGTCTCGGCGCGCTCCCTCTCCCCTGGGGGGAGAGGGTGGGGGTGAGGGGGCAAGTGACCCTCGATAGGTAATGACCCCTCACCCGACGTGCTTCGCACGTCGACCTCTCCCCATGGGAGAGGTGAAGAAAGATTTGCCGAGTCGCGAGTCGATGGCATTAACGTTGCTCTAAGCCGTCATGGTGTCGAGCAGCGCCGGCCGGACGCCAAGCTGCCCGATCAGCCGGTCGAGTTCGCCGCGGGCCTGTGCGTTGCTGCGCTGGTGGCGCTCCGCCAGGATCAGTTCGTTCTTCATCGAATGCTCGAGCCCGGTCAGTTCGGTGACGCGCACCTTGTAGCCGTGCGCCTCCAGCACCAGGCCGCGGATCACATTGGTGATATGGGCGCCGAATTCGCGGCGCTGGATCGGGTGCCGCCACAACTGCCGCAGCGGCCCGGACTGGCCCTCCAGCAGCCGCGCCACCTCGGCCTGGCAGCACGGCACCAGCGCGATCACCTTGGCCTCGTGGCGCAGCGCGAAGCGGATGGCGTCGTCGGTGGCGGTGTCGCAGGCATGCAGCGCCGTCACCATGTCGGCACGGCCGCCGGCGATCGTCGCGTCGGCGATCGGCGAGGCCATGAATTCCATGCGCGTGAAGCCGGATTGCGCCGCCAGCACGCGCGACGACTCGACCAGCGCTTCGCGGGCCTCGACGCCGACGACGCGGCCGTGACCGGCCGGGCCGAGCACGAGGTCATAGAGAATGAAACCGAGATAGGACTTGCCGGCGCCGACATCGGCGATGACGGGCTCGTCGGTGTTCTTGAGCAGGGTCTCCAGCGCTGGCCGCAGCAATTGCGTCAGGTGCAGAACCTGGGTCAGCTTGCGCCGTGAATCGGCGTTCAGCGCGCCATCGCGGGTCAGGATGTGCAGCGACTTCAGCAGCGGCACCGACTTTTCGGCGTGCTGGCTCGGCCACAGCTCCGCCAGCGCGTCCTTCTTTCCGGCGGTCTTGGTGTCGCGTTTCATCGTGGGTCTCCCGCCGTCTATCTAGCGGGCCGACCGTCCGGTTGCCAGTGGCAACGGAAACCACATGACCGGGGTTACTGCACCTCGATCTTGGCCGCCTTGATCACGTTGCCCCAGCGGTCGACTTCTTCGCGCATATAAGTCCGGGTCTTCTCGACCGAGCCGCCGAAAACCTCGGCCGACAGCTTCTTCAGCGACTCTTTCATCTCCGGCTGGGCCAGCGCTTCGTTGACGTCGGCATTGACCTTGTCGATGACGGTCTTCGGCGTGCCCGGCGGCGCGACGATGCCGTACCAGGCGACCGATTCGAAGCCGGGAAGCGCCTCCGCAATGGTCGGTACGTCCGGCAGAGCCGGCAGACGGCTGGAGGATGCGACCGCCAGTATTTTCAGTTTGCCGGACTGCACCAGCGGCAGTGAGACGCCCAGATTGTCGAACATGATATCGACGTCGCCGGCCAGCAGGCCCTGCAACGCCGGTGCCGAGCCGCGGTAGGGAATGTGGCGTACCTGCACCTTGGCCATCAGCTGAAACAGCTCGGAGGTGAGGTGCGACGTGGTGCCGTTGCCTTGCGTGGCGGACGTAACCTTACCCGGGTTCTTCTTCAGATAGTCGACGAACTCGGCGAGGCTGGCCGCCTTGATGTTGTCCGGATTGACGATGAGTGCGTTCGGCACCTGCGCCATTACGATGATCGGTTCGAACTTGGTCGCGTCATAGCCGAGCTTGGGATAGAGCGACTGGTTGATCACCAGCGGCGGCGGCGGCGCCGACAGCAAGGTGTAGCCATCCGGCGTCGAGCGGAAGGCCATCTCGGCGCCGATGTTGCCGGCGGCGCCCGTCCGATTCTCGATCGTCACCGCCTGACCCCATTTGCGCGACAGCCAGTCGGCGACCAGACGCGGCACGGCGTCCGCGGTGCCACCGGCCGGGAACGGCACAACGATCTTGACCGCGCGATCGGGATAGGTCTGCGCCAGCGACGATGACGAGAACGGCGCCGCAAGGGCAAGGCACAGGGAGGCGACAGCGGCGACGCGCGCGAATGGCGGCAATGGTGGAGTGGTCAGCGTGGGCATCCAAGTTCCTTCCCTGTGATTTTTTTTAGCGCGGTCGACGCGCCTTTTCCGTCGGCACAGTGCTACAGTCTGTATGAGGATACAATATCGGTCCGGGAGCAGACGATGGCGCTACAGCCCAGTATAATGATTGTCGGTGGCGGGATCGGTGGGCTGTTTGCCGCGAACGCGCTGATCGCACATGGGCTGCGCGTGTCGGTTTACGAACAGGCGCCGAATCTGGGCGAGATCGGCGCCGGTGTGTTCCTCACTCCCAATAGCGTGCGGCATCTCGACCGGGTCGGCCTCGGACCGGCGGTCGAAAAGTGGGGCGCCCGGGTCGGCGCCAGTTCGCGATATTTCCGGCACGACGGCGCGCCTATTGCGCCGGTGCAGGTGACCGACTCATCGGGCTGGAACGCGACCTTCGGCATGCACCGCGCCGACTTCGTCGGTCTGCTGGCGGCCGCATTGCCGCCCGGCGTGGTGCGCACCGGCCATCGCTGCACCGGCTTCGAGCAGGACGCCAACAGCGCTCGTGTCACGTTTGAAAATGGCGCCGTGGCGGAAGCCGACATCGTCATCGCCGCGGACGGCATCCATTCCGAATTGCGTCAATACGTGGCGCCGCCGTCGCGTCCTGTGTTTCACGGCTCGGTCGCCTATCGCGGCCTCGTGCCGCGCGAGCAGATGCCGCATTGGCCCGCCAATTGCTGGCAGATGTGGCTCGGCAATTCGAAGCACTTCCTGGTGTTTCCCGTGCGCGCCGGCGAACTGATCAACTATGTCGGCTTCGTTCCGGCGGACCAGGAGATGAAGGAGTCATGGTCCGCTCCTGGCAATCCGGATGTTTTGCGCGCCGAGTTCGCCGGCTGGGATCCGCGTATCGAGGATCTCCTGAGCAAAGTGGAGAAGACGTTTCGCTGGGCGCTCTATGACCGCGAGCCGCTGCCGACCTGGACGAAGGGCAAGCTGACCCTGCTCGGCGATGCCGCGCATCCGATGCTGCCCCATCTCGGCCAGGGCGCCAATCAATCGATCGAGGACGGCATGGCGCTGGCGACGATTCTCGCGCGCGCCGACCGGCAGACCGCACCCGCAGCCTTGGCGGTCTATGAGCGGCTCCGCCGCGAGCGGGTGGCCGCCGTGCAAAAGGGCGCCCGCGAGAACGGCATGCGCTACGATTCGTCTTCGTCCTACGCCGACCTCGGTGTCCGCGATGCCGAGATCACCGCGCATGCGTCGTTCAGAAGGCGGCTGTACGACCATGATGTCGTGCCGGAAGCGCAGGCGGCGGCGATGGAACTGGCGTAAGCCGCTGCGCGTGCAGTCGCTCTGAAGAGGACCTTGTGTGACCGGCCGGCCGAACATCCCCGACGAACTCTGGACCTTGATGGCCGAGATCGGCCCCAAATGGCGCACCGATGTGCCGGGCCACGTCCGCCGCATGGTGGAGGAATTCAGCGCGCTGCACCGCCAGGCGCCGCCCGACGACATTCGCATCACATGCGACATCCCCTACGGTGCGCACGAGCGGCAGAAAATCGACCTTTATGCTCCGCACGGCAGCGACAAGCGCGCCGCGGTGGTGTTCGTGCATGGCGGCGCCTTCACCGACGGCAGCCGCGCCCGGTCACCGGAGATCTTCGCCAATGTCAGCCGCTACTTTGCGCGCCACGGCATCGTCGGCGTCAATGCCGGCTACCGGCTGGCGCCGGAAGCGCAGTACCCGGAAGCCGCGCGCGACATGGCAAGCATCGTCGCTTGGCTGAAAGAGCATGCCGCGGAGTGGAATATCGATCCCGACCGCATCTTCCTGATGGGCCATTCGGCCGGCGCCGCGCATGTCGCCACCTATGCCTACGATGCGCGGCATCATCCGGCGACGGGGCCCGGGCTGGCGGGCATTCTCGTCATCAGCGGGCGCGTGCGTATCGACAATCTTCCCGAGAATCCGAACGCGCGGAAGGTCGAGGCCTATTACGGCACCGACGCCTCGACCTTCCAGGACCGCTCACCGGCCGAGCACGTCAACGCCGGCAGTGTGCCGACTTTTGTCGCATGGGCCGAATACGAGAACCCGCTGATCGACGTCTATTGCGCCGAACTGGTGCACCGCCTCGCCGTCGCCAAGCGGCGCGCCGGTCCGGCGATGGGGCTGCCGCGCCACAACCACGCGTCGATCGTCGGTCATATCGGCACCGTGGATGACGCGCTGGGCACTGCCATCCGCGAGTTCGTGGCGCGGCCGCGCTAGCCGTTAGTCGTATTCGATCTTCAGCACCGCGCCGGTGCGGGCGTGGATTTCGATCTCCATCTCGCGTCCGGCGCCGTCGCGGCCTCCTCCCAGCGCCCGTCGTCGAGCTTGAGCTCCTTGAACGTCTTCATACCGTTCTCGCCGGCGATGCGGCGGGCGTCATCGATCGTGAGCTGGGCAGTGGTGCCGGCAGGGGCGTTGCCGGTCGTCGCACTCGAGGCAGGCTGCTGCGCCAGTCCCGGCGCGGTCATCAGGCCCAGTGCAATAACCGGCAGCATCATCTGCTTGAATTTCATGTCGTCCTCCATGGCAATGGAGGGCAACCGCTTGACGACAGAGATCGTTCCCGCTGCCGATTGACGCGGTTTTCAGTAAAACCCGACGGATTCGCAGCCGGTCCCGGCCTTGAAGCTGCCTGTGGCGCGGCGTGACGGGATGTCGATGATGTGGATCGAGCCGTCGCCCTGGCAGGCGACAAAAAGTTCGTTGCCGCGGAAGGTGAAGTCCATCGGCTGGCTGCCGACCGGTATCGCGGTCTGCCTGCTGAAGGCGGCGTCGCTGACGGTGACCATGTCGCTGTTCAGGCTGCTGACGACGACAAGGCTGCCGTCCGGCGAATAGCGCGCAATCTGCGCCGCTTTCGGCACGCCCTCAAGCGTCGCCGTGCGGCTGACCGCGCCCTTGGCGGTGTCGATCAGGAAAACCACCGGCGCCTCATCGCTGACCGCGACCACGGTGGCGCCGTCGTTCGAGACGGCGATGCCGGCCAGCGCCTGCGGCGTCTTGATCTGGCCGAGCAGCTTGCGGTTCGGCAGGTCGATCACCGACACCGAGGCGTCTTCCTCGTTGTCGGTATAGAGGCGCGCACCGTCGGGCGCGATGCAAAGCCGGTGCCCGTTGGTCGAGCCGCTGTCGATGGCGCCGATCATGGTGTTGGTCTTCGGATCAATCACGGCCACCACCGCGCTGTTCTCGCAGGTGATGTAGATCAGGCCGTCGGGGCCGAGGCGCACCGTATGCGGCGCGATGTACGGCGACAGGTCGATGCTCTTGGCGACCTTGCGGCCGATCAGGTCGATGACATGCAGCACATGGCCGGGGTTCGGATTGCGGCCGTGAATGCCGTCGCCGTAGATCGGCACGTAGGCAACGCCTACGTCCGGCATCACCAGCAATTCGTGCACGGTGCGCTGGAAGCCGTCGAGCACGGTTTCCGTTTCATAGGTGGCGGGATTGATGAACAGGATCTTGCCGCCGATCTTGTCGACCGCGATCATGCCGCGCACGTCACCGCTCATTGCCTCGCTCCCCGTTTTTATTTGGCTTTGCCCCAGGTGCCTTCGGCCTTGTCGAGCCGCACCGACCAGTATTCCCAGGCCCGCGCCACCGGCCCGGGCTGCAGGTTGAAATTGCCGGCCAGCGTGGTCTCCGCCGCGTTCAACGGCGAGACGTGGCCGAGACTGTGGGCCTGGATCTGCATCGCGGCGTTGCGCGCGGTGTAGATGGTTCGAAAGGCCAGTTCCTGCAGCGACCGGCCGGCGACGGTGGCGCCATGGCGGCGCATCAACACGGTCCAGTTCGGACCGAGCGCGCGCGCCAGCGAGGCGCCTTCCTCCGGTTTGCCGACGATCAGCGTGGTGTCGCCGAACGCGTCGCGCGCATCCCAGAACGGTACCTGTTCGCCCATGGTGGCGCCGAGGTGATAGACGGGCTTGAGCTCAACGCCGGATATGCAGAACGGCAGGATCGACGCGTCATGGTGATGGCACACCGCCATCACGTCCGGCCGCGCCTTGTAGATCTCGCCGTGAATGACGCGCTCGCTGTAGGGCCGGCGATCGGTCGGCGTCACGAGGTCGGAATCGACCGTGAACTCCAGAATGTCCTCGGCCTGAATCAGTTCAGGCGCGCGCGAATAGGACATCAGATAGCGGCCGGGATCGGTCGGATGCCGCATGGTGACGTGGCCGAAGGCATCGAGCACGCCTTCATTGGCGATCATGCGGTTGGCGCGCGCGACCTGCTCGCGCGCCTCGTCGAGGTTGGAGGACACCGGCGCTTCCTTGTTTGGCTGGGATTGTTCTACCGCGTTTCGTCGCGCGGCGACCAGTCCGGCGGCGCCAGTTCGAAACCACCGAAGTCGAATCCCGGCGCGACGGTGCAGCCGACCAGCGTCCAGTCGCCGAGGCTTTGCGCCGCCTGCCAGGCGTGGGCCGGCACGACGACCTGGGGAATTTCGCCGGCCGAAATATCGTTGCCGAGCCGGATGATTTGCTCGCTGGCGCCGTCGACCAGCGACAGCTTCAGCGGTGCGCCGGCGTGAAAGTGCCAGACCTCGACCGCATCGACGCGGTGCCAGTGCGAGCGCTCGCCGCGCGCCAGCAGAAACAGGATGGCGGTCGAGGCGGCGCGGCCGCCGACGGTGTGCGTATCGCGAAACGTCTCGCGGTAATGGCCGCCTTCCGGATGCGGCTTCAGGCCAAGCTGGGCGATGATGTCGGCGGCGGTGGGCGATGGCATTATTATTTCCTCCGCTCATTGCCGCGGAAGCGGGAATCCAGTTTTTGCTCTGGGTCCCCGCTTTCGCGGGGACGAGCGGTTAGGGGTCAGAACTTGTTCTTCCTCGCCCGGATTTCCGTGAACACGTCGGCCGCGGGCTTGCCGGCCATGCCGATGCCGGCGGCGACCTCCGGGATGTCGGCGCGCAGGAACGGATTTTCCTTCTTCTCGGCGCCGATGGTGACGGGAATGGTCGGCTCGCCCTTGGCGATTTGCTGCGTCACCTCGGCGGCGCGGGCTTTCAGCGCCGCATTGTCCGGCTCGATGGTCAGCGCGAACTTGATGTTCGATGCGGTGTATTCATGGCCGCAATAGACCTGCGTGTCGTCCGGCAGGTCGCGCAGCTTCTTCAGCGAGGTCCACATCTGCGCCGGCGTGCCTTCGATGACGCGGCCGCAGCCGATCGAGAACAGGGTGTCGGCGGCGAAGACGATCTTGTCGGCGTGAAACCAGTAGACGATGTGGCCGAGCGTGTGGCCCGGCGTCTCGATCACGTTCGACACCAGATTGCCGACCTTGACCTTGTCGCCCTCGCGCACGGTCTCATCGACCGCCGGAATCTTGTCGGCCTCGGCCGCCGGCGCGACCACGCGGCATTTGTATTTATCCTTCAGCGCCTGGATGCCGTCGGTGTGATCGGCGTGATGGTGCGTGACCAGGATGTCGGTGAGCTTCCAGCCGGTCGCCTTCAGTGCGGCTTCCACCGCCGCCGCCTCGGGCGCGTCGATCGCGGCCGTGGCGCCGGTCGCCGGATCATGCAGCAGCACCCCGTAATTGTCGGAAAGGCAGCGGAACAGGTGGGTTTGTGCGGGCATGGGCGATCCTTTCGTACAGCGTTTACCGTAGCATCTCACTAAGTGTCGTGCACGGAGGCGATTTGCAATGGGCTTCGTGGTAGCCTCAGTGCATGTCCATCGATGTCGTCGATCTCCGGAATTTCTATGGCCACCGGCTCGGCGTGGTGGCGCGCCGCTTTGTCGGCCGCGGCATCCGGTCGCTCTGGCCGGACACCGGCGGCGACCGCGTGGTCGGCGTCGGCTACACGACGCCGTATCTCGGGCTGTTCCGCGAAGAGGCCGAACGCTGCCTCGCTTTCATGCCCGCCGGGCAGGGCGTGATGAAATGGCCGACCGCGCGCCCCGCACTGGCGGCGCTGGTCGACGAGAACGAGCTGCCGCTCGCCGACAATGCGATCGATCGCGTCCTGCTGGTGCATGCGCTGGAAATGACCAACGATCCCGCCGCGCTGTTGCGCGAAGTATGGCGGGTGCTGGGTGCCGGCGGGCGGCTGCTGGCGGTGGTGCCGAACCGGCGCGGCGTCTGGGCGCGCATGGATACAACGCCGTTCGGCCATGGCCGGCCTTACTCGCGCAGCCAGATCAACCAGCTTTTGCGCGAGACGTGGTTCACGCCGACCGGATGGAGCGAGGCGCTCTATGTGCCGCCGGTAGAGCGCGGCTGGTTTCTGCGCTCGGCCGTGGCGTGGGAGCGCACCGGCGCGAGCCTGTCGGCGCCGTTCGCCGGGGTGCATCTGGTAGAGGCGACCAAGCAGGTCTATCGCGCCATTCCGGCGCGGCGCGAGAAGAGGCGGCGGCTGGTGCCGGCGCTCGAGCCGGTGCTGGCGCCATCGCGCCGCGAAGGATGAACGGCGTGTCCCGGGCGCGGCGCAGCGTGAGCCATATGCGCGCTGGCGCGCTATGGCACAACGGTGCGCCGCAGAACCGGGACCTTACCAAACACCGAGCCCGCTAAGGCCCCGCATCACTCCGGCTGACGCGGCTCCTCGCCGCCTTCGCTCGGCGCGGCGGTGTTGCCGAAATTGTCCGGCCGCTCCTGACGGAAATTGCCGGGACCGCGATGGCGGCGGCGGCGGTGTCCGCTGAAGCGATCCTGACGCTCACCACCCTCGGCGCCGGCCGGCGCGGCACCCTGGCCGGGCTGCGGCACCACCGGCTGCGGCTGACCGCCGCCGGTGATGAAGGCGGGCAGGCCGTTGAGCTCCGGCGCTGCGGCGTTGACCTGCGGCTGCCGGAAGTTCTGCGGCTGCTGGTGCTGACGCGGCTGCTGCTGATCGCGCGGCGGGAACGGCTGCGCATCGCGCGGCAGATAAGGTTGTGCCTGCGGTGCCGGCGGCGCGGCCGGTTGCGGCGCGTAGCTCGGCTCGTTCTGGCCCATGTAAGGCTGACCGTCATCGTCGCCATCGGAATAGGTGTCGTCGTTGCCGACGCCCTGCGGCGTGCTCTGGTTGCCCAGTTGCGGCGACGACTGGTTGTTATGGAACGGGTTCTGCTGGCGGAACTGTTCCTGCGCGGCGGCGATCAGCCGGAAATAATGCTCGGCGTGCTGATAATAATTTTCCGCCGCCACCGGATCGCCGGAGCTTTGCGAGTCGCGCGCGAGCTGGATGTATTTCTCGGCGATGTGCGAGGCGGTGCCGCGGATTTTCACATCGGGGCCGTTCGACTCGTAAACCCGGGTGAGCGGATTCTGGCTCTTGCGGTGGCCGCCATTGTTGCTCTGATTGTTGTTATTATTGTTGTTGCTGCGTCCCCGCATGCGTTTTTGACCGTTTCTCATGATGTGCCTGTCCGCAAACCTTTCGCTTTGTTAGCCGGGCGTTTCCCGCCGACGGCCCGTGAGCCACAAGTCCATATGAAGTCATGGCGCGGCCGGACCTGCCGTTGAATGTCCGCGCTATTGTTCGAGCTTTTTGCGATCTAAATCGCGCTAGCTATAGCAACCCCATGGCCGCGATCCTGTCGCAGCGTCGCCACCCTCTCGTTACGCGCACCCTCATAGCCTTGTGATGCACCCAACTGGTGAAGCATCCGACCCGTATTTTGCCGTATCTATTCTGGCGATTTCGTCTGCCGTTTGTTTGTTCGGCTCATCGTCATCGGCCATTCATTCTGGCCTTGCGCCGCCGCCTCACAGAGCGTCTCGCTCCGGGGTTCCTGGCAACGCAACCTCACAGGTCGATTCCGTGAGTGAAGCTAGTCGGTTCCGGACCATAATCCAAGCGGTTTTTTCGCCTTTCAAAGGCCCGTTAGCGGGTCCATTGCGGCGCGATCAAGGCGTCAAGGCTGCGCTCAGGGCACGGGGAATGCCGGCGAGATCGTGCCGCACCACGCCGGCCGTCAATCCCGCGATGGTAAACAGCGCACCAACCGCAGGCTCCTGACCGGCGCCCAGTTCTACGATGAGACGGCCTCCGGGCGCCAGCAGCGAGGGGGCCTGTCGCGCTATGGCGCGGTATACATTCAGCCCGTCGGCGCCGCCATCGAGCGCCAGCGGCGGATCGAAGTCGCGCACTTCCGGATCCAGCGTCGCGATGTCGGCATGCACGATGTAAGGCGGGTTCGAGACAATCAGGTCGAACGGACCGGCGATGCCATCGGCGATATCGCTGGCGACAAATTGCGCGCGCGGCGCCAGACCGTTGCGTTCGGCATTGCCGCGCGCGACCGACAGCGCCGCCTCGCTGATGTCGGTGCCGATACCGCTGGCCTTGGGCAACTCGCGCAACAGCGCCAGCAGCAGCGCGCCGGTACCGGTGCCGATGTCGAGAATGCGCAGCGGATCCTCGCGCAGGCCGCCGCGTGTGATGAAGTCGAGTGCTGCTTCGACGACGGTTTCGGTGTCCGGCCTCGGCACCAGCACGTCGGGCGTGACCTGCAGCGACAGGCTCCAGAATTCCTTTTCGCCGAGAATGCGCGACACCGGTTCGCGGCGCAGCCGGCGTGCCGCCAGCACCGAGACCGCGGCCACGTCGCGCGCATCCAGCAGACGGTCGGATTGCGAGAGCAACTGCGCGCGCGACAGCCGCAGCGCGTGACCGAGCAGCACGCGCGCGTCGGCCTCGGGCGAATCGATGCCGGCTTGCCGAAACGCTTGCGCCATCAGCCGCGTCGCTTCCGCGACCGAAGCGCCGTCCTTGAGGCCGGCGATTAAACGCATCCGGGTGTCCGATGGGCCGGCCGCACCCTCCGTTCATTCCCGCGTAAGCGGGAATCCAGGGCCATGATTGCAGCGCCGGCCATGATCCGCCCTGGGTCCCCGCTTTCGCGGGGATGAACGGAGTGCTGGGCAGCGCGCGCCATGCGCTACGCCGCGTTTTCGGCGGCGAGCAGTTCGGCCTGGTGTTCGGTCACCAGCGCATCGATCAGCTCGTCCAGGGCCTCGCCTTCCATCACCGCGTCCAGCTTGTAGAGCGTCAGATTGATGCGGTGGTCGGTGACGCGGCCTTGCGGGAAATTATAGGTGCGGATGCGCTCGGAACGGTCGCCGGAGCCGATCTGGCCCTTGCGCTCGGCGGCGCGCTCGGCGTCGAGCTTGCCGCGCTGCTGGTCGTACAGCTTGGTGCGCAGATAGCCGAGCGCCTTGGCCTTGTTCTTGTGCTGCGAACGTTCTTCCTGAACGAACACGATGATGCCGGTGGGGATGTGGGTGATGCGAATCGCCGACTCGGTCTTGTTGACGTGCTGACCGCCGGCGCCCTGCGCCCGCATGGTGTCGATCTTGAGATCTTTTTCATCGATGTGGATGTCGACATCCTCGACCTCGGGCAGCACCGCCACCGTGGCGGCCGAGGTGTGGATGCGGCCCTGCGCTTCGGTGTCGGGCACGCGCTGCACCCGGTGCACGCCGGATTCAAACTTCAGTTTGGCGAACACGCCGCGGCCGTGCACCTCGGCGACGATTTCCTTGTAGCCGCCTTTGGCGCCTTCGCTGATCGAGATGATCTCGGTCTTCCAGCCCTGTTTGGCGGCGTAACGCTCGTACATGCGGAACAGGTCGCCGGCGAATAGTGCCGCCTCGTCGCCGCCGGTGCCGGCGCGAATTTCCAGGATGGCGTCGTGATCGTCCATCGCATCTTTTGGAATCAGCGCCAGGCGGATTTGATGCTCCAGCTTTTCGGCGCGCGCCTGCAGCGCCGGCTTCTCGGCGTCCGCCATCTTGCGCATCTCGGCGTCGTTGGCCGGATCGTTCATCATGGCGTCGAGATCGGCCAGTTCGGACGTGACCGCGCGATAGGCCTTGATCGCCTCAATGACAGGTCCGAGTTCCGAAAACTCGCGCGACAGCTTGACGTAGGCGTCGGGGCTCAGGCTGGTCTGCAATTCGCCTTCCACCATCGAATGGCGATGGAGAAGAGCGTCGAGCCGGTGTTGGGGAAGTGAAATCAAGGTTTCGTTCTCATCAATGCGTTGGCGTCAACGGACGGGCGCGCCGGGTTATAGCTGCAAACCTTCGGCTGCGGCGAAGTCTTCCAGTTTGCTGCGGATGGACACGCTGCCGACCGGCTGCGCGAGATAAGGCAGGATTGCCTCCTGGCCGCGCCTGGTATCGAGGTCCAGAAGAAGCGCCTTGACCGGGCCGACCGCGGACGGCGACAGCGACAGGGCGCGGTAGCCAATGATTGCCAGCGCCAGCGCGCCGATCGGCTGCGAGGCCAGTTCGCCGCACAGCGACACCGGCTTGCCGTGCTTGCGCGCCTTGTCGGCGATCTCCTTGAGTGCGCGCAGCACCGGCGCCGACAGCGGATCGAAGCGGTCGGAAACGCGGGTATTGCCGCGGTCGGCGGCGTACAGGAACTGCATCAGGTCGTTGGAACCGACCGACAGGAAATCGACCCGCTCGAACAGTTCGTCGAGCTGGAACAGCAGCGACGGCACCTCCAGCATGGTGCCGATATGGACGCGGTCGGGCAACTGGTGGCCGTGCCGGCGCAGATGCGTCAGTTCGATCTCGACCAGCGACTTGGCCTTGTCGAACTCCTCGACCATGGCGATCATCGGGAACATCAGCCGCAATTCGCGCCCGCCGGAGGCGCGCAGCAGCGCCCGCACCTGGCTGCGCAGCAGGCCCGGGCGATCGAGGCCGAGGCGGATGGCGCGCCAGCCCAGCGCCGGGTTTTCCTCCTCGAAATTGCGCATATAGGGCAGCACCTTGTCGCCGCCGATGTCGAGGGTGCGGAAGATCACCGGCTTTTTTTCGGCGGCGTCGAGCACGCTGCGGTAAAGCGAGAGTTGTTCGCCGACGCGCGGCAGCGTCGGCGCCACCATGAACTGCAACTCGGTGCGGAACAGTCCGATGCCGGCGGCGCCCGTTTCCTCGATGTGCGGCAGGTCGATGGTCAGGCCGGCATTGATCATCAGCGCGACTTTTTCGCCGTCTTTGGTCACGCAAGGCCGCTCGCGCAGCGCGCGGTATTGCGCCTGCTTGCGGGCGCGCAATTTAACCCGCTCGCCATAGGCGACCTCGATATCCTGCGGCGGCCGCAGATGGACGTTGCCGGTGGTGCCATCGACGATCACGGCATCGCCGGGCTCGACCAGGCCGGTAGCGTTCTCGATTTCGCCGACGGTCGGGATGCCGAGCGCGCGCGCCACGATCGAGACGTGCGAGGTCGGGCCGCCTTCCTCCAGAATCAGGCCGCGCAATTTCTTGCGGTCATAGTCGAGCAGGGCAGCCGGTCCCATCGAGCGGGCCACGACAATGGCATTGTCCGGCATCTGCTCGCGGCCCGGCGCGTGGTCCTGGCCCATCAGCACCCGCATCAGCCGGTTGGCGAGGTCGTCGAGATCGTGCAGCCGGTCACGCAAGTAAGGATCGGAGGCGCGCAGCATGCGCGCGCGCGTGTCCGACTGAACCCGCTCGACGGCGGCTTCAGCGGTCAACCCGGTCGACACCGCTTCGCGGATGCGATGCAGCCAGCCCTGGTCGTAGCTGAACATGCGGTAGGCTTCGAGCACGTCGCGATGTTCGCCGCCGTCGGCGACGTCGCGGTGTTCGACCATGCGGTCGAGATCGGAGCGCAGCGTCGAGATCGCGGTGTCGAGGCGCTTGAGTTCGCGCGGCAGATCGTCGGCGATGACATTGGTAATGACCACGCGCGGTTCGTGCAGCACGACATGGCCGAGCGCGATGCCGTCCGACAGCGAGGCGCCCTGGACGTGCATGGTGTGGCGCGCGGCCGGCTCGGCGCCGGGACGGGCGAGGGCGGACAGTTCGCCGGAGGCGATCATCTCCGCCAGCACCATCGAGGTGGTCTGGAGGGCCTCTTCTTCTTCCTCGGTATAAGTTCGCCGCGCCCGGTTCTGCACCACCAGCACGCCGAGCGTATTGCCGGCGCGCAGGATCGGCACGCCGAGGAACGAGTGGTAGACTTCCTCGCCGGTTTCCGGGCGGTACGAGAACGCCGGATGGGCCTGGGCTTCCGACAGGTTGATCGGGTTGGCTTCGCTGGCGACCAGGCCGACCAGGCCTTCGTCGGCCTTCAGCACGGTCTCGTGGACGGCTTCGCGCTTGAGGCCCTCGGTGGCGTACAGCTCCAGGGTTCCGTCCACGCGCAACACGTAGACAGAGCAAACCTCCGCCACCATGTTGGCGGCGATCAGGACGACCACTTTGTCGAGGCGTTCCTGCGCGCTGACCCGCTCCGCCATGACTTCGCGGAGCCGGCGGAGCAGCACGCGCGGACCGCCTAGCGCGCCACGCATTATTGAGGTCCTTTAAGACCTGCGGCCCTCGCCGCAGCCTCGATTTCGGCCCGGTATGTACGAAGTGCGACCGCTGAAGTCCCGCCGGGCCCCCGAGTCGCCTGCCCTCAGGCTATAGCGAATGGGGCGGGCACGGGGCAAGGGACAGCCCCGGACGTTTTCGGGTTCTGCGGCCGCTTCTTATCCCTCCCCCGCAGGGGGAGGGCGGCGCCGCGCGCGAGCGCGGAGTCGGGTGCGGTTTTGCCGGGGCCAACCGCCCCACCCGGCCGCTCGCTATCGCTCGCGTCCACCCTCCCCGAAGGCGGGGAGGGATAGAAAGAGCGCCTTGGGGTGGCGGATTACGCCTGATCGAGCCCGTACAGCGTGTGCAGCGTGCGCACCGCCTGGTCGGTCTGCGGCGCGTTGATCAGGACCGAGAACTTGATCTCCGAGGTGGTGATGGCGAGGATATTGATCCTCTGCTCGGCCAGCGCCTTGAACGCGCTGGCGGCGACGCCGGCGTGGCTGCGCATGCCGATGCCGATCACCGACACCTTGGCGAGGTTGGTCGAGCCGTCGATCAGTTCGTAGCCGATCGCGCTTTTGGCCTTCTCGATCGTGACCCGGGCACGCTCGTAATCGGCCGAGGGCACCGTGAAGGTCAAATCGGTGGTGGCGCCGTCGGCCGAGACGTTCTGCACGATCATGTCGACGTTGATATTGGCGTCGGCGAGCGGGCCGAAAATGGCGGCGGCGACCCCGGGCTTGTCCTGCACGCGGCGGATCGAGATCTGCGCCTCGTCCTTGGAGAAGGCGATGCCGGTAACGGTCTGCTGTTCCATGATCTCACTTTCGTCGCATATGAGCGTCCCGGGCGGGGTCTGACGCGGGTCGATGTCTTCGGGTTTGACGAAGCTGGAGCGCACAAAGATGCGCACATTGTGCAGCATGCCGAGTTCGACCGAGCGCACCTGCATCACCTTGGCGCCGAGCGAGGCCAGCTCCAGCATTTCCTCGAAGGCGATCTTGTCGAGCCGATGTGCCTTCGGCACCACGCGCGGATCGGTGGTGTAGACGCCGTCGACGTCGGTGTAGATGTCGCAGCGCTCGGCGCCGATGGCGGCGGCGATGGCCACCGCCGAGGTGTCGGAGCCGCCACGGCCAAGCGTGGTGATCCGGCCGGTGTCGGCGTGGATGCCCTGGAAACCGGCAATGACCGCGACCTGCTTCAGTTCGTCGAAGCGCTTGATCAGTTCGGCGCCGTTGACCTCGGCGATCCGGGCGGAGGCGTGCGCATTGTCGGTGTGGATCGGCAGTTGCCAGCCCTGCCAGGAGCGGGCGTTGATGCCGATGCCCTGCAGCACCAGCGCCAGCAGGCCGGCGGTGACCTGTTCGCCGGTGGCGACGACCGCGTCATATTCGCGCGCGTCGTGCAGCGGTGCGGCGTCGCGGCACCAGGCCACCAACTGGTTGGTGACGCCCGCCATGGCGGACACCACAACGGCGACATCGTAACCGGCGTCGACCTCGCGCTTGACGTGGCGGGCCACGTTGCGAATGCGGTCGAGATCGGCGACCGAGGTACCGCCGAATTTCATGACAAGGCGAGGCATACCAGTAAACCTGAGCGTTCCGGGCGGCAAAAGGGGCGTATTCATACCGGCGGGCCCTGAGGCCCGCAACCTCGGCCGGCCCGGCCGGGCGCGGCAGGCTTAAGCCGCTTTGGCGACCGAGGGAAGCTGCCTCGGCACCTGGGACAAATCGTGCACGAAGCGGCGGTATTCCTCGCGCTGGGCCTGCGCATCGGGCAGCCGGAGCAGATAGGACGGGTGCACGGTGAACAGCACCGACGCGCCGCCGCGCGACGTGATGGTCTGGCCGCGCATCTGGGTGATCTTGATGTCCTTGCCGGTCAGCGCCCGGGCCGCGGTGCCGCCCAGCGCCACCACCAGCTTCGGCTGGAGCAGCGCCAGTTCGCGGTCCAGCCACCAGCGGCAATGATCGACCTCGTTGGCGTTCGGCTTCTGGTGAATACGCCTCTTGCCGCGCGGCGTGAATTTGAAATGTTTCACCGCGTTGGTGACATAGACGCGCGCACGGTCGATGCCGGCCTCGGCAATGGCGCGGTCGAACATCTGCCCGGCGGGCCCGACGAAGGGCCGGCCCATGAGGTCCTCCTGATCGCCCGGCTGTTCGCCGACAAACACCACGCGGGCGTCGCCGGGGCCTTCGCCGAACACCGTCTGCGTCGCGCAGGCGTATAGCGGGCAGCGCTCACAGACCTTGGCTTCCTGCTTCAGCGCTGCCAGTGTGCCGGCCTCGTGCACGACGGCCGGCGCATTCATCGGCATGGCGACCCGGCGCGGCATGGTCGGCGGCGCCTCGATCATGCGGCCGGTGCGTCTGTCGGCGTCGGCCAGCATCTGCGGGATCAATGCCGCTTCGGGAAGGTTCTTCCAGTAGCGTACCGGCATTTCCGATTTCATCATTTTCGGATTGACGCGCGCCGGGTTGAAGGTCGAGCGGTAATAGCTGCGCCACCAGTCCTCCAGCGTGTCCTCGGTTGGCGCCTGCGACTTCGGCACGCCCGGCCCGAACGATACGGCGCGCCGGTCCCATTGCAGCGTGCCGTCCGGCGTCAGGATCGACCAGCGCATGGTGGCGAAGCGCTTGACGAAAAAATCCGCCGCCGGTTTCAGGATCAGATGCTGCGGCTCGAACCACGCGATGTAGTGCGGCTCGGCCCCGTCGTCGTCGACTCTGCGGAAGCGCACGAAGGCGGTCATCTTGTGCAGGTCGCGGCGCACCGCCTTTTCCATCTGGCGCAGGCGATACACCAGCGGATCGGAAAACACCGACAGCAGCAGCCGGTCCGTCAGCAGCCGCCACAGCAGTTCATAGAGCAGCGCAAAGCGCTCCGGATCGCGGTGGCACAGCACGTTGCGCGCCAGATCGACATAGGCAGAGGGCACGGTGAACTTGGCGATCGGGGCGTCCGGCGGCGGCGCCGCGCCGAAAAGGTCGTCGCTGCCAATGCTCCAGGTGACGTCGCGCGGGCTCGCCTTGGCCGCCACCAGGGCGCGGACGTGCCCGCGGAATTCATCCAGCGAGGTGTCGTCCTGCATCGTCAGGCGATACATGAGCGCTATCCGAACAGGCTCATCTGCACCGGCTTCGGCGCAAAGCGCGCGTGCAGCGTGGCGCTGTCGACATCCTGCACCGGCCGGTGGTCCGGCGTGATGATGAAGGGCCGGGCGCGCCGCGCGCCGGTCGTCAGCCGCATGACGTCGGCGAGGCGCAGCGTGCGATGCCGCCGCGCCGCGATCATGCGGTCGACGGTGCGTGCGCCCAGCCCCGGCACCCGCAGCAGCACGTCGCGGTCGGCGGCGTTGATGTCGACTGGAAACCGCGCCCGGTTGCGCAAGGCCCAGGCGAGCTTGGGATCGATCGACAGGTCCAGCATGCCGGTGGCGTCGCCTTCGGTGATCTCGGACGCCTCGAAGCCGTAATAGCGCATCAGCCAATCGGCCTGGTACAGCCGGTGCTCGCGCGCCAGCGGCGGCGCCGCCAGCGGCAGCGACTGGCTCGAATCCGGGATCGGGCTGAACGCCGAATAATAAATCCGCCGCAGGCCGTAACTCGCATAAAGCGAGGCGCTGGTGGTCAGGATGGTGGCGTCGTTCGCCGCATCGGCGCCGACGATCATCTGCGTGCTCTGGCCGGATGGTGAAAAGCGCGGCGCCTTGTGATGGGTCTTGCGCTCGCCCTTGCTCTCGTCGATGCGCAGCCGCAGCCCGGCCATGGTGCCGCGGATGGTGCTGGTGCGCTTTTCCGGCGCGAAGGTTTTCAGGCCGGTTTCGGTCGGCAGCTCAATGTTGATCGACAGCCGGTCGGCATAGCGCCCCGCCTGCGCGATCAGGTCCTGGCTGGCTTCGGGAATGGCCTTGAGGTGGATGTAGCCGCGGAAGCCGTGCTCCTCGCGCAGCTTGCGCGCCACCTCGACCAGCATCTCCATCGTGTAGTCGGCGGAGCGGATGATGCCGGACGACAGAAACAGCCCCTCGATGTAATTGCGCTTGTAGAACTCCAGCGTCAGCGTGACGACCTCGTCGACCGTGAAGCGGGCGCGCCGCACGTTGCTGGAGCGCCGGTTGATGCAGTAGGCGCAATCGAAGATGCAGGCATTGGTCAGGAGAATTTTTAGCAGCGACACGCAACGGCCATCGGGCGTATAGGAGTGGCAAATGCCGGCGCCGGTCGTCGAACCGAGGCCTTTCTGGTCGCGCGAGTCGCGCTTCGGCGCCCCGGATGATGCGCAGGATGCGTCGTATTTGGCGGCGTCTGCGAGGATTTCGAGCTTGGACTGGATGGTCGAGGACATGCCGCCGCCTTTGCTT
>LNFM01004037.1_pt1 | contig 27699 bp, 24 predicted proteins | sample 596031 | NCBI WGS metagenome assembly LNFM01 (sample SAMN04254537, study PRJNA301005) | activated carbon metagenome | isolation source: dual media filters at the Ann Arbor, Michigan drinking water treatment plant | place: USA: Ann Arbor
CAATGCGGTCGCGACGCGCGTTGAACGCGGTAGAGGCCGGATGCGGGAGGAGAGGCGGCGGAAGCGCGCGCGACCGAGTCTGAACGACGGACATGTGATGCCTCCCGTTTTCGATACCATTTGGAGGTGGAGAACACAGCGTCGCTCCTCAACCCCCATGTCGCCAACTCACCCCCATGTGATCGGTTCCCGCACGCCATTACGCACTCGAGTGTCTCGGTGCCGAGGGCTTCGACGCGCTTGCGGGCCTCCCGCACGGTCTCCCTGCTGAAGCCTTGGAGGCCGCTAGGTCGGGATTACCACCCGGTTTCTTTTCCTTGCGCCCACGTCCGCCTTTGCCAATACCCGGCAAAATGTTGCCGGGTTCCCCCCCCCTATTCTCCGCCTCCATGTCGGCGATGATTTCCGCCCTCCGCTGGATCGCCAGCGCCTCCTGCGCCGCATCGAGCTGGTTGCGGGCGAGGTTCTCGTCGATCTCGGGTACTTGCGAGACACCTGCGTAGAGCGCGGCGAAGAAGGCCCCTGTCGCGGCCACCCGCGGCTCGCAGAGTCTCGACCCTAGCCTCGGTGCAAGGCTCGAGCGATCGGCCGCCAGTAACCCCCTGGACAACGGCGCCTTGCGGAGCCTATTCCCTGCCACCCATAAGCACGGGACCAGCCACAAACTGCGGTCAGGGCTGTGGCACGCGTGGGGGAGCAATGGAGTACGTTCTCATCGCAGGCTTGATCCTGTGGCTCTGGTACCTGTCCCGGCAAGGTCAGGCTCAGACCTTCGTTTTTAGGAACAAGGGAAACCCGATCGCTGACGTCCCCGAAGCAATTATCGAGGATATCCGGCGACGACTTTCCTCGGATGTCGTCGACTGCTCGGCCGCCTGTGAGACTAGGAGAGAAGCGACCCAGCGGGATAACCACGACCGGGCGCCCAGAGAGCGAACGGGATGACGCGGTTCGCGAGAGAAGTCGTCAGGCCGATGGCCGCGTGACATTCCAGGGATCAGGGTGTCGAGACGGTCCCAGAATATGGAGGGTAGCCGCGTGCGCCTCTTCGAGCGTCGCGGCGACGATCACGATCCTCGTCTCACCGAACGACGTATACCGATGGGTGCCATTGGCGAAACAACACCAGTAACCGAGCGGTCGCCCCTCCTGCCGAAGTACGACGCCATGTCGCTCTCCGCGGATCGCCCAGCCGCCGCGCCGCCGGACCTGTCGGCTGCCGTTGAGGGACGTTAGCAGCGCCAGCTCAGTCTCGTTGAACTTGAGAGGCGATTTCCTCCGAAACGGAATGACCTGACCCATTGATGTGGCCCGCGTTGAGAGACTGTCTCGGCCGCATAGATGTGCCTGATGCGACCTGAACGACCTCAGGCTGGAATGCTGCACATCAACCGAGGTTCCAGGTCCGGTCGCTACCCGTGCTGTCAGTCAGCGTTGGCGCGAGCATACGTCCCGTCTGTGTCGCCGAGCGACTGAACTTCCTGGGACGCATCCTGATGCACACCGAGGCCATCGACAATTTGCGAGGCGAGCCAGTCGAGTTCAGACAACTGGCGTCCGAACCGATCGACGATCTCGGCCTTGATATCGCGCCCGTTCACGTGGACGCCGCTTCGGATCTTGCAAGCGTGACGCAATATCCGCGAAAGTGTTGGATTGCGGATCATCCTTCGGCATTATTAGTAGAATCGGATTCGTCAGGGGGCTCCAGAACATGAAAATGTCTTCAATCATTGATCTCATTCACCGGGTCAATCAACGCGCGCTTGAGCAGTTCACCGAGCGCCATGGCAAAGACGTGACGCCGCGACAGGTGGCGATCCTTCGCGCGCTCGCCGGATCTCCCGGAGCCAGCCAGACGGCGATCGTGTATGCCACGGGGATCGATCGGAGCACCACTGCGGACATCGTCAAGAGGCTCCTCGATCGAGGACTGGTAAAGCGCCGCCGCTCGAGGGGCGATGCTCGCGCCTACGTGGTAACCCTGACCCCCGAGGGCGAGCAGGTATTGGCATCCGCCGAGCCGGTGATCGCCGCTGTCGAGAAGGCGCTTCTCGACGAACTTCCTAAGGAAGACCGTGACTGCTTCGTCGCATCGCTTGAGCGGCTGTCGACTGCGCAAGTGAGCCGGCTGAGTTAGCGATCCGGGCAGCCCCACGAGACCGCGCCGGATCTCCGTACGTCACCACCCGCGGGGTAGTGGGTAGCGCCGTACTGTGAGCGACCGGATCACGAGGGCTGAACATTCACAATCCGTGCCGGACTGGACCTGCCGGAGCGACACTGTCGAGTCGTGATCGGGATAGAGGCGATCGAGCCCAAAGGCGTTTGCTTGGATCGCGCATCCCGCCCTGCCGGCCTAAGGTCGGCGAAGTGCGGATACCTCCCTTGTACCTTCCGTGTTCCTTGCCTGACGACGCCGATCGCGACCGACGGGAACGGTCGCTAATCAGCGCGTGCCGGAGGGTTCACCGCACCCGACGACCTTAGCGGAACCTTTGCCACGTCGGCGGGCGAACTGCGCCCCGGAACTCGGCGCATTTCAGTACGTTTGTGGCCCATGAAAGAATCACAAACTCACTCGCCGCAGCGATCGCGAACTAAAAGGTCCCTCGCGGCCGCATCAGTTTACGTACTGGGCGCTTTCCTCGCTGTGCATCAGGCCGAGGGTCAGGTGTCGCCGCCGGCAGCAAAGCCCGGCGACCCAACCCGAACACCACCAGAGAAAATCGAGCCCACGCCAGCTCCGGGCGCGCCCGTCCCGAATGCGCCACCGGGATCGTTAAGCGATACGCTCAGCCGCCAGGAGGGCGTCATCACCCCGCCCAAAGGCGTGGATCCCGAGATGCAGAAAGCACCTCCAGCGGATGGGAAGATGCGGGTCATCCCGCCGCCGGGAAGCCCGGGGAACCCTTCCAACGTGGAACCGAAGTAAACGTCGCACGCGCGTCGGCAGGATCGGCTCCGTGTGCTCAGCGGGATCCGCCCAAGGCTGATCCGGTCTGATAACCAATCGTTCACCGAAACACACCAGCTTGGGCTCTCGCTTCAGGGGGGCCGATGAAAGTGGAAGAACCAGCAATCGAGGCAGCGCTCACGAAGCTTGCCCGCGCTTTTGAGGAACTGGCCGAGAGCCGACAGAGACTGGGGGTCGAGGTCGAACGCTCACTGTCCGTCGCGCTCGCGCAGATTAATCAGCTTGATCAAATCGTACGGGGCCAAGTCGACGCCTCAGAGACCTAATCCTCCGGTGCTATGTCAGCCGGCCATCCGCGAGGCGTGCCGACAGTGGTTTGAAGTCTTCGCCCGGATTGCCTCTGCGAAGTTTCGCAGATGACCGTTGATGGAGACATGGCTGTCCGGCGTCGACTGGCTCTATCTTTCCAGCAGCCGCACGACCATGGACGCTACGGCGCGCATCTGGATTCCTTCCCGCGTTCGCCATCCGTGGCCACTGTAGCCCCAGAAGTCCCAGCACGCTCTCGGATTGCCCGCTGCCTCTGTCGCTTGCGGGTAAAGGACGACGATCCGGTTCGAGGCTGCCCAGCGATTGTAGCCCGCGTCCCGGACGAAGTCGTCGTGGACCCGGTCGTCGCCCTGCGCATCCACATTCTGCCGACAGCCATGAAACGCCACATGCAACCGACAGTCCTGGGATTGGCAGGCGTCGGGTATGTAGATGTAACCGACGCCGCTCAGGCCAGCCGTCCGTGATGGGTGAAAGAACTTGGTCTGGTCGAAAGCGTGTAGCTTGCCCGCTGCGTGCGGATCGACAGGTTCCGGCAGAAATCCGTCGGGATAGAGGTGCCGAAGCAGCAACTCGGCAGCGTCGTACCCGCACTCGATCACGAAAGGCGGCCCGTACTCGCCACAGTCGCGCCGAACAAATCGGCTCTCGCCGGCGAAGCTCTCCACCGGGATGCCATGGTTCGCTGGCCGCTGCGTAGTCCCCGGCTCGATCACAAGCGCTTGGCCGACGACGCCGAGAAGCCGATAGAGATCGGCGAGGCTGTCGGCGACTGCTGCCGGGACCACCTTGTCGAACTTCCCGCGAAACAGCCACACTCGGTCGTTGGCGAGACCTGCCGGATCGTCGATGCTACGCGCCCGGTGGGCGGTATCGATGAGTTGTTTGGCATCTTTGGCGCGGGGAGGATGGGCACGAAGCCCCCAGAAGCGATCCCGGAGGTAATGCGTGCATGCGACCAGCGCGGCGGAGACAGGACCCAGCTTGCCGAACGGCCAGAACGGGTTGTCGATGACCTCCACACAGCCATAGGGTCCGCCAGCAAGAATGGCGGCTCCCGAAACGGTCCGCGAGAAGGCCACGTGAAACCGATGCGCGAAGAACCCGCCAGACGACAGACCCGAAACCGTCACTGACGCGCGGTCGAGCCGGAGGTTTGTTGGTAATGGTTGTGACACCGAGCGCGGCGGCGGATCGAGGATGTTGTCGTGATGCGCCTGCGACGGGCCGGCTGCGATCAGCAGGACAGCTAGAGGGATCCGAAGCAGGTGGCTCAACGCATCTCTCCTCGCGCAGGTGGCCTTCCAAAGCTTACCCCACCGCTGCATCAGCAGACAGCAGCATGGCGGTTACGACCAGCTACTTGACTTTAATCCGTTTTCGTCTTATTTGTTCCGATAATTACGCTTATCGGAATAATCGGAACAACGTCTATGACCGGCACCGAGTTGCAGATCATTCCTCCCGTCCATGGCAACATCGCTGCGGTCGCGGACCGCTTGCCGGAGGTGCACACCAACGCGAGCGATGACGATGAACTTCTTGTCGTCTGGCTCAAATCACACATGGACGGGTCGGCGCACACGGTGCGGGCCTACAGCCGGATCGGCCGACGCTTCATTCAGGGTCTATCGGCACGAGGGATCACGCTGCGCTCCGCTAAGCTCGATGACGTACAGGCGGCCCTCGAAGCGATGCGGACGACCGAGAAAGGCGCCGACGCCTCGCCGGCGACGATGCAGACCTATGTGGCTGCCGTGAAGTCGCTGCTGACCTTCGCGCACACCGTGGGGTTCACCCGCTTCAATGCAGCTCCGCTCATCAAGCTCAAGCGCGCGCCTCGCCGGCTTGCTGAGAAGCTGATCTCGGAGGTCGAGGTGCAACTCATCGTCCGGCACGCGCGCCCCGGCCGCGACCAGACCCTGCTTCGGGTCGCCTATTACGGCGCCCTCCGCGTGGCCGAGCTGGTTGGACTGACCTGGTCGCAGGTCATCCCGCGAGACAGTGGCGAGGTGCAGCTCGCGGTCCTAGGCAAGGGGGACAAAACCCGCAACGTTCTCCTCCCAGCCGCGATCGGGCGCGATCTGCTGGCTCTGCGCGAGGGGATGAGTTCGAGTGAACGCGTGTTTGCGATCAGCGAGCGGCGGGTGGCCTACATCGTAAAAGCCGCCGGCAGGCGCGCCGGCATCGAGCGGGAGGTCTCGCCGAACACGTTCCGGCACGCTCATGCCAGCCACGCGCTCGACAACGGCGCCTCGATCGCGCTCGTCTCGTCAACGCTTGGGCATGCAGATCTGAAGACGACGTCCGTCTACGCGCATGCCAAACCAGGCGACAGCTCCTCGCGCTTCCTGAAATGATCGGCCGCGATATCCGCTACTAGAATGCCACGACTGTATGCGACCCGGGCCGACGCCGTACGCCGATCGCCTTTGAACCGGGCCAGCGTCGGCACCGACGAGTCGAGGAGCACGAGGGATGGACCATCTTCAGCGCGTCGACATCACATGCTTCTAGATCGATCGGTGGTGGACGGCGGCCGAGCGGCTCGGTGAGACGGGGCTCGCGCTGCGGCTGGAGCTGAGCGACCTCGTCTGCGATCCGACTCGCCACATGTTGCAGCGTGCGGCGCGCGCTGCACGTCAGGCCGAACGGATGACCGTCGGCCTCGAACGGCAGATAGCAAATGCCGTCGCCGGGGAGATCGAGGAAGCGATTGAGGGACCCCATGCCCCCTGATCGCCAGCGCCTGACGCTGTTGGTCTTCTCGATGTTTGGCGCGTCGCCTCGGACGTAATTGGTCACGTTGACGCCTGAGAATGTCCGCAGCCTGTGGAGGTCCGGCAGTTCCGGCGTAGTCGGGTATGCTCGCAGGTGACCCAAATTCCCCGTGTGTCCCCGAAGACCTCTGCTGTGCTGGGCGAGACACGACAAGTCGCGAGCAGAGGCAAAAACACCCCGCAGTCGTCCTACAGGCCCATGCGTGTGGTGGACCGGGGCGCGGGCATGAGCACCAACGTCTCAAGATCTGTCGCTGCGTAGGTCGCGGCTGCGCCGAGCTGATCCGATGAGCGAGCGGTTTCGCTGCGCCGGCAGACGAAACGAGTATAATATTCTTGTTTTCCGTAACTAAGGCCGATTTAATAGAATGAAATTCCCATTCAAGCTATGTTCTAGCCCAATCGGCCGCGCATTCAGCGCTGAGCTGTTTGTTGGGTCAGGACCGCTCCCATGCGCTATTTCCCCCTGTTCGTGGATCTCGATGGCCAAGTGCTCGTCATTGTCGGCGACGGCGAGAAGGCCGTGCAGAAGCTGCGGCTGCTCGCCAAGTCAAGCGCAGCCATAACAGTAATCGCGCCGGTACCCTTGCCGGAACTGCGGGCGCTGGCCGATGCGCATGGCGCCACCATCATCGAAGAGGTTTTCGCCCCCCATCACCTCGACGGGACTCGTATCGTTTTTGCGGCAACCGACGATCCAGCGCTTGCGTTGGCCGTCTCTGAAGCGGCACGCGTCCGGGGCATCCAAGTCAACGTCGTCGACAACCCCTACCAGAGCTCTTTCCTGGTTCCGGCGCTTGTCGATCGCGACCCGATCGTGGTTGCCATCGGCAGCGAAGGGACGGCCCCGGTCCTCGCTCGCGATATTCGCGCGCGGATTGAGGCGCAACTGCCGGCCCGCATCGGCGCGGTCGCTCGGGGCGCAGCGGAACTGAGGTCGAAAGTCAAGCACACGGTCGAGGATGCCACCCTGCGCAAGCGCTTTTGGGAGCGGCTTCTGCGAGGGCCCTGGCGTGACCGCGTACTCGCCAGTGATGGCCTAGGGGCCACGCAGCAGATTGAGCGTGAGTTGGCAGATGTCGCGAGCCTCGCCACGCAAAAAGGGCACGTATCCCTTGTAGGGGCCGGTCCTGGCGATCCAGACCTACTCACCCTTCGCGCACAGCAGCGCCTGCAGGAAGCCGACGTCATTGTCTTCGACGGTCTCGTATCCGATGGCATTCTTGAGCACGCCCGACGTGATGCCCGGCGCATCAGGGCCGGCAAAGAAGGCTATGGCACGGCCACCGACCAGGGCGAGATCAACCGCATTCTCATTCGGGAAGCAGCCAAGGGGCACAAGGTCGTTCGGCTCAAGGGCGGCGATCCCTTCGTGTTCGGGCGCGCGGCCGAGGAAATGGCAGCCGTACGAGCCGCCGGCATCCCGGTCGAGGTGGTACCGGGCATCACGGCCGCTCATGCCTGCGCCGCCAGCATCGGCATGCCGCTCACGCTGCGGGAAAAAGTTCGCCAGTTCTCCATCGTGACGGGAGCAACCGCATCCGGGGTGCCCGACCTCGATTGGCAGGGTTTGGCTCGACCCGGGCACGCCTTCGCGATCTACATGGGACGGCGGACCGCGCCTGCCATCGTTTCGCGGCTCCTTGACGCCAACGCGGATCCCGACCTTCCGGTCGTCGTCGTCGAGAACGGCACGCGATCAAACGAGCGCGTCTTGCGCACGACACTCGCCGCCCTCCCCGAGGCGCTGACCGCCTGCCGGATCGCAGGACCAACCATCGTCTTCGTCGGCCTTGATTGGGAGGCAGCGCACCTTTCGGCGCCAACCCGTGTCGAGACCTATGACATTGATGAAGCCCTCGCAACCGACGGCGGCCCCTGGCGCACGCACGACCGCCCAATGACGCCGGAGGAAATCGCCCTGATGACCCACTGGGTGGCCGGCTGACGACCAACGACCGCGCGACCGCAACGACTTCCCGGAGACCGTGATGTCCCAGCACGCCTTGATTCCGAATAACGCACCATTCTCGTTGAGTGAAATTACTACGCTGAATTCTGTCGTTGGACGCTCGAGCCCCGAGCAGCGCGCCTGGCTCTCCGGTTTTCTCGCGGGCATCTCGGCCGCCACCACCCACCCCCAACCGATACCGGTGGCTCCGCCTCGCCAGCGTGTACCGCTGACCATCCTCTATGCCAGTGAATCCGGCAATTCCGAAGGGCTCGCATTCGCAGCAAAGAAGGCTGCTTCAAAGCAGGGGTTCGATGCGCGCGTGGTCGACATGGCGGACGCCGATCCGACAACGCTCGCCAAGTCGCGCCACCTGCTCGTCTATGCGGCAACCTGGGGCGAAGGAGACCCGCCGCAACGCGCCGCCGATTTCTACGCGAGCCTGATGGGGCCGGATGCGCCTCGGCTCGATGGCCTGCGTTTTGCCGTCCTGGCACTCGGCGACAGCGCCTATGTCAACTTCTGCGAAACCGGCCGGCGGATCGACGAGCGGTTGGCCGAGCTTGGCGGGGAGCGTGCCGCCAGTCGCATCGACCTCGATCTCGACTTCGCCAAGGCTGCTGCCGCCTGGACCTCGGCAACTCTCGTCGACTTGAAGCCCGCTGACGAGGCCCTGGCGTCGGATGCAAAGGTCGTCCATGTCGATTTTCATCAGACCCACGCCGCCGACGCCGAAGTGGAGCCGGTTTTCACGCCCGAGATACCGCTCCATGCCGAGATCTCAAGCCTGGTCAATCTGAGTGGCACGGGCTCGAGCCGTGAGACCTGGCATGTCGAACTGTCGACCGAGGTCCCGGGCTTTACCTATCAACCCGGCGATGCCATCGGCGTCGTGCCCGAGAACGATCCGGAGCTGGTCGCGGCGCTGATGGATGCGGCGGGATTGAAATCCGAGCCCGCTCTCGTCGAGCATCTCACGTCGGCAGCAGACATCACGACGCTGTCGCGCGGCATCGCCGAGAAGTATGCCCGCGTCACGGACCGCAACGATGTCGCCGAGCTTGCCGCCGATCCGGCTCAGTTCCAGGCCTTTGCCGCGGACCGCCAGATCGTTGATCTCTTCACGAGCTTCCCCGAGAAGCTCGACGTCCAGCAGCTCAAGGACCTGCTCCGGCCCCTGCCGCCACGCCTCTACTCCGTGGCTTCTAGCCAGAGCGCGCATGACGGCGAAACGCATCTCCTGGTCGGTGCGGTTCGCTGGCAGTCCCACGGGCGCAATCGTCGCGGCGTGGCGTCGACGTTCCTGGCCGACCGCCGCAAGGCCGGCGATACGCTCAAGGTCTACGTGAAGTCGAACCGCCATTTCCGACTACCCGACGATGGGCACAAGCCGGTCATCATGATTGGCGCCGGAACCGGCATCGCGCCCTATCGCAGCTTTGTCGCCGAGCGCGAGGCACGCGGCGCCAAGGGCAAAAGCTGGCTCGTCTTCGGCGAGCGCCAATTCACGCATGACTTCCTCTATCAGCTCGAATGGCAGGAGCACCTGGAAAGCGGCGCCCTGTCGCGCATCGACGTCGCCTTCTCGCGCGACCAGCCGAAAAAGATCTACGTCCAGCACCGTCTCTGGCAGCATCGCGACGAGCTTCGCCGCTGGATCGGAGACGGCGCCCACCTCTACGTGTGCGGCGACGAGAAGGGCATGGCACGCGATGTCGACGAAACGCTGGTGCGCATCCTTGCAGAGACGAAGGGCGGCGATCCCGACGCCGGTCGCTCTGAGTTGAAGGCTCTCGCCAAGGCCGGCCGCTATCAGCGCGACGTCTATTGATGCCACAGGACAAAATGCCCATGACCGATAAGCGTTCGCGCAACGAGCAAATCAAGGACGCGAGCCGGCAGCTCCGCGGCACCATTGCCGAGGGCCTGGCCGTGCAGGTGACCGGTGCCATCTCCGAGGACGACCAGCAGCTCGTCAAGTTCCACGGCACCTATCTGCAGGACGATCGCGATCTCCGAGGTGAGCGGGCAAAAAAGAAGCTGGAGAAGGCCTTCTCCTTTATGCTTCGCGTGCGCATCCCAGGCGGCGTGGTGACCCCGGCGCAATGGCTGGCGCTGGACCGCATCGCCGGCGACTACGCCAACGGCACGCTGCGGTTGACCACGCGGCAGACCTTCCAGTTCCACGGCGTCATCAAGTCGAACATGCGAGCCACGATGCAGGCCATCGACGCCGCTCTGCTGGACACGCTGGCGGCCTGCGGCGACGTCAATCGCAATGTGCTCGCGACTTCCAACCCGCATCTGTCGCCGGCGCATGCCGAATCGCTTGATCTGGCACGGGAGCTGAGCACGCATCTCCTGCCTGAGACCGGCGCCTATCATGAGATCTGGCTCGACGGCGAGAAGGTCACAGACACAAGCGCAGCGGCCACAACCGACGAGGAGCCGATCTACGGCAAGCATTATCTGCCGCGGAAGTTCAAGACAGTGGTCGCCGTCCCGCCCGACAACGACGTGGACATCTTTGCGCAGGACCTGGGCTTCATCGCAATTCTCGAGAACGGCAAGGTCATCGGCTGGAATGTCACCGTGGGTGGCGGGATGGGCATGACCCATGGTGAGCCTGACACGTTCCCACGCACCGCCGACGTGCTGGGCTTCTGCATGTCACACCAAGCCGTCGATGTGGCTGAGAAGATCCTCACAGTGCAGCGCGACTGGGGCAACCGCGAGAATCGCAAGCGCGCCCGCCTCAAGTACACCATCGAGGATCGCGGTCTCGACGCCTTTCGCACCGAGGTGGAAAAGCGTCTCGGCTTTACCTTGGCAGCGCCCCGCCCCTACAGTTTCGAGCGGACCGGCGATCGCCTCGGCTGGTACAAGAGCTCGAATGGCCGTTGGCACCTGGGGCTCTTCGTCGAGAACGGCCGTATCGCCGACCGGCCGGGCCACGCGCTTCGCACAGCACTTCGCGAAATTTCCGAGATGCACAAGGGCGAGATGATCTGCACCGCCAATCAGAACGTCATCATCACCGGCGCAACGCCGGCGGCGAAGAACAAGATCGACGCCATCCTGCTGGGCCATGGCGTGTCTGTCGCAACGTCATCGGGTCTCAGGCGCAACAGCATGGCCTGCGTAGCACTGCCGACGTGTGGACTGGCACTTGCCGAAAGCGAGCGCTATCTGCCGGCGCTAGTCACGCGGCTTGAAAGGCTGCTTACTGAAAACGGTCTCACCGACGACGACATCGTCATCCGCATGACCGGCTGCCCGAACGGTTGCGCCCGGCCTTATCTCGCCGAGATCGGCCTCGTCGGCAAAGGCCCCGAGACCTACAATCTTTATCTCGGCGCCGCCTTCGATGGTTCGCGTCTGTCGAAGCTCTACGCCGAGGACGTGCGCGAGGAGGCGATCGTCGCTCTGCTGGGGCCGTTCTTTGCGCGCTATGCCAGCGAACGTCAGCCGGGCGAGAGTTTCGGCAATTTCATCATTCGCATCGGCGCCGTGGCTCCAACCCACCACGGTCGCGACTTCCACCGCGACGTCCATCTGGCAAGCGCGCAGTAAGAATTGTTGCTTGCAAATCACCAGCCGACTGATCTCTTCGGGCGACTTCGACCGCTTCTGGCCCCAAGGAGAATCGGCGCCGACGGTCGGTCCCGAACCTATCGCGTCGGCGTTAGTGATCCGTGCCACGATCGGCAGGTTCCGAGTGGTCAGCGTGAGAGATGCACCCATGCGGCCAAGCGGGCACCTGACCCGGAGCTTCCGTTTAGCCTCTGCTAACTTTGCATCCGTCGTTCGGTCGAGATGCGGAGATTGCCGACATTGACCGAGTGCGCAGCCAAGCTCTTTCGTGTGTTCAGCATCACGGCAGAAGAACCCCCGAGAGCGGAAACTGGGTGTTCGACGTCATGGGCCAAGGCACGAAGGACTCGGGCGCTCGTCGGTCGGTCTGGGAGGGTCACCGGACTCGACCACGCAGCCATGAGCGCTTTAGATCCTTCAGCTGTCCGACGTCGGCTTTCTCCGCGACGCGTCGATCCGGCTGTGCGCCGAGGACATCCTCTAGCGTCTGTGGGCCGGTCGCGACATAGTTGGCGCACGACGAAGGTGAGCCCGACAGTTCCTTCTCCTGGAGGCATCGGCTACCGCGGAGATTAAAACCATGACAACCACGATCTTTCAGACCCTCTCCCTGCTGACGGCTCTCGCAGCTTCAGCGCTCTTTACTATCGGCGCGGCGGTTTCAGCCGAAATCAAGATTATCGCGCCCAACGCCGTCAAAGAGGCGGTCGTCGCCATCGGCGCCCGCTATTCCAAGGACACAGGCACCACGGTCAGCTTCACCTGGACCGGGTCGGGGGCGATCGCAATGCGCGTCGGCGAGGGGGAGGTTTACGACGTCGTGCTGACCACGAGTGCTGGCATCGATCGACTGGCAGGCGCCGGCAAACTCGATGCGACGAGCAAGGCCAATTTTTCGCGTTCCGCGATCGCAGCCGCCATTCGCTCGGGGCTGCCCCGTCCTGATGTTTCGACCGTCGTCGGCCTGAAACAGGCGCTTCTCGACGCCAAGTCGATTGCGATCTCGTCGGGCGCGAGCGGTCGCTATCTGGAGCAGCTATTCCAGAAACTGGGGGTCAGCGAGCAGATCAAGCCGAAGATCAAGCAGCCGCCGTCCGGCGCCCAGATCGGCGAAATGCTGGCTCGGGGCGAGGCCGATCTCGGCTTCCAGCAGGTCACGGAACTGATCCAAGCCAAAGGTTTCGAGTATCTCGGAACGCTGCCCGCCGACGTTCAGAACTACACCGTCTGGTCGGCTGCCGTTCATGCTAAGGCGGACAACGCGAAGGCCGCAGCCGCACTCGTGAAGGCTCTTGCAGCACCGACCGCCGCCCCGGAACTCCGGAAGACCGGACTGGAGCCGGTTTCGGAGTGACCTAAGGCTTTCAGGAGCTGGCGCGGCTTGCCACGAAGGCAGAAAGCGAGCCGGCCAGGGTGGCGGCCATCCGCGAGCTTCTGGATCGCGCGTATAGGCGGCCGACTGCGGCGCTGGGCGGGCCTGACGGTGGGCCGATCAGGATCACGTGGGGTGGCTTCGAAGAGGTGCTCCGAGATCGGCTGAAAGTGGCCAAAGGCGAGTAGCTTCTCGAGAGGCCGGTAGCGTCTTAGTTTGAACTATGTTGCTCGCTACCCTCGGTAGTCGTCTTTAGCTTGATCTCTTGGATGCTTGGCGACAAGCGAGGCGAACGAATGAATTACTCCCACCACTGTATACTCAGTCTCGATGTCGGCGAGGAACCGCCTACTTCCCGCCGTCCCAGTGGGCGCACGTACCTCTGTATTACAACTGACGGGGTGATCGACCCTGCATCCGCCCTCGGTCGAGATGTCAGACATGCAGCCATCTACGATTGGTTGCTTGTCATGCGACGCAGGAAGGAGTTTGACATTCGTTTCGTGGCTGGGGAGCGAACCCCAACGGCATAGCCACTCCCTAACTGATGGCTGGGTTCTCGATCGCGAGATAGCCCGACTGCTCACCGCAGCAGGTGCACCGCAGCCGCCGCTCGATGGCCGGATGCTGAGCAGAGATCGCAAGCCCCTGGCGCTGGGCGAGTTCCTCTGGAGCCATTGTGCTGCCGGAGTGTCAGCACTGCCGGCACGTAGGTGTGAGGCGAAAGCCGTTGGCCGCGTGATCGGCCAGCGTCGCGTGGCGATCGTTCATCTTGCATCTCAGCGGCTCGACAGGTTCACGTTTGGGAAAGCTTGGCGACGGTATCTCGCGGCATTGTCGGATAGAGTGAACTATCGTGCACGTTGCCGAGTAAGCCAACGCGGAGTCCCCTGTGGTACCCGATCTTGCGGTCGCTATGCTCACCAATGTCCCCTTGCGGGAAGCAGGCGCAATCGTAGCAATTGCGCGGGACGGTGGCGTCATAATCTATTGGCGCGGACTTGAGCTTGGGCGTTGGCGAGATCGAGACGGTCGCCTCGAGTTCTGGACCGATCGGAGCAGCCAGCCCGAGGTTGAGGTGCCAACTGTACTGGCCGCCGTGCTCTACACGGCCGCAACCATCGATGGCGAACGCGCCAAGCGGGTCCAAAAGGTGAAGGCCGCTGGTTGACCCCTTGGGTGCTGGATGCAACAGGGTGCATGTCCAGCTTCAAGTTCGTCATTCCCGCGATCCCTCAGGCGCGGCCGGCGTTGCCCGTCGGCGACCGTTGGATTCACGAGCCGAAACTCGACGGTTGGCGGCTCCAAGCACATAAGTTTGGGTCCCGGGTGGTCCTGTTCACCAGATCCGGGATCGATTGCAGTTTGCGGTTCCCGACCGTAGTCGGAGCCGTTGCCAGCTTGCCCGCAGCGTCAGCGGTGCTGGATGGAGAACTGGTCGTGGTCGGCCCGGATGGGCTGCCTGATTTTCGCGCCATGCACCGGGGACAAGCGGGCGGACTTCAGTTCTTCGCCTCGATCTCCTGCACCTTGACGGGACCGACTGCCGCGAAGAGCCGGCCGGCAATCGCCGCGTACTTCTCGAGGCGCAACTCAAGCTCTATGGCCGCCCTTTGGTCCGCCTCGTGGAGGCCTTCGCCGACGGTCCGAAGCTGCTCAACTCATGCGAGGCAATGGGCTTGGAGGGGGTGGTCTCGAAGCGCCACGACGCCCCATATCGATCGGGCACCCGCTGCGGGTGGGTCAAGGTCAAAAAAACGCAGCGCCATGCCATTGTTGACTCTAACAGCCTGCGCGCCTCGACCTATAAGCGCGGTCGATCACATCGGGAATTGCAGCGCGGCACGCCGTGGCGAACATTGTAGCGCGGGCAAGTCGATGATGGCGGCGATTCGAAGCTGAGGGCTCATTCGCCATGCTGTCATAATCCCTTAAGAACTAGTGAGAATCCCGAGATAAGCAGGAAGCCGCCGACAATTTGATTAAACTGACCTGTGCTCAAACGCTCGAACAGCCGCATGCCTATGTAGGCCCCGAGGACTGCGGGGACGGCGAAGTGCAGTATCTCGAGGCGAAATGCGGGCCCTGGGTTGGCAATCGCCAAAGCGGCAAACGTCAGAAGTTGCATGCCCAGGATGAAGGGTTGATAGACGGCGCGCTGTCGCTGCTTATCCCACCCCTGCGCCCCGCACCAGATGGTCACGAACGCTCCTGGGAAAGCCGCAGTCGCCCCAGTGATCCCACCGAGTGCACCCGCCAGGAAGCGGCCGGCGGCGCTATCCCGGCTGACACGCAGCGGTGGCCGCGTCAGCATGAAAGTGGCGTACAAGATCAGAAAGACCCCGAGCGACACTAGGTAGATTGCGATTGGCGTGTGGAGAAAAAGATAGATGCCGGGCAGAATTGTTGTGATGCCGCCGGCAAAGTAGGTCGCAAGCGACTTGGGCTCGATGGCCCGCCGCATTTTCCACACACAGTACGTCTGCAGCGCAATTGACGCGACGAGGATCACTTGCAGGGCGTGGATCTTATCGGCAGCGACGTGAAACAGCATTGCGCCGCCGATGGCCGCGAAGGCAAATCCCGCGATGCTGGAAACGACAGCACCGACTAGCACAATGACCCAGACCGTAAGGTCCGTGTGCGACATGCCGCTGCTCCAATAGTAGAGCAATGACCCGGCGATACAGCAGCCGATCGTCGCGGCCTCAACCAGCGCGAGTAGTATTTTCCAGGCGCCGGAGCCGCTCGACGCGAGGAAGAGTGTCGGTGGGGTCTTTTCAGTCGCCGTGGGCATAGGCTTGCCCGTCGCTTGTGCTTTGGGGTACACGTGTGATCACCCAGGTAAGAGCATCTGCGACTACCAGCTTGCGTCATCGCGCGTGTTCGGGCTTGAAGACGACTTGAAATTTGGATGAAATCATTGATGGCTTGATGCGGATGTTCTTGAGGTGGAACCAATGCTTCAGCTATATCTTATTGGTCGATCGCGGTTCAGGGCTGACCTTGGCGAGCTGACGGATGGCAGCGGCCACACGATCGAGTTGCGCCCGAAGACGGGGGCCGTCCTAACGCATCTTGCATCGAGCGCGGACCGCGTTGTCACCCGCGATGAGTTACTCGAAGCGATCTGGCCTGGGGTTCACGTCACTGAGAACAGCCTGTCCCAGTGTATTGCCGAGGTTCGTCGGGCCTTGGGGCAGGACAAAGCCGCTTTGCGGACGCTTCCAGGTCGCGGATACGTGCTTGATGCTACGGCAGCGATGCCTGTTTTTACGGCTGCGCCCATTCGCTCGCCCATCCCCATGTTAGCTGCACTACCCTTCTCGGTGGGTGCGCCAGACGATAAGCTCGAAAGCTTTGCCCATATTCTGCATGATTGTCTCGTTGGCGCGCTGTGCGCTTTGCGCGAGCCGATGGTCATCTCAGCGAATTCGACGCGCAAGTTCGACGCTTCCGCCGACAATGGCCCAAGTTTCGGCCAGCGTCTGGGAGCGCAGTACGTCGTTACAGGTCGCCTGCACCGCGTCGGAAAGCGCATCCACCTGTCGATTGAGTTGGTCGGAACTGCGGGGGACACCGTGCTCTGGCAGCATGGTTGCGACCTGAGCGACAAGTCGCTTTTCCAAGTGCCTTACGACTTGGCGTCGATCATTGCTAACACCATTGTGCCGCACATCAAGGCTACCGAACTCCGCGAGGCCCGTCGGCGCCGACACGACGCGAGCGCCTATCAATTAGTTTTGGACGCGCAGAGTTTGATGTACCCTCTGGAGCCCACCGGATTTCAGATGGCGAAGCAGTTATTGGAAAAGGCAGCGACCCTCGATCCGGGCTTCGCCATGCCGCATGCTGTTCTAGGTAACTGGTACAGTTTATCTATTGGACAAAGTTGGTCGAATGACAAAGTTGGCGATATGCGAGCGTTGGAGAAAGAGTTGCGACTCGCATTGCAGCTAGATCCTGGCAACTCCCGGGCTTTAGCGCTGCTAGGCCACAGCCACTCTATTTTACTTCGACAGTATGACATTGGCCTTGAGCTCTTGGACCGCTCACTCGAGTCCGCCCCCAATGATGCAGAAACGTGCATGTGGGCTAGCCCTACATTGGCCTATGTCGGACGCACTGAAGACGCGGTTCGTAACGCCGAACGGGCAATCCAACTATCTCCGGCCGACCCTTTAATGTTCCGCTACCAGCATTTCCTTTCGATCGCGCATTACTGCAGAGGCGACTATCAGCGAGCTGCATATAGCGGGCTCCGGTCGCTCCGGCTCAACAGTGAGTACACTTCCAATTTACTCGGTACGACGGCCGCCCTCGGTGCACTCGGAAGGGTCGAGGATGCGCGGCCGATTGCCAACCGATTGATGCGCTTGCTGCCTAAATATCGAGCCTCCGAAAGTACTTTCGCTGTTGCTGACCGGGAGATGCTGAAGCGATATATTGGCCATCTAGTCGCTGCAGGAGTACCTCGGTAAGAACTCACGCGCTCACGCGCATCCGGTGGGGTCAGACAAAGCGGGGACAGTCGGTCATGTGCTGCTATCACCTCACGGGTGTAAGCGACCGCTGCGCCTCTGGTGGATTGCCTGCCCTGATTCTCATCGATATGTAACTTCCGACCGCGAGCGGCTAAGCGGCTCCATATCCGCTGAGGGTCTCCTGCCGCCGAACTCGGTCCTTAGGGTACGGCAAGACCACATCCAACAAGAGACATGATCACCGGCTAGCGGGCCGCGGTCAACGCCGGATTGCCCGACAGCTGCTTGTGTATAGGTGCGCCGGTTAGACACCCCTGGCCATGGTCCATAGGGCATGTCGGTAGCTGGCCCTGACCGCCGATTGCGGACCGCGTCGGGCACGGTCGGTACCGAACCTATCGCGTCGAGGTTCGTCAAGTGCTCCTTGACCGGTCTCTTTTGGGTGTGGAGGATGAAGGACGCATGCCACCGACACCAGCTCGGAGGAATCTGACGAGCGAGGGGCCTGAAGCGACGGTGTTCGATCACATGCAGTCAGAGAAGGGACGCACATGGCCTTCGAACTCGGCATGTTCGAGGAGTTCTGGCGGCGCAAGGGCCAGACCGAGGATGGCGCCTTCCGCGATGCTTTTGCCCAGGTCGAGCAGGGAGAGCGATACGGTCTCGATGTCTGTTGGCTGGCGGAGCTGCACGTCAACCCCGGACGGTCGGTGCTGGCCTCACCGTTGAATGTAGCCAGCGCCATCGCGGCGCGCACAAAGCGCATGAAGATCGGCATCGCCGTACAGGTGTTGCCGCTCTGCCATCCGCTGCGGCTCGCCGAGGAGATCGCAACGGTCGATCATGTCAGCGGTGGCCGGCTGATCTTCGGCGTCGGCCGATCCGGTTTTGCCCGCACTTACGACGCTTATGGCATTCCCTATTCCGAGAGCCGCGAGCGCTTCGCCGAGGTGCTGGAGATCGTCCTGAAGGCATTCACCAACGAGCGGTTCTCGCACGAGGGCAAGTACCATTCATTCCGTGACGTGCCGCTGGTGCCGAAGCCGGTGCAGAAGCCCTACCCCGAGATCCGGGTGGCCGCGACCAGCTACGACACCTATCCGGTGATCGCGGCCGAGGGCTACCCGATCCTGATCGCCGTGCGCCAGGGCAAGATCGAGGAACTGGGGCCGCACATCGCGATCTATCGCAAGGCGTTCCACGACAAGGGGCATCCGGGTGGGTCGAAACTCTATCTGCGCGTGCCGGTCTACGTCGGCGAGACGCCAGAGGCGGCCCGGCGGGAGCCTGAGGCGTCGATCATGCCGTTCTATCGAGAGCTCGGCGCGCAGATAGCCAAGACGGCAGTGCTGGAAGGTGTCACGGCGGGCGAAAACCGGGCCGAGCGAGCCCAAGCCCTACTAAATGTCACCTACGAAGAGACGTTGACGCAGAAGGTAATCGTCGGCTCGCCCGTCGAGGTCGCAGCGCGTATCAACGAGCTGAAGGAGACGCTCGGCATCGACGGCATCCTGGCCGAGATGAACTGCGGCGGACTGATCCCGCATGATCGGGTGATGAACTCGATCCGGCTGCTGTGCGAGGTGGTGGGGCCAAAGGTGCGGTGACGCTGGCCATCGTCGATAGCCAGAGCGTCAAAGGCGCTGAAAAAGCGAGGGGCGTTTCGATTCTTGCGAGTAGCCGGGAAGATGTGTGGCTACTGAGCAACCCCACCATGGATCATCCTCATTAGCCACTTCCGGAAGTGGCCCTCATCGACGTTGCGCTGCACCGTAGCACGATGGACGGTATCAGGCCCATCGCGTCGGCGCGCTGCCATAGCGGTTCGAACCGTCGCGAGTGGAGGCATTCCGGACGCTGACTGAACACCGCTTAAGCCGGCACTTAGCCCGATTCGGACGAGGCTTGCATTGTTCTCTCGACGTCCGCAGCCGGTAGAAGCTTCTAGGCTGTCCAATGCTTGGATGGTGCCTACAGAGGATACTTCTCGGCGATGGCCAAAGCGTCCGCACGAGATCGGGTGACATCGAGAAACCGGACCGTGCTCTCCAACTTCTGATGGCCGAGGAGAACGCGGACCGCATCAATGTCGCCGGTCTTGTTGAAGATGTAGATGGCTTTCGTCCGGCGTAATGACTCGCAACCGTACGGCGCAGGGTCCAGTCCCCCGGCCTCGCACCACTCCTTGAGCAGGCGCGTCATCTGTCGAGCCGTCAGGCCAATGTCGGTCCTTCCAGGAAATATCGGATCGTCGGGCTTCCGATCGGCGACCTCCAGCCACGCTTGTAAGGCTTCCATTGTCGCTGGCGTCAATATGCACTCCCGCACCGAGTCCGAAGCAGTAGGAATGCTGACTGTGCGCCGAATTCGACCGTTGCGCTGCCGCACGTGACGCACCCTAAGCGCTAGCACATCCGGGACTGATGCCATCGCGTCGATTGCCAAGTTGAACAGCGCCAAGTCCCTCAAGCTCGACCGACCGCCGCGCCGCTGAATCCCGGTGCGCAACCGTTGCACATCAGCGGGCGAGAACGCCTTCTTCTGTCCGACCGAGACCCCCTTGTTCCACGGCGCAGGCCTTCTAGCGCGGACGCCCTTGCGATAATCGGTAGGCGCCTTGCCTGGATCGCGTTTAGCCATTGTTGCCTGCCAAGCTCCGCGTTCTTGTGTCTCGGTTGACTTTGCTCAAGTCCATCCTCCTCAGCATCAGCTTCAGTCGACAGTGATTGTGTTGCACGCTTCTCGCTCCGCAAAGAAAAGCGGCGGAGCATCAATGGCAGCTCTTTCGCGGTAAACCTTCCCTCTGTCAACGCCGGCTCCTCGACGGCCTATCCAATGACACCGAGCCGAGGATCATCTGCGGGGTAGAGCTACAATTCATAAGGCAACCACGGTGCAGTGCCATGTCGGATCCAGAGCGTCCCGGCCCTCGATCATGCTTCATCTCCCATAGCTACGGTGATCAGACAGCCTTGACGGCGTGCCTCAAACGCCGCTTTCCGAACGGCTGGCAGCCCTACGTCTTCCCGCCCCTCGAAACGCCCGAGCAGGCGATAAGCGAGCATCTGATCGATGCCCTCACGGCATGCAAAGGCTTGGCTTATCTAAGCACGCCGACGTCACTCGCCTCCTTCTGGGTCGGTTTCGAGCGCAACATGGCGGCACGGCTAGGCAAGCGGGTCTATGCCTTCCATCCACGGCGACCGGTTCTGGCATTCACCCGCGATCGCCGAGAGGCGGCCGATCCGATCGTCTCCGTGTTGTTCAACACTGTAGTGCGCGAAGACGCACAGAGCATCGGCGAGATCCGCGATCGCATCTGGGACCGCTACCGGTTCGAGATCCGCGGTGACCAATGGACCCGACTTGATAACGAAGCGCGGCAGATGATCGATACCGAGACGGGCCGTGCTCAGAAGCTGTCGGTCGGCGGCGTGATTTTGCTGTTTCTTTCGACCGCTTCGGTCTGCAACAGATTTCACGACTATCTCGACCCATTCGCTTATCGCCGGGCGAGCAAGGACATGGAGACGCCGGTCGGTGCAACGGCGGCGATCTTCGCCACGCTGCCGCCGGAGCGCACATTGGTGTTGTGGCTCGATCCTCCAGACCGGGAGCGCATCGAGGCGACGCTTGCCGTTATGCCGCCGGAGACATGGTCAGCCTATGTCCGCCTCGTGCGCGCCTCGCTCGAGGACCCCCACCGCCTCGTGGTACGCAACAAAGGTGGCGATCTCAACCTCTACGATCTCGATACGATGCTGGCGCGGGCCACGTGGGCCGCGATCAAGGTCGATCGGCGCCTTGCGCGCAGCTACCTGCAGGCCCTCGCGAGCAAGCCCAAAATCTACGGCTAGCCGAGCGCACTGCCGGCAACGATGTCGGCGCGGTGGTGGCACATCCGCCACCAGGTCGGGGTCAATCGCGCAGCACGCCAGGAATCTTGCCGGCCACGTCAGCAAAGCCCCTCCATAGCCGAAGCAAATTCCAACGTTGTCCGCCCCGTTCAATGAGTCCGGACTTGGCCCTCACTCACCGGTCGTGCACAGATCGATCGCTGACGCGACCGGGGTCGAAGCTGCCTATCGAGGGACAAAGTGCGACTGACGGACGGTCCCGAGGGAGGACCCTCCGTTCCACGCATCGTCTGTTAGCGTCGATTCTGACCCCAAGGTGACATTGGCGCGGTGGTCGAAGCGGACGATTTCTGGTCCGCTCAAGTGGGCGCATGCGGACATCCAGCGTAGGCGCTCAGGCAAGATGATCCCAGGCGGGTCGCTCGCCGAACCGCGCGGCCAGGAAATCGATCAGCAGGCGGGTCTTGGCCGCGAGGTAGCCGTTCGGCGCATAGAGCGCGAACAAGCCGAGCTCCGTCGGCGGGTAATCCGGCAGCACGACCACCAGCCGGCCAGCCTTGATGTCCGGACCGACCAGAAAGGTCGGTAGCTTGGTGATGCCTTGCCCGGCGAGCGCGGCGGCGCGCAGGACGTCGCCGTTGTTCGAGCACATGACAGAGTTGATGGCGACGCCGATCGTCTGTCCGGCTTGAGTGAGTTGCCAACGCTGCAGTGTCGTCGTGTGTCCGTAGTTCAGGCATCGATGCTGCGCGAGATCGTCCGGCGTCCTCGGCGCGCCTCGTCCTCCCACGTACCCGGGCGCCGCCACCAGCACACGGCGAGCTGGCGCGAGGCGACGCGCGATCAGGCTCGAGTCCGCGAGGATGCCGATCCGGATCGTGACATCGACGCCCTCCTCGATCGGATCGATGAAGCGGTCGTTCAGCGTCAGCTCGATCTTGAGATCGGGATATTGGGCCATGAACGCCGCGATCAGCGGCCCGAGGTGCAGCACGCCGAACGAGACCGGCGCGTTGAGCTTGAGGACGCCCTTCGGCTCGTCGTGCAGCCGGGAGACCTGCATCTCGGTCTCCTCGACGCGCGCCAAGACGTCGACGCAGCTCTCGTAGTAGGCGAGCCCGGCCTCGGTGGCGCTGACACGGCGCGTTGTGCGGTCGAGCAGGCGCGCCCCGAGCAGTTGCTCCAGCTCCATCACCGCCTTGCTGACGGCGGAACGCGTGAGGCCCAGTGCGCGCCCCGCCTCGGCGTAGCTGCCGAGCGCGACAACCTTCACGAACGCATTCATGGCTTCGAGCTTGTCCATGAGTTCATTGTAGCGAATTTGGATGCAGATTGCCCATAACATAATAGATTGCTGCCGAATTGGGAGCGTTCTACCTCTACCGGCAACAGGCGGCCATCGCCGCCGGCAAGGAGACGAGCCATGACACTGACGATACGGAAATCGGAGGAGCGTGGCCGGGCCAATTTCGGCTGGCTCGACAGCAAGCACAGCTTCTCGTTCGGGCACTACCATGACCCGAAACACATGGGCTTCGGCCCGCTGCGCGTCATCAACGACGACCGCGTGGCGCCGGGCGGCGGGTTTCCCGCCCACCCGCACAGCGACATGGAGATCATCTCCTATGTCCTGGACGGCGCGCTGGAGCACAAGGATAGCCTCGGCACGGGCTCGGTAATCCGGCCCGGCGACCTGCAGCGCATGTCGGCCGGCTCAGGCATCCGGCACTCGGAGTTCAATGCCTCGAAGACCGAGCCGGTCCACTTCCTCCAGATCTGGATCATCCCGGAGAAGAAGGGGATCGCGCCCGGCTATGAGCAGAAGGCGTTCTCGGATGCGGAGAAGCGCGGTCGGCTGCGGCTGATCGGCTCACGTGACGGTCGCGATGGCTCGGTCACGATCCACCAGGACGTCGATCTCTACGCGACGCTGCTCGGTGAAGGCGACGCCGTCGAGCACATCATCACACCGGGTCGCGGCGGCTGGGTTCAGGTCGCCCGCGGCTCGGTGTCGGTGAACGGAGAGGAGCTTCGCGAGGGCGATGGCGTTGCCGTCTCCACCTCGGGGCATCTGCGCATTGCAGGGCTCGGAGAAGCCGAGGCTCTCCTGTTCGACATGGGAGCCTGACCAGCGGCGCCAACCAACTGCATCGAGGCGGAGATCATCCACTCCGCCTCCCCTGCATCACCCTCAACCAGGAGAGATCATCATGACCAACTACCTTGAGCTCCTCACGCCGCAGAACAGCCAGCTCATCATCATCGATCATCAGCCGCAGATGGCCTTCGGCGTGCAGTCGATCGACCGCCAGGCGCTGAAGAACAACGTCGTCGGGCTCGCCAAGGCGGCGAAGGTGTTCAATGTGCCGACGACGATCACCACCGTCGAGACCGAGAGCTTCTCGGGCCACACGTACCCTGAGATCCTGGCGGTGCTCCCGGAGAACAAGATCCTCGAGCGCACGTCCATGAACTCGTGGGACGACCAGAATGTGCGCGATGCTCTCGCCGCGACGGGGCGTAAGAAGGTCGTCGTGGCCGGGCTCTGGACGGAAGTGTGCAACGCCATGTTCGCCCTCTCTGCCATGAAGGAGGGTGGCTACGAGATCTACATGGTCGCCGACGCTTCCGGCGGCACGAGCAAGGACGCGCACGACTATGCGATGCAGCGCATGATCCAGGCTGGCGTCGTGCCGATGACCTGGCAGCAGGTTCTGCTCGAGTGGCAGCGCGACTGGGCGCGCAAGGATACGTACGACGCCACGATCGAACTCGTGCAGGAGCACTCGGGCGCGTACGGCATGGGCGTCGATTACGCCTACACCCTCGTCCACAAGGCGCCTGAGCGCGTCGAGCACGGCAAGCGCATTGGCCCGAAGCCGGCGAAGTGAAGCTCCGTTGAGGGAGGCGGCGCCGTCGCCTCCTTCTCCAACGACAGCATCGGAGACCGCTATGACCGCGACGGCCGACATCATCCTGCTCAACGGGCGCATTACGACCAACGACCGCTCGAACCCGGAAGCTCAGGCCGTCGCGATCAGCGGCGAGCGGATTCTCGCGCTCGGGCAAAACGAGGACGTGCTGCCCTTGGCCGTCGCGACCACGCGGCAGATCGACCTCGCCGGTCGTCGCGTGATCCCCGGCCTCATCGACAGCCACATGCACATCATCCGGGGCGGCCTCAACTACAATATGGAGCTGAGGTGGGACGGCGTGCGCTCGCTCGCGGACGCCATGGCGATGCTGAAGGCGCAGGTTGCCCGCACGCCGGCGCCGCAATGGGTGCGCGTCGTCGGAGGCTTCACGGAGCATCAGTTTGCCGAGAAGCGCCTGCCGACGCTCGACGAGATCAACGCTGTCGCGCCTGACACTCCGGTCTTCATTCTGCACCTTTACGATCGCGCGCTGCTCAACGCAGCCGCTCTGCGTGCCGTCGGCTATACGAAAGACACGCCGAACCCGCCGGGCGCCGAAGTCCAGCGGGATACTGCAGGCAATCCGACGGGCCTGCTCGTCGCGCAGCCCAACGCGCTGATCCTCTATTCGACGCTTGCCAAGGGACCCAAGCTCCCGCCCGAGTATCAGAAGAACTCCACGCGGCATTTCATGCGCGAGATGAACCGGCTCGGCGTGACCAGCGTCATCGATGCAGGCGGCGGCTACCAGAACTATCCTGACGACTACCAGATCATCGAGGAACTACATCGCGCGGGCGAGATGACCTTGCGCATCGCCTACAATCTCTTCACGCAGAAGCCGAAGCAGGAACTCGCCGACTTCTCGTCCTGGGCGAAGCAGATCCGGCCCGGACAGGGCGATGACACCTACCGCCACAATGGGGCCGGCGAGATGCTGGTCTACTCGGCAGCCGATTTCGAGGACTTCCGCGTCGAGCGGCCGGACATGCCACCAACCATGGAGGGCGACCTCGCGCCCGTGGTGCGGTTGCTGGCCGAGCAGCGTTGGCCGTTCCGTCTGCACGCAACCTATGACGAGACCATCAGCCGCGCGCTCGATGTGTTCGAGAAGGTCGACCGCGACATTCCCCTGAACGGCCTCAACTGGTTCTTCGACCACGCCGAGACCATCACCGACCGCAACATCGAGCGCATCGCCAGGCTCGGCGGCGGCATCGCCGTGCAGCACCGCATGGCCTACCAGGGCGAGTACTTCGTCGAGCGCTACGGCCACAAGATCGCCGAGGCGACCCCGCCGATTGCGCGTATGCTCGAGATGGGCGTTCCCGTCGGCGCCGGCACGGATGCCACCCGCGTCGCGTCGTACAATCCGTGGGTGTCGCTGTCCTGGCTCGTTACCGGACGCACCGTCGGCGGCACGACGCTCTATCCGCCACACAACCGCCTCGACCGTGCGACAGCGCTCCGGCTCTGGACGGAGGCCAACACGTGGTTCTCCAACGAGCAGGGCAAGAAGGGTGCGGTCAAGGAAGGACAACTCGCCGACCTCGTCGTCCTCTCGAAGGATTACTTCGCGGTATCCGAGGCCGACATCGCCGACATCACATCGGTCCTGACCTTGCTCGGCGGCAAGATCGTTTGGGGTGACGACGACTTCAGCAAGCTGGCGCCGCCCATCCCGCCGGCGATGCCGGACTGGTCACCCGTTCGCCACCACGGCGGCTATCAGCCGAGCGCTCCGGTCAATCGCACCATGGCCGAGGCGGCGAGTGCGTCGTGCGGTTGCGCGCATCCGTGCGGTGTGCATGGCCATGCGCATGCCTCGGCGTGGGCCAGCGCTATACCTGTATCCGATCACAGATCGTTCTGGGGCGCGGTCGGCTGCTCCTGCTGGGCATTTTGAGCCAGGGATGAGTCCGAACCGATGACGGACAACTTCGCACCGCAGGCCAGGCGCCCAAGCCCGCTCGCGCCACTCCGTCACCGCGCCTTTGCGCTGTTGTGGACCGCAACGCTCATATCGAACATCGGCACGTGGATGCACGACGTGTCGGCGGCCTGGCTGATGACGTCGCTGTCGCCGTCGCCGCTGGTCGTCGCCATGGTCCAGGCCGCGACCTCTGGCGCGATGGCGCTGTTCGCGCTGCCGGCGGGCGCCATGGCCGATCTCTTCGACCGCAAGCGGCTGCTGATCACGCTCGCCGCGTTCAAGGCGGCGCTGGCCGTGCTGCTCGGCGTGCTCACCGTGCTGGGAATCGTCAGCGCCGTAAGCCTGCTCGCCATCACGTTCCTGGTGGGCGTCGGATCGGCGCTGATGGCGCCCGTCTGGCAGTCGATCGTGCCGACGCTGGTGCCGCGCGATGATCTGAAGCCGGCCGTGGCTCTGAACTCGCTCGGTATCAACATCGCCCGCGCCATTGGTCCGACCCTCGGCGGAATCCTGATCGTGGCACTTGGTATGGCCTCGGCATTCTTCCTCAACGCGGCATCCGAGCTCGTCATCATCGCTGCTCTGCTGCTGTGTAAGCCCGCAGTCGGCGTGCCGCGAAAGCTGCCGGAGAGCTTCGTGCCGGCCATGATCGCCGGTGTCAGGTTCGCCGCGCATTCAGCGGCGCTGAAGAGCGTGCTTTGGCGCTCGGCCGGGTTCTTTCTGTTCGCCTCGGCATTCTGGGCGCTGGTGCCGCTGGTCGCGCGGCAAACCCTTGGCGGCGATGCTTCGCTTTATGGAATGATCGTCGGTGCGGTCGGCGCTGGCGCCGTGCTCGGTGCGATTGCTCTTCCCAGGATCGACGCCCGGCTCGGCAGCGACAGGACGGTTCGGGCGGGCTCAATACTGACCGCCATCGTTCTCGTCCTGCTCGGCTTCGTGCCTTCTCGGCACGCGGCCATCGCGGCAGGCGCAGTTGCGGGTATCGCGTGGATCTGGGTGCTCTCGACACTCAACGTGGCGGCCCAGAATGCGCTTTCCGACTGGGTTCGCGGCCGCGGCCTCTCGATCTACGGACTCGTCTTCTTCGGCGCCATGACCGTCGGCTCGCTCGGCTGGGGAGCGCTTGCGACCTTCGCCGGCATCCCTGTCGCGCTCGCCGTCGCCGCTGCCGGTCTGCTGCTGGCCATTCCATTGACGCGACGATACGAGCTGAGCGTCAGCGCGGGCGATCTCACGCCCTCGGGCCACTGGCCAGAGCCAGCCGTCGCAGCCTTGATTGCCGGTGATCGCGGCTCGGTCATGGTCACCATCGAGTACCGGGTTCCGCCTGAACAGCAAGAGAGGTTCCGGACCAGAATCCATCGCCTATCCGAGCAACGTCGCCGCGACGGCGCCTATCAGTGGGGCCTCATGCAGGATGCCGCCGACCCCGAGCGCTTCGTCGAGTACTTTCTCGTGGAAAGCTGGATCGCGCATCAGCGCCAGCACGCCCGCGTCACACGCGCCGACGAAGACTTGCAAGCCGAGATCGCCGCCTTCGTGGCGCCAGGATCAACGCCACGCGTC
>LNFM01004713.1_pt1 | contig 27693 bp, 29 predicted proteins | sample 596031 | NCBI WGS metagenome assembly LNFM01 (sample SAMN04254537, study PRJNA301005) | activated carbon metagenome | isolation source: dual media filters at the Ann Arbor, Michigan drinking water treatment plant | place: USA: Ann Arbor
CACCCCGACACCTTTAACCTCCCATTAATCTCAAATTTTACGAAAACTTTACCAAGAGAGCCGAAGACTGACTCTCTCGGTGTGTCCCGTCTTACCGTGTGAGACGTGGCGCGCGGATGTCCGCCATGACGGCGGGGATGAGGGGACGCAGCGACCTGCCGGGAGATGAATCCGGCATGATCTCCCCCGTTTCCGCTCTGGCTTGTCGCGTGAAGAACGGTCGAAGAGTTCAGTAGAATGAATGATCGAGGACGCCTCGCTCAGTCGCAGAAACGGCCGCAGTCTTTCGCCCGCGCCGGGCGCGCCCTTCATCGTCTGGCTTTCATTCTCGACCTCCATGTTCCGCGCGGCGCGGGCAGCGCAGCCGCGATCGCGCTGATCGCCGGCAGCGTCGCCTATGGCGCCGTGAAGGGCGGCCATGTCGACGCCGTCGTCGCGCAGTTCAAGGACGCACGCGACGCGCTCGCCAACACCGCCGGCTTCAGCATTGCCGCGGTCGCTTTGGCCGGACAGAACCAGCTCACGCGCGAGCAGATCCTCGCCACCGCCGGCGTCACCGGCCGCGCGTCGCTGCTGTTCCTGAATGCCGACGATGCGCGCATCCGGCTCAAGGCCAATCCCTGGATCGCCGACGCCACCGTGCTGAAGCTCTATCCCGACCGGCTGCACATCTCGATCACCGAGCGGCAGGCCTATGCGCTCTGGCAGAAAGACGGCCGCGTGGCGGTGATCGCCAATGACGGCACCGTCGTCGAGCCTTATGTCGCGCCGCAATTCGCGCGGCTGCCGCTGGTGGTGGGCCGCGGCGCCGAACAGCGCGCGGCGCAATTCATCGGCCTGATGGATCGCTATCCGGCGATCCGCGACGAGGTGCGCGCCTATGTGCTGGTCGCCGAGCGGCGCTGGAACCTGAAGCTGAAAAACGGAATCGATGTGCGGCTGCCGGAAGCCGAACCCGAACGCGCCATCGAAACCCTGATCGCGCTCGACCGCGACAAGAAGCTGCTGTCGCGCGACATCACCGCCATCGATCTGCGGCTGGCCGACCGCGTCACGGTGCGCCTGTCCGACGCCGCCGCGCAGGACCGCACGCTCGCGCGCGACGAGGCGCTCAAGGACAAGAAGACCAGGCGGAAAGCAGGCGACGCATGAACGGGTTGCATTACGGCCTCGCGCCCAAGATGAAGCCGGTGTCGCCGAAACGGCGCGCGCTGGTGGCGGCGCTCGATCTCGGCACCAGCAAGACCGTCTGCATGATCGCGCGCCTGCAGCCGCAATCGCCGCGCGAGGCGCTGCGCCGCCGGTCGCACAGCGTGGAAATCATCGGCCTCGGCCATGTCGAATCGGCCGGCATGAAGGCCGGCAATGTCGCCAATCTGAATCAGGCCGAGGACGCCATCCGCCATGCGGTGGAACTGGCCGAGCAGTCGGCCTCCGTCCAGCTCGAATCGGTGGCGCTCTCGGTGTCGGCGGGACGGCCGGGCAGCGAAAGCTACACCGCCTCGGTCAACGTCGCGGGCCCGACCATCGGCGACGGCGACATCGCCCGCCTGCTGTCGGCCGGCAACCGGCATTCGGTGCGCGACGGCCGCGTGGTGCTGCACTCGCTGCCGCTGGGCTATGCTCTTGACGACGTTCACGGTATCCGGGAACCGCGCGGCATGCTGGCCCGCCATTTCGGCCTCGACATGCATGTGGTCACCACCGACGCGGCGACCCCGCGCAACCTGATGCTGGCGGTCGAGCAATGCCATCTCGACGTCGAGGCCATGGCGGCCTCCTCGTATGTCGCCGGCCTGTCGGTCCTGGCCGACGACGAGGCCGATCTGGGCGCCGCCGTCGTGGACATGGGCGCCGGCACCACCACCATCGCGGTCTTCTCCGGCGGGCGCTTCGTTCATGCCGACGGCTTCGCGCTGGGTGGGCAGCACGTCACCATGGATCTGGCCCGCGGACTCAATGCGCGCATCGCGGATGCCGAGCGAATCAAAGCGTTCTATGGCACTGTGTTGTCAGGTGGAGCTGATGAGCGCGACATGATCACGGTGCCTGCGGTGAGCGGCGATTTGCGTGAACCGCCTCAGGTGATTTCCCGCGCGACGCTGGTGAAAATCATCCAGCCGCGCGTCGAGGAAATCCTGGAAATGGTGCGCGACCGTCTGGCGGCGTCTCCGTTCGCCGCCCAGCCGGGCGCGACCGTCGTGCTGACCGGCGGCGCCAGCCAGCTCACCGGCCTCACCGAACTTGCCACCCGCATCCTGCGGCGCCAGGTGCGGATCGGACGTCCGCTCGGCATTGCCGGGCTGCCGGACGTGGCCAAGGGACCGGCTTACGCCGTCGCCACGGGACTACTGGTTTATCCCCAGGCGGCGCATCTCGAACATTTCGAACCGCGGCGAACGCGGCATCTGATGACAGGAACGGGCGGCTATTTCTCAAGGGTCGGACGATGGCTGAAGGAGAGCTTCTGATGACCCGATCGCAGGATCCCTGGACGGGCTGGCGGCGGACCGGTCGGGCCGGGGACGTTCTCAACGCCCGCGTAGCAATGAGGCTGACATGACCATCAATCTGAAAGTCCCCGACATCCGTGAGCTGAAGCCGCGGATCACCGTGCTGGGGGTCGGCGGAGCCGGGGGCAACGCCGTCAACAACATGATTGCAGCCGGTCTGCAGGGCGTCGATTTCGTCGTCGCCAATACCGACGCGCAGGCGCTGACCATGTCGAAGGCCGAACGCATCATCCAGATGGGCGTTCAGGTGACCGAAGGTCTGGGCGCCGGCTCGCAGCCGGAGGTCGGCCGCGCCGCCGCCGAGGAGGTGATCGACGAGATCCGCGATCATCTCAACGGCGCGCATATGGTGTTCGTCACCGCCGGCATGGGCGGCGGCACCGGCACCGGGGCCGCCCCCGTCATCGCCAAAGTGGCGCGCGAACTTGGCATCCTCACCGTTGGTGTGGTGACCAAGCCGTTCCAGTTCGAGGGCGACCGCCGCATGCGCTACGCCGAGACCGGCATCGTCGAATTGCAGAAATTCGTCGACACCCTTCTGATCATCCCGAACCAGAATCTGTTCCGGGTCGCCAACGAGAAGACCACCTTCGCCGACGCCTTCGCGATGGCCGACCAGGTGCTCTATTCGGAAGGCCTGATCAATCTCGACTTCGCCGACGTCCGCGCGGTAATGAGCGAGATGGGCAAGGCGATGATGGGCACCGGCGAAGCCTCCGGCGAGAAGCGCGCGCTGACCGCCGCGGAAGCGGCGATCGCCAATCCGCTGATCGACGATTCGTCGATGAAGGGCGCCAAGGGCCTCCTGGTGTCGATCACCGGCGGTAAGGACCTGACGCTGTACGAAGTCGACGAAGCCGCCACCCGTGTGCGCGAGGAAGTCGACAAGGACGCCAACATCATCGTCGGGGCCACCTTCGACGAAAGCCTGGACGGCATCATCCGCGTGTCGGTCGTCGCCACCGGCGTCGACCGCGTGCCGGCGGTGCAGAAGGCGCCGGAATCGGTGCAGCGCGCCCGCGCCGAAGCGGCGCGGATTGCCGAACGCACACCGGAGCGCGTGGAACGTGTCGCCGCGCCGCAGGCGCCGCGTCCGGCGGTTCCGACCCATGCGGCGGTCGAACAGGCCGCGACTGCGGCGGTCGCCGCCGCGTTGTCGCAGCCGATGTCGATCGACGACGTCACGCTCCGCGCGATGCCGCCCAAGCCGTCGCTGTTCATCGAGCAGCCGCAGGCCGAGCCGGTTCAGCGCGAGATGCCGCCGGTCTTCATGCCGCCGCAGCCGGAACGGATCGCGCAGCGTCCGCGCATGCCGCGCATCGAGGAATTGCCGGCCCCCGCGCAGCGCCAGTTGCGCGCCAAGCAGGGCGACATGGCCGAGCCCGACCATCCGGAAAAGCAGCGCATGACGCTGCTGCAACGGCTGGCGGCGGCCGGCCTCGGCCGCAAGGTCGAGGATGCGCCCCAGGCGGTCGAGCCGCCGATGCACGCGGCACCGCCGGCCTTCGACCGGATGCCGCCGCGTCCGGCGCCGAGGCCCGAATCACGGCAGGACCCCCGTCCGGTCGAGAATCGCGGTCCGGTCTCCGACTACGCCCCGCGCGCGCCGCAGGGACTGGATGTCCACGGCCGCCAGGCACCTGTGAATAACTCGGCGGAGGACGATCACCTCGATATTCCGGCCTTCTTGCGCCGCCAGGCCACCTGAAGGTTCCGTTGCCACAATTCAAAACCCCGGCCCCTGGGCCGGGGTTTTTGTTTGGCTGGGGTCTTGTAAGGTGTTGAAATATTTTGTGCTTTAGCCAGGAAGGGCGGTTCGTGACATACCCTGCGGCACGCGTCGCAGGGGCTGCGATGCCGCATTTTTCCGGGGTCCGTTTGGAAATAAGGCAGGCCGGCGACCCGAATGCGGCCACTTGAAGGTAACAAATGGTAAAAAAGCGTGACTTTGAGGGACCCGCCGGCATGGCTAAGGTTCTCTCACCAAAAGGGGTTTTCGCCTAGGGGACGGTAAACAGAGTATCCGTGAGGTCTTCCGGATTTCTGGGCGAAAAAAAGACGACGTCGCATTTGGGGTTCATCTCGGGGGAATGCGCTGCGGTTTCTCAGCAGCGTCCAGCCGACAAGTTGCGGAACAAGCGTATGAAAGCCGTCAGGCAAACCACGCTTCGCGAGCAGGCTGTGATTTCGGGCATTGGCGTGCATTCGGGTCTTCCGGTCACGTTGACGCTCAATCCGGCCGACGCAAATACCGGCATTGTTTTCACACGCACCGACGCCGATGGCCGCGACCGTGAGGTCCGCGCCGATTACCGCTCGGTGACGGCGACTGAACTGGCCACCGTTCTCGGCGACGCCTCGGGCGTGCTGTGCTCCACCGCCGAACACATTCTCGCCGCCCTGCGCGGCCTCGGCGTGGACAACGTCGTGATCGAGCTCGACGGTCCGGAAGTGCCGATCGGTGACGGCAGTTCGGCGCCGTTCGTCGACGCCATCGACCAAGCCGGAATCGTAAATCTGTCGGCGCCGCGCCGCTATATCGAAGTGCTCAAGCCGGTCCGCGTCGCGCGCGGGGAGGCCTTCGGCGAGCTTCGTCCCTATGAACACGGCCTGCGCGTCGAGATCGAAATCGACTTCGACACGCCGCTGATCGGCCACCAGATTTTCGACACCGACGTCACGCCCGAAACCTTCCGCCGCGACCTGTCGCGCGCCCGCACCTTCGGCTTCATGAAGGACGTGTCGGCGCTGTGGAGCGCGGGCAAGGCGCTGGGCGCGTCGTTCGAAAACACGCTGGTTCTGAGCGAGAATCGCGTGCTGAATTCGGAAGGTCTGCGTTATGCCGACGAATTCGTGCGCCACAAGGCGCTCGATGCGGTCGGCGATCTGGCCTTGGCCGGAGCCCCGCTGCTTGGCGCCTATCGCTCGGTGCGCGGCGGCCACCAGCTCAACCATTCGGTGCTGGTGGCCCTGATGTCCGATCCGACCGCCTGGCGTCTGGTGGAAGCGCCGATGGCGGCGCCGCGCCGGGTGCGTGGTCATGCCGACGTGGCGACGGGCCATCTGGCCCCGGCCTATGGTCCGGACGTCTCATAAGGGCCTGTTGGCGTTAAGCCCTTAACCTTCCGCCTTATTCCCGGCTGATTGTGCCCCCAAACCGGTCCTCGCCGCTTGGGGTCGCAGGCTTTTTTGGGTAAACAGGCGCGGTGGGAGAGGCTGCGGCTTCTGTCTGGGGAATTTGTATTCGAATGACGGTGCGTTCGGCGAAGACTGATCCGGCGACGTTCTGGGCGCGGCTTGCCTCGGGCATCCGCCGTCACGCGCTGTTGCTGCTCCTCGTGCTGGTGGTTCCGCTCGCCGGCTGCGCCGCCAAGGACGACCTGCAGATCCCTGATGATCCCGCCGACAAGCTCTACAATGAAGGTCTCTACCTTCTGCAGCAGAAGCGCGACTACAAGGACGCCGCCAAGAAATTCGAGGAAGTCGACCGCCAGCATCCCTATTCGGACTGGGCGCGCAAGGCGCTCATCATGCAGGCCTACGCCTATTACGAGGCGAAGGAATACGACGACTCGATCAACGCCGCGACGCGCTATGTCACGCTGCATCCCGGCAGTTCGGACGCGGCCTATGCGCAGTTCCTGATCGCGTCGTCCTATTTCGACGTGATCCCCGACGTGACCCGCGACCAGGCCCGCACCGACAAGGCGATGTCCGCGCTCGACGAGGTCGTCCGCAAATATCCGAATTCCGAATACGCCACCAACGCCAAGAAGAAGCTGGATATCGCGCGCGACCAGCTCGCCGGCCGCGAGATGATGGTCGGCCGCTACTATCTTGAGCGCAAGGACTACACGGGCGCGATCAACCGCTTCAAGATTGTGGTCACGCAATACCAGACCACCCGCCATGTCGAGGAAGCCCTGATGCGGCTGACCGAGTCCTACATGGCGCTCGGCATCGTGCCGGAGGCGCAGACCGCCGCCGCCGTGCTCGGGCATAACTTCCCCGACAGCCGCTGGTACCAGGACGCCTACCGCCTGGTTCGCACCGGCGGCGCCGAGCCGAACGAGAACAAGGATTCCTGGATCAGCAAGCTGTTCAAGAAGCGCAGCGCCTGAGCGTCCCGGTCCGAATCGGCTAGTCTGCCTGTCCTCCGGCCCGCTCCGGTCGGCCGGCGCGGTCCCCCTCAGGCCGCTGAGCTTGGGCAAACCGGCCCTGGCCGCGTTCCGCAAAAACCAGTTGCCAAAACTCCAATGTTCTGCTTTTGTTCTTGTCGCGGCGCCGGCAGGTTTTTGGGGATTCGCGGGTGCGATATCCCGGCACGGGCCCGTTGCGACGAGGGCCTCACACCATGCTAACCCGCCTGTCCATTCGCGACATCGTCCTGATCGACAAGCTCGATCTGGAATTCGAGAAGGGCCTGGCCGTGGTCACCGGCGAGACCGGCGCCGGCAAATCGATTCTGCTCGATGCCTTTGCCATGGCGCTGGGGTCGCGGGGCGATGCGACGCTGGTGCGGCAGGGCGCCGAGCAGGGGCAGGTGACGGCGGTGTTCGACGTGCCCGCCCGCCATCCGGTCTGGAAGCTGCTGCGGGCGCAGGGCATCGAGACCGACGAGGATCTGCTGATCCTGCGGCGCGTGCAACTCGCCGACGGCAAGACCCGCGCCTTCGTCAACGACCAGCCGGTCAGCGTGCAGGCGCTGAAAAGTCTTGGCGCGGCGCTGGTGGAAATTCACGGCCAGCATGACGACCGCGCTCTGGTCGATGCCGCGACCCATCGCCGGCTGCTCGACGCCTATGCCGGCCTCGACGGTGATGCGGCGAATATCGAGCGGCGCTGGGACGCGCGGCGGGCGGCAGCCGAGGCGGTCGAAGCGCATCGCCGCGACATCGAGCGTGCGCAGCGCGAGGCCGACTATCTGCGCCACGCGGTGGCCGAACTCACCAAGCTGGCGCCCGAGGCGGGCGAGGAGACCCTGCTGGCCGCCCGCCGCACCGCGATGATGCAGGCGGAAAAGATCGCAGGCGACCTGCAGGACGCGCACGAGGCGGTGGCGGGGTCGTCCTCGCCGGTGCCGGCCTTCTCGGCCGCGGTGCGCCGGCTGGAACGGCGCAGCGTGCAGGCGCCGCAACTGGTGGAACCGGCCGTGCGGGCGCTTGACATCGCGCTGCACGCGATCGAGGACGCGCGCAGCCATCTCGAAGCCGCCTTGCGCACCGCCGATTTCGATCCGCATGAACTGGAGCGCATCGAGGAGCGTCTGTTCGCCTTGCGCGCCGCCGGCCGCAAATACAACACGCCGGTCGACGCGCTCGCCAAGCTGGCGGAAAAATACGCGGGCGATCTCGCGCTCATCGACGCCGGCGCGGAAAAGCTCGAGGCGCTTGAAAAGGCGGCGCAGGACGCCGACCAGATCTACCGCAAGGCGGCGGACAAGCTGTCGGCGGCGCGCCGGAAGGCGGCCGCGGCGCTCGACAAGGCGGTGAGTGCCGAAATCAAGCCGCTCAGGCTCGAACGCGCGGCGTTCACGACGCAGGTCGACAGCGACGCAGCGCTGGCCGGGCCGCACGGCATCGACCGCGTGGAATTCTGGGTGCAGACCAATCCCGGCACGCGGCCCGGCCCGCTGATGAAGGTGGCCTCCGGCGGCGAACTCGCGCGCTTCCTGCTGGCATTGAAAGTCGTGCTGGCCGATCGCGGCTCGGCGCCGACCCTGATCTTCGACGAGATCGATACCGGCGTCGGCGGCGCGGTGGCCGACGCCATCGGCGCACGGCTGGCGGCGCTGGCCGCGCGGGTGCAGGTGCTCGCCGTCACGCATGCGCCGCAGGTCGCCGCCCGCGCCGACCGCCATTACGTCATTGCCAAGGATGCGCTTGATCGCGGCAAGCGGGTGGCCACGCGCGTCACCTCGGTCGCCGCCGAACGCCGCCGCGAGGAGATTGCCCGCATGCTGGCTGGCGCCGAGATCACCAACGAGGCCCGCGCCGCCGCCGACCGCCTGATCCAGGCCGCGGGATAAGATGAGAACATCTGGTTCTCCTCACGCCTGGCGTCAGCGGGATTGCGGGCCGCCATATTTGCCGAGGCTGATCCCGAAGGTCTCGCAGTGAACACCCCCGGCATAGCGGCAGTGGCGCTGGCGCTCGATGCCGACAACGAGCAGCACCACGACGGCAATGGCGCCGGCGGCGGCCGCGATCTGCCATGGTTTCATTCGCGTGTGCCTCAGCGATACGGGCCGCGCAGGTCCGGCGCGCCGGCGCCGGCCAGGTCCTTTGGCGGCGCGGCCTTGTAATGCGCCGGCGCGGCGCCGCCTGTCGCCTTGCGTGCCCGCGCCTGCTCCGGCGTTTCCAGCAGATCCTTTGCCGCCATCGCCGTCTTGCGGTCGACCGCATGCGCGGCCGGATCGTTGGGCGGCGGCATCATGCTCGCGTGGTAATAGGCCATCTTCTGGTGCGCCGGATCGACCTTCCGGGCCGGATCGATATCGCGGGCGTTGGTCGCCTTGGCGCCGACCGCAATGCCGTCCACGATCTCGTGGTCGAACCACCATTTCTTGGCCGGATTGCGCCGGCCGTTGCCCAGCCGGTCATCCATGCGGGTCGCGATCGGCACCATCAGCGGCTTCAGCCACATGGCGTTCACCCCGAGCCAGCTTGCGATGCGCGTCAGCACGGCGCCGTCGGCATCCACCACCTTGTTGATGGGGCAGGTCTTCATGCAGCGTCCGCAGGCCGAACCGCGGGCATTGGTGAGCCGGTAGCGCGTGCAGCGCTCGACGTCCGGCTTCCAGATTTCATAGCCATTGAACATCACCTTGTCGCCGAAGGGGATCGCGTCGCAGGGGCATTCGCGCGCGCATTTCAGGCAATTGCCGCAGAAGGTCTGCAGTCCGAAATCGATCGGCTTGTCCGTCTGCATCGGGAAATCGGTGGTCAGCACCACCGACTTGAAACGCGGACCGACAAAGGGATTCAGCACCAGTTCGCCGATGCGACTGAGTTCGCCGAGGCCCGCCCACAGGATCAGCGGGATATGCAGCACATCGGAATCGGCATTGGTCTGTGCGCGAGCGGAATAGCCGAGCGCGCGCAGGAATTCCGCCATGATTCCGGCGATCACGGCGCCACGCAGATAGCCGCGCATGGATTGCGAGCCGGAAATCCAGTCGTCGCCGCTCGAGCCCTCCATGGTGTCGAAGCCCTGATCGATCAGCATCGTCACTGCATGACGGTGGTAAGGCGCAAGCACGCTGCCGTCGTCCTTGTGCGAGAACCACGCATAGCGGGGGACTTCGCAGATGCCGGTGAGATCGGCGCCGAGCACGTAGGACAGCGACTTGATCGCGCGTGCATTCGCCTCCATGTCGGGATGCGCAGGGCGGTCCGCCGTCTCGTCGACCGCGCCGTTCTGGAACGGCACCAGCGCGCGGATGATCTGCACCATGCTGAAGGACAGCGGCGTCTTGAATGCGAATCGGCTGCGTTCGGTCTTGGCCTTGTCGCCGAGATCGCCATGCAGCGCGCGCTGAAAGAAGGCGGCGCGCTTGGGAACCTGCGGGACTTCGTCGTCGAGGATCAGCGTGGTCGGACGCTCCACGCGTTTGACCTGCTCCATCGGATAATGGCTGAGATGGGTGGCGCGCCGGGCGCGGCGGTTGCGCTCGCGGCCCGAACGCGCGCCGTTGATCCCCCACCATTCGGCGATCCGCCGGGCCAGCGATCGATCGAGCGCGCCGGCGCCCAGCGGGCGGTCGGGTTGCAATGCGTAGTCGGTGGTCACGACCGCGAGCGAGAAATTCTCGCCGAGCCAGGGATTGCGGATGCGCGCGTCGGCGCCGCGCACGGCGAGTCCGGCCAGCACCGCCAGCCGCTCGGAATCGAGCAGCGTATGGCCGGCGATATGCGCGCGGGCGGCAAATCCCATGCTGCGGATGTGGCCGGCGATGCAGACCGCGATCTCGGCCGCGCGCATGTCCGCGATGGTCGCAAGCGCAGGCGCGACCCAGCCGCGCGCCAAGTTGTCGGGCTCGGGCAGGCGCGGGCGCTCGACCATGATGACGACCGCGAAGGGATGGGCGGGTGGCTGCGCGCCGGACAGCCAGGCCCGGTCCGGGATCTGGCAGATGCCCGCCTGCGACGCATCGAGGAAATAGGCCGCTCCCTTGATGTCGACCGCTCGCCGCTGCAGGTCATTGGGAACCGGCGCGGGCGAGGGGGCGGGCGTGCCGTCGACAAAGCGGGAAAAGATTTCGCGATAGTGATCGGCGGCCCGCGCCAGCGGCCCGTTCGGCGCGCCGTTCGCCGCCGCCGCCGCCCGGGCCGGCCGCGCGGCTTCGCGCGCGGCGGCGGCGTCATCCCAAGGAAGCGATTCCAGCGGAAACGGGCCGAGATGATAGGGACGATCCTTGGAGCGCGGATAAAGGAACATGGATCTGGCCTTGGCTGTTTCCCGCGCTCAGGGGCGCTTGCGTCCCATTATGCGGGGTCGGTCCGGATGCGTACAGGCAGGCGACGACGGGCACCCGATTGTGAGCGTCGCCGATAACGGATTGCCCGCCTGCGCCGGCAATGACAAATAGGGAGCCTCCGCGCCCCGGAATGACCCAGCAGACACCATGGCCACACGCCCTTCGCCGCTCACCCCCGTCGACAGGCTCACCGAGGAGCAGGCGGCCGCCGAATTGAAGCGGCTCGCCAGGCTGATCGGCGAGCACGACCGGCGCTATTACCAGGAAGACGCGCCGACGGTGACCGACGCCGAATACGACGCGCTGCGTCAGCGCAACAACGAGATCGAGGCGCGCTTTCCGGAACTGATCCGCAAGGATTCCCCCTCGCAGCGGGTGGGGGCCGCTCCGGCGCGAGGCTTCAAAAAGGTGAGGCACGCGGTGCCGATGCTCTCGCTCGACAATGCCTTCAGCGACGAGGACGTTGCCGAATTCGCCGAGCGGGTCATGCGCTTCCTGAAACTGGCCGACATGCCGGCCTTCACTGCCGAACCCAAGATCGATGGCCTGTCGATGTCGCTGCGTTACGAGAACGGCGAACTGGTCACCGGCGCGACACGCGGGGACGGCGAGGAGGGCGAGGACGTCACTGCCAATGTGAAGACGCTCGACGACATTCCCCACAAGCTCAAGGGCCGCGGGCTGCCGGAGATCGTCGAGGTGCGCGGCGAAGTCTACATGACGCATGACAATTTCCTGAAGCTGAACAAGCGTCAGGCCGAGGCGGACGAGCCGGTCTATGCCAATCCGCGCAATTCGGCGGCCGGCTCGCTGCGCCAGAAGGACCCGTCCATCACAGCGTCGCGCAACCTCAAATTCTTCGCCTATGGCTGGGGCGAGATGAGCGATATGCCTGCGGAAACGCAGTCCGGCATGATGGAATGGATCGATGCGCGTGGCTTCCGCATCAATCCGCTGTTGAAAACCTGCAAGTCGGTCGAGGCGATGCTGAAGGTCTATCGCGACATCGAGGAGAGGCGCGCCAAGCTCGGCTACGACATCGACGGCGTGGTCTACAAGCTCGACCGCCTCGACTGGCAGACCCGGCTCGGATTCATCTCGCGTTCGCCGCGCTGGGCGATTGCGCACAAGTTCCCGGCCGAAAAGGCGACGACGGTGGTCAACGGCATCGACATCCAGGTCGGCCGCACCGGCGCGCTGACGCCGGTCGCCAAGCTCGAGCCGGTCACGGTCGGCGGCGTGGTGGTGTCGAACGCGACCTTGCACAACGAGGACGAGATCGCGCGCAAGGATGTGCGGATCGGCGACACCGTCACCATCCAGCGCGCCGGCGACGTCATTCCGCAGGTGCTGGGCGTGGTGCTGGAGAAGCGGCCGAAAAGCGCAAAACCCTACAAATTCCCCGACACCTGCCCGGTCTGCGGCAGCCATGCGGTGCGCGAGGAGGGCGAGGCGGTACGCCGCTGCACCGGCGGGCTGATCTGCCCGGCACAGCAGGTGGAGCGGCTGCGGCATTTCGTGTCGCGCGATGCCTTCGACATCGAAGGGCTGGGCGAGAAGCAGGTGCAGGCGTTCTACGCCGAGGGCCTGATCATGGAGCCCGCCGATATCTTCACGCTGGAACAGCGCAACCGGCGCGCCCGCCGGAAGCTGGAGGAGCGCGAAGGCTATGGCGAGACCTCGGTGCGCAACCTGTTCGCCGCCATCGAGCAGCGCCGCCGGATCCCGCTCAACAAGCTGATCTACGCGCTCGGCATCCGCCATGTCGGCGAGGGCAACGCGAAATTGCTGGCGCGGCATTACGGCGATCTCGACGCCTTTCTCGACGGCATGATGGCGGCGGGCAAGGGCCATGCCTCGGAAGCCTGGCAGGAGCTCAACGACATCGGCGGCATCGGCGAGGTGGTGGCCGACGCCGTCGCCGAATTCTTCAAGGAGAAGAAGAACCGCGAAGCGCTCGATCGCCTGCTGGACGAAATCGAGGTCGAGCCGATGGAGCAGGCGCGCAGCGATTCCCCGGTCGCGGGCAAGACCGTGGTGTTCACCGGCGCGCTGGAGAAGATGACGCGCAACGAGGCGAAGGCGCAGGCCGAGCGGCTGGGCGCGAAGGTGTCGGGCTCGGTCTCGAAGAAGACCGATCTGGTGGTGGCCGGTCCGGGCGCGGGCTCCAAACTCGCCGACGCGCAAAAATTCGGCGTGAAGGTGCTGAGCGAAGACGAGTGGATCGCGCTGGCCGGCTGATCAGGCGCGCTTCGCCAGCGCCACATAGCCGATGGCGGTGGCGCAGGCGATCAGCAGGATCGCAAGCGACATCGGCATCGCGGTCAGCGAGAATGCCACCAGCCAGCTCATGCCCTGCACCGCCAGCGCTCCGACCGCCATCTGCGTGCAGCCGATCAGGCCGGAGGCGGTGCCCGCCGCCTGCGGACGCACGCTCACCGCGCCGGCAATCGCATTCGGCAGCAGCACGCCGTTGCCGAACGAGATCAGGAATTGCGGCGGAAAGATCGTGACCGGGCCGCCGAGCGGAAACAGCCCCACGGTCAGGATGGTCACCGCGCCGCCGAAAAGCTCGAACACGATTCCCGCGCGGATCATGCGGTCGATGCCGAACCGGGTGGACAGCTTGGCCGCGGCGAGATTGCCCATCATGTAGCCGAAGGCGGTGAGGATGAACCACGCGCCGTAGACCGCGGATGATTCGCCCATCAGCCCGATCACCACATGCGGCGAGCCGCCGAGAAAGGCGAAGAAGGTGGCCGAGCCGAGCGTGGCGGCCAGCACGTAGCTGTTGAACGCGGCGCTGGTCAGCAGCGCGCGCGCTTCGCCGGCGAGATAGCGGAGGCCGCCGCCGGTGACGTGGTCGGGCCGCGTTTCCGGCAAGGCCTGCCAGGCCCAGACCAGCACCGCGAGCGCATACAGCCCGACGAAGACGAAGGTCGTCTCCCAGCCGAAGGTGGTGTCGAGCAGCCCGCCGATCAGCGGCGAGATCATCGGCGCCACCACCATCACCGTCGCCACCCAGCCGATCATCGAGGCGGCGCGTTCGCGGTCGTAGAGATCGCGGATGATGGCGCGGCCGATCACGAGGCCGGTGGAGGCGCCGAACGCCTGGAAGGCGCGGGCGAGAATGAGCCCGCCGATGTCATGCGCCGCGAGCGCGGCGAAGCTGGAGACGACCGTGAGCGTCAGGCCGCCGAGCACCACCGGCCGGCGCCCGAACCGGTCCGACAATGGCCCGAGCGCCAGCTGCGACACCGCGAGCCCCAGCAGATAGAGCGACACCGTGAGCTGCACCATGTGCGGCTCGGTGTTGAGCGTGGCGACGAGGCCGGGCGTCGCCGGCACCAGGATGTTGAGCGACAGCGGACCGATCGCGGTCATCGCCATCAGCAGGACCAGCAGCGGTCCGACGGCGGGACGCACGGGCTTGACCGACGGCTTCGGAATGGGAGCGTCCACGGCGTGTCCAGTAATAGTCTGTGTCAGAGCAGCGGCCGCGTCATGTCGCGCAGCCAAGTTTCCGTCTGCTTATCAACCAGCGGCGCGACCGTCTCTGCAACCCGCGCATGGTACGCATCGAGCCATGCGATTTCGCCGATGGTCATCAGGGTCGGATCGATCAGCCGGCGGTCGATGGGCGCGAGCGTCAGGGTTTCGAAGGTGTTGAGCGGCTTTTCGGCGGCCTCGATGGCGTCGGCCTCCACCACCAGCACCAGGTTCTCGATGCGGATGCCATAGGCGCCGGTTTTGTAATAGCCGGGCTCGTTGGACAGGATCATGCCGCGCTTCAGCGCCGTGGTGCCGAGCTTGGAAATGCGCGCCGGGCCTTCATGCACCGACAGATAGCTGCCGACGCCATGGCCGGTGCCGTGATCGAAATCGAGTCCGGCCTGCCAGAGATATTGCCGCGCAAACGAGTCGAGCTGCGCGCCGCTGGTGCCGTCGGGAAAGATCGCGCGCGCGATGGCGATATGGCCCTTCAGCACCAGCGTGAAATGCGCGCGCATCTCCTCGGTGCTGTCGCCGACCGGCACGGTGCGGGTGATGTCGGTGGTGCCGTCCTCGTATTGCGCGCCGGAATCGATCAGCATCAATTCGCCCGGCTGGATGCGGCGGTTGCTCTTGCGGGTGACGCGGTAATGCACGATCGCGCCGTTCGGTCCCGATCCGGCGATGGTCGGAAACGATACGTCCTTCAGCAACCCGGTGTCGCGGCGGAAACTTTCCAGCGCCTCGACCGCGTCGATTTCGGTCAGCTTTCCGCCCGGTGCCTCGCGATCGAACCAGGCGAGGAACGACGTCACCGCCGCGCCGTCGCGGCGCTGCGCGGTATGCGCGCCCTCGATCTCGGCCGGGTTCTTCACCGCCTTCATCAGCGTGACCGGGTCGGCGCCGCGCGCGGGCTTTCCGCCGGCCTCGGTCACGATCCGCACCAGCGCATCGGCGGCGGTCGCCTGATCGAAGCGGACGCTCTTGCCCTGCGCGCCGAGCGTGGTGAGATCCTGCGCGAGCGCGTCGGGCTCGCGCAGATCGGCGACCTGTTCCAGCGCGTCGCGCACCGTGTTGGTCAGCTTGCGGCCGTCGACATAGAGCGCGGGCCGCCCGTCCTGACCGATCACCGCGAACGACAGCGGCAGCGGCGTATGCGCGACGTCGGAGCCGCGGATATTGAACAGCCAGGCGACATTGTGCGGGTCCGACATCACCAGCGCGTCGGCGCGCAAGGTGCCGGCCTCCGTCTGCACGCGCGCGATCTTGGCGCCGGCCTCCTCGCCGCAATAGCGCGGATTGTGCAGGATCACCGGCCCGAGCGGCGGCTCCGGCCGCTCGGCCCAGATCGCATCGATCGGATCGGGCGCGATCGGCACCAGCGTGGCGCCGGCAGCCGTGCAGGACTTGGCCAGCCGCTCGGCATTGTCGGCGGTGTAAAGCCAGGGATCGTAGCCCAGCTTTGTACCGGCCGGCAGGTTGCGCTCGATCCACACATGCGGCGGCGTCTCGACCAGATGTTCGAGGGTGAAGATCGCGGTGTCGGCCTCCTCGCGCGCCTGCAGGGTATAGCGGCCGTCCACGAACAAAAGGGCGCGGTCGGGCAGGACCAGGGCGGTGCCGGCCGAGCCGGTGAAGCCGGTCAGCCAGGCCAGCCGCTCCTCGGCCGGGGGGACATATTCGTTCTGGTGGCGGTCGGCGCGCGGCAGGATGAAGCCGTCGAGCCCCTGCGCCCTGAGCGCGGCGCGCAGGGTGGCGACCCGGGGCGCGGCCGCGCCCGCGTCGGAGCGGTCATCGAAGGTCTGGAATCGGGCTTGCGACATCGGATGACTGTAGGTGGGGGGCCTGCGGGCGGCAAACCGGCGCCAGCGGGGCGGGCGAAACGGCTGTTTGCCCGTCTTTTGTGCGTCGCAAAAGAGGCGAATCGCCATGCGGCCATCAGCGTAAGTGAATTGCTCCATTCATTTCTAAAATGTGAAGGGTTTATGCGGACTTAGCAGGCCGGCTATGCGCTCTTGCCGCTTCTTGTGCGGTGCGAAGCATATATATTGCATTGCGAAAGTCTGGAGGACCACCCGGAGTGTCCGCCCCGATTTGAAAAAGGAGACACACCATGGCTGCCATTACCTACGGAACTGCCACCCCGGCCGTTTCGGCCACCGCAAAGCCCGCTGTCGCCACCAAGAGCGTCTGGCTGCGCTTGTGGGATGCCTTTGTCGAGGCGCGCATGCAGCAGGCGATGCGCGAAGTTGCGCTGCACCGCCATCTGCTGCCGGCCGAACTGGAGCGGGCCGCAAGCCGCGGCTCTGCCAAGATCAACCCGTAAGGGGCCGGCCTCGGCCGTTTGGCTGAACTGAACTGACAAAAACGCCCCGGAGCGATCCGGGGCGTTTTGCTGTTCAGGGTTTGCGTCCGCCGCGGCGCATGATCAGCGTGACCCAGCCCTCGAGCCGGTAGCGCCGCTCCAGCGCCAGCCCCTGCATCCGATAGGCGGCGATGATCGCATTGGCATGTTCCGGCAGCAGCCCGGACAGGATGATGCGACCCTGCGGTGCCAGCAATCTGGCCGCCGGCGCGGCCATGCGCTTGAGCGGCGGCGCCAGGATATTGGCGAAGATCACGTCGTTGCGTCCGCCGCGGCGGAAACGTCCGGCGCCGGCGCCCGCGGCGGTGAACGGCGTCACCAGCGCGCCGGCGCGATTGCGCCGTGCATTCTCGCGCGCCACCCGCACCGCGACCGGATCGATGTCGCTGGCCAGCACCCGGCGGTGCAGCGCCCGCGCCGCCGCGATCGCCAGTACGCCGGTGCCGGTGCCGATGTCGAGAATCTTATCCCTCCCGGCGAAACGGCGGCGAGACGGGTGGGGATATTCATAAGCTGACCCCACCCCGCCGTGCTCCGCACGGCGACCCTGCCCTTTCAGGGGAGGGATGACTTTTACTTTGCGCCGTTTCAGCCAGTCGGCAAAGGCCAGCAGGCATCCCCGCGTCGTGCCGTGATGGCCGGTGCCGAAGGCGAGCGCCGCCTCGATCTCGATGCCGATGGCATTCGGCCTCACGCGCGCGCGGTCATGCGCGCCATGGATCAGGAAACGGCCGGCGGAGACCGGCGCGAGTCCGGCCAGACTTGCTGCCACCCAGTCTTTCGGTTGCAGGGTCTCGAAGGTGAGCGCACGCGCGGCATCAGTGCCGGCCTGGCTTTCGATCAGGTCGCGGAGCGCGGTCTCGTCCGGCGCATGTGCGAACACGAATTCGACCGCCCATTGCTGCGTCCGGTCATCCACCTCGAAGGCGGAAATGGCGACGTCCTCGGGCGGCAGCACCTCCGCCATCAGGTCGGAGAGCCGCCGCGCGGTGCGTTCGTCCGTCAGCAGGCGGGCGGCGACCGTGGCGGGATGCGGAGGGAGAGGGGTCATTGCGGGTTTGTGGCGGCGCCGGGGCGGAATCGATCCACACAGATCACAGGCGGGAACTCACAGCACAAGCGCCAGCTTCACATATCGCGTCGCCAAAGTCTCCGGCCGCTTTTCAACAGCCTGTGCACAGGCGCGGCCTTGCTGCCGCCGCATCTTTGCAGGCTGGCGGCCGCATTCATGCCCGCAATTATCAACATTGTCTGCCAGCATGGGTTTTCCACATGGCGGAAGCCGTCATTCGCGGCGTCTTCCGGCGCCGTCCCGGGCTTCCTACATGCAACCTTGCCGCTGTCCGGGATTTTCCTCCCCGGCAGGAAAACGGGAAAGCAGGATCATGCCGACGCCGATCGTTGTCTCCATTCCGCACAAGCTGGGAAAAGAGGAGGCGCTGCGCCGCCTCCGGCCGGGCCTGTCGAGGGCGGCCGCCTCGTTTCCGGTGCTGACGGTGGACGAGGAAAGCTGGACCGGCGAGCGCATGAATTTCAGGGTGCGTGCGCTCGGTCAGGCCGCGTCCGGCACCGTCGATGTCGGCGAAGACCAGATCCGTCTGGAAGTGACCTTGCCGTGGCTGCTGCAGAAATTCGCGCAGGTCGCGCAGGCGGCGATCAAGGCGCGCGGACAATTGCTGCTGGAGAAGAAGACGTGAGCGCGGCGACGCCTGATTTCCACGAATTGCTGCATCGCTTCGAGGAGCGGCTGCCCGGGGTCTGTGGCCGCTGTTCGCGCTGGCTGCGCAAGCCGAGTTCCTGGATGGTGCGTTATCCCGCGGCCATGTTTCTGATGCTGGGCGGCGTGTTCAGTTTCCTGCCGGTGCTCGGCCTGTGGATGCTGCCGCTCGGCCTGTTGCTGATCGCGGTCGACCTGCCGCCGTTGCGTCCGCCGCTGGCGCGCATGCTGCACTGGCTGGAACGCAAGTGGCCGCCGAAGAAGATGGAAGGCTGATCCGGGGGCCGTCTGTCGGATCACACCCAGCGCGACATTTCCTCCGCCGTCGGCATGCGACCCTCAGGCGTCATCCCATCCACCACCTGCGGCAGCACCTGCGCCAGTCCCGACAGCAATTCACCGCGCGGCACGCCGAGCTGCTGCACCAGCGTGTCGATGGTGTCGGCGCCGAAAGTGTCTTCGATATCGGAGGGCGAGATCGGCGTGTTGCTGCCGCGCGCGACCCAGGACTGCGCTTCGGTGCCATGTCCCGACTGATCGAATTGCTGCAACAGGCCGCCGAGACCCGCGCCGAGCAAGCCGCCAAGACCTGCGCCACCAAGACCTGCGCCACCAAGACCCGCGCCGCCGGCGCCGCGCAGCATCTCGGCAAAGGGATCGCCTTGCGCGCCGGACATCGCCCGCGCGCCGCCGGGACGCCCGCTGCCCAGAATCTCGCCGAGGATATCGCCGAGTCCGCCACCGCCGGGCTGGCCGCCACGACCGCTCGGGCGTCCGCCGCCGCCGAGAATGTCACCCAGAATGTCGCCAAGGCCGCCGCCGCCGGGTCCGCGCGGCATGCCGCCCGAATCCGGCTGGCCGCCGCGTCCGCTCGGACGTCCGCCGCCACCAAGAATGTCACCCAGAATATCGCCGAGGCCGCCGCCGGATCCGCTCGAACCGGGATCGCGGCGGTAGTCGGGCATGCGGTTCATGGCGTCGGTCAGTTCGCCAAACCCGCCGTCGCGTCCGTCGGACGGCGCCGGCGAGGGGATCGGCGTCGGCGCCTGTTGCGGTCGCGTTTCCTGCGGTGGAAGTTCGGTGCGGCGTCCGCCGGGCGCCGGAACAGGCGCGGGTGCGCCGCTGCCCTTGCTGCCCTGATACATTTTCCAGAGCATGAGCGCGATCAGCGCCAGATTGACCTTCGAGACATTGCCGTTTTGATCGCGGCCCAGAATGACATCCAGCACACCCACGGCACTCTCCTCACATCTGAAACAACCGACGCTCCTCAGCAGAAGCCACAATCAAGGCGGCAGGGTGACACATTTCATGCCGGCTGCGGCGCGGTTACAATCCGCTGCGGTCCATGAACACCCAGATGCCGCCGTCCGACGCCGACTGCACCCGCACGCGCAGCTGACGGTTGCGGTCGGAGAAATCGCCCACCCAGCCGAATTCGAGATCGAGATGGCCGTGCTCGCGCGCACGCTGGATGCGGCCCTGGAAACCGTCCACGCCCATGCAGGGGGCGACGTCGCTGAAGAAGATCTTGCCGATCGCCGGACGTTTGCCGAAACCCGACAATTCCGCTTCCGTCCGGCTCAGCAGGACGACGCAGCCCTCTGGGTCCACCCGGATGACGCCGAAGGGCAATTCGTCGATCTGCTCGAGCGACAGCTTTTCCATGGCATGCGCCAGATCGGGCCGGTCGAAATCCAGTGTCATGGCCGTGTTCAGTGTGTTGAACCGAGTTCGGTGAACAGCACGACGCCGCCGAGATGGGTCACGCGGCTGCCGGCGTCGAAGAACGGCATGATCAGCCGTTCGAACAGCAACGGCCGCTCCTCGCCCAGCGCGTAGCGGACATATTCGTAGACCGGAACTTCCTTCTCGACGCAGGCATGATAGCTGGCCGTGAGCGAGCCGAACATCTCGATCGCGTCGTCGGCGACGACGGTCCCGGCCAGCGGCTGGCCCAGGCGTTCGGTCAGGGCATTGCCGACCGACAGGAAGCGGAAGCATCCGTCGTCCACCGCCGCCACGAAGCGGTGATCGGCCAGATCGTCCTCGCCGGATGCAAAGCCGTCGATCGCGGGCAGGTCGGAGCCCTTCATCAGGGCGTGGCGCCAGCGCCGGTAGATGCGCTGCAGCGCCGGGGAGCGGATGTGCCGGTCCAGATCCTGCAGCAGCAGGTCATGGGCGGAAGAAAGCGCGCGCCCGCGCGCGGGGCCGGAAAAATCGCTGTGCATTGACCGTCGATCCGATGGGGAATGGCGCCTTCTTCCCGTGAGGGCCGACGGGAGGCAACGCACATCTGCGTGAAAAGTCCGCAAGACATTGCGGTTCCAATTCGCTACATCGGGAATCGGGATTTACGCAGAATCAGCGATGCTTCAGGCGGCCAAGCGAGACGACGACCACGTGACGACCCGCACGACCAGGCCGCCGCTGCGGCCCGACCCGGCAACACCGACCCACATGCTCCGCGCGGCGGATCCCGCGCCCGATCCCGCCGGCAAGGGCCGCGATGTCCGCTGACGGGATCGATTTCGACATCGCCGATCTCGCCGCCGCCATGGCCGGGCTGACGCCGGCCGAGATCGACCGGCTGCCCTTCGGCGTCGTCGCGCTGGACCGGTTCGGAACGGTGCAGCTTTATAACCGCACCGAGCGCGTGCAGTCCGGCTATCGCGGCGCGCCGCCGCTCGGGCAGAATTTCTTCGAGATCAGCAATCTGGGCGGGTCGGGTTTTCTCGGCCGCATCGAACAGGCCCGCCAGCACGGCAAGGTCGATCTGGAAATCGGCTGGTTCGGCGATTTCGCCGATCCCGGCCGCGCGCTGCGCATCCGCGTGCAGTCCGGTGGCGCCGGCGATCTGTGGCTCTTCATCCAGCGCGACCCGGAAGCGGAGACCGGCGGAATGCCGAAGCCGCGCTCCAGGCGCAAGAAAAGTCCGGGCTGCGGCTGTCCGCCGGCCGAGGACTAGGGCGCTCCGGCGGTTACCGGCATCCTTGTGGCGCCATTCGCATGCCCGGAACGGCTATTCACGGGGTCGCTGCGAAATGCGTTCCTGCTCCCGGCTCAATCCTTTGAAATCAGATACAGAACTGCCACCATCACGATAGAGCCGAGATAGATTCCGAAAACATTGCTGAGCACGATCGTGCCACTGGTCAGAACGAGATTGGTATCTTGTTTTGCGATCCCGATGCCCAGTCCGATGCCGAGCATGACGACTGGTGGAATCAGCGCGACGGAAATCGCGATACCGGCGACGGCCGCGTGAATTCTTGGCGAAAAGAAGGCGTAGGTTCCGGCCAGTCCGGAAAAGAACGCGACAAGTACGTAGTCTGTTGTTGCTTCGCTGAGCCGATCGAGGATTTCCGACCGGAAAGTCGTCGCGTAAGTAAGACCGATGGCGACCGCGGCGGAAATGGCTGCAAGAAAACCCAACGCAAATGTCCGGCCTGCCCTGATGAAGGCGTTCCAGTCTTTTCGGTAAGTCGCTGCCCCAGCGCAGATGACCGGATAAAGCAGAGGAGAAATCACCATGGCCCCGACAATGACGGGCGCGCTGTTCATCTTGAAACCCAGAGCGCAAATAACGGACGCCGCAACGGTCAGAAGAAGGAAATCGAGGTCGAATTTTGCGCGCTCCGTGAGATCGTCGTAGGAATATTGCAAAACAGCCTGGGTGATGTGCCCTTTCATTGTTGTTGTCCTGTCGAATCCGCCGATTGGAAAGCTCCGGCGGCAAATCTCCGGCGGCCAGTCTTTCGGCCGGGACGATGCCGTCGCGGCCGAGTGCTGCGCCTCTCGTCCATCCGGTGTCGATCAGACTCCGGAATGCAGGCGATCAATCTTCCAGGACGAATGATATCTTGGCATTGACACGATAGCGTTCAATCTTCCCGTTCGACACGGTCGCTTCCATGTTCTCGATATAAATCGATTTGATGTTGCGAACGGACTTCGACGCCGTGGTAACGGCACCTTGCGTCGCATCCTCCCAGCTCTTCGTCGATTCCGCCAGGACTTCGATCACCTTGAGCATGGCCATGAGATATCTCCACTGGTTGATTTCAAAATTATCCCCACCGCGGACTTTGCAGCCGCAGGCAGCAGCAAGCGAGGTAGTTAAAGTGGATCAGATGCGCCCGAGCAGCATCAGGATGACGATGATGATCAGGATGGTGCCGATGACACCGACGCCGCCGTGCCCAAAGCCGTAACCGTAGCCACCGAAACGGCCGCTGAAGCCCCCGAGCAGGAAAATGATGAGAATGATAACGAGGATGGTTCCGAGTGACATGGGCTGATCCCCTCAATCTATAATGATGGAAATTGCACGCAGTCGCAGTTCGGTCTCGCAGGTGTAGCCTCGACTATTTTTTCTCGATGGAAATGCCGCGCTCTCCGATGTTGATCTCGATGCCGGTCGTCTTTTGCCGTTCCTGGTAAAGTCTATAGCTGACGATCGCGGTGACGGCGCCCAGCAGGCCGATGGCGAGATAGAGAACGTTGCGATTCATGGCGCGGTCCAAGGTTGGTCTGATCCTAGCTGGTCATGCACTGATAGAGAAACCACCAGCTCTTCCGGCCTTCAAGTTTCCGTTTGTCCGATTGCTTACGACAATCGGCCCATTTTGCCTTGTCCCTAGCCCATTCTTTCTTGGCCGCCTCCCACTGCTTTGTTGTCCAGGCTTCGATCTGCGCGGCTGTAGTGGGCTTCGACACAGTCGGTGCGGGCGCCGCCTTGGTCGCGGGCGGTGGCGCGGGGGTTTGTGCGACAGTGGGGCCGGAAGTCATAACCGCCGCGAAAAGAACGGCTGTCAGACAGTACGGGATGCGAGACATGGCTGGGTTCTCCCTGTCGGCCGGCCTCCACGGAGGAGGCCATAATTTATTTTTAAAAATATTCGTATCAATGGAACTTCACATTGATCTGCCTCAACCTCTGAGACATCCGCAATTCGTGTCGCTCAGGTTGTTTCAGCTGCGCACGGCCGCATTCGTCCGAGCGGTTGACCCGTTGCCCTCAATTCCAGCTTTCAAGCCGTCATTTGTGAGGTGTTCCGGACCGTCGATCTGATCCAGCGCCAGCAGCAGCGACGCCACGCGGTTGGCCGAGGAGGCCCATTCCGCAAGACGGACATAACTGTCCGCGATCCAGTTGAACGCGCCCTGCACCAGGGCGAAGGCGGCGGCGGCCTGCACGACTTCGCCCAGCGTCATCGTCCCGGCGATGTATTTCGGCGTACAAAGGAGCAACCCGACAACCGGCGTCAGCAGAACATTCGTGTGGGACACCAGCGTCATCCGCATCAACTGCCAGCAGATCTCCAGCCAGCGGGCAATGACCTCCTGCAGCGCCGCGCCAATGACATGGCGTCCGTCTTTCCTGCCATCCGGCAATGCGGTGCCTTCGCCGCGCTCGCGCAGATGAGCCCCTATGGCTCTCAATTCGGCCTCGGCGCGCTTGCTGCCCTCGATTACATGCGTCAGGCGGTGCCCGATGAGCATCATCGCCGCCGTATGCAGCATCGAGTAGGCGACAACCGCGATAACGAGATATCCGGGAATCACCAGCGTCCGGCCGGAGACGTCGATGGCGAGATTGCCTCCGACACTCCAGAGCACGGAAATGAAGGTGAGTGCGACCAGGAACGATGAGAGCAATCCAAGTGCGAGGTCGATGGGCAGGTCGGTCGCGACCCTTGCATCCTCGGCGATCCGGTATTCCGGCGTCTGATGGTCCCCGGCCATGAATCTGAGCCGGCGGGAATGACCGTTGCCCAGCCAGTAGTCGTAGAGGTGGTCGCTCAGCCATTCGCGCCACCGGCGCTGCATGGTCATGCGGCCCCAGACCGAGACCACCGCGAGGACCAGGCTGGCGGCGGCCAGCGGCGCAAACCGCAGCGCCTGAATCCAGAGCTCGGCCGCGTCCTTGCGCTCGATCGCGTTGAAGAAATCGCGATTCCAGAAATTCAGCCAGTACTGGACAAGGAGCTGCAGCAGCACCGTGGCGATCAGCAATGCAATCAGGAGCCAGGCCAACCAGGCTTGCGGGCCTCGCCAGAATCCGGCGGCGCTTTGCCAGAAGCGGGCGAGGAGGCGCTTCTGGTCGGGAGTGGTGTCGGTTTCGCCAGACATTGGTTCTGCTCAGGACATTCCGGCTCGCATAAGCTTTGACGGGGGAGATGCCCGGCGCCGGCTGTTCCGGTTGTTGTCGAATGATCGCCCATCTCGACGGGGCATGGAAGAGCGTCCGTCAGGCGAGCAGCACGGTGAACCGCGCGCCTTTGCCGTCGTCGCCGCGGGCGATCTGCAACCGGCCGCCGATTTGCCGGACGAGAGATGAAACGATCTTCATGCCAAGGCCGTGGGTTGCGGCCGGATCGAAACCCTCTGGCAGCCCGGGGCCGTCGTCGACAACCGAAAGGGCCCAGCCTTGTCCGGGGCGCGATTCCAGCCGGACCGTGATCCGGCCCTTGGCATACTTGATCGCGTTGGTGATCAGTTCGCTGGCGATAAAGGCAAGCGGGATCGCGGTGACGGTCGCTATCCTGCGTTCGCTGCCCTCGACGGCGAGCACGCGCTCCGGACTCCCATTCAAGGCCATCTCGGAGAGATCGTGACAAAGCTTCTCGAGATAGGACTTGAAGTCGACGCTGTCGGCGTGATCCAGCGCATGCAGGTGCCGATGGATTCGCCCGAGTGTTGCGACGCGATTGGCGGCGATCGTCAATTGCGCGGCCGCCTCGGGATTTGCGGTCGCCCGGCTTTGAAGCGCGAGCAGGCTTGCGATCAGTTGCAGGCCGTTCAGCAGCCTGTGTTCGGATTCCTTGCTCAGCACATCCTGCCGCTGGATCAGCTCATCCTGCTGACGCAGCAAGGCATGTTCGCTGGCCAGGGACTTTCTCAGCTTGGCTTCGGTCGCCCTGTGTTTTTTCAGTTCCCGTTCGTGCATCGTGATCGCCGAACATGTCGCAAGTCCGCAATTCGCGGGTTTATGAAGGCCGGTCCCCCCGGGCGTCGTGCCCTTGCGGTGCGCCGCAAGCTGCGCCCGACTGAGGATATTCATCGACTGACCCTCCCCGTGGTTGCGGCCATTCACGTCGATATCCGGTGAATGCAACAACGCGGGTGACCGTCCGGCGTTGATACAGGTCAAGTCAGCGCGCGCCTGTTTTTACAGGCCGGCGCGCGCGCCAGCCCCGGTCCGCTCAATCCCAGCCGTAACCATAGCCGCGGCGCTGGTAATAGCGGCGCTCGTCATAATAGGGATCGGCATAGCGCGGCTGGCGGTAGCGCTGCGCGGGATAGCCATAGGCGTCGTAGCGCGGCTCCGGCCGGCCATAGACATAGCCCTGGCCATAGCCCGGCTGCGCGTAACGCGGGTCGCGCTGGCGCGAACTGTAATAGGGATCGGGATAGCGGCCGTCGCGGTCGCGATATTGATATTGCTGGCCCGGCTCCTGCGGATCGAGATTCTGCGGCAGGCCGGTTTGCGGGCTGCGGCGGGCGATCTCGTCCATCGGCGCGCGGCGCTGCACCTGGCCGGAAATCTCCACCCGCACATTGGGCAGCCCTTCCGCCTTCACCATCTGAAAGAGCGTGGCGGCATGTTTCGGCTCCAGCCGCACGCAGCCGGCCGAGGCCGCGCTGCCGAGCTTCTTGACGTCGAAGCTGCCGTGAATGGCGTGGCCGCGCTTGGTGAAGAACACCGAATGCGGCATCGGCGCGTCGTCCCATTCCTTGGAATAATGATCGGCCTCCATGCGGAACGGCCTGAACGCGCCCGAGGGCGTGTCGTGGCCGGCGCGGCCGGTGGAGACCGGCCAGACATAGAGCGGCGCGCCGTCGCGCGTCACGCTCATGCGCTGCGTGGTCTTGTCGATCTCGATCAGCAGTTCGGCGCGCGCGGGCGAGGAGAGGAGCGAGGCTCCGGCGATGAGGCCGCCGGCGGCGATCGCTGCGGCAAAAAGGCGAGGACGCGCACGCATGGTGTCACACTCTGTTACGGCCGCCCCCTGTCCGCATGTGAGCATAACCGCGCGTTTTTAGGAAGACGCCGCCGCTTCACGGCTGCGTGCGGAAAAGCATTAACCCTTAAATCGGGAACCCCGGAACGCCGCCAAAGCCCGCGCGTTGCCGTCCGACCACACGAGCGTTCTCCCGCCTCGCGCGTTCGTCCCCCCCGGCGCGCGATGCGAACTGAAAGCCCGGCCGTGCGCCCGCGCGGCCGGGCTTTTTTACCGCCGCGCGCGACGCGGGCGCGTCACGCCTGCGTCGGCGGGCGCGGCGCGGAGAGCCGCACCGCCAGCGGCCAGGATGCGACCAGCAGCACGGCGACGGCGCCGAAAAACACCAGCACGCTGAACAGGTCGTGCACGGCCGGCAGCCGGTCCACGATCAGTCCGGCGACGATCGCGATCGCGACGGAGACGGCCGCCAGGCCGAGGAATGTCACGAGCAGTTTCAGTCCTTCCATGTCGTCCTCCCGGGGTTGCGGCGGGGATTATAACGCGGACGCGGCAAAATTGTTGCGGCGGCCAATCCCGCCCCCGTTCACCGAAATCGGCTGTTCCCGGCCTCGTCCCATCGACATGGGCGCAAATCGGAAACATCCGATTTGCGCGGAGGGTGGCCGTGCGCTGCGCGCGGCCGGGTGGGGCCGCTGCGGCGTCTGCCTGCGACCCCACGGAGACGGAACCTTATGCCCCCGGCCGCTCTTGCCCCTGCAGGCGACATCGCCCTTTGGAGGAATTTGACGTGAGAACCACCTTGAGCATTCTGGCCGTGGCCGCTGCGGCTTTTCTGGCGATCCCTGCAACCTCGCAGGCCGCCCCGCGTGCCGACGCGGGCCTGCAGAATGCGGTGCGCGGCGCCGGCGATCTGGTCGATGCGCAGATCTACATCGGCCCCGGCGGCGTCGGCGTGTATCCCGAGCGCGGCTATCGCGAGCCGGGTTATCGCGAGCCGGGCTATCGCGGGCGGGCCTATCGCGGACGCGGCTATGACAACCGGCGCGGCTATCGGCAGCCGCAATGCCGCCCCGGCTGGAGCTGGCAGAGCGGCCGCTGCAAGCCGTATCGCGGCTACTGATCTTCAGAAGCTGATTTGAATGAAAGAGGCCGCCAGC
>LNFM01004283.1_pt1 | contig 27688 bp, 30 predicted proteins | sample 596031 | NCBI WGS metagenome assembly LNFM01 (sample SAMN04254537, study PRJNA301005) | activated carbon metagenome | isolation source: dual media filters at the Ann Arbor, Michigan drinking water treatment plant | place: USA: Ann Arbor
CGTCTGCCCTCTATCTGCGGGATGCCCTGACCTCCAGTTATCAAGACAACGCCGTTCAGTTACTGTGCAGAACACCGCCATAAATCACGTTAGGTCTCAGAAGCTATGCCCCGCGAGTGGAAGCGCGAGAAGAACTGGAAGCACCTGTACCTCAGGTCCGCAAAGCTTGCTCGCTCGAAGCAGCTCGGTATCGAGTACCCCAGAGTCACCGAAGCAGAGTTGCAGCGCGCGGAGAGCACGGATGGCGAGCGATTGAACGTTCTGTTTGTGTGCAGTCGCAACCAGTGGCGCAGTCCAACAGCAGAGAGCGTGTGGCGCAAGCATCCGAATCTGGCAGTACGCTCTGCTGGAACAAGCCCCAACGCGCGCAGGCATGTGAGTGCGGAAGACATTGCGTGGGCGGAGGTCATCTTCGTTATGGAAGAGAAGCACAAGTCGAGGCTTGTCGCCGAGTTCACTAGGCTCATGGAGCACAAGCCGGTCCATGTGCTCGACATCCCGGATGAATACAAGTTCATGGACCCAGATCTCGTCGAAGAGCTCGAACAATCTGTCGGAGCAATACTTGGCTTTCAGTAGGAGGGCGCTGCTCGTCTCGCTGAAACCTAACCACTCATTCGAGCCGACGCCTGACGGCGCGGCTCAATTCAAACGTTAGGCTTCACATGACACGCTTTCTTCCACTCGCCGCAGCCGTACTCGTGACTGCCTGCGCACAGCCTGGCACAAGGAGCTCTGAAAACGAAGATCGGATGCGAGCTCTAGTGAGCATCACCGAAGGTGGAGAACTGGTTGAGGTTGAACGCCAGGCCGAGTACTCAATCATTCAGGTTCGAAGCACACCACCAGGCAGCGTCGCGTCTTCCATGTACGTCCTGCGCGGCGCCTGTGCAGTTGCACGTGCACGAGGAAAGAGGTTGTTCTCAAGTGCGTCCGAACCGGCAACGGTTAGATCCTACCGCCTGACTTTCCCCAACTCCGCCACCGATGCGGAACTCAGAGGCAGTACGAAGAGTGTTTTCAGTTTGTCCGAGTGTGAGTCGCTTCGATTCTGACAGGACTTCCTAACCCCGCACCGCCGGTGAAGCCTAACCCTCGTTCAACCCTGACCCGCTACGGCAGGCCGCCTTGCCCGCGCGGCGCCTCTGCTCAATGATGCGCCGCGCGGGCTTGGGCATCACACGGGAGCCCGCCGTGCTATCGAAGCGACTTGAGAACACGCAGCAAGGTCTAGTCGTCTTCGCGAAGAACAAGAAGCGCGTCTCGACGTTCTATCAATTGACCCTAGGCCTGACGGTCGAGGAGTCGGCGACCTCGCATGATCTACTTCGCGGGCACGGATACGAAGTCGTCGTACACGCCATTCCGCGGAAGTACGCAACGAACATCAAGATTGCGAAGCCGCCAGTGGTTCGCGAGGAAACCCCGTTCAAGCCAACCTTCATCGTCAAAGACCTTAACGTAGTGCGCGCGGCTGCAAGCAAGACCGGTGGCCACTTGAAGCCAGCAGAAGGTTCATGGCGCTTTCGCGGATGCGTCGTGCTTGATGGTTGGGACCCCGAGGGAAACGTTGTCCAGTTCAAGCAGCGCGAGTGATGCCTAACCCCTCGCTCGAGAGCGGACTGTCCACGGCAGGCCGTCTTGCCCGCGCTGCGGGCCGCTGGCATCTCATCCTCTACGCGGGAGAGCCGCGCTGCCGCGGCCAGCCGCTCAGCTCGAACGTTAGGCAGCACAAACACCCGCATGTGAGGCGCCAGCAATAACTAACACCGCCGCTCCTCGAACCCCCTGAGAGTCGCACTACTCATGCACATGCTCCATCACATCTCCTTCGCGGTAACCGACATAGTTCGAGCGGCAACTTTCTACGACCACACACTCGGAGCGCTGGGGTACGTGAGAGTCTTTGAAGACCTTTGCCCCGGTGAAGAAGATCAAGCCGTCGGATACGGCCGCGAAGGTGAAGATGACAAGTTCTGCATTAAGCAGGCACCCGAGTCCTCCGCAGCCAAAGGTCACGGCTTCCACTTGGCGTTCGCGGCACCCAACCGAAGCGCTGTGCATGAATTCCATGCGCAAGCAATGCAGCACGGGGGCACAGACAACGGGGGCCCCGGGCCAAGGCCAGAGTACGGCGACAGCTACTACGCTTGCTTCGTAGTCGACCCTGACGGTCATCGCATCGAGGCCGTGATAAACAGTGCTGCCTAACCCTTCGGTCAATCGGACCCGCGTAGGCGGGCCGGTTACCTCGAACGTTACGCCGCACAACCGGCTTGGTCTGCGACTCATCCGCTCCAAATGCAGCCTGTCGCAAGCCGGCCTTAGAGGCGCCGCCCAGCCCAGAATGCGGGGAACCTTGTTGCTCAAGGAGCACCGTTGCCCAATATCGACAGATCGAAACCAACAATCGGGCCGCTCGGCAGACTCTTTCGACTACAACGACTAGTCATCTTCGCGCTAGCTGGTCTGCTTGTTTTCTACCACACGTACACTCTCTTCGAGCTGTACGTTGGCGAAGGCACTGACTTGTACGGAGGCCCTAGTGCTAACGGACACCCCTTGTATATGCACATACAGTCTGTTCTTCGCTTCCTAATCATTGTCAGCTTGGTTCTTGTTGCCATGAATAGACGATCTGCGTTGTATGGAATGTGGGCTGCAATCGGCGCATTGGTAGCCACGCACTACTGGGCATACTTCTTCGGTCTTCCGTTCCATTTCTTGGAGGGAAGGCATCCGCTCTCATACTTGAAAGGCTTCATCATTCCTTCGGTGATCACGCTGTTGTACTTGTCGACGAACTCCAACCGCAATCTCCGGGGTGCGACCTAACCCCTCTGGAATGACTTCCGCCTGAAGTCAACAGGTGAAGTCAGTTGTCTTTCCAACCTCGCGCACCAGCACAGCGTCGAACGGGTCAAGGGCGCGCGCAGCGCGGCGCCGCGAACCCTTGACGCGGCACGATCCTCGACACGCTCGTGCGGGCCGAGCGCGGCAGCATGACGGGCTCGGCCCGCACGCCAGCGGCGTGATGGGCGTTGTTCACCCGCTCATGTGCAAATGCTCGTCGCCCCCCGCGCATGCGCCGACTCGCCAACGCGACAGACAGCACCTAGGAACCGGCCTTGTTGCGTCCTTTGCGTGGACGCGGGCCACGATTCGAATCGCACGGAAGAGCACCACATTCTTCAATGACCGTTCGTCGGGCGCACCCCGCACGCCGTGATCGGCGGCATGCGGTCGCGGCGCACCCAAAGGGTTAGCCGGGTTGTTCTTCCGTTCGGCCTGACCTCGTTGATGCATCGATGCGCGTGCAGCGGGGTGCAGCGAACTGATGGTTGATGCGATCACTGCCTCTGGGCTGGTCTCAGGTCATGTCCACCACCACCGCGGGGGACGCGGTCACCGCCGATGGCTGCGCCCGCGCATGCCGCTGCCACGCCTGCGAGTCTTGCGCTTGATCGCGCGCCAATTTCGCCCAGATCATCCGTGCGCGCTTGTTGGCGATGGCGACCAACGCCTTCTGGTAGCCGTTGTGATGGTGAGACAACGTTGGGGAGTCCATCCCATCACTTAGTATTCGACCACGCTTTGCGGGGCGCCTCGCGGACAGGCGACCCCAGCGTGTCGGGCGCGTCAGCTCGACCGTTCGCATCACAAACGCATCCGCTCGCGTCTGTCGAGGTGGCCGAAATGCAATCCTCCCGTACAACGATTTCCCCGGTCGATGATGTCGTGCTCGTCAAGAGCACCATGGTGTGTGTGTGCCGACATCGGCGTGCTTTGACCTCTTCATTGAGCCGGCGGGGCTCGAGTCTTGGCTTTGCGAGAAGGCCAACGTCGAAGCCCGGACGGGGGGCCTTCGTGAGCTCTTCTGGGAGCCCGACGATCCGCAGAACAACAGCACGGTCGGCTGTCGGATCACCACCTACGATCGCGATCGGGTTTCGGCTTTCCAGTGGCGCAGTCCGAAGCAATTCAAGTCGTTCGCCAACGCGGCGGATCCGCTGACACACGTCGTCGTGGATTTTCACGGCAACTCGAACGTCACAAGCATGGCCAAGCCCTTTGCACGATTTGCCCCCAAGGTAGACAGGCGGAGTGTCCGGTCGATCTCACGCATCGGCACGGCACTGAACGAGACAAGGAACGCGCAAGGCGGCGCAGCGAATCTTTGACGCGACCCCAATGAACGGAAGTCCGAAGCGGGCCAAGCCGGCGCGAAGAAGTCCCCTCCATCGAGAGACCGCGCGATACGCACGTGCCAGACAGAATCGAACCATCCTCAGCACGGCAGGGAGCAGCGCGTGAAGAAAGATGAATCAGTTCGTTGAGCACCTCTCTGAGGTCTTCCGGTCATTTGGTCCGATTCGCCACAAGCGGATGTTCGGCGGCTACGGCATCTACCATCAGGAACTGATGTTTGGTCTCGTCGCGGATGACACGCTCTACCTGAAGACCGACGCCCAGTCGGCGCCACTGTTCGCCGAGGCCGGCTCGCTGCCGTTCGAGTACACGAAGAACGGCGTGTCGATGAAGATGTCCTATTCTTCAGCACCAGTTGAGATCTTCGATGACCCGGAAGCAGCCAGGACGTGGGCCTGGGTCGCGTACGAAGCGGCCCTTCGTTCGCAAGGCAAGGCCACCAAGCGATCCAAGTGAAGGCGCAGTTCCGCGCGGCCATGTCGCGTTCGCGGCGTCAGCGCACCGACGCATCGGTATCGTCCGCAAGAGGGGAGCGCCGGTGACGCGCAACCGTATGGCACAGCGAAGAGACGTTGCCGTGCCGCCGAAGTGAGTCGAACATTGCCGAGGAGAGCCGATGTGCTCAACGTGCGCGCCTGCAAGGTCCTTTGCTCCACGATCGCTGCTTCACTGCTGTTGTCGCCCGCGGTTGGTCGTGCCGCCGGCGACGGGATCAGCAAGTTGGTGTCGGTGACACAGCTGAAAGCTGAAACAGCGTCGACCGAGGCGCATGGTGCCGCTGAGCGGCAGCGCAAGCTGGTCGCTCAACGCCGCGCGCAAGGTCTGAACGTCAAGCTGGACGAGGAACAGTACAGAGCCATGCGGACCAGCGCGGCGCAGATCAAGGAATTGGAGCAGCGCCTTGCGCAGATTCAGGCGCAGCTCAAGGCAAAGGGCTGTCCTTAAGATCTACCGCTGCCTGCTGCGCCAATCGGCGCGTGATCTACCATGCGCTGCGGCCCGCATTAGCCTTCAGGCGGCACCCTTGTCGGTCCACCCACAGTCGAGGTCAGCATGAAGCGCGTGACAGGCATTGGCGGCATCTTCTTCAAGGCCAAGGATCCGAAGGCGATGCACGCTTGGTACAAGCACCACCTAGGCATCGACGTTCAAGATTGGGGCGGCGCGGCGTTCAGCTGGGTGGACGCCGAGGGCAAACCGACAGGCGGTACCACCATCTGGTCTGTCGGGTCGACCGAAGGCGATCACTTCGCACCGAGCACGGCGCCGTTCATGATCAACTACCGGGTCGAGAACCTGACGGCGCTGCTGTCGGCACTGCGCGCGGAAGGCTGCAACGTTCTCGACAAGTTCGACGATTCAGAGTACGGCAAGTTTGGTTGGGTCATCGATCCTGAAGGAAACAAGGTCGAGCTATGGGAACCACCGCCAGGTCAGTAGATCGGGTCAACGTCAGACTCGCCCGTGCGCCACGGTGAGCGTGACGGCACGGACACACAGCGCCAGGCGCGTCGGGCCGTCCGATAGGCGCGGCTCGGCGCGCGCCGATCGATTGCCGTCCGTTCCCACGCGATTCGGGGACGAGTCGTGAGCCACGTGGAACTCGTCACCTGGGGCTCGCTCAGTGATGCGCAGCAGGAGCAAGTCCGCGGGATCTCGGTCTCCGCTCAGCAGGTTGAGTACGCGGGCCGGATCGATAGCCAACTGGCATCCGTCGAGGCGGAGTCGGGCGCTGACCTTGTCGGCCTTGCTGCCTTGCGCGATGGTGAGGTCATGGCCTTTCTGACGCTGAAGCGGCGAAGCAAGGCGCCGACGTGGGCAAGCGAGGGCTTAGCGGTCATCAGCGCCATGCGGGTTGACACCGCGCTGCAAGGACGGGGCATGGGCCGCCTAACACTGCTGGCCCTTCCCACCTGGGTGGAGAACAATTGGCCTGAGTGCCACGGGCTTGCGCTGTCAGTGGACGAAGATAACCATCAAGGCATCAAGGCGTATGCGGCTGCCGGCTTCGCTGACCTGGGTCAGCGTGTTCAAGGTCGCATCGGCTGGGTTCGCTACATGAGCAAACCGCTGCGGCCATCTACCCGTGCGACCTGACCTCCTGCTCAACGCGACCTGCCACCGCTTGCCGCACGCGCCACGAGACCCTTTGCTACATCATCCGTATCGCGGTCCGGACGGCCGCGCGTGACGGCCGCCTCAGTTCGAACCTCAAACATCCCGCGAGGGCTCCCGGGAGGTCTTCGATGTCCGTAGTCCGCTACTTGGTTGACGACGTGGATGCAGCCCTTCCGTTCTATCGGGCACTGGGCTTCAAGCTCGTGGATCGCTGGGGCCCGCCCTTCGCCATCGTCAAGAGAAAGAGTCTGTCCGTTTGGCTCAGTGGCCCGGGCACGTCCGCTCGAAAGAAGCTCAGGAGCGGCGCGGTTCCGCAGCCGGGCGGCTGGAATCGCCTGGTCATCGAGGTCAAGGACATTGCCGCCACCGTCGAAGCGCTCGAAGCACATGGCGCCGTGTTTCGCAGCAAGCCCGTCAAGGGCCCAGGAGGTCAGCAATTGCTCGTCGAGGACCCGTCGGGCAATCCGATCGAGATCTTCCAGCCCCGCAACGACGCAGAGTGACGCCTGATCTCTCGTTCGATCCCCGAACGCGTCGACCGGCACCGCACGACCAGCCCGCGGCACACGCAGGTGTTGACAAGAACTGTCGTGCCGGGCGGCTCAGATGAGCCCACGTAAACCGTCCCCAAGCAAGCAGCGAAGCCGACGGCTGCGGAAAAAGCTGCATGTCGGCGAGTTCCGCGAAGACGGCTTCAACGTGCGCTTTCGCTTCAGGCCGGGCCCGACGCAGGACGATCACGCCGATGTACTGCCGCGGCTCGTCGCCCAGGTCATTGAGCCGCGATCACTTCGGTACGGCGGTGGTCAGAACGGGTTTGTCACGAAGGTCGGCCGCGGCTCGCCATCCGAAGAGGACCGAAGAGCCGTCACCGCCTGGCTCGAGTCTTGCGCGCAGGTTCAGCATGTCGACGTGGGGCCCAACGAGGACGCCTGGTACGGGCCGGACCAAGACTGAGCGAAGCGCCACGTACACCTGGCTCAGCGCGCGCATGCGGTCAAGTCACCCGCGCCGAGGCCGGCGCCGGTGCGTGCGTCACCCTGCTCCGTTCGGCGACGCATGGCGAGGGTCGGCAAGGATCTGCGCGCTGCAGGCGGCCGCCTCACCGAGATGCCGCGGGGTTGGCTGCTTCCACAGCGGCGGGTCGCGTCGCCCTGGCCGGTTCGCCACCCGCATCGACCTGCCGCATGAACCAGTGCACGGTCCGCTCGAGCCCGTCTTCAAGCGGAACGTGCGGCTGCCAGTTCAGGTGTGTGCGGGCGCGGGTGATGTCGGGCCGGCGCCGGCGCGGGTCGTCGCGTGGCAGCGGCTTGAAGGCGATGCGCGAGCGGCTGCGCGTCAGACGCAGGATGCGCTCGGCCAGCTCGAGCACGGTGATCTCCTGCGGGTTGCCGAGGTTCACCGGGCCGGCATCGAGCGGGCTGTCCATCAGCCGCAGCAGACCTTCGATCAGATCGCTCACGTAACACAGGCTGCGCGTCTGGCTGCCGTCGCCGTACACGGTGAGCGGCTGGCCGGTGAGCGCCTGCATGATGAAGTTGCTGACCACGCGCCCATCGTCGGGCTGCATGCGCGGGCCGTAGGTGTTGAAGATGCGCGCAATGCGCACGTCGACGCCGCGCTGGCGGGCGAACTCGGTGGCGAGTGTTTCGCCGCAGCGCTTGCCTTCGTCGTAGCAGGCACGCGGGCCGGTGGGGTCGACCGCGCCGGTGTAGTCCTCGCGCTGCGGGTGCACCTGCGGATCGCCATACACCTCGCTGGTGGAGGCGAGCAGCATGCGGGCGCGGTGGGCCTCGGCGTTCTCCAGCGCATGCAGCGTGCCGAACACGGCGGTCTTGACGGTGTCGATCGGCGAGCGCTGGTAGGCGCGCGGGCTGGCCGGGCAGGCCAGATGAAAGATCGCGCTGCACGGGTGCTCGAAGCGCTGCGCCACGTCATGCGTGGTGAGGCTGAAGCGACCGTTGCCGAGCGGCGCGAGGTTGGCGCGGTCGCCGGTCGATAGATCGTCGATCGCCAGCACGGCCGCGCCTTCACGCACCAGGCGCGCGCACAGGTGGCTGCCGATGAAGCCGGCGCCGCCGGTGACCAGCACCGGTCCACGCAGCAGCGGGCTCGACGCCGCGAGCGGCCGCGTGTGCGCGTCCGGCGCGGCCACCTCGTCTACCCGGGGCGGCGTCATGACGCCGCCCGGTCGGTCGGACCGTTCGAACAGCGATCGAGCAAGCGATGAGACGGGTGCATAGGGCAGCGGGCGGATGAACGTGGCGCGACGCGGCAAGCCATATGCCTTGCCCATTGCAGCAAGGCGCAGCCTGTCTTGCCGGGCCGCCCGCACGGCACGCCGCGGTGCCCGACACGCGGGCGTCACGCGCAGGCGCTTCAATGGCGTCGATGCGACCGCCTTCCGATCCGGACCTGCCGCCTGTGCCGCCCTGGCTGCGCCTGCGCATCGACCCCGACGCGCCGGCGCACACCAAATTGTCCCCACCGTTGATGGGCACCGAGCTTGCTGCCTCCGGGCAAACGGCCGATCGGCCGTTCCCTGTGAGGATCCCCGTGCGCATCGCGTATGTCACCGAGACCTATCCGCCGGAACTCAACGGCGTGGCTGCCACCGCGGCGCGCATGATCGAGCAGTTGCAGTTGCGCGGTTGGAAGATCGATCTGGTGCGCCCGCGCCAGCCGCACGAGACGCCGCTCGACACCGCCGACGAATTGCGCACGCGCGGCCTGGCGCTGCCGATGTACCCCGACCTGCGCGCAGGCCTGGCCAGCAGTGAACGGCTGGCCGCGCGCTGGGCGCGCCAGCGCCCGACCGTGGTCCACGTGGCGACCGAGGGTCCGCTTGGCCTCGCGGCGGTCCGGGCGGCGCATCGCCTTGCGCTGCCGGTGACCTCCGACTTCCGCACCAACTTCCACTGGTACATCCGCCACTACGGCATGCCGTGGGCGCAGCGGCCGGTGTTCGCCTACCTGCGCCACTTTCACAACCGCACCGACCGCTGCTTCGTGCCGACACCGGCGCTGAAGGCGCAGCTGGAAGCAACGGGCTTCGAGCGCGTGGAAGTGGTCGGCCGCGGCGTGGACAGCGTGCGCTTTTCGCCGCAGCACCGCTGCGCCACGCTGCGCGCCTCCTGGGGCGTGCATGGCGACGAGCCGGTGGTGCTGCATGTGGGCCGTCTGGCGCCGGAGAAGAACGTGCGGCTGGTGTTCGAGGCGTTCCGCGTGCTGGCCAACCGCGCGCGCGGCGCACGCCTGGTGCTGGTCGGCGACGGCCCGCAGCACGACGCGCTGCGACGCGAGTTCCCCGAGGCGATCTTCGCCGGCCGCAAGTCGGGCAGCGAGTTGGCCCGGTACTACGCGAGCGCCGACCTGTTCCTGTTCCCCAGCCTGACCGACACCTTCGGCAACGTGCTGCTGGAGGCGCTGGCCAGCGGCCTGCTGGTGGTGGCCTACGACATGGCAGCCGCCAACGCCCACATGAGCAACGGCAGCAACGGCCTGCTGGTGCGCCCCGGCGACTCGCACGGGTTCATCGCCACCGCCAGTGCCGCCGGCGCGCAGCTGCGCGTGCTCGGTCACCTGCGCGAGGCCGCGCGAGACACGGCCACGCAGCTGACCTGGGATCACATCGTGCGTCGCTTCGAGGCCTCGCTGCTGCAGGTGGCGCACGTGCGAGATGCGCCCGATGCCCAGACCGTCATCGCCTGAGCCACGGGCGCGCCGTCGCCCGGACGCCGGCGCGCGCCGCACGCGCACCTACCGCATGCACTTCGACCGCGAGCACTGGGTCGCGCGTGACACCGCGTGGGCCACGCGCCTGAACCGCGCCACGCACTACCGTGCCGCCCTGCTGCCGCTGGCCGCCGCCAGCCGCCTGGGCGATGGCGTGCTCTGGTACGCGCTGATGCTGGCCCTGCCCTTCCTGGCCGGGCGCGAGGGCCGCGTATGCGCGACTCAAATGGCGATCGCCGGGCTGATGTGCGTGTCGCTTTACTGGGTGCTCAAGCGCTGGGCGGCGCGGCCGCGGCCATTCACTGCCTGCAGCGACATCCGCCTGTGTGCGCGCGCGCTTGACCGCTTCAGCTTTCCGTCGGGCCACACGCTGCACGCGGTGGCGTTCTCGCTGATTGTGGTGGAGCACTTCCCGACGATGGGCTGGGCGCTATGGCCGTTCACCGTGCTGGTGGCGGTGTCGCGCGTGGCGCTCGGGCTGCACTACCCGAGCGATGTGGCCGCCGGCGCGATCATCGGCGCCGGCATCGGCTGGCTGGTGCTGCTGTCGGGGATCGGCAGCGGGTGGGGCTGAACAGCGCTACCTAGCCCTGCCCGACACGCTCACGCGGGCGCTGTGCCTGAAGCTGGGTCTGCGCCTCCAACGGGCCCGAATGCACCGCTGACTCGAGGGTGGTTTCGGTAAGCGGGTCTGGCGGCAGATGCGCGATCCAGTCGTCGGCTACGTCGCCTTCGGTACGCGCAACGCGCAGCTGCAACGCTGCGTGCAGCTCGCTCTGCCAAGAGCGCATCACCTCCGGGTGATCGGCATCGCCCGGGTGCAGTGCCAGGCGCAGCAGCGGGCGGCGTGCGTTGATCAGCGCCAGCAGCGCGTTCCAGGGCGTGGAGGCAGCGCGGCGCCAGCGGCTGCGCGTGCTCCAGCACAGCGAGGGTGCATATAGCGTCTGCCCGGCCGCGAGCAGCAGCAGTTCCCGTCGCGTGGCGGCGTACTGCAGCGGCGTATCCACCAGTGCCGCGCGGGCCGCGCTGCTCATCAGCCAAGCCGGTGCGACGAAGCCGCGCAGCGGCCAGCCGCGCGCCGCAAACCAGCCGATACCGGCATGCAGGCGGCGCAGCGCCTCGAGCCGGTCGAGCGCGGCGAACTCGCCTTCGCCGGCGGTGTAGACACGGCGCGACAGCAGGTCGAACGGGCGCTGCACCGGCGCATCGTCCACATGGGTCCAGCCGTGCAGCACCGCTTCGTCGCCGCGCGCCAGGCGCGCGGCGATCGCACGCAGGAAACGACGGTCATAGGCGGAGTCGACACCGCGGTAGCGCGGCACTACCAGCAGCGCCACCGGGATCGGCGCCACCGCAGCGACCGCGGCCAATACGCGCTCGCACGCGCACCAGGTGGCCGGGGCGACATCATGCAGGCTCACGGCCAGGGTCGGCGCCGGTGCGGCCGATGTGCCACGCGCGCCCGCATCGACCAGGTTCCAGGTCTCCGGCCGCGCGTGCGACGTGGCGGCAGCGTGCCGCTGGCTGGGGGCCGCCGTCATGGCATGACCGAGGTCAGCGAGGCGTCGCCGGCGAGCGTCGGCGCCCGTGCAGCGTAGTGCGCGGGGTACCGTGCGCTGCACAGCGCGGTGTAGCGCGCCAGCAGCGCGGGCAGCACGGCGTTCCAGTCGTACGCGCGGGCGCGCTGGCGCGCGGCGTGCGACAGCGCGGCGCGATCGCGCTCGCAGGTGGCATGGATTGCCGCCGCGAACGCCGCCGGGTCGGCGCTCGCCACCGCTGCGCCGACGGTCTGGTCAACCAGCTCGGCCAGGCCACCGCGCGCGCGCACCACTGCCGGTGTGCCGCAGGCCATTGCCTCGAGCGGCGCGAGGCCGAAAGTTTCGATGTCGCCGGCGTGCACGAATACATCGCAGCTGGCCAGCGCGCGCGCGAGCGTCTGCGGCTGACGGGTAAAGGGCAGGACGCGCAGGTGCTCTCCGGTCAGCTGCACCGGACCATCACCGACCAGCGCCAGTACATAGCGCGGCCCCAGTTGCGCCACCGCCGCCGCCAGCCACGGCAGGTTCTTCTCGAGCGCAAAGCGTCCCGCAAACAACGCCACCCGCTGCCAAGGCGCCACGCCGATCTGCGCGCGCCACGCCGGGTCGCGCGCGCCGGGCGTGAAGCACAGCGTATCGACGCCGAGCGGTTGCCGTTGCGCGTTGTCGATGCCGGCCGCACGCAACCGCGCACACAGCGCCGCACTCGGTGCAAGCACGAGATCGAACCGTGCATACAGGCGGCGCAGGTAGCGCCAGGCGACCGATTCGGCGTGCACGCCGCCGGCGCGCGCGGCAAGCGCGGGCAGGTCGGAATGCATGAACGCCACCGCCGGAATTCTGAGTGCGCGCGCGGCGTCGAGCGCCGACCACGCCAGCGTGTACGGATCACCGGCCTCGATAAGGTCGGGCGCCAGTTGCTGCAGGATCGCCGCGCCACGGCGGCGCGATCGCGCCAGCCGATAGCCGCGCGCGAACGGCAGCGGCAGCGACGGCACCGCAACGTCGGCGTCGCGCGCCGGCCCGGGTACCACCGTGCTGTGGCCGAAGCCGTGCGCCTGCAGCCAGCACCGCTTGGCGCCGACATAGCGACGCACCCCGCCGCTGGCCGGGCCCCAGAACATGGTGGTGTCTGCCACGTGCAATGGCATGGCCAACAGTTAGCGCTTGTCCGCGGGAGGCCGCGCCAAGTCACCGGCCGCGTGCGCCGGCTCGTCGTCCACGCGGCGCCTCGCGATCAGCGGGTCGAAGTCGACCCACTGGCCATCGCGCCATTCGCCATCGGCCCGCTCGATGTCTTCGGCGCCATGCGCGCGCAGGCACTCCACCACCGGCACGCCTTGCTCCGGCGTGCCGACGTTCACCGCCAGCATCAGGCCGCCCCGCCGCGTGCTGGGCTCGCCCGCCTCGGCGGTGTCTCGGGTCGGCGTTTCCTTGGTCGCGCTCATCGCTCCGGCGAGCGAACCCGCAAAGGCACCTGCACCGGTCGCCCCGGCAATGATTGCCGGCGCCAGCAGCGGCGCAGCAGTCGAAGCCACCGCACCCGCCACGGCGCCGACCGCGGCGCCCGCCGCCGCGCCCTTGAGCGCACCTTGTCCGGACGCACCGGCACCGGGCGAGGTTTCGCGATCGCCACCTATCGGATATTCGGCATGGCGGCCTGCGTCAGTCACCTGGAAGACGGCGATATCGGCGGCTGACGTGCCGCGCTCGATCAGTGCATCCCTCAGCCCGGCAGCACGGTCCTGCGTGCCGATCCGCGCAGCCACGATGTGTGTCATCGCGCTCCCCATAGATGACGTGTGGGAGAAGGTGCAGGCAATTGCAGTGCCCATGCCCCTGCGCCATGCCGCCCTGCGCCAACCGCGTAGGCCGATCGGCTAAGTGCCGGCCTGGGCACGTCATCTGCCGCTGCCGTTGCAACTTCATCCGCAGCGCAGGCGCCTGTCGCGCGACTGCACCAACCACAGGAACAACAGTCATGGGCGTGTTTCACAATGACGACGTGGTCGACGTCCTCAACGATCTGATCGAGACCTGCAAGGACGGCGAATACGGTTTCAACGAACTGGCCGATCACACCCAGTCAAACGAGCTGCGCAGCCTGTTCCGCAACCGCGCGCTGGGCTGCGCCGAGGCCGCTGCCGAACTGCAGCGCGCCGCGGCGGAGTACGGCGCCACCGCGAAATCAGGCGGCAGTGTGGCCGGTGCCGTGCATCGCGGCTGGGTCTCGGTACGAAGCGCGCTGTCGAACCGCACCGACCGGGCGATGCTCGAAGAGTGCGAACGCGGCGAGGACGCCGCCGTGGCGCAGTACCGCCGCGCGCTCGACGACCGCGAGCTGCCGGCCGAGGTCCGCACGTTGATCGCGCGCCAGCTCGAAGGCGCGCAGCGCAATCACGACCAGATCAAGGCACTGCGCGACAGCTACGCCGCCACCGCGTAGCAATCGACGACCCGCGTGCCATCACATCAGGAGAACGCTCATGCATCCCAAGCTCTTGCCGTGCCGAAGCGGCACCCGACATCCGGCCCGACGACAGCTGGCGCTGGCCCTGGCGCTAGCCGCCGCAACGACCCTCGCCGCCTGCGGCGACGATGACGACACCGCCCGCACCAATCCGCCGGGCAGCGAACGCAGCGCCAATGCAGCGAACACGCCGGGCGGCACCACCACCGGCCAGTCGGCCACGCCGGGGCGCGCCGAGGGTGCCGCCGGCGGACCCGGCGGCGCGACGCCGGGCGCGGGCAGCGCATCCGGCGCGTCGGCCGGTGCCGCATCGGGCACCGCCGCAGGCAGCGCGTCGACGCCCGGCCCGATGGCCGCGGCCCCGACCGCCCGACCCAACCCCGAGGCAAATGCCGCGGTCGGCACCAGCGAGCGCAGGTTCGTGACTACCGCTGCATCCGGCGGCATGCTGGAAGTGGAGGCCGGCAAGCTCGGCCAGGAACGCGGCCAGAGCGCCGCCGTCAAGCAGTTCGGCGCCATGTTGATGCGCGACCATGAGCTTGCGAACGCCGAGCTCAAGCAGCTCGCCGCGCGCAAGGGCATCGAACTACCCGCGCAGATGATGAAGGAACACCAGGCCCAGCTCGACAAGCTGCGCCAGGCCAAGGGCGCGGAGTTCGACCGCATGTACATCGAGCATGTGGGGCTGGAAGACCACAAGAAGGACATCGCCGCGTTCGAGCGCGTGATCCGCGAGTCCAACGACGCCGAGGTGCGCGACTTCGCGCAGAAGACCTTGCCGGTTCTGCAGAAGCACCATGCGCAGGCCAAGCAGCTCCATGACACCCTGCGCTCGTCGAGCGCCAAGGCGAGCAGCAACACCGCAACCGGCAGCGCCGGGGGCGCCGGCCGCGGCGGTACGCCTGGCGCCGGCGGCTCGCCGGGCGGCTCGTCGTCTTCGAGCGGTTCGAACTAGCAGTTCGCCGCCATGCATCGCCGCGTGCTGCTGGCCGGTGCCGTCGCGTTGGCCGGCATCACTGCGGGCGCCGTGGCGCATCCCTGCCTGACCTTGCGCGAGCGGGTGCAGGCGGCGCGCGCGATGGGCCTGCGTGCAGCGCCGTACGAGCAGCTGGGCAACCGTGCCGAGGCGATCCTGGTGGCTGGCGACAGCACGGCGCGCGGCACCGGCGCCGCGCGGCCGGAGGAGTCACTCGCCGGCCGCATCGGCGCAGCGCTGCCCGATGCGCGCCTGGTGAACCTGGGCCGCAACGGCGCCTGCTTCGGCGACGTGGTCGAGCAACTGGCCGCGGCGCCGGCGATCCCGTATCGCTTCGTGCTGATCTGCGCAGGCGCCAATGATGTGCTGCAGATGCATGCCGGCAGCCGCGTGCTGGCACATGCACAGCGGGCGATCGCACTGGCGCAACGCCTGGCCGAAGAGGTGGTGCTGATGACCGTGCCCAACGTCGGCCACGCGCCGCTTTTGCCATGGCCATTTAATCGCTTCTACAGCGCGCGTGCCGGCGCCCTGTTCGAGCGGCTGGCGCCGCTGGGCGCGCAGTCCGGCGTGTCGCTGGTGCGCCTGTACTTCGACGCCACCGAGGATCCGTTCGCGCGCGAGCCGCAGCGTTATCTGGCGCCCGACGGGCTGCATCCGAGCTCGGCCGGTTACGCGCTCTGGTTCAACCGCTTGCGGCGGGCCACGCCGCACCTTGTCTAAGCGGTAATCCCAGTCCACCCGAGGCGGCTTCCCCTGCGTGGGAATCGGTGGTCGCCGCAGAAGTACGACTTCCCCGACGTAGACCTATGTATTCCTGCGGCACGGACGCGCGGGTAGATTCAGCCGCTCTATGCGAACCTGGATCGAGCGCGGCGTCAGCACGCGGCCCTGGCTGACGATCTGCTCCTTCGCCGCTGCCTTCTTCCTGGCGGCCGGCATCGGGCAGTTCGTCTCGCTTGGGGCCTCCACGTTCACCTCACTGTGGTTGCCGGCCGGACTGTATCTGGCGGCCCTGCTGATGGCGCCGTGGCGGCGCTGGCCGCTGCTGATCGCCGGGGCCGCCATCGGCAACCTCGCCTTCAACCTCCTGCTCGCCAAACACAGCCTGGGCATCGCGACCGGCTTCTGGCTGATCAATACCGTGGCCGCCACCGCCGCTGCGGCAGCCATCGCTGCTGTCGTGCGGGACCGGTTCCGGCTCGACAACCTGCGCTCGATGCTGGCCCTGGCGCTCGGCGGCGTGCTCGGCGGCCCGCTGTTGTCGGCCACGCTGGCGGCGGCCTTCATCTGGTGGGGGCAGGGCCTGCGTCCGACCGAGGTCTGGCATGCGTGGCTGGTGGGCGATGCGCTCGGCGTGCTGCTGACAGCGCCACTGCTGCTGTCGGACCGGCCGTGGCGCCGCGCCGCTGTCAGCCTGCGCCAATCGCTGGAGGCCGCCGCGTGGCTGGTGGCGATGGCCGCCGGCATCTGGCTGGTATTCGATGCCGCGCCGGGCACCGCGCTGCGGCCGTTCGTGCTGCTGCCGCTGCTGCTGTGGGCGGCGATCCGCTTCGGGGTGTTCGGCGCCGCGGTGGCCACCACCACGATGTCGATGCTGAGCATTGCGCTCACCGCGCGGGGCTACGGGCCGTTCAGCGGCGTCGAACCGGACATTCGGCTGCTGATCATGCAGCCGCAGCTGACCATTTTCGGCCTGACCACGCTGCTGGTGGCCGTGCTGTTTCGCGAGCAGCAGCAGGCCCTCAACGCGCTGCGCCGCGCCAACCTGCGACTCGAAGAGCGGGTTGCTGAACGTACCGCGGCCGTGGCCGCGAGCGAGGTGCGGGCACGCAGCCGTCTCGATGAACTCGAGTTCATCTACGCCAACGCGCCGGTGGGCCTCGGCGTGCTCGACGCCAACCTGCGCTTCCTGCGCATCAACGAGCGGCTGGCGCAGATCAACGGCCTGCCGATCGAGGCGCACATCGGCTACGCGATACGCGAAATCCTGCCCGGGGTAGCCGACGCGGTCGAGCCACCGCTGCGCGAGGTACTGGCCAGCGGACGGCCCAAGCGCGACATCGAGATCACCGGCGAGACCCCCGCGCAGCCCGGCGTGCTTCGCACCTGGATCGAGCACTGGCTGCCGGTGCACGATGACACGGGACGCGTGGTGGCGATCAACATGGTGTGCGAAGAGGTGACCGAGCAGCGCCGCATTGAAGCGGCGCTGCGCGAGAGCGAACATCGCTTCCGGCAGTTTGCCGATCTGATGGACAGCGTGCTGTGGATGCGCGACATCGTGCAGGAGCGGGTGCTGTACGCCAGCCCGGCGTTCGAGACGATCTGGGGCCGCTCGCGCGAGCAGCTGTACCAGGACCCCGATACGTTCCTGCACGGCGTGCATCCGGACGATCGGCAACGGGTGGAAGCTGCCTTCTTCCGCGATGTCGCCGTCGGCACCTACGACGAGGAATTCCGCGTGCTGCGCCCCGACGGCAGCGTGCGCTGGGTACGCGACCGCGGCTTTCCGGTGCGAGACGAAGCCGGCACCCTCGCCTACGTGGCGGGCATGGCCGAGGACATCACCGCCGACCGTGCCGCGCGCGACGAGCTTGCCTACAGCGAGAAGCGCTTCCGTCTGGCGGCGCGCGCGGCACAGGGCATGGTGTACGAATGGGACAAGCCGAGCAACCGGGTGTGGCGTTCCGAAGGGTTGCACGCCCTGCTCGGTTTCGATCCTGATGAAGCGGCGGCGACAACCGCGTGGTGGCGCGAGCGCGTCGCGCCCGAAGACCTGGAACGGATAAGCGTGTCGTTCGAGCACCTCGTGCAAGCGGGCGAGGACCTGTTCGAGTCCGAGTACCGCATCCAGCATCGCAATGGTCAGTGGATCGACGTCTGGGAGCGCGCCTACGTGGAGCGCGATGACGAGGGCAACGTGTGCCGAGCGATCGGCCACGTGATCGACGTGACCGAGCGCAAGCGCGCGCTGGCGGCGATGGCCGCCAGCGAAGAGCGCTATCGCGTCGCGGCCGATGCGCTGCAGGGCGTCGTCTACGACTGGGACGTGGGTACCGACGGCGTGGTCCGTTCGGACGGACTCGAGGCACTGCTGGGCTTCAAGCCGGACGAGGTGCCGGCCAACGTCGGCTGGTGGCGCGCCCGCATGCATCCGGATGACGAACGGCGCGTTCTGGCGCAGATCGCGCACGCGGCAGGCGCGGGCGAGCGGCGCGTCGAAAGCGAGTTCCGCATTCGTCACCGTGATGGCCACTGGGTCTGGGTGCTCGACCGCAGCTGGCTGCAGGTCGATGCGCGCGGGCGCCTGACCCGGGTGGTCGGCAGCGCGATGGACATCACCGACCGGCGCCGTTCGGAGGCAGCGCTGTCGGCGCTGGCCGATGCGGGCCGCCTGCTCGGCCAGCAGCTTGACGCCGAAAGCGCCTGCCGCACGCTCGTCGCCGCCGTGGTGCCGCGGCTGGCGGACATCGCGGCGGTCTGGCTGCCCCGTCATGCCAAGGCGGCGCTGATGGTGGTGCGCCATGTCGATCCGACGCGCGAGTCCGAGGCGACGGACCTGGCGCGCCGCGAGTTCCCGCTCAGTCACGAGGGCTCGGCCCTGGATCGCGCGCTGCATGGCGAGGTGGTGCTGTTGGAGCACATCGCCAACGATCCCGACGCGGCCAGCGACGCGCTGCAGTTGGCGGCCAGCGCACATCTGGGCGTGCGGTCGGCCTTGCTGCTGCCCCTGACGGCGCGCGGTGAAACGCTCGGTGTGCTGGCGATGGCGTTGGCCGGCAGCGAGGAGCACACCGGCCGGCACTATGGCGCGCGCGACCTGCCGATCGCCACCGAACTGGCCCGCCGCGGTGCGCTGGCGATCGACAACGCCCAGTTGCACGAGACCACGCAGCGGGCGCTGACACAACTTCAAGTGCAGGATCGACGCAAGACCGAGTTCCTGTCGATGCTGGCGCATGAGTTGCGCAACCCGCTGACGCCGATCCGCAATGCCGCCGAAGTGCTGGGCGCGCTGGCCCACGGGCAGCCGCAGTACCAGCAGATCGCCGGCGTGTTGCGGCGGCAGACCCACAAGATGGCGCGCCTGGTCGATGACCTGCTCGACATGGCGCGTATCACCCACGGCAAGGTGAAGCTGGAGCGCATCAACGTCGACCTGATCGAGGTCGTCAACCAGGCGGCGGACACCCTGCGGCAGCAGGCCGCAGCGCGCCAGCAGACCATCACCATCAAGGCGCCCACCGGTCCGGTGTGGGTGAATGGCGATGCGCTGCGGCTGGAGCAGGTGCTGATCAACCTGCTGTCGAACGCCTGCAAGTTCGGCGACCACGGCGACGCGCTCGAAGTGACGCTGGATGCCAATGATCACGAGGCGATCCTCTGCGTGCGCGATCATGGCACCGGCATTGCGCCCGCCCTGCTGCCGCACGTGTTCGATCTGTTCACGCAGGACGAGCGCACGCCGGATCGAAAGCACGGCGGCCTGGGCATCGGCCTGGCGCTGGCGCGCAGCCTGGTGGAAATGCATGGCGGACAGATCGACGCGCAAAGCGACGGTGCCAATACCGGCGCCACATTCGTGGTGCGGCTGCCGGTGGTCAAGGCGCCGAACGTGCAGCGCGTTTCTGCGACAGTCGCTGCCGCGACGTCGACCACGCCGGTGCGCGTGCTGATCGCCGAGGACAACGCCGACGCCGCCGACACCCTCGCCCTGCTGTTGCGCGGGGTCGGCTACACGGTGCAGGTGGCACGCAGCGGCCCGGAGGCGGTGGCGCTGGCAACCGAATTCCGACCGCAGGTGGTGCTGCTGGATATCGGCCTGCCGGGGATGGACGGCTTCCAGGTGGCGGCGCGCCTGCGGCTGGCCAAGGCCACCGCGCACGTGCTGATCGCCGCGGTGAGCGGCTACGGCGACGCGGATTCCAAGCGCAAGGCGCATGCGGTGGGCATCGACGAATACTTCGTCAAGCCGCTCGACACCTTTGCTCTGCTGCGGCTGCTCGACGGCCGCGTGCGCGCCGAGGCGGCGTAGCTACGAAGCGGCGTAGCGGCGAAACGTTGTGGGCGGGCTGCTGAGCGGTCCGGCGGGGAGCGGTGCAACGACCGCTAAAGCTGCGCGCGTCAGGTGTAGTTCAGCCCCATCGCCTCGCGCACATCGCGCATCGTCTCCTGCGCCACGGCGCGTGCGCGCGCGCAGCCGTCGTCGACGATCTGGCGCAGCCGCTGGGGCTGCTCCAGCAACGGCTGCGCGCGCTCGCGCCACGGCTGCTGCTCCGCCAGCATCGCATCGATCACCGGCTGCTTGCACTCGAGGCAGCCGATGCCGGCGCTGGTGCACCCGGTGACCACCCAGTCGCGCGTCGCCTCGTCGCTGTACACCTTGTGCAGCTGCCACACCGGGCACTTCTCCGGCGTGCCCGGATCGGTGCGGCGCACGCGCGCCGGATCGGTCGCCATCGCGCGCACTTTCCTGGTCAGCTCGGCCGGCTCCTCGCGCATCAGGATGGCGTTGCCGTAGCTCTTGCTCATTTTGGTGCCGTCGGTGCCGGGCAGGCGCAACACCTCGGTATGCAGCGCCTGCGGCTCCGTCAGGATGCTCTTGCCGCTGCCCTTGAAATGACCCGCGAGCAGCTCCGTGTCATCGGCGGTCCAGCCGCTCACCGATGCCGCTGCCTTGCGCAGCACGCCCTCGGCCTTGGCCAGCGCCTCTTCCACGCCGGTCTCGCCGAACGCTTTGCGCTGCTTCTCGAAGTAGCGCTGGTCGTCCTTGGCGAGCTTGGCCAGTGCGGCGGCAACGCGCGCGTCGAAGTCCCGGCCGCGGCCGTACAGGCTGTTGAAGCGGCGCGCCACCTCGCGCGTGAGCTCCACGTGCGAACTCTGGTCCTCACCCACCGGCACGTAGGTGGCCTTGTAGATCAGGATGTCGGCCGCCTGCAGCAGCGGGTAGCCAAGGAAACCGTAGGTGGCCAGGTCGCGGCCCTTGAGTTTGTCGATCTGGTCCTTGTAGGTGGGCACGCGTTCAAGCCAGCCCAGCGGCGTGCCCATCGCCAGCAGCGTGAACAGTTCTGCGTGCTCGGGCAGGCGGCTTTGCAGGAAGATCGTGCAGCGTTCCGGGTCGAGGCCGGCGGCGATCCAGTCGACCACCATTTCGTACACGTAGCGCCCCATCACGTCACGCTCTTCGTAGTGCGTGGTCAGCGCATGCCAGTCGGCAACGAAGAAGAAGCACTCGTGCTCGTTCTGCAGACGCACCCAGTTCTTGAGCGCGCCGTGGAAGTGGCCAAGGTGCATGGCGCCGGTCGGGCGCATGCCGGAGAGAACGCGGTTCGGGACCATCTTGCTCTTGAGAGTCAGAGAAACACAGCGACGATCGACTGGCCGAGTTGCAGGAACGGGCGCAGCAGCGTGCCAAGCACACCGGTCACCAACAGGCCGATGATGATGAACATCCCGTACGGTTCGATGCGGGCGAACTGGTAGGCGAGCTTGTTGGGCAGCAGCCCGACGGCGATGCGGCCGCCATCGAGCGGCGGGATCGGCAGCAGGTTGAGCGCCATGAACACGAGATTGACCTGCACCCCGGCGTTGGCGACGAGATAGAAGAACTCCTCCTCCACGCCGAACAAGGTCAGCAGCTTGGCAAACAGCACCCAGCCGATCGCCATCGCCAGGTTGGCGCCGGGGCCGGCACCGGCGACCCACACCATGTCCTGCTTGGGTCGGCGCAGGCTGCCGAAGTCGACCGGCACCGGCTTGGCCCAGCCGAACATGAAGCCGGAGAGCGTGACCATCACCAGCGGCACGATGACGGTGCCGATCGGGTCGATGTGGCGCAGCGGATTGAGCGAGATGCGGCCGGCGACGAACGCGGTGTTGTCGCCGAACATGCGGGCGACGTAGCCGTGGGCAGCTTCGTGCAGCGTGATCGCGAACAGAACCGGGATGGCGTAGACGGTGATGATCTGGACGACGTTTTCCATCCGCCGCAGTCTACCGGCGCGGCGCCCACTGGCCTTTTGCAGTCAGCCGAGGCCGAGCGGCTCGAGGCTGCCGCGACCATGACGCACCAGCACGACTTCCTTGCCGGTGAGGTCGACAATGGTGGTGGGCTGGACGCCGCAGGCGCCGGCATCGACGATGAAGTCGATGTCGTTGCCCAGCCGCTCGAGGATGTGGTCGGCATCGTTGAGCGGCAGCTCGTCACCGGGCAGAATCAGTGTGGCGGAGATGAGCGGCTGTTCGAGCACTTCGAGCAGTCCGAGGGCGGCGGGATGGTCCGGAATGCGGATGCCGATCGTCTTGCGCGACGGATGCGACAGCCGGCGCGGCACTTCCTTGGTCGCCTCGAGGATGAACGTATACGGACCCGGCGTGACCTGCTTGATCAGCCGGTACTGGGTGTTGTCGACCTTGGCGTAGTTGGCAATCTCCGACAGATCGCGACACAGCAGCGTCAGGTGGTGGCGCTCGTCGACGCCGCGGATGCGCCGCAGCCGATCGACCGCAGGCTTGTCGTCCAGATGGCACACCAGCGCGTAGCTGGAGTCCGTGGGCAGCGCGCCGACGCCACCATGATCGATCAGTTGCTCGGCCTGCCGCAGCAGACGCAGTTGCGGATTGATCGGATGAACCGTGAAGCGCTGTGCCATGAAATGAACCTGGAAAGTCAGCAGTACCGGTGCCACACCGGCGTCAGATCGCGCGGCAACGGTGCAGCCGAACCGAGTTCGGCATTCGATTCGCCGGGGCCGTGGAAGTCGCTGCCGCGCGAGGCTTCGAGACCGAAGTCGCGCGCCATCTGCGCGAAGCGCTTGCGGTCATCGGCACTGTGACTGCTGGTCGACACCTCGACTGCGACCCCGCCCGCCTCGCGAAACTGCTCGAACAACGCCCACAGTTCCGTGGACGTGAGCTTGTAGCGGGCCGGATGCGCCAGGATCGGCACGCCGCCCGCGTCACGGATCCAGCGCACCGCCTCGGCCAAGCCAGCCCACTGGTGCGGCACGTAGCCCGGCTTGCCCTCGACCAGAAATCGCCCGAAGACTTCGCGCGTGTCGCTGCACACACCGCGTTCCACCAGGTAGCGCGCAAAGTGGGTGCGCGAGACCAGATCCAGATTGCCGGCGTACTTGAGCGCGCCGTCGAGCGTGTCGGCAATGCCGACCGCGGCAAGCCCGTCGGCCATCGCCTGCGCGCGTCGCATGCGGCCGGAGCGGGTATGGGCGAGGCCGGCGAGCAGTGCCTCGTTGGTCGGATCGATGTCGAGGCCGACGATGTGCACGGTATGACCGGCAAAGGTGACCGAGACCTCCACCCCGGGCACGAAGCGCAGGCCGAGGGCGGTGGCGGCCTCCTGTGCTTCGCGGATGCCGCTGACTTCGTCGTGGTCGGTCAGCGCGAACAGCTGCACCCCCTGTCCATGCGCCCGCGCCACGAGCGCGCGCGGGGTCAGGGTGCCATCGGAGTAGATCGAATGCGCGTGCAGGTCGGCATTCACGTCGTGCGGTTGGACCGTCATGACGGCGATTGTAAGGTCCGCCCCTGGCAGACCCACGCGATGATCGATCTAGTCGGTCAGCGCGTCGACGAACGTCTCGATCAGGCGCGCCACGGCCAGCGGCTGGTCGTGATGCAGCATGTGCCCGGCATCGGCCACGACCGCGCGTTGCGCGCTCGGCAGCAGCGCCAGCCGGCGCTCGACCTCGGCCGCATCACCCGCCCACTTGTGGGCATCGGTGGCGCCGCCTTCGACCCATAGCAAGGGCACGGCAATCTGCTGCCAGCACGCCTGCACCTCGGCCCAGCGGTACAGCACCGGGTTGACCAGCCGATGCGCCGGATCGCCCGCCACCCGCCAGCGCGTCTGGCCGTCGGCTTGCGGGACCGGCAATGACCAGTGCGGCGCCAGGAAGTCGGCCTGCGCCTGCGACAGCCGCGCGTTGGTCCGGCGCAGCCGCGCCGCCACCTCGGCGAGCGACGCATAGTCGCGCAGGCCGGGCGGCGACTTGAGCTCATCGATCCACTGCGCAAAGCGCGCCGGTGCCCGCGCCGGCGCCGTGTCGCGCAGGCCGAAGCCTTCGAGGTTGATCACCGCACGCACGCGCTGCGGGCGGATGCCCGCGTACATCATCGCCACGTTGCCGCCCATGCTGTGACCGACCAGGATCACCGGCGCGTCACCCACCAGCGCATCGAGCAGGAGGTCAAGGTCGGCGAGGTAGTCGGGGAACCAGTAGCAGTCGCCGGGACCGTTGTCGGTCAACCCGAAGCCGCGCCAGTCGGGCGCCAGCACCGCGCGCTCCTGCGCGAACGCATCGACCACAAACTGATACGACGCGGATACGTCCATCCAGCCGTGCAACATCACCAGCGGCGCGCCGTCCGCCCCGCCCCAGCCGCGTACGTGATAGCGCAGTCCGCGCAGCGGGACATGGCGTGAGGAGGACGGACGACGCACCGGGTAGGTCATTGCGGCCACGCTGGGTTGGGAAGATCATGCGAGAGCGCACGATAGCGAAACGGCACCGCGCGCCATCCTGAGGAAACGCATGCACGACCACTACCCCGAGCTGTACCGCTCGTTCCGCTGGCAGGTGCCGGCGCAGTTCAACGTCGCCGAGGTGTGTGGCCGGCGCTGGGCGGCGGAGTCCTCGCGCGTGGCGATCTACGCACAGGACGACGAAGGGGGCCGCGCCGTCTACACCTACGCCGCGCTGGCGGCCGATGCGAACCGGCTGTCGAATGCGCTGGCCGCCTTGGGGGTGACGCGCGGCGACCGCGTGGCGATCGTGCTGCCGCAGCGGGCAGAAACCGCCGTCGCGCATCTGGCCATCTACCAGCTCGGCGCCGTGGCGATGCCGCTGTCGATCCTGTTCGGCCCCGACGCACTGGAGTACCGGCTGCAGGACAGCGCCGCCGTGGTGGCGATCTGCGACAACAGCGCCGCCGAGACGCTGCTCGGCTTGCGTGCGCAGTGCCCGGCGCTGCGCGAGGTAATCACGGTGGGCACCTACGCCGACGGCGCGCATGAGTGGAGCCGCCTGCTGGTGCGCAACGGCGAGACGTTTGCGCTGGTCAAGACGCAGGCACGCGATCCGGCCGTGCTCATCTACACCAGTGGCACCACCGGTCCACCGAAAGGCGCATTGATCCCGCACGCTGCGCTGATCGGCAACCTGCCGGGGTTCGTCGCCTCGCAGGACTGGTTCCCGCAGCGGGGTGACGTGTTCTGGTCGCCGGCCGACTGGGCCTGGACCGGTGGACTGATGGATGCGCTGTTGCCGACGTTGTACTTCGGCTTTCCCATCGTCGGTTACCGGGGCCGCTTCACGCCCGAGAAAGCGCGCGAGTTGGTCGAGCGCTACGGCGTCACCAATGCGTTCCTGTTTCCGACCGCGCTGAAGATGATGATGCGTTCGCCCGCTTGGCAGGACGCGCGCGGCAAGCTGCGCCTGCGCGCGATCATGAGCGCCGGCGAGTCGGTCGGTAGCGCGGTGTTCGACTGGACCCGCGATGCGCTCGGCATCACCGTTAACGAGATGTTCGGCCAAACCGAGATGAACTACATCGTCGGCAACTCGCAGCAGAAGTGGCCGGCGCGCGCCGGCGCGATGGGCCGGCCCTACCCCGGCCATCGCGTCGCGGTGATCGACGACGCCGGCAACGAAGTGCCCGTCGGCACTGTGGGCGAGGTGGCGATGAACCGCTACGACATCCACGGCGATGCCGACCCGGTCATGTTCCTTGGTTACTGGAACAACCCGCGCGCCACCGAGCGCAAGTTCACCGGAAACTGGTGCCGCACCGGCGACCTCGCCTCACGCGACGCCGACGGCTACCTCTGGTACCAGGGCCGCGCCGACGATGTGTTCAAGGCCGCCGGCTACCGCATCGGTCCGAGCGAGATCGAGAACTGCCTGGTCAAACATCCGGCGGTGGCCAATGCGGCCGTGGTGCCCAAGCCCGACCCGGAGCGCGGCGCGGTGGTCAAGGCGTTTATCGTGCTCAGCGATGCCTACCGCTTCAAGGGCGACACCGCGCTGGTGGCCGAACTGCAGGCGCACGTGCGCGGCAAGCTCGCGCCCTATGAGTACCCCAAGGAGATCGAGTTCATCGAGCAATTGCCGATGACGACCACCGGCAAGGTGCAGCGCAAGGTGCTGCGCGATTTGGAAGCCGGGCGCGCGGCCGCCACGCCGCCACGCTGAGCCACGCGCGGCGTCAGGCGCCTGCGGCAGCCCGTCGCTCGCCGACCAGCATCTTGCCGACGGTCGTGCACACGGCGACGCCTTCCTGGTTGAGCGCCACGCCTTCGCAGTGGACGATGCCGCCACCGTGCCGCGGCTTCGGCTCGAGCGCGACGACGGTCCAGGTGATGGCGAGTTCGTCACCGATGCGCACCGGCGCCAGGAAACGCGCGTTGTGTTCAAGGTAGCCGAGCGCGGTGCCGGCGAAGACCATGCCCAATTCGGCACCCATCAGCGCCGAGGTGATCACGCCGTGCAGGATGCGGCCGCCGAAACGCGAGGCGCGGGCAAACGACTCATCCATGTGCAGCGGATTGAAGTCGCCGATCAGGCGGGCGCCGTCCGTGACATGCGCTGCGGTGATGGTGACGTGGCGGGTGTAGCGATCGCCAATACGCACCGCCAAATACGGCGTGCCCAGCGGAACTCGAGGTGATTCGGCGATCGGCGACTCTGTTGGCGCGGACGAGGACGCGAAGGTCATGGCGCCGATTGTCGCAGCCGGCGCGGCTGCGTCCACTACGGGCAATGCGTCGGGGGCATCAGGCGACGGCGCGTTCGACGCGCGGCGGCTCGGCCGACTGATTCAGCGCCCGGCTCATGCCCAGTGCCAGCAGGCGCTCACGACCGTCCGGATCCGCATCAATGAGCGCGGCCACGACCGTGCTCGACAGCGCGCGGTAGCGATAGCGGTTGTCGCCCTCGGGCAGTTCGCGCCAGCCCTGCGCCACCAGCCATTGCCACAAGTCGCGATTGAAGCCGGCCTGCACGGTCAGGCGAAACTGGTTGCAGCACAGCGTCGTGCCGATGGCGGGCAGGCGACGCGAGGCCGGTTTGGCGTCGCGCTTGATGCGACGCAGCGATGCGATGGGCGACGAAAACAACCGGGCCAGATTCATGTGCAGCAACCTCCAGAACGTTGCCCACTGTATCGGCGTCACCTGCGTGAAAGTATCCCGCCTCCGGGGATCACCTGCCCCTGCACACGGACTAGCGGAAGCTCGCGAGTGCGGCGCGGGCGTTGATCGTCAGCTGCCCCGTCGCGCCGGCGTGACGCGACGGGCGTCGGCAATGGCGGCGATGAGCACTGCCTCGCGCTGCTCCGGGGGGGCGTCGATCAGCAGCGTCACCCAGCTACTGGGGATATCCCGATAGGCGCGCCGATCCGGACGGAACGTGGCCTCGCGCCACCCCTGCTCGAGCAGCCAGTTCCACAGTTCCTGACCCAGTCCGGCCTGAACCACCATGCGCAGGTCATCGCGCACGATGCGGGCACCGAGCGAAGGCCTTTGGGAACGACGCGGTCGGGACCGTTCGCGGCGAATACCGAAGATGTTGCGAAACTGATTGCGGACGTTGAGAACCACTGAATGCATACCTCTCTCCGCCG
>LNFM01004038.1_pt1 | contig 27684 bp, 22 predicted proteins | sample 596031 | NCBI WGS metagenome assembly LNFM01 (sample SAMN04254537, study PRJNA301005) | activated carbon metagenome | isolation source: dual media filters at the Ann Arbor, Michigan drinking water treatment plant | place: USA: Ann Arbor
TGGAAGCTCCAGGTTGGGCACGGCGTCCGACTGTCCTGTCGCCCCGAGACGCGACCTCAGGGCGACCACGGAACAATACAAGGTTGGGCTGACGGAGGAAGCCCAACATCGGCGTATCCGTTGTCACCCCATCATGCCGGTCCACCGGTTCCATGTCGCGACGTACCCGAAAACAAGGCGGTCGCGCCTGGACGCCCGCCGTGTTGGGCTTCCTGCGTCAGCCCAACCTACGACAGGCGCGCTTTTGCGCTCTGCTATTCAGATTCGGCGACGGACCGATTGCCGCGCCCACGACTTCGCCCGCGCATTCCGTGCCATGCTTCCATGACGCTGCAACCATCGGAGGCCCCGCCCATGAATCACATCGTCAACGCCGGAATCGCGCGCCATGTCGGTCAGTACAGTGACGCGGTCAGGATCACCGACGCCACCGAGATCCTGCTCGTGTCCGGGACGCCGGGGATCGATGCCGACAGCGGCGATCTGCCCGACAGCTTCGCGGCGCAGGCCGAACTCGCATGGCGCAACATCGTGCGGATCCTGCAGGAAGCCGACATGGATGTTCGCCACATCGCGAAACTGACCCAGCATCTGACGCGGCGCGAGGACCTGGCGGCCTACCGCGACATTCGCCTTCGTTACCTGGACGGGCACGCACCCGCCTCGATGCTGACATTTCTACCGGGCCTGGTGTGGCCGAACATGCTGATCGAGCTGGAAGTCGTCGCCGCCCGTTGAGCGCTGCGCGTGCACTGTCCGCTTGCCCTGGCGCCGGGGAACGTGCGACAACGGCAATCCCGTCCCACCCGGAGGCACGACCATGCTGGAACTTCGTCCGTCCTGTGAATGCTGCGACTGCGATTTGCCGCCGCAGGCCGAAGATGCCCGGATCTGTTCGTTCGAGTGCACGTTCTGCGCCGCCTGCGCGACCGACCGGCTCGGCCATCGTTGCCCGAACTGTGGTGGCGAACTGGTGAAGCGGCCGGTCCGGCCGGCGGCGGCGCTGGTGCGCAATCCGCCGTCGACGGTGCGCGTGTACAAGCCGGCGGGCTGCAACGCGGCGTGATTCGTTCCACCGGCCGCGATCCGCGAGTGCCCGGCCTGGACGCTGTTCGGGATCAGGACCTGCCCGCTGCAGACATGGAGCCCGGGGCCCGTCCCCGTGTGGTGTCCGCCGCCGCTGCATAGTAAGTTCCCGGGGCCGCCATCGCCCGGGACCTGCCGATGAACTTCGACTTCGACGACACCGAACAGCGCTTCCAGGCGGCCGTGCGTCGCTACACACAGGAGCGCCTGCGGCCGATGTCGGCGCGCTGGGATCGCGGCGAGCGCCTCACGCGCGACGCCATCCACGAACTGGGCGAACTCGGCGTGCTCGGCATCCGCGTGCCACTGGCGCTCGGCGGCAGCGAGGGCAGCTACGTGCTGGCCGGCATCGCGGCTGAAGAACTGGCGCGCGGCGATCTGAGCATCACGCTGCTGCTGCAGTTGTCCCTGATCGCCGCGGATCTGATCGGTGCTCACGGCGATCCCGCGCTGCGCGGGCAACTGTTGCCGAAGATCGCCAGCGGCGAGCGCGTCGTGGCCTTCGGGCTCACGGAAACGGGCGCCGGATCGGACGCGGCGGCCATCCGCAGCACGGCGACACAGGACGGCGAGAGCTGGATCATCAGCGGTGAAAAGGCGTCCATCAGCCTTGCCGGCTTTGCCGATGACTGCATCGTGTTCGCACGCATCGAAGGGGCCGGTACCGGCGCGCGGGGCATGGGCGCCTTCGTGGTGCCGCTGGACGCGCCGGGCGTCAGCCGCGAGGTGTATTCGAGTGTGGGCGAGCGCGTCAGCGAACGCGGCGCGCTGCGCTTCGACGCGGTGCGCGTGCCGGCGCAGCATCAGCTCGGCGGTGGCAGCGGCTTCGTGCAGGCGATGGAGGCTTTCGACTACAACCGCGCGATCATCGCGCTCGCCTGTCTCGGCACGGCGGCGCAGTCGCTCGACGACACCATCGAGTATACGAAGGCCCGCCATACGTTCGGCCAGCCGCTCGCCCGGCGCGAAGGCGTTGCGTTCCAGATCGCAGAGCATCTGACGCACGTGGCCGCCGCGCGCCATCTCGCCTATCACACGCTGTGGTTGCGCGATCAGGGACGCGGACATACGAAGGAGGCGGCGATGGCCAAGTGGTACGCGCCGAAGATTGCGGTCGAAGCCATCCATGCCTGCGTGGTGCTGCATGGCTGGGTGGGCTACGACCAGACCCTGCCGTTCGGCCAGCGCCTGCGCGATGTGATGGGTCTGGAGATTGGCGACGGCACGCCCGAAATCATGAAGGGCGTGGTGGCGCGCGAGGTCTTCGGCCGCGAGTTCACCGCCTATCGCTGAAGCCGTCGCCGGGCCGCTGCGGCGCCGCTATGATCGCCGTCCGAGCTCCCTACACACACCCATGCAGAGATTGCCCCGATGACCTACTTCGAAGCCAATGACACCACGCGCGAACTCGCTGCGCGCATCACCGCGTTCATGGAAGCGCACGTCTATCCGGCCGAGCCACAGTATCTGAAGGAAGCCGAAGAGCTCGGCCCGTGGGCGGTGTATCCGACCGCCGAGCGCCTGAAGGCACTGGCGAAAGCGCAGGGCCTGTGGAACCTGTGGCTGCCGAAGTCCGAACACAGCGACGGGCTCACGAATCTCGAATACGCGCCACTGTGCGAGATCATGGGGCGCTCGCCGCTGGCGCCGGAAGTGTTCAACTGCAGCGCGCCGGACACCGGCAACATGGACACGATCCTGCGTTACGGCACGGAGGATCAGAAGCGGCTGTGGCTCGAACCGCTGCTTGCCGGTGAAATACGCTCCTGCTTCGCGATGACGGAGCCGTCGGTAGCGTCGAGCGACGCGACGAACATCGAGTCGTCGATCGTCCGCGATGGCGATCATTACGTGATCAACGGCCACAAGTGGTACACCACCGGCGCGACGGATCCGCGCTGCAAGATCGCGATCTTCATGGGCAAGACCGATCCGGACAATCCGAACCGTCACAAGCAGCAGTCGATGATCCTGGTGCCGCTCGACACGCCCGGCGTGACCGTCGTGCGCTCGTTGCCGATCTTCGGGTACTACGGTGCGCCCGACCGCGCTTCGGAGACGAAATGGGAGAACGTGCGCGTGCCGGTCACGAACATGCTGCTGGGCGAAGGCCGCGGCTTCGAGATCGCGCAGGGTCGTCTCGGGCCGGGCCGCATCCATCATTGCATGCGCCTCATCGGGCTCGCCGAGCGCAGCCTCGAGAAAATGTGCCGGCGCAGTCTCTCGCGCGTCGCCTTCGGCAAGGCGGTCGCCGATCAGGGCGTCACGCAGGAGCGCATCGCCGAGTCGCGCATCATGATCGAACAGGCCCGGCTGCTGACGCTGAAGGCCGCGCACATGATGGACACCGTTGGCAACAAGGCCGCGCGCGCCGAGATCGCGATGATCAAGGTGCTCGCGCCGAACATGGCCTGTCAGGTGATCGACTGGGCAATCCAGGCGCATGGCGGTGGTGGCACCAGCAACGACTTCGGCCTTGCGATGGCCTATGCCGTCGCCCGGCTGCTCCGCCTTGCCGACGGGCCGGACGAAGTGCATCGCGCGCAGATCGCCCGCTTCGAACTCAAGAAGTACCAGGCGTAAGCGCAGCCGCGTCGCGCCTGCAGGCATCACGGCGTGGCCGCCTGATCGGCCCGATCCGGCGGCCCCGGTTGTTGCATCAGGCCGCGCAGATCGGCTTCCCAGCCGGCGAGTTTGTGTGCGGCACGCGCGCGCTGTTTCGCGTTCATCCGGTTGTGCACGTCGGCAATCAGCGCGCAGTTGTAGCGCGTGAGCGCGGTGTGATATTCGCGATACGCGGGACGCGGCGAGCGGGTGAAGGTGGCGGCGAGCGCGGCGAGCATCGGGAGCGCGCCGCCCTCGCGGGCGCCGGCAGGGAGGGCGGCAATCTGTTCGAGCGTCGCGAGCGTGTCGCGCTGTCGGGCTTCCCGCTCTGCGAGCCAGTGCTCGGCGTTGTACGGTGAGGCCTCGATACGACGCGTGATGAATGCCTTCTGATCGCGATCCAGGCGGCCGTAGAGATCCTTTGCCGCGTCGATTGCTTCAGCGGCTGTGCGCGCGCGGCGCTCGACGACGGTCCCTTCGAGCGCTTCGTCACGCAGTTCTTCGTTCGATTCGGCGTAGCGGCGCGCGAGCAGTTGCCGCTGCTGTGCGCTGAGCGCACTGCCGAGGCGCGCGAATGCCGGCAGGGCCTGCGTGAGCCCATCGCGAAACACCTGCCTGATCTCCGCATTCACCCCGCACACGCGGTCGGAAGAGAGATCCGCCATCGCGTCGGCGCGCAGCGCCGCGAGCGCGTCGGCGTAGCGCACGAGCTGGGTGTCGCGATGCCACCGGAACCAGTCGCGCAACGCGCTGCGGGTGCTGGCCTTCTGCGCCTTGTCGAGATCGAGATAGGAATCGAGCCACCAGGACGCCAGTGTCGGGCCGCGCGTGTAGAACAGCGGGAGCGTGCTGCAACCGGTGACGATCAGCAGCGCGATCGCGAGACAGATCCGCGCCGCGCCGGTCGCCGGCGGAACGCGGCCAGTGCCCTTGCTCATGAGCGCCATCGGCGTGTCGGGTCGGCATGGCGGCCGCGGGATGGCCTCCTGGTCGCGCAATCGTCTCGCTGTCTCGGCATCGCTGGCACCTTCCCTTGGTCCTCCGTGTGCCCGGTGGTCGGGCCGCCGCCATCCTGCGCGCAGCGTGCGCCGTCGCCGGCAGAGGGCAGCCGCGGATCGCGACCTGACGACGGGCGCCTGCCGGGAAGGGCAGTTTACACGGCGTCACCGGGCACCGCAGACGCGTGGCCCCGACCCGTCCGCCGGCCCGCTTGCACTTGTTTGCACTCGGCGTGACCCATCGCACACAGGAGCTCACGTGGCGGGCGGATAATGCCCGTCCCTTCAGGCCGGTGCCCGCATGTTCCGACACTCCGTACTGACCGCTCTGCTCGCGCTGCTGCTGTGCGCGGCGACGGCGTCCGCGCGTGAATCCCGCATGTCCTTCGAGACCGACAGTTCGGCCCAGGGCACGGCGATGCGCCATGCCCGCGAACTGGTGGTGTTCGCGCAGTCCGAACTGAATCTCAAGCTCGACTTCAGCGATGCGAGTGTGCGCGACGTCGAGGAACTGGCCGGCTCGCTGCATGCGGACTTCCGCCGCCAGCGCGCGGGCGCGGACGAGGTGGCGCCGCTGGTGACGATGATCGGCAGCTATCTCGGCGAAGTCCTGCGCCGCAATCACGGCGCGCAATGGGGCTGGGTGTCAGTCAACGGCCATCGCGTGCTGGGCCTCAAGGCCGCGCGCACGGGAGCACTGTTCACGCCGGTGGAGACGGCCAAACGGCGCGTGCATCAGGGGGCGTCGAGCAATCTGTGGCGCGCCTACCAGGTGAAGGCCGGGCTGTAGCGCCGCACGGGCGACGCGCCGGACGGCATAGCCCGTCGGGGCGCCGACCACGTTCTCCTGCCGGTCCGGACACCGCTGTCGAACATCAACTGGCGCACTTCGTTGCGCCGGCGCCGGCCAGGGCTGCGATGTCCGCGTCGGTATAACCGAGTTCGCGCAGCAGTTCCGCGCTGTGTTCGCCGAGCCGCGGCGCGTGGCGCCGGACGGTCGGCGGCGACTCCGACCATGCGCTGCCCGGCGCCATCTGCCGATACGTGCCCTCACTCGGATGCTCGACGACGCGGAAGTAGCCCGTCGCAACGAGTTGCGGATCCTCGGGCAGGGATTCGAGCGTGTTCAGCGGCATTGCCGGGATGTCGGCGGCATCGAACAGCGCGAGCCATTCGGCGGTGGTGCGCGTGCGCAGGATGTCGGCGACCATCGCGTAGAGATCGGCGATATTGCTCGTGCGCGTCGCGAAATTCGCGAGGCGGGGATCGCGTTCGAAATCCGCCGCGCGACCGATCATCTCGAAGAAGCGGCGCCAGTGCTGATCGGTGTAGATCAGCGTGCAGACATGCCCGTCGCGCGTGGGGAACGGTGTGCGTTCGCGGGCCAGCATGCGCGGATACCCGGTCGGGCCCTCGGGCGGTTCGAACGTCGCGCCGGCGAGATGCTCGCCGAGCATGAAAGGGACCATCGTCTCGAACATCGGCACGTCGACCGACTGGCCGACGCCCGTCTTCTCCCGGCGATAGAGCGCCGCGCAAACCGCGTTGACGACGGCCATGCCGACGGTGCGATCGATCATCGCGATCGGCACGTAGCGCGGCACGCCGTCACCGACGCGCGCCACCAGCGACGGCAGGCCCAGCGCACCCTGGATCAGATCGTCGTAGGCGGGCTTCGCGGCGTACGGACCGTCCTGCCCGTAGCCGAACGCGCCGACATGGATGAGCCGCGGGTTCAGCGCGGACAGTGCCTGCCACGTCAGCCCGAGCCGCGCCATCGCCTGCGGACGCACGTTGTAGACGAGCACATCGGCGGTCGCGACCAGCTTCAGCAGCGCCGCATGGGCGGCCGGCTGCTTCAGATCGAGCACGAGGCTGCGCTTGTTGCGGTTCGTATGCAGAAAACTCGCGCTCATGCCGGGATGGCGCGCCGGGCCGAGCGCGCGGCTGCTGTCGCCGCCCGGTGGTTCGACCTTGATCACGTCGGCGCCGAGATCGCCGAGCATCTGGGTCGCGAACGGCCCCATCAGCACGGTGGTCAGATCGACCACGCGCACGCCCTCGAGCGCGCCGCTCATGACGTCCTGCCTTCGCTCGTGTTGCTGCCAAGCCGCTTCATCAACGCCTCCGAACCGCTGGATGGTCCGGCATTCTAGGAGGATGCGCGCGTATGCGCATTGCCCGCTTGCGATCGCCCATGCAGAGCCTCCGCGCACGATCTCGCGGGTGTGCCTGCGGCCGGCGTTTTTTTGCCACCGAGAACACCGAGAACACCGAGGGAAGAAATATATCGATCCAGGGCGCAGTCCGGCCCCGCCGCCGCCGTAAAGGAGGCACCCGCGCCACCCCTTCTCTTCTCTGAGTTCTCTGTGTTCTCCGTGGCTAAATTCAGAGAACATCAGAAGGCGCTCACGCCCAGCGCAGCCGCTGATTCGTCGCCCCCAGCGAGCGCCGCGGTGACTGGAGCACCCCCGCCAACCCATTTCTTTCTCTGTGTTCTCTGTGTTCTCGGTGGCCAATCCAAAGAACACCAGAAAGCACTCACGCCCAGCGCGGCTGCCGTCTGGCGAGCACGTCAGGCCAGACGTTCACCGAGTGGCAGGCGGTGTTGCGGCTTGCCGGTGGCTGCGCGCAGCGCATTCGCCACGGCGGGGCCGAGTGGCGGCACGCCGGGTTCGCCAACGCCGCTCGGCGGCGCGTCCGACGGCACGATGTGCACGTCGACGACGGGCATCTCGTGGATGCGCAGCGGGCGGTAGCGATCGAAATTGGCTTCGACCACGCGGCCGGCGTCGAGCGTGACGGCTTCGCGCAGAAGCGCACTGAGCGCGTAGCCGACGCCGCCTTCCATCTGCGCGCGCACGATGTCGGGATTGACCGCGATGCCGCAGTCGACTGCGCAGGTCACGCGCTCGACCTTGAAACGGCCGTCGTCGTCGACCACGACATCCGCGACTTCGGCGACCACGCTGCCGAAGGACTCGTGCACGGCAACGCCGCGCCCGCGGCCCTTGCCGGTGGGTGCCGTGCCGGCCTGCGCCACCGCGAGATCCAGCGCGGCCAGGTGGCGCGGCGCGTCCTTGAGCAGGGCGCGCCGGAACTCGACGGCATCCTGGCCGGCGGCGGCGGCCATTTCATCGATGAAGGTTTCGGTGGTGTAGCCGTTGAAACTGTGGCCGACGGACCGCCACCACAAGGTCGGCACGCCGGCTTCGGGGTTGTGCAGATCGACCCGCAGGTTCGGGATCGCGTACGGCAGGCCGCGCGCGCCCTCGACCGAAGTGATGTCGACGCCGTTCTGAATCATGCCTTCGAACGCTGTGCCGCGCAGGAACGACTGCGTGACGATGCGCTGGCTCCACGCGACAGGCTGGCCGGCGGCATCGAGCGCGCCGCGCAGCACCTGCACGCACATCGGGCGATAGCGCCCGCCGCGCATGTCGTCTTCGCGCGTCCACTGCAGCTTCACCGGGGCGCGGCCGCCGATTGCCTTGACGATCGTCGCCGCCTCGACGACGAAGTCGCTGTCCGGCACCGCGCGGCGGCCGAAGCTGCCGCCGGCGATCAGCGTGTGTACGGTGACCTGCGCAGGTGCCAGCCCGAGCACGTCCGCGACCGCCCGCTGATCCGAGGTCTGGCTCTGGCAGCCGGTCCACACCTCGCAGCCGCCGTCGGTCAGCGCGATCAGGGCGTCGAGCGGCTCCATGCTGGCGTGTGCGAGATATGGAAACTCGTAGGTCGCCTCGATCACCTGCGCGGCGCCCGTGAACGCGGCGTCGACATCACCCTCGTTGCGCGCGGCGGCGCCAGGGGTCGCGGCGAGCTGACGGAAGTCCGCCAGCAGCTGTTGACTGCCACGCTGCTCGGCGTCGCTGTCGTCCCATTCGATCTGCAGTGCGTCGCGGCCCTTGATCGCCGCCCACGTACTGTCCGCGAGCACGGCCACGCCACGCGGAATCCGCACCACATCGACCACGCCCTTCACCGCGCGCGCCGCCGTGTCGTCGATGGTCTGCACGCGGCCGCCGAAGCGCGGTGGCCTCGCCACGACGGCCGTCAGCATGCCGGGCAGCCGCTGATCGATCGTGAACTGCGCGCGACCGGTCGTCTTGTCCGGGCTGTCGATGCGCGGCACGTGCTTGCCGATGAAGGTGAACTGCGCCGGTGTCTTCAGCACCGGTTCGGCCGGCGGCGTGAGGGCAGCCGCGGCGGCGGCAAGGCTGCCGAAACGCGCCGAACGCCCGCCCGGATGCGTGAGCACGCCGGCTGCGACGACGATCTCGGCGGCCGGCACCTGCCAGGCGCTGGCAGCCGCCTCGACGAGTATGGCGCGCGCGGCAGCGCCTGCGAGTCGCAACTGCTGCCAGGAGTTCGCGATCGAACTCGAACCGCCCGTGCCCTGCACCGGGCCCCAGTTCAGATTGTGGTAGCGCGTGGCGTCCGCCGGCGCAAAGGCCCAGCGCATCTGCGCCCAGTCGGCGTCGAGCTCATCGGCGACGATCGTGGTGAGGCCGGTGGTGACGCCCTGGCCCTTGTCGAGATGCTTGATGACGACGGTGACGGTGTCGTCACTGCCGATGCGCACGAAGTCGCCGAACGTCGCCGGGCTGTCCGGCGCGCTCGATGCCGCGTCTTCGGCCGCGCCGCAGTCGAAACCGATCGCGAAACCCGCGGTGCCGAGTGCGACCACGCGCAGAAAACCGCGGCGCCCCAGCGCCATGCCGTGTCGATCAGCCATGGGTCGGGCCCTCCTGCAGCGCGCGGGCTGCCGAATGGATCGCGGCGCGGATGCGCTGGTAGGTGGCGCAGCGACACAGGTTGCCCTGCATCGCGCTGTCGATGTCGGCGTCGGTCGGCGCGGGCTTGCGCGCGAGCAGCGCAGCGGCGCTCATGATCTGGCCCGACTGGCAGTAGCCGCATTGCACGACGTCGAGCGCGGCCCATGCCGACTGCACGGCGCGTCCGGCAGCCGAGTCGATGCCCTCGATGGTGCGCACGCTGGCGCCGGCCGCGGCCGACAGCGGTACCATGCAGGCACGCATCGCCTGACCGTTGACGTGCACGGTGCACGCGCCGCATTGGGCGATGCCGCAACCGTACTTCGTGCCCGTGAGCCCGGCGTCGTCGCGCAGATACCAGAGCAGCGGCATGGCCGGATCGGCGGCGGTCTGCACCGCCTGGCCGTTCAATTCGAATTCGATCATCGATGTCTCCCGCGCCGCGACGGGGACCGCGCACCGACTGCCGCTTACCCCATCCGCGCAATTGCCGGCACCGGGCCGGATCTGTAAGGTTGCGGGCGTTATAACACCGCCACCCACAGGAGCATACGAAAATGGCTGCGTATCTGATTGCCCACGTCAAAGTGAAAGACCCCGCGAAGATGCAGGAATATGGCGCACAGGCCGGCGCGACTTTCGCCCCTTTCGGTGGTGCGCCGATGGTGCGCGGCAAAGTGGTCGAAGTGCTCGACGGCACGCACGGTGGCCAGGCCGCGCTGATCGTGAAATTCCCGGACGCGAAGTCGGCCCACGACTGGTACCACTCGCCCGCCTACCAGGCGCTGATTCCGTTGCGCGACCAGGCGATCGAACCGACTTTTGTGGTGATTGAAGAACCGACCTGAGGGTAACGGTCAACGCGATCATTCGGACCATTCGACGGTTTGCGCCGCCGATGGTCCGGGGTCTGCGCGGCGTCACATCCGGGCGCGCCGGGCAGGTGGGGATCAGCTGGCCTGCGGCTGACGAGCCGGTCTGAATGCACGCACGCGCTGGCGCAGGGCGTCGGCACCGGTCGGTGCATCGGCATAGCGCAGCAGGCTGTAGAGGCGCGCGATGTCGCGCACGGCGGGGGCGAGATCGGCGCGGGCGCCAGCGACGCGTTCGGCGAACTCCAGTGGTCCCTCGTGTGCTTCGCGCGCCAGCCCGATGCGCTCGAGGCGACGGCAGAATTGCGCATAGGCCCGTGCGGCGGGGCCTGCGCCACGCGGGCGTCGACGCAACAGCATCCAGCCGAGCGCGGCGAGGAACAGGGCCAGCACGGCCACCAGCGCGAGCACGAGATTGCCGACGCTGACGTGCTTGATGCCGAGCCGCGCGATCAGGTCGCGCTGACGCTGCGGCGAATAGCCGAGCACCCACTGGCTCCACTGGTAGTTCGCCGCATCCCACAGCTGCCGCGCGTTGCGCCACATCGCGATGGCGGTGGCGCTGTCGCTGAGCATTCTCAGCGGTGCCTCGGCGTCGCGGAATTCGTCGATGCCGAGTGACACGCGCTCCGGTGCCACGGCGGCCGTCGGATCGACGCGTATCCATCCCTCCTGCGGCAGGTAGATTTCCGCCCATGCATGCGCGTCGCGCTGGCGCACGATCAGGTAATCGCTGACGCCGTTGTATTCGCCACCCTGGTAGCCGGTGACGACGCGCGCCGGGATGCCGCTGGCGCGCATCAGCACGACGAACGCGGCGGCATAGTGCTCGCAGAAGCCCTGTTTGGTGTCGAACAGGAACTCGTCGATCGGGTCGTCCTCGAGCGCAGGCGGCGTCAGGGTGTAGGCATAAGGGTCCTCGGCAAAGCGCGCCAGCGCAGCTTCGGCCACGCGCCTGCCGGCGAGGCCCTCCGCGCGCCAGCGCGCGGCGAGTTCGCGGCTGCGCGGGTGCGCATCGGGCGGCAGTGCGAGCGCGGCGCGACGTTCATTCGCATTGATGTCGGTGAGGCTGTAACTGGTCGCAGATTCCAGCGTATAGCGAATCTGCTTCTTCACCGGATTGTGCGCCGTCAGTTCCTGGGCGCGCGAAGTGCGGCCCACGTTGCCCGACGAGGTCACGACGTCGAGCCCGAGCAGCCAGCGCTCGCCGTGCGGCTCGAGCAGCACCTCGTAGCGGAAGCGGGGGCCGCGCGCCACCACGGGTGCCGTGCCCATGCGCGCGACATCGCTCGCCTGCCAGCGGCGGCCGTCCGTTTCCCACAGCACCGGGCCGCGCCAGTACAGATCGCGCGCCCGTGGCTGCGCGCCGTCGAAGGCCACGCGGAATGCGACCTCGTCCGAGGTGCCGAGATGGGCGATACGGCCGATCTCCATCTGATCCGAGAGGCCGGTCATGCCGTGATCGTCGGCGCCGGGCATGCCCCACAGTGGGCTCGACAGGCGCGGGAACAGCAGAAAGCAGAACACCATCACCGGCACGCTCTCGGCGACCATCAGCGCGGCGAGTCGCGCGCAGGCCGCGTCGCTTTGTTGCGGCGGACTGTTGAAGCGGATCAACGCCGTGGTGATCAGCACCGTCACCCCGAGCAGGTAGACGGCCGTGGCGATCGCCTGCGAGTAGAAGAAATTCGTGACCACCAGGAAGTAGGCGAGGAAGCAGATCACGTAGAAGTCGCGTGCCTCTTTCATCTCGAGCAGCTTCAGGCCCACCAGGCCGCTCAGCAGGGCCACGCCCGCATCGCGCCCCATTTCGCCCTGGTAACGCAGGTAGACCAGCGTGAACAGCACGAGCGCGCCAAGCTGCGTGAGCGCCCACAGCAGTTTGTGCTGGCGATTCGGCAACGGCACTTTCCGGTAGGCGCCGAGCAGCCGCCAGCCCAGCAGCAGCACAAAGCTCAGCGGCAGCAGCACGGGCAGCCGCGTCACGTGCGGCGCCAATGCGAGCGTGATGCCGGCGCAGCACCACAGCAGATCGCGCACCATGATTTCGCCACGCACGCTCATGTCGCAGGCCACAGGGCGAGCGCGCGCAGCGCACGGCCGCGTTGCGCCGGCCCGCTGTCGGGCTCCAGGCGCAGTGACGGGAGATCGAGTCCATAGCGCTCGCCGCGCGCGTCCAGCGTCACCACCCACTGCGCGAGCTGCGACAGGCGTGCTTCGACGTCTCCGAGCGCGGCGGTGTCCGACCAGCGCAGCCAGTGGATACCGCTGCCACCCTGGAGCTTCTTCACCAGCAGTTGATCGCCGCGGGCCGACGCCTTCCAGTGAATGCTGCGCAGGGAGTCGCCGGGTGCGTAGGTTCTGAGACCCGCGAAATCGTCGAGTCCCTCGCCGTGGCCGCCGTCGTCGCCGTGACCGGACGCGCCGCCCGCAATCGGCAGCTTGCCGTGCGGCGCCGGATAGACGAGGCACTGCGTGTCATCGCGCAGATAGGCCCAGGCGCGCAGCAGGCCGAGCGGATAGCGGCTCGCGATCTCGACGCGTCCGAGCGTCAGCCAGCCGCGCTTCTCGCTCGGCACTTCGAGAATGATGCGGGTTGAAGAGTCTTCGACAGTCGAGCTTTCGACGGTGCGGCCCGCGCCCGGGCCACGCCACCATTGCCAGCTGCGCGGCACGAGTCTGCGCAACAGGAGACCATGCCGCGGGCGGCCGCTCAAATCGGCGAGCAGCAATTCGAAGCGCGCCGGGTGGCCGGCGAACACGGGTTCGACCGCCACCGCCGCGAGTCCGAGACCCGCGAGATTGCGCCAGGTGTGCAGCATTGCCGTGAACACGAGGCCGACCAGCAGAAAGGCGAGGATATACGCCAGCGCGTTGTCGTAGTTGATTGCGCCAATCAGCATCAGGCCGATGACGCCGAGGAACACCCCCCCGGCCCGTGACGGGAAGATGTAGACGCGCTTGCGATCGAGTACTTCCACGCCCTGCTGCTGCCCGCGCGCCGCTGCCTCAGGGCACCGGCACCGTGCGCATCAGCTGATCGACCAGCGTGCTCGAGGCCTGACCGGCGTCGCGTGCCATCAAGCGGTGACCCGCCACGCTCGGCAGCACCGCCTTCAGATCTTCGGGCAGCACATGGCCGCGGCCGTGTGCGAGCGCCCAGGCCCGCGCGGCACGCAGCAGCGCGAGGCCTGCGCGTGGCGACAGTCCGTGCGCGAGACCCGGCATTTCGCGGCTGCGCGTCAGCAGGTTCTGCAGGTAGTCGATCAGGGGCTCGGCGACATGCACGCTGTCGACCTGGCGCTGGAGATCGCGCAGTTCGTCAGCGCTGCACACCGGCTGGAGATCGGCGAGCAGCGCGCGGCGATCGCGACCCTGCAGCAGATCGCGTTCGGCGTCGCGGCCCGGATAGCCGAGCGAGAGCTTCATCAGGAAGCGATCGAGCTGCGATTCGGGCAGGGGATAGGTGCCGACCTGGTCGGCCGGATTCTGTGTGGCGATCACGAAGAACGGTTCGGGCAACGGCATTGCGTGGCCTTCGACGGTCACCTGATGTTCTTCCATCGCTTCGAGCAGCGCGCTCTGCGCGCGCGGCGTCGCGCGATTGATCTCGTCTGCGAGCAGCGCCTGCGTGAACACCGGTCCCGCGTGGAAGCGGAACTCGCTGGTATTGCGATCGTAGACGGACACGCCGAGCACATCGGCCGGCAACAGATCGCTCGTGCACTGCAGGCGCTGATACGACAGGCCCAGCAGCCGCGCGAGGGCATGGGCCAGCGTGGTCTTGCCAACGCCCGGCAGATCCTCGAGCAGCAGGTGGCCGCCGGCGAGCAGGCAGGTCACGGCGAGGCGCAGTACCCCGGTCTTGCCCAGCACGATGTCGCCGGCCGCAGCGACGATGGCCTCGATGCGCTGGTTGGCGTCGGCGGCGGCCTTCGGTTTGAACGAAGTGATATTCACGGTGCTCAGACTCTCCTGTCATTGCGCCCGGTGGTCAGACTGCAGCCATCGCCGTTGCAGCCGATACCGGAAGCGGGTGACCGCGGAATGGCGGCCGGCCCGAAGGTTTTAGCTGCGCGCGGCGAACAGACTTTAGCACGCTGTTCCCGCCCGACCAGCGGGATTCGGCAGCCGCGGACGCGGCATTGAGCGGCACACGTCGCGGGAGTCAGCGGTGGAAAAATACGACTACATCGTGATCGGCAGCGGGCCGGCCGGCCAGCGCGCGGCGATCCAGGCCGCGAAGCTCGGCAAGACCGTGCTGCTGATCGAGCAGCTGTTCCGAATCGGTGGCCACTGCGTCCACACCGGCACCATTCCCAGCAAAACGCTGCGCGAAGCCGTGCTCTATCTCAGCGGCTGGCGCCAGCGCGGCTTCTACGGTCGCAGCTACCGCGTCAAGGAGCGCATCACGGCCGACGATCTGATGCAGCGGCTCGACATCACCATTCGTCACGAGATTGAAGTATTGCAGCACAAGCTGCATCGCAATTACGTGACCACGATCGCAGGACGCGCGGTGTTCGATTCTCCGCACCGGCTGCGCATCCAGACCGCCGAAGACGATGCCCGCATCGTGCACGGCGATGTGATCCTGATCGCGACGGGCTCGCGGCCCCTGCGGCCGGCGAACGTGCCCTTCGACGGCGTGCACGTCGTCGACAGCGACGAGATCCTGCGCATGCAGGATCTGCCGCGCAACGTCGTGATCGTCGGCGCGGGTGTGATCGGGATGGAGTATGCGTCGATTTTCAATGCGCTCGACATCCACGTCACCGTCGTCGACGGACGCAATGAGATACTCGGCTTCCTCGATCGCGAGATCGTCGATGAATTCGTGCATCACCTGCGCGATCGCGGGGTGGCGCTGAGGCTCGGCGAGACGGTCGACACCGTCGAGATGGTCGAGCGCAACAACGTGCGGGTGAACCTGCTGAGCGGCAAGCGGCTGCGCGCCGACATGGTGCTGTTCGCCTCCGGCCGCTGCGCGAACACCGACACGCTGCGCCTCGACAACGCCGGCCTGACGACCGACGACAAGGGCCGGCTGCGCGTCGACGAGTGCTTTCGTACGGAAGTCGAGCATATCTACGCGGCGGGCGACGTAATCGGCTTTCCGGCGCTCGCCTCGACGTCGATGGAGCAGGGCCGGCAGGCGGCCTGCCATGCGTTCAACGGCCCGCTGATCGGCGAGAACAAGTGCGCGTCGCCCTACGGCATCTATGCCGTGCCCGAGATGAGCGTGGTCGGCAAGACCGAAGAGGAACTGCGCGCCGAGAAGATTCCCTATGAAAGCGGCATTGCGCGGTTTCGCGAAACCTCGCGCGGCCAGATCCTGGGCCTGCGCGAAGGTCTGCTGAAACTGCTGTTCCACCTCGAGGACCGCCGGCTGCTCGGCGTGCACATCGTCGGCGAGGGCGCGACCGAACTCGTGCACATCGGCCAGGCCGTGCTGGCCCATGAGGGCAAGCTCGAATTCTTCGTCAATGCCGTGTTCAACTATCCGACGCTGGCCGAAGCCTACAAGGTGGCGGCGCTCGACGCCTACAACAAGATGTGAGGCCTGCCGCGCCCGATCGGTGCGTCAGTCGCCGGCGATGGTCATGTCGTCGAGCAGCAGCGAGCCGCACTGGATCGACCCGCGCCGTTCGAGATCGCTGCCTGCCGCCACCAGATTCGCGAACATCTCGCGCAGGTTGCCGGCAATCGTGATCTCCTCGACCGGGTAGGCGATCACGCCGTTCTCGACCCAGAAGCCGCTCGCCCCGCGCGAATAGTCGCCGGTCAGCATGTTGACGCCGAAGCCCATCAAATCCGTGACGAGCAGCCCGGTGCCCATCTGCCGCAGCAGCCCGTCGAGGTCCAGCCCCCGATCGCTGACCAGCAGATTGTGGATGCCGCCGGCATGCCCGGTCGGGGCCAGCTTCAGGCGGCGCGCCGAATAGCCGTCCAGCACATAGCCCTGAAGGACTCCGCGGTCGATCAGCAGCCGCCGGGACGTCGCCATGCCCTCGGCGTCAAAAGGGGCGCTGCCGAGCCCGCGTGGCAGATGCGGCTGTTCGTCGATGGTCATGAAGCCGGGGAATATCTGCTGGCCGATGGAATCCCGCAGGAAGCTCGCTTCCCGATAGAGATTCGGCCCCGACACCGCCGAGACCAGGTTGCCGATGAGACCGGTCGCGATGCGGTTCTCGAAGATCACCGGCGCCTTGCGCGTCTTCAGTTTGCGCGCGCCGAGCTTGGCGACCGTGCGCCCGGCGGCCCGGCGGCCGACGTCTGCGGGTGCATCGAGTTCGCTCGCGTGTCGCGCGGTCGTGTACCAGTAGCCGCGCTGCATCGCGCCGTCGCGGCTGCCGACGACGGTGCAGCTGATGCCGTGCCGGCTCGCGCGGTAGACGCCGTTGAAGCCCTGACTGTCCGCATACGCATGCAGGCCGCGGTAGCGGCTGACGGCTGCTTCGTCGACCTGGCTGACTTCGCGCTCCGCGTCGCGCGCGGCGGCTTCGCATTCGAGGGCGAGCGCGATGGCCGCATCGGGTTCGAGCGCCCACGGGTGGTCGAGGTCGAGATCGGGGATCGTGCGGGCGAGCAGCGCCGGATCGATCAGGCCCGCACAGGGATCCGGTTCGGCATCGGCTGCGATGCGGATGGCGGCGGCCACGGTTTCCGCGATCGCGGCGGGGCTGAAGTCGGTGGTCGTCGCCGAACCCTTGCGCTGGCCCTGGTAGACCGTGACGGCCAGCGACTTGTCGCGGTGATATTCGAGGGTCTCGACTTCGCCACTGCGCACGCCGATCGACAGGCCATTGCCGGCGCTGACGCTGACGGCCGCCGCACAGCCCGCGCGCCTGGCGACGTCGACCGCGCTGGCCGCGACGTCCTGTGCGGTCTGATCCGAAATGAGTGAGTCTTGCATGCGCTGTGCCGCGAAGTGAGTCGGCTCATTGTAGCCCATGCGCCTGTCTGCGCCGCGCGCGTGGCGACCCCCGGCCCGCGCCGGTAGAATCGGACCATGTCTGCTTCCCCCATCCTTGCGCCGCTGAACGCCGCGCAGCTCGCCGCCGTGATCACCGGCGCCCCGCAAACCCTCGTCCTCGCCGGCGCCGGCAGCGGCAAGACGCGCGTGCTGGTCCATCGCATTGCGTGGTGCCTCGAAAACGGCCTGGCCTCGCCCTCGGGCATCCTCGCCGTGACCTTCACGAACAAGGCCGCCGCCGAGATGCGCGGGCGCATCGAACAGTTGCTGCGGCGGCCCGTTGGCGGGATGTGGGTGGGCACCTTTCACGGCATCGCCCACCGCCTGCTGCGCTCGCACTGGCGCGAAGCGAAGTTGCCGGAGCAGTTCCAGATCATGGACAGCGACGATCAGCAGAAGGTCATCCGGCGCGCGATCAAAGGCCTCGCGCTCGACGACGCGCAGTGGGCGCCGAAGGAAGCGCAGTGGTTCATCAATGCGCGCAAGGACGAGGGCCAGCGGCCCGAACACATCGACACCGCGGGCGACTTCGTGCTGCAGACGATGGTCGAGATCTACAAGGCCTATGAAGAAGCCTGCCAGCGCGCGGGTCTGGTCGACTTCGCCGAACTGTTGCTGCGGGCCTTCGAGTTGTGGCGTGACACGCCCGGTCTGCTACGCCATTACCAGGAGCGCTTCTTTCACGTGCTGGTCGACGAGTTCCAGGACACCAATGCGATCCAGTACGCATGGCTGCGCCTGATCGCGGGTGATCGCGCGAACGTGTTCGCCGTCGGCGACGACGACCAGTCGATCTACAGCTGGCGCGGCGCGAAGGTCGAGAACATGCAGCGCTTCCGGCGCGACTATCCGAAGCACGAAATCGTGCGTCTCGAACAGAACTATCGCTCGACCGGCAATATCCTCGACGCCGCGAACGCGCTGATCGCGAACAACAGCGCGCGCCTCGGCAAGAAGCTGTGGACCGACGGCAGCCGCGGCGAGGCGATCAGGCTCTATTCGGGCTTCAACGACATCGACGAGGCGCGCTACGTCGTCGAGCGGCTGCGCGAATGGCATCGCGACGGCAACCGGTTCGACGAATCGGCGATTCTCTATCGCACCAGTGCCCAGTCGCGTGTGCTCGAAGACGCGCTGCGTCAGGCCGACGTGCCCTATCGCGTGCACGGTGGCTTCAAGTTCTACGAACGCGCCGAAGTGAAGGACGCGCTGGCCTATCTCAGGCTCGCGAACTTCCGCGGTGACGATGCGGCCTTCGAGCGCGTGGTGAACCTGCCGGCGCGCGGCATCGGCAATCGCACCCTCGACGACGTGCGTCAGACCGCGCGCCTCGAGCGGATCACGCTGTGGGATGCCGCGCGGCGACTCATCGATCAGCGCGAACTCGCGGCCCGCGCGGCCGCTGCGCTCGGCCAGTTCCTGACGCTGGTCGACGAACTCGCCGCGGAGATCGAGGGCCTGGGCCTCGACAGCATCATCGAGCTCGTCGTCGAGCGCAGCGGACTCGTCGATCACTACAAGAAAGAGAAAGGTGAGCGCGGTCTCGATCGCATCGAGAACCTCGGCGAACTCGTGACCGCCGCGCGTGACTTCGAGCCGCCGGAAGATGAAGTGGAGCTGCCGCTGATTTCGTCGTTTCTGGCCCATGCGGCGCTGGAAGCCGGCGAAGGGCAGGCCGGCGCGTACGAAGACTGCGTGCAGCTGATGACGCTGCACTCGGCGAAGGGCCTGGAGTTCGTGAACGTGTTCCTCGTCGGCATGGAAGAAGGGCTCTTCCCGCACCAGCGTTCGGCCGAGGATTCCAACCAGCTCGAGGAGGAACGGCGGCTGTGCTACGTCGGCATCACGCGCGCGATGAAGCATCTCACGCTGTGCTACGCCGAGAGCCGCCGCCTGCACGGCACCGACTACTATCCGCAGCCCTCGCGCTTCCTGCGCGAACTGCCCCGCGAACTCGTCGACGAGGTCAGGCTCGGGGGCGGCCGGCCTGGCGCGAATACCCGCTCACCGATTGTCGAAGATGTCAGCGGCTACCCGTACAAACTCGGCCAGCGCGTGATTCACCGCACCTTCGGCGAAGGCGTGGTGCTGCACATGGAGGGCCGCGGCCCGCACACCCGAGTGCAGGTCAACTTCGCCGGCAGCGGCGTCAAGTGGCTGGTCGCAGCGTATGCGGGGCTGGAGACGGCATAGCCCGCTGTCTGACTTCGGTTTGGCGCAGGGTTGGCCACCGAGAACACCGAGGAATACTGAGAGGCGCCGGAGGGCTTGGACGGCGGCGTCCTGAAGGACCGGCACTGTCATCAGGTCGGCCCAATCACAGATGCCGCCATGCATGAAGGCACCGCATTTCGACCGGCACTGCCCCTCCCAAAAACCTCTGTGTTCTCTGTGTTCTCGGTGGCCCACCCCCACGCCAATCGCAGGCACTGCCCGAAAACGAACGAGGGGCCCGCAGGCCCCTCGCGTCAGACCCGAGGCGGGGCCTTACTTGCTGTTGTTGACCATGTAGTCGACGGCGGCCTTGACGTCGTCGTCGGCGATGTCGGGACGGCCGCCCTTCGGCGGCATCATGCCGGCCTGGCCCATGTAGCCGTTGATCGCGTGGTCGTAGAGCACGTCGTTGCCCTGAGCGACGCGCGGGCCCCAGGCAGCGGCGTCGCCGAGCTTTGGCGCACCGGCGGCGCCGGGCGTATGGCACACGAAGCAGACGCCGTCGTAGATTTCCTTGCCCTTGGCACCGGTGTCGGCGACTGCAGCGGCCGGCGCGGCGGCGGCGGCCGGGGCCGCTTCCGCCGCAGGTTCGGCGGCGGCCGGCGCGGTGGCCTCGGCCGGCGCGGCCGCGGGCGCACCTTCGCCGAGCATGAAATCGACGGCGGCCTTGACGTCATCATCGCTCAGATCGGCGGCGCCGCCCTTGGCGGGCATCATGCCGGCCTGGCCCTGGAAGCCTTCGATGGCGTGCTTGTAGAGCGTGTCCTTGCCCTGCGCAATGCGCGCCTCCCAGGCGGCGGCGTCGCCCATCTTGGGCGCGCCGGCGATGCCCTGCGCGTGACAGGCAAAGCAGACCTTGTTGTACGCGGCCTCGCCGGGGCTGCTGGCGACCGCCGGGGCGGCGGCGTCGCCCGCGGCGGCGGCCGGTGCGGCAGCGGTGCTGGCGACCGTGACGGGCTCACCGCTCGTGTTCAGCTGGCCCACCGGGGCGACGCGCGCGGCAATGCCGGCTTCATCGCGCTGGTTCGCTTCGAAATCGGAATAGACACTGTTGGCGAGGAAGTAGACGACCACGCCGATGCCGGTCAGGAAGAGCAGCACGATCGCAAAATTGCGTACGAATACCGCGTCTTGTTCAGCGTTGCTCTGATGCTTGTCCATGATGCTTGTCTCTTGCGCCCGGCAGGCAGTTCTATCGGTGGTGAACGGTGATCGGTGGTGGCAACGGGGCAGCCCGACGCCGCGCGCATTATAGCCAATTTACCGCGTCCGACTAGCAAACCGCGGCCCGTTTCGAGGCTTGCCCGATGTGGGGCGATGGTTTCAAATGCAGAGACAGCCCACCCGTCCGCGGCCACGCCCGAAGCCCAGCGAAAGAGACCCAACGTGCAGCACGAAGACAGCGCCGCCCAGCGGATGATCGTCGATGAACCGTATTATGAAGCGCTCGGGAACGAGTGCGACGTCTTCGCGGCGGCGTATGCGAACCAGCTGCCCATCCTGTTGAAGGGGCCGACCGGCTGTGGCAAGACCCGCTTCGTGCACCACATGGCCTGGCGCCTGCGCCGGCCGCTGATCACGGTCGCCTGTCACGACGATCTGACGGCCGCCGACCTGGTGGGCCGATATCTCGTCAAGGGCGGCGAGACCCAGTGGCTCGACGGGCCGCTGACGCATGCGGTGCGCATCGGCGCGATCTGCTATCTCGATGAAATCGTCGAGGCCCGCAAGGACACCTCGGTGGTGATCCACCCGCTGTGCGACGACCGTCGCGTGCTGCCGATCGACAAGCTCGGCGAGCTGCTGCCGGTGCCGCGCGAGTTCTCGCTCGTGGTCTCCTACAACCCGGGTTACCAGAGCGTGCTGAAGGATCTGAAACAGAGCACGCGCCAGCGCTTCGTCGCGCTCGAGTTCGGTTACCCCGCCCCCGAACTGGAGGCGCGCATCATTGCGACCGAAAGTGGCATCGCGGACGACATCGCGGCCAGGCTCGTGCGCTTCGGGGCACATACCCGCAATCTGAAGGGCAGCGGGCTCGACGAGGGCGCGAGCACGCGCCTGCTCGTCAATGCGGCGAAGCTGATGGCCAGCGGCGTCGGCGCCGCGCTCGCCTGCGACACGGCCGTCGCGCATGCGCTAACCGACGATGGCGAACTGCTGCACGCGGTGCACGAGCTGGCGAGTGCGGTGTTCTGAGTTTGTGCCCGGGTTTTGCGTGAGCGTGTCGGGTGTGTTGATGAATCTGGCCACCGAGAACACCGAGGATGAAGATGATTGAATCTGCACCTCCGCGAGGAGCATGCAACGCCTGGCGTCGGCGTTGCCGAGGCGAACGCCCCTTCCCTTTCTTTCTCGGTGTTCTCGGTGGCTAGATTCATTCGGCGCATGACGAGGCACAATTGATGAGCGACGGTGCGCGGCAGAATTTCTTCAACCTGATCCGGGTGCAGAAGGATCTCGAGAAGATCGCTGGCAGTGTGCTCGCGCGTACGCCGCGGGCGGGCGATATCGTCGCTGACATTGCCGAGCTCGAACGCGAGGTCCAGGACTTCATCTTTCACTGGACTGAAGTCATCGCGCTGTCGAACGAGGATCTGGCCGCGCATTTCATTGCCAATGCGCCGCAGGCGTTCCGCTATCTCGACGAGGCCGCGGTCGAAGACTGGATCATCAAGGCGATGGACGCGTTCGACAATCGCGGCCTCGGCTTCGCCGTCGAGGTGTTCGACTCACTGCCGCAGTATGTCGAGAGTCATGCCAACGCGCAGACCAGTTGCGCACTCGAACAGGTGTCGGGTTTCCTGCGCTACTTCGTGCGCGGACTCGGCGGCCGGCCCCTGTCCATCGCGAGCGATCCGCTCGCCTACACCGACAGCGAACGCATCTTCCTGCCACCGACGCTGAGTCTCGATCACGATCGCGACGTCAACGCGCGCCTGTACAAGGCGACCGCCGTCTTTCTGTGGGCGCAGAACCGTTACGGTACCTGGCAGTACCGGGCGCTCGAGGAGGCGATTCACCAGCTCGATGCGGCCGTGAGCTGGCCCGTCTACCAGCGGCTCGAATGCGTGCGGCTCGACGCTTGCCTCGCGCGCGATCTGCCGGGGCTCGCGCGCGACATGGACAGTGTCGCGTACGACAGCGGCATGGCACGCGTTGCCTGGCAGGAGTTCACGGGCGCGGCCTCGACCCTGGCTCAGGCCGGCGCGACGGCGCGCGACAGCCTCGCCCTCGTGGCCCGTTTCGCCGACTATCCGCTGCCGCAGGCCAAGCGCTATGCCGGCGAGATGCTGCCGCAGAAGGTGCGCGAGACGCTGTTCAAACGCGTGCCGCGCGAGAAGGAGGCGCTGAAGCGCGCGCTGTCCGCGCTCGAACGCGATCTGCAGCGGCAGGATGACGACGGCGCGGCGGACCCCTGTGTGGGCGAGCCCGCCAACCGCTTTTCGGTCCAGCAGTCGCAGGACCAGGCGCGCAACGAGGTCGAACTGCATTACAACGACCAGCAGGTGCCGGTGGGCGCCGACCTGCAGGAATTGCTCGCTTCGATCATGCAGGACGTCGGCGAACTCGGGGACGACTATCTGCAGCCGGACGGTGGCGATGCGCCGTATCCGGGCGATCAGGAAGGCCGCGGCCTGCCCGGCGGCGAACTCGACGCGGAAGCCGGCGGCAGCCAGCGCCATCTCTATCCCGAATGGGACTACACGCGGCAGCGCTTCCGCGAGGCCTTCTGCGCGCTGACCGAGCAGGCCGTGCCCGACGGTGACGAAGCCTTCGCCAGTGAGACGCGCCAGAAATACCGCGGCCTGACCAAGTCCATCCAGCGCGTGTTCGAGGCCATCCTGTCCGAGGCGCAGCGCCAGCGTCGCCAGCCGCACGGCGACGAACTCGATCTCGACGCACTGGTCGACGCCCACGTCGATCGCCTGCAGGGCCGCGAGATGAGCGACCGGCTCTACACGCATTTTCGCAAGTCCGGGCGCAACGTCGCGGTGATGTTCATGGTCGACATGAGCGGATCGACCAAGGGCTGGGTCAACGATGCCGAGCGCGAGTCGATGATCCTGCTGTCGGAGGCGATCGAGACGCTCGGCGATGCGTTCGCGATTTACGGTTTCTCCGGGCGCACGAACAAGCGATGCGAGGTCTATCGCGTGAAGACCTTCGACGAGCCGTATTCGGCAGCGGTGCGCCGGCGCATCAGCGGCATGGCACCGAAGGCCTACACGCGGATGGGCGTCGCCATCCGCCACCTCGGTCAGTTGCTCGCGGCGGTGCCGGCGCGCACCAAGCTCCTGATCGCGCTGTCGGACGGCAAGCCCGAGGACTACGGCAGCTATCGCGGCCGCTACGGCATCGAGGACACGCGCCATGCCCTGCTCGAGGTCAAGCGCGCCGGCATTCACCCGTTCTGCATCACCATCGATCGCGAGGCCCAGTCCTACCTGCCGCACATGTACGGGGTGTCGAACTTCACCGTGGTCGACGAGGTGCAGAAGCTGCCGTACAAGGTCGCCGACATCTATCGCCGCCTGACGACCTGAACCGCAGGCGGGTTTGCACCGGCCTGCCTGGCGCCTAACCTCGCCGTGGTATGCCCGGGGGCGGAATTTCGCTAGGATCGCCGGCCACGCGCTCGTAGCTCAGCTGGATAGAGTACTGCCCTCCGAAGGCAGGGGTCACAGGTTCGAATCCTGTCGAGCGCGCCAGCCTAATCAGTCACTTACCCGCAGTTTTCTCCCCGATTGCCCTTCGCACTCTTGGTAAATGGTGCACATGTGGTGCTGACGTCGCTTTGGGTCGATGCTCTTGGCCCTGCATCAGCGGTGATGCCGTTCACTAGGGGCTAACATCTTCCGCCGCCTTGGTAACACGATTAAACGCTTAAGATTCCGGTGCTTGCGGTACTTTGCCGGAAAATCGGCGGTAGACTTGTATAACCTGATCGTCGTGCGCCCTTTACTTGGCGGCCACAGTTGTGAGCTTACGGAGTGCGGTGGCACTGATGCCGCCACGCGATTTTCTGGGGAATATGGGGGAAGGGGTACCCCGGCCGGCATGCTTTTCGACTAGGGGGGTATGCCCTCGAACTTGGTTCGTTTCAAAGGCTAACCTACTGTTACTGGCTAGAAATCCTGCGCTAACTTCTTTGTGCCCACGCCAGCATTTAGCGTTGAGTTAATTCAGTCCGCAAATCCGTAGGAGTTCATTGAATCGCCGGGAACTCCCGAATCCAGTCAACAGGAATGGCGAAATTGAGGTTCTGACCCTCCTTGTGAATCATCGTCGTCAATCCGATAAGGGCCGCCTCTTCCGTCACAAGCGCGCCACCGCTCGACCCTTGAGATATGGGTGCGCTGGTCTGAATTAGTGGATAGGTCTCGTCGCGCTTCCTGAGGGCCGAAACCAAGCCTTCGGACAATGTCAGCTCTAGACCGTGTGGGGCACCGATGGCGTACACCTTCTGCCCAACGTGGACTTGGGTGACCGATCCGAGATTGATAGGGGGGGCCGGTAAGTTCACGGCTCGAACTAGGCACAGGTCGCGGTCCTGCCGCTCAGCGACGATTGTCAGCGGTTCATAAACCTCGTCTCGATATAGCACGCCACCCTGTTCCGCACCTTCGATTACATGGCAGTTGGTCGCGATGATGTCCGGTCTGACCACAACCCCGCTGCCTTGACCTACAACCTCCCCTTTGTCCTTGATAATGGCAATCAGAACGACACTCTGGCTCGCAATGTTGTAGACCTCTTCCGGGGACCGGGGTACACCTGTCGGGAACTGTCCATGGATGACCTGAGGGGGGCGATGTACCGGCACGGGAACAGGAGAGGGCGCCGGCGTAGATGGCGCGGCCGCTCGCCGCTCAAACTCTTGGAAGAAAGTCTCAGTTACAAAGTGATAGGACCCCGTCGCATTGCTAATGCAGACCGGCCGTCCGTCATCAGCCCTCACACAGTCCTTAAACCCGTCCATCGAAAACGACTGAGCGAAGGCGCTACCGCTCGCTAAAGCAGGCAGGGCCAGCAGGCACCATCGACCCAGCAGACGTGTCACTAGCTTGCGGCCTGGAGCCATTGGCCAGAAGCATCCTGACAGCGAGTGTCTTTCACGGTTTGCGGTTTGCCCTTAATGGAAAGGGTTTCCTCGACAACCATGCATTGCTTGCCACCTGCGACGAACAGGTCACCCACTCGCGCAACCTGCCCTGAAGTGCCCTTCTCGGGGCTGGCCCAAGATGCATAACTCCCCGGGGCCTGCGTGGCTGCGATGCCAAGGGCCGCCTGCCTCTTTCGTTCGTCGTCGGCATCGAGCTTGGCGCCGATTGCTCCACCGGCAGCCGCACCGATTAACGCACCTATGGCCGCCCCGTCTTCCCCACCAACTGCCGCTCCCAGGATGGCCCCGATTACCGCACCTGCGCCAACCCCCGCTACAGCTTTGTTGTGCCCTTCAGTCGTTGCACATCCGGCGATCTGCGTGAGCAACGCCAACGCAACCACGAGAGAAAGCGAGCCTCGAACAAAGCGCGAGCCGGCGATAGCTAACATGGGGGCGGCCTTTGACGTTTTTCTTGATGCTAAAGAATTCAGCGCAAGCGGACCGGAAGTCAACGGGGGCGCGCCGCTCCGGTTGTTTCAATGTGTGGCCGGGGGGGCTTCGCCGCTGCAGTGCCGCGAATTGCCGTCACGCAAGGCGGCGCCAATTGCGCACTCACAAACTGGGCCAGACTAACTGACAGAAGATCTGTTGAGCGACTGGTAGATATCTATAAAGGCCACCATTAGGCGGTGTAGCCAGATCGCCTGACAGAACCAGTCGGTGGTGCAGTGAGCGTCAACTACGCGTTCATTCCACCGCCACTGCACCCCTGATTGGTCTGAATTGCACCGGGCTACGGTGCAACAACGCTATTTTCCATTTCTTTTTTCGCCACTAATCCTAGAACTAGTGCCCTCGCAGGACGGAGGGCGGATTAACTTGATGACATAAAATGCGAATCGGCTTACGCCCGATTTAACGAGATTTTACGCACCTTGCAGCGTGATTTACCAAACAATGGGGTGCACTTTCAGTGAGCCGAGGTATAAGCCATGCGCGGTCCGTCCATTTCCCTGTTAGCTCGCGCCCTTGCTTTGGGCTGCGCCACGCTGCTTATGAGTACGGCGCAGGCCGCGTTAACCTACCGACTCACCGAAGTTATCAGTTCGACCACCTTTGGTTCGATCCTGGGCGCGCCCGCCATAAATGCCATGGGGCAGGTCGCCTTCTACGGAACTCCGGCGGGGCAGTCGGGCCTTCACATCGTGAGGGTTACCGGGACTCTGCATGAGACGCTCGCGATAGAAAGCTCGGTAGGGGCGCTTTCGATGAATGATCATGGAGTCGTTGCCTACGCGACGGCCAACCAGATTCGAACGGCTGATGAGGCTGGCGTGCAAACAGCCGTAGAGTCAGGCGCCGCGTTCTCACAGTTTGACCGTCCTACGATAGACAACCTAGGCCGAATTACCTTCAAAGCTGCAGCTGGCGGCGGCCGGGGTCTGTTTCAACTTGTCCAAGGCTCTATCGCTACAATAGCCCTTAGTCGCGATGCGCAGTCTACTAGCCCAGTTGTATCGATCTTCGATCATTACTCAAATGAGGCCGGCAATGTTGCGTTCGCGGCAACGATGTCACTTGGGGTTGGCTCTATTTTCTTAGCAGATGAGACGGGGCTATCGCCCGTGATCGACACTAACGGCCCTTTCTCCAGCATTCAAGGAGCTTCAATAAATAACCTTGGGAAAGTTGCCTTTCTCGGCGCGCTAGACGCAGGCGGCGAAGGGATTTTCGTGCTAGATGCGGCGGGTAGAGTTACCCCGGTGTCATTAAGTGGCAACGGGATAACGACATACGCGGGTGCACCCGCAATTAGTGATTCCGGCGCGGTAGCCTATCTTGCCCACTTGGTAAGTGGACACGATGCGCTTTTTGTCCAAGCGGGGCTGGACGAAGTTGAGATAGTGGCCACCGGAGCTGAACTAGGCGGTCGAAAGGTTTCGGCGCTCGATTTCGGGTCTCTAGACAGCGCTGGAAACTTTGCATTTAGGGCCTTTTTTGAAGGCGGCGGCAATGCAATCTTCGTCGCGACGCCGGACCCGGTGCCATT